>Ga0315280_10003041_pt1 | contig 26249 bp, 25 predicted proteins | sample YL17G06_40_MG_FD_203697 | JGI IMG/M metagenome (GOLD analysis project Ga0315280, IMG submission 203697) | Sediment microbial communities from Yellowstone Lake, YNP, Wyoming, USA - YL17G06_40 | ecosystem: Environmental > Aquatic > Freshwater > Lake > Sediment | place: USA: Wyoming | collected...
CCATCCCAGGTGATTTACTCCGTCCAACTGACCAATGGTCGAGTCCTGACCTCACCCGAGATGTTCAATTCAGAGACTGAGGCGCAATCCCAGGGTCGCAAAGAGTAGGCACGCACGTCCTCAGTAATCAGCCGCCCGAAATAACCGTGACCGGCGGGCGCACCTTGATCTGGCCGTCAAACGTCAAAGGCGGCATGACCATCGGCTCGACTGCCTCCAAGTGCAGCGCGCAAACCTTCATCTTCGACGGCACCAACGCCTATGCACTCTCGTCGGGCGTCAGCAATATGTAAGGACCACGAACAGATGTCGCGGCAGATGCGCCTTTAGAGGCGGTGTTTCGTGTTATAGTGAGCCTTAGCCTGTCGCGCCAATGTCGTCAATCCCCAAACCTGCTTCGCAGGCGCTGCTCGAGTCGCTCGCCGTGATCCCCGGCGTGCGCTGGTTTCATCTCTCCGATCCGTCCTCACCGGCGCTTGACGAGCTGGCGGCGCACTTCGGCATCCACCCGCTGCAAGTGGAAGACTGCCGACATCGCCGGCAGACCGCGCGCCTGGAAGAGCACGAGCGCTATACGTTCGTGGTCATCAAGGTGCTTGCCGGGAGGCGTGGCAATAACCTCCCGGCGGCGGAACCGAGTGGCCAGACTGCGGAGGGTCAAGGCGCCGCATCGCCCGTGGACAAGCGCAACGCCACGCCTGCGGCCGCGCGTTTGCGCTTCGAAGACTTCGATATCTTCCTCGGGCCCGACTACGTCCTCACCGTGGACGAAGGCGACTCCACGCTGATCCCGGCGATCACGCCCCGCATCGCGGCGGAACCCTCGCTGCAGACACCGGACTCGATCGCCCACGCTCTGATCGATGCCGCCGTGGACCAGTACCTGCCCGCGCTCGATCACCTGGGCGACTTCATCAATCAACTCGAAGACCGGGTCATCCGCAATCCCGCGCCCGCCACGCTGCGCGAAATCTTCCGGCTGAAACGCGGCCTGCTGGAATTTCGGCGCGTGGCCACCGGCATGCGCGAGGCCGTCAACGGCTTGGTTCGCCGCTACGACTCGGTCGCCTCTCCAAGCCGGCAGGGCGACCGCGAGCTGCGCATCTACTACCGCGACGTCTACGATCACATCGTCCGCGTCATCGATTTCGTCGAGACCTACCGCGACCTCCTGACGGGCTCACTCGATATCTACCTTTCCGCCGTGGCCAACCGCACCAACGAAGTGATGAAGATCCTCACCATCTGGGGAACCATCGCCATCCCGCTGTTGATCCTGACCAGTTTTTACGGCATGAATATCAACCTGCCCTTGCAGGAGCACCCCTACATCATGGAAATCCTCGTCGCGGCGATGGGCGTCTCCGCGCTCGTTATCTTTTACTACTTCCGGCGAAAACACTGGTTCTAGCAGATCAGGCATGGCTTCGGACTTAACCTGCCGCCTGGAGCAGGACGAGGCGGAGGGGAGCACTCCGCTGCTGCCCGTTCCGCAAGATGTGCTATTCTACCGCGCGCGTTGTCCGGGGCTCCTCCAGGGGGGGAACCCTTATCGTGCCGCCCGGGCTCCCGCGAAAACTCGAGGCCAGCCTGCAGGACAAAGCACCGGCGGATCTTCGACGCTGTTGAGGTGACGTCAACATGCCTGAACAAGACAGCGGCGCGTCGCTGCGTCGCAGTGCGCGAGTCAACGTTCGCATCCTGGTGAAGCTCTCCGGAACGCTCCCCGACAACCAAGCCTTCACGGAGGAGACCTGCGTCATCACGGTCAGCAAGTACGGCGCGAAGCTCAAGACCCAACAACCCCTCAAAGTGGGAATGCAGGTGAAGGTCCAGCCGCAAGGTCGCCGACAGGCAGGCCTTTTCAAGGTCGTCTGGATAGGCCGCCCCGGATCTCCCCGGGAGGGTGAGATTGGCATCGAATATGTGAATGTCTCGAACCTCCTCGGCATCGCATTCCCGGACTGAAAGATTCGCCGCCCGCGCATGAACGAAGAGCCACCCAACACTCAACGCCTCCGCCTCGCCATTTCCATTCTGGTTCGCGGTATGTCGGCCGAAAACAAGTTCTTTGAGGAAAAGACCCACACCCACGTGGTGGGCGAGCGCCTTCTCATCACCCGGCTGCAGACCTCGGTCGAGCTCGAAGCCGAACTGCACGTCACCAACCTGACAAATAAAGTCAGCGGGACGTTTCGCGTGGCGTGGATCAACGTTGAGAGTTCCGACGGCGGGCACGACGTCGGCCTGGAGCTTCTCGAAAGTACGGGAGACCTGTGGGGCATCGAGTTCCCGGCGGCGGAGGCGGAAGCAGATTCGGCCGTCGCGCAAGCCTGGCTCCAGTGCCAACGCTGCCACCAGGGCCAGCTCACTCCCGTTCCGGAAGCCGAGGACGAGTTCATTCGTGACGGCTTCCTGATCTCGCGCGACTGCGAGAGCTGCCGCGCCACGACCGTTTGGGGATTCACCCCGGCCGAGGAAGAGACCGCGCCGCCTCGTGGCGCCCAAGGGGAAGAAGCCGGCAAGAAATCCGGCCGCGATCAACGTCGGAAAGGGCGCGCGCCCATCAATATGAAGATCAGGGTGACGCGCGAAAAATACGGGACGATCCTGGAGGACGTCTGCGAGACCATCAACGTTTCGCGGAACGGCGTGTACTTCCTGAGCACGCGGAATTACGACGTAGGCGAGCTGGTCGAGGTCGTTGTCCCTTACAAAGAAGGTGACGTGACGATTCCCGTGCAGGCGCGCGTCGTCCGCCAGGATGAGCCCGGCGACAGCTTCTACCATGCCGTTGCCATCAAACTGGAACAGGAAGAGAAGCAGGTCACACCAATTCACGAGTGACCCACGCGCCTGAACGATCGGCAGCCCACTCGTGGGAGGCCTCAATGCCATTCGCCAAGATTCTTCTCGCCTTTGCCGTAGCGTTCGCTTTCCTGCCTGCAGCTCGCCCCGATATCGCCGCGAAGCCTCTTCCCTCCCCGGCTGCTCAGGAAACCATGAATTTCACCGTCGCGGGCAAGATCACCAAGCACGAGGGCAATAAGCTCATCCTGAACACTGAAGGGAACATCATCTTCCGCGTGACGTACAGCGATAAGACCGAAATCGAGCGCAAGGATGGGAGCGCGGGGACTTCAAAGGACCTGCAAATCGGCACGCGGATTCGCGTCGACGGAGACCTCACCGAAGCCGGCGAAATCATCGCGCACAAAATCACTATCCAGCCGGAACCAGCAGGCGAGAAACGGTAGCCACGAGAACTCATGCACACCAAAACGCCCTGTCCGCGCCACGAATGGTTATGCAACTTGCGGCTATGACGCATCTTGCTCCGGCTGTCGCGGCCGACTGCGCCGTTCAGTGGGGTGCTTGAAGCCTCGCGAGGCGGGTTTTTGCGTCTGCGAGCTGTGGTAAAACGAGGTCAGCAGCCTTCCAAATCTCGAGGAATTGGGAGTAATAGCCGATAGCTTCTTTCTGCCCGCGCCGCTCTTCGTGACAACGGCCCAGGTAATAGTGTGCTAATGGCCAAAGCAAAGGGACCCCATCGAGGAGGACGCGTCCTTTAGAACTCACAATCCTCGTCAGGGGTGCCATTGCGTCATCCCATTGGCGCGCTGACATGTAGGCCCTAGCGAGCATATACTCAGTGTCGAGATCTTCCTCTTTGTCGAGCTCGTAGCTATCCCTGAGGCGGTCGATGGCCCTAGGTGCGTTCGATTCGGCAAGGGCAAGCGATCCTTCTATGAAGGCTTTTGTCACCGGGCCAATGGGGCCCAGAGGTTTGCCGTCAGGCATTTTGGGGGCTAGAGCTTGAATCGCAGCAGCCTTGTCTCCATTCATTGCGAATAATCTAGCGGCCGAGATGAATGTTAAGGGATCGGTGCTTTCCTTAGTCGCCCGCCGAGCCAGTGATGCTGCGTTGCCCTTGTTACCGATGAGCGTCTGAACTGACGCAAGAAAAAGTAGGTAATTGGCACGTTCCGTACCCGACTCGCAGGTCTCCATGGCCTGCTCGATCTGCACCGTAGCCGACCTCACTTTACCCTGGTAAAGATTCACGTCTGCGAGGCCGTCTTTGGCAGTCGCGAAGTGGACTCTGCCATGCAGCTTTCTAGATGCCCGTGCTAGATTCTCGAAACGATTCTGGGCAGCAACTAAATCCCCTTTCCCGATGTAAGCATAGCCAACAAGTTTATCCAACCAGGGGTAGTTCAGGCTGCTGCCGCGAATTGTGTCGTAAGTCGCGATCCCAGCTTCGAATTGGTTCGTCCGCACCATAAGCTGCATCCACTCAAACTGGCAAGACGGATTGCTAGGGCTTAGGTCCATACATTCTCGTAGCGCAAGAGAGGCCTTGTCGAATCTTCCCATCTCCGAAGCCAAGTCACCCAAGCGGTACTGGGCGTCCGGATCATCCGGGTAGAGCTTGGCGAGCGTCTCATATTTCGCAAGCGCGTCCTCCCGCTGGTCGTCGAAGGCTAGTTGCAAGGCTTCGGCTTTCAGTTTGAAAGACGCCGGCCAATCGGTTGACACCTTCCGGGCTGCCTCAAGGTACGTGCGGCCCCTGTCGTCCTGTCCTATCTGGTAACAAACGCAGCTTCGTAGTAAGGCTCCAAATACTGCTGATTGGCGTTTATGGCATCGTCGAGCGTCTTCAGAGCTTTCTCATCATCTCCTTCCGAGAGGTAACGCAGAGCTTGGTCGTAAACCCGCCTCTCCTCGGGGACGCTCGTCGTGACACTGGAGATAGGACTGAGGGCGCCAGCCCTGTTTGGAGTGCCGGCTCGTCGACCGCGGAAGATAAGCCATCCGACGAGGACTGCAAGCAGAAAGGCCGCAGCCAATGCATAAACGTATTTTCCTCGTGAGAATCGCCCCTTGGTCTCGGGGAGGTATCGCCCCTTCTCCTTGGGCTCCAGCGCTTCGAACTGCCAACCTACTTCGAAGACTTCCTCCGGTTGGGGTATCCCTTGCAGCACGGTTGACCCGATCCTCTTCAGCGTAATGTGCCGGATTCGTTTAAGCTTCCTGTAGGCCTCTCTCCCGATGAGGATTTGGTCCGGCCTGCAGACACCAACTAATCGTGACGCAAAGTTGACCGCATTACCGACTATCTCTCCCTCCTCGATCACAGCGGTCCCCTGCTGAATTCCTACCCTGATGTGAACCTGATCTCCCTGCGGCTTCCCGACATCGTACGCGTCAACGGCCTCTTGTATCTTTACGGCCGCATCAACGGCACCTATGGGTGCCTGGAAGTACGCAATCAACCCGTCTCCGGTACTCTTGAGGTATACTCCGCCGAACTGGCTGATAATCGGCTTAATGAGGGAATCGTGCCAGATACGAAGGCCATGTGCAGCGGCGCTGCCCTTCTTGGCGACAAAAGCCGTATATCCGCATATATCGGTGAAGAGGACTGTAACCTTTCGCTCCGTTATGTCGTTGGCGGTCCTCATCCTTCAAAGCCTCTGATGCGGAATTATACGACGACCTGTCTGGAAAAGCGGAAGAAAGATGCCCTCCCCGCGCAAGGGGGGAGGATAATGTTCGCAGGGTGCGCTTCCCCCCGGGGGCGGCGCAGGCATCAATCAGTGGTGTTTGCGTCAGCGCCGGCGGTCCGAAAGGGCGTCGCTTGCTGTTAGAGGGTCGCTAGAACACGCGAGGAGGTGGTTGAATGGTGCCTCGCTGGAAACAACGCGTTGGTGGGTTGTTTATGGCCCTGCTGGGAGCAGGGTTCACCGGATGGAGTTGGTACACCGCGTTATACCAGGGATACTTCTATCGCAAAGCAAGCATGCTCTTCCCCGCCGTTTTCATTCTCGGCCTGGGGATGATTATCTTTCCAGGCTACAAAGAAGAAAGAATCGCACGTGGCGAGGATATATCGCGACTGCAAGGCTGGAAACTGATTACGCCTCGCTGGTGGGCAATCCTCATCGCGGCGTTGGTTGCCGGAGGCGCAAACTACATGCTTCTGTCGTCGTTGTAGCCATCGGGATATCGCGGACATGCTGAACCGCGGCATGCCTGCCCCACCGGGCGAATTTCGAGTTTCCAATTTCCAGTTTCACGTTTCGAATCTCAGTGTGCCACGCCGAGGGTTGTCGCGTAGCGATCGCGCGCGGTGTTCAGCTCTGCGATCAGTCTCCGGCGCCGCTCGCCGAGGGCCGCGGCCTGGGCGGCCCGGCGCACCGAGAGCAAGAGCAGTCTCGTCCGCGCCCGCAGAAGCCATTGGTAGCGCCAGAGGAACGCTCCGCTCACCGGCAGCGTGACAGCGTAGTACCCCGCCGTCGCGCGTCCCAGCCAGTGCGCGCAGAGCAGAACCTGGACGAGGTAAGAGCCCAGGACGGCCAGCGCACGTAGACCCCACTCGACTCTCTGATCGCGTTTGCTCTCCTTCCTGAGCAGCCCGGTCACGAAGAGCACTGCCCCTGCCACGAGATGGTTGAGCAAGCCATACATCGCCACGGGAAGTCCGGCAATGCTCTCCAGCCAGTACCACGCTCGAGCGAGCGGCGCCTGGAACCACTCACCCGCCGCTTCGACCTCCGCCTCGCGGAGCGACCAACGGCGACGCTCCTCGCGGTACGAATCCAACTCGTGCCGGAGAGCGATCAGGCGGCCCGGGTCCGCCGCGCCAAGCTGCTCGAGCCAGTCGGCGACAAATCGACTCAACTCGAAGCCTTCGAGTTTCTGCTTCCAATCTGGGCGCCCCGCCCAATCCTCTTCGATTTCGGCGCGCAAGATTTGCTCGAGGTCTTTCAGAAAGCCCTCGATATCCTTCGGCGGGAGGCGAAAGGGATTTTCGCGAAGAGCTCCCTCAAGTTCGACAGCAATCTGCCGCGTAGCCGGGCCGCGCTCTGCCGGCAAGGAAGCGGCGTCCAGCAGGTGCGGTACGCCCAGGTAGATGAGCGCCTCGCGCCGCGGCGAGCGCTCGATGGGGAGCAAGATATGGGTGGGCAGAATCGTTAGCGGCTGTTTTCCAGCTTGGCGCTGCGCCTCGCTGAGGGCGAGCGCTGCGGCCATCTGCGCGCCCATCGAGGGTTCGCCCGGGTTGCGCGCGGACTCACCGCAGAGGATCGCCACGGCTTCTCCCTGCTCGAGCCGTTCGCGGGCAGCTTTCAACCCGGCAACCCTGCCTTCCTTTGAGGGCTCGTAAGGAATCATCCCCAGGTTTCGGCCCACGAGACTGGCGAAAAAGCCACGGAACTGATCGCTCTCGGCCAGACAACTGACCGGCCGCTCGAGCGCGGCGACCAGGAGACGCGCCTGCCGCAGGCCAGCCGGGCCGCTCACCACCAGGATAACCGAGCCGGAGGCGGGCATCGCCTCCGGACACAACAGGCGGATCTTGCCGTGAATCCAACTCAGCCACGCGCGGACCAGGGGGCGAGCGAAAACGTAGCTGCTCGAATTTGCGGATTGTTCACTCATAGCGTCTGAGGATTGTGCGACGGTTATCTTCCTCCAGAATGAGATTGCCCCCGCCCGCGACGCGCACCAGGAGCGCGCCCGCGGCCAGCCGGCATCGCATCGCTTTCCCAACCCTCCACGGTCCCGAGTGGATGCACAATCGTATCGTCCAGCCGGTAGACCTTCTGAAATTTGTGGCCGTTCTTATCCACCAATCGCAGGCGGAAGTACGGCACACCGTCGATTCCGCTCACGCGAATGGGAAAGCGGCCGTCAAGATTGCTCTCGACGTACGCGGTGACGTACTCCTGCCGCTTGCTCCACCAGGTGAACACGCGGATATGGTTGAAGTCGGACTCCTGCGTGCCGATGCGATCGGCGACGAGGTATTGCGGAACCTGGCGGTCGCCGTCCTGGAGGGTGCTGAGAATGACCCAGCCCACCATGTTGATGCTTTGCGCGTAGCGGCCAAGGGCATCGGGCACGTCGAGTGAAATCAGCCGGCCGAGAACCCAGCCAGCCCCCCGGCCCGCCCGCACCAGATACCACGCATCGCGCACCGGCTCGGCGGAGAGAGCTCCGGACTGCGGCAGGCGGTCCACGAGTTGCCGATCGAAGACGTCAACCTTTTGATTGGCGGCAAGCTGGCCGATTTGCGTTGCGCCCCGCGCCGGCTCCACGCGCAGGTTGGCAAAACCCGCCGAGTGCCCCGTCGCCTGCGGCTGTTCCTTTTGCAGTTCCAGAAAGAGCCGCCGGCCCCTCTCGTAGGAGGCCACATCGAGGAGATCTTCAGCTTCGACCCAGCCCGAGCGTCCGTCGGCCATGCGCACGCGCGCCCACTTGGTCGTTCGCTGCAGGATCTCCACGCGGTCGCCGTGGCTAAGTGTCGCGACGCCAAGACGGATTTCCGCCGGGGAGTCGAAAACCGCCGCGGACTCCGGCAGGATGTAAGCGACTTCCGTCGGGGCAGGTTGTGCGCCGCGCCGCACAAACCGGTAGTACAACGCGGCAGCCCCAGCCAGAACCAAGACGATGATGACGAGGCGCTTGATGGGTCCGCTCCACACCAATTCCGCTCTTGACTTTCATTCTACACTAATTGCCTCCGCGCCCTTCATGTGTAGCGCCGCCCTTCAGGGTGGCACATGCCGGGCTGACCGCAGCCGTGCCGGGCTAAAGCCCGGCGCTACGTCCCAAGGCGCGGCGAGAACCGGCATTGTTGTTTGGGAGGTAAATACGAAAGCCGAACGACTTTACATTCCCGGCTCGGCAGGCCGGCTCGAAGCGCTGCTCGAGTTCGACCCGACGTGGCGCCCCCGAGCGACCGCCCTGGTGTGTCATCCGCATCCGCTCTTTGGCGGGACGATGCACAACAAGGTAGTCTATCGCGCCGCCAAGGCCGCGCTGCGGTCGGGACTGCCAACCCTGCGCTTCAATTTCCGCGGTGTGGGCAGGAGCGAAGGGAGGTTCGCCGGCGGAATCGGCGAGCGGGAAGACGTTCGCGCCGCGCTGGATTTTCTCTGCACGCGATATCCGCAGGTGCCGGCCTGCCTGATGGGGTTTTCGTTCGGCGCCGTGGTGGGACTGGCCGTGGGGGCACAAGATCCGCGCGTCGCCGCTCTGGTCGGGGTGGGAATTCCTGTCGCGACGTCCGATCTCGATTTCCTGCGCGGGGCCCACAAACCGCTTCTGATCGTCCAAGGAACGGAAGACATCTATGGTCCGCGCGAAAAAGTCGTTGCGCTTTTCTCCAGTCTTCCCGAACCCAAACGCCTCCATTGGGTGGAGGGCGCGGACCACTTCTTTACGGGAAAGCACGCGGAGATCCAGAAGGCTATTCGGACCTTCCTGGAAGAAGTCACCCGCGCGCTTCCGCATCAAGACGCATAGCCTTGGCCCCCGCGCAAAATTTGCAGTAGATTGGACTGGCAGCCCAAAGGTGAGGCCATGGGAGATAACGAAGGCGAGGAACAGGCTACCCTCTACTGCCCGAACTGCGAACAGGAAGTCTACGACCCGCTGGTGTGCGGCGACTGCGCCGCCGTCATCTGCCGCCGCTGCGGCACCCCGCTGGAAAAAGTGGATGAGATGGGAATTGGATGAACGGCGTTCGTTGTTGGTTGTTAGTTCCCGGCCGCAAGCTGACGCCCACAGACTCGAGACTACAAATCCAACGGACAACTGACACGGACTAAGGGGAGCTACTCAGTACTTCAGCAAATCTCTTGTTACCCGCACGATATCGGCCGGCTGGGGCAGCACGGCCTCTTCAAGGACGGGATGATAGGGGATGAAGACGTCTTTCCCCGCCAGCCGCTTCACCGGCGCGTCGAGAAAGTCGAACAGCTCATCGCCGATGCGCGCGGCGATTTCGGCACCGTAACCCCACGAAACGCTGTCCTCGTAAAGCACCAGCACGCGATTGGTTTTCTTGACGGAGGCTGAAATCAGTTCCCAGTCGTAAGGTTGGAGCGAGCGCAGGTCCAGGATTTCGCTCTCGATTCCCTCCTCCTGGAGCGTCTTGGCCGCCTGCACCGAGCGAACGACGAGCGACCCGTAAGTCACGATCGTCACGTCCGCGCCCTCGCGCACCAGCTTCGCTTTCCCAAAGGGGATCATGTAGTCCGGTCCCGGATACGGAGAACGGTTATGGGTCTGCCGGTAGAGATGTTTCGGCTCGAGGAACAAAACCGGATCATCGCACCGAATAGCCGTGCGCAACAGGCCGTTCGCATCGAGCGCCGTCGCGGGCATCACCACGCGCAGGCCGGGCTGGTGGGTGAAGATCGACTCGCCGGACTGGCTGTGATAGATCGCGCCGCCGGCCAGATACCCGCCAATCGGCGCGCGAATCACCAGCGGGCAGGAGAAGACGTTGTTCGAGCGCCAGCGCACGTTGATCAGCTCGTCGCGGATCTGCATCATCGCCGGCCAGATGTAATCGAAGAACTGAATTTCGACCACCGGCTTCAGCCCGCGCGTGGCCATGCCGATGGCGCGCCCGACGATGCTCGCCTCGGCGATGGGCGCGTTATAGCAGCGCGCGCTGCCGAAGTGCCGCTGCAAGCCGTGCGTCACCTTGAAGACGCCGCCCTTGCCTTTCAACTTGGCGAGGTCCTCCGCGTGGCTGCAATCGGCCACGTCCTCGCCGAAGACGACCACGCGCGGGTCGCGCGCCATCTCATCGCGCAGGCAGGCGTTGATCAGGTCCACCATCGTCTTCGGTTCGCCGTGGAACTTGGGCGGATGATCGAAGTGCTCGCCGGTCGGGTCGACGCTGGGCGAGTAGACATAGGCCATCACCGTCGAGGGCGAAGGCGGCTCGGCGGCTAGCGCCTTATCCGCGGCTTCGCGCACTTCGTTTTCGACGGACGTCTGCAGGTCTTTCAATTCTTTTTCCGTGATCAGCCGCTCGCTCAGCAGATACTTCGCCAGGCGTGTGACCGGATCGCGCTTGGCTTCCTGGCGGCGGACTTCTTCGGGCTTGTAGGTCCGCTCGTCGTCGGAAAGCGAATGCGAGTACGGGCGAATGCAATGCGCGTGAATAAGCGCGGGGCCGCGCCGCTGGCGGATGTACTCCACCGCCTGCCGGCAATGCTCATAGCTCTCAATAAAGTCCGTGCCGTCGCACTCGAGCACCAGCAGGTCGGGAAAACTCTTCACGACTCGCGAAATGCTTCCGCCCGCGGTTTGGGCGTCCACAGGAACCGAAATCGCGTAGCCGTTATCTTCGACCATGTAAAGCACCGGCAGCTTGCGCAAGCACGCCCAGTTGAGCGACTCCCAGAACTCGCCTTCGCTGGTTGAGCCGTCGCCCATCGAGACGTAGACCAGCTCGTCGGCGTGGAAACCTGAGGCAAGTTGCGCCGCCTCCTGCACGACAGAGAAGTAGAGGCTGGCATCCGCCGCGCCTACCGCCTGCAGAATCTGCGTCCCCGTCGGGCTCGACTGCGAAACGATGTGCAGCGGTTTCGAACACCAGTGCGAGGGCATCTGCCGCCCGCCGGAGCAAGGATCGTCCTTCGAGCCCACCGCCTGCAGCAACATGTCGAGTGGCGTCTGGCCGATTTGCAGGGCGAACGCGCGGTCGCGGTAGTAGGGATAGAACCAGTCGTAGCCCGGCTTCAGATGCAGCGCCGCGGCCACACCGATGGCCTCGTGCCCGACGCCGTTGATCTGGAAAAAGGCGCGGTTCTGCCGCTTGAGCTGGATTTCCTTGTCGTCCACCTGCCGCGACAGATACATCGTGCGGTACGCGCCGACAAGCAACTCCCGGGAAAGCTTCACAGCTTTCTGGACCTGATTCGTAATCGTGGCCATTGACCCTCGCTGGAGGTGAGGTCGTTACGATTTGTCTCGGTCGCTGACTCGGCTTCCTCTTTACCCCCCAAATTATCAAATTCTGAGAAGGCAAAGTCAATTGCTACTCTGTCCGCCGCGACCGAACGGTCGGAACGAGAGGGGTCAGGTGTTGGGTGTCAGGTGTCAGGTGTCAGGGGAAAAACTAGGAGTCAGAAGTCAGAATGCTGAAAGCAGGGGCTGGGTGCTGGGGGAAAGGATCCAGGATTAGGGATGAAGGATTAAGCAGTCCGGGATCTTGAACAGGTGTCGCAAGTCCCGCTCTCGGGACCTGCGGCCTTTCACAAGCCGCAAGATTGAAAGGCGAATGTCGCGGTGCCAGCTATTTCGGAACCAGGAGTGGAACGCGGTTCGTGGAAAGGTGCCCAAGCAAGGTCGGAAGTTGGGAATACGCAGAGTCGATTGCCGCTCGGTCGAACGCGTTGGGGAAGTTCATGTGACCGACAAGATTGCAAGGCACGCGGATGCTCTCCAGCGTTGCAATCCAACCGTCCGTGTCCGGAACAACCGGCATGAACTGGTGGCTGTTGGCGCGCAAGACCTCGGTCAGCTCGCTGAGCAACAAGAGGTGGATATCACTTGTTCCAGGGTTGGCATTCTGGGGTTTGGCAGCATACCTCATACGCCGGTCCGAAACCCTGCGGCTGATCTTCCCATCAACGGCGGCACTCCACCAGTTCCCTCCCAGCTGCACCGAAAGCACGGAGTGAATGACAATCCTAACGGTGTTTTCAATTGCATACAGCTTCCAATAGACCTTGGAACCGATGTCCCGGCCGCACCTGTCGATTCGGGCGGGCTCGAAGGAATAGGTCCTGAAATCGTGGACGATAGGCATACCTATTTGGATCTCTTCTTGCGTCTCACGTAGAGGTGCTGATGTATGACCGCGGCCGTGGTATCTAACAGATCGGCGATCTCGACGGCTGTGAACCCGGCCGCGCTTAATTGAACAGCCTTCTCCGCTTGGGTCGCGCCCTTCATGCTCTGGAGAAGGAGCAGTGCCAACAGCTTCTCCGCTCGATCACCTTGCTCAGCTTTCACGTTCACCTCCTCGTTGCCCGCAGATTGGATGTTAGTACCCGAATCGTTCCTGGCGTTGTGTTGAGCACATCCGCGATGGTCTGGTTATCCAAACCCGCCGTCTTAAGGAGGCGAGCACGTTCAGTCATGCTCTTGTCAGTTCCAACTTGAATGCCTGTGACCCTGATCAGAAGGTCGACCCTGTCAATCAACTCGGCCAGGAGTTTTTCTGTGCGGTCTTGGGCAGCCATGAACACCTCACTTTTTGAATGCCCTCGGATATGCCAGTCGCAACCTGTACGTATTTTTCAGGTCGATGATACCGTAAAACACTTCTCGTTCCGTAACAGCCTTCGCCAACGCCAACTGAGACATCTGATGTACAATGCTTTCCTTAATCTCTCCCTCGTACTGGACGAAAAATACTTGAGCAGGACTGGCGAACAGGCGCTGAATCTGGTCGCCATTCTTACCCATCATTCCAGGGACGAGCGGCCCGGTTTTTGCTGGTCCCTTCAACGCGAACGCTGCCCTCCTGCGGCGTCCACCGACGGTGATTCGTGTCGTGAAGATGTCATTGAATTCACCACCCCAATCCTTCGCCTCCATTAGTTCCCCCAGGATTCTGACGATGCCGCGCTTGACCGTTCGCTCTGGCAGACGCGGAGGGTTCAACTTCACAGGGACGCTTTTGATAGGTTTTACTTTGACAAACTCTTTCACGTCGTCAATTGAGACTGACCGCGAGTTCGCTTTGAACGGAACTGTCAACCTGATGGTTTTCCCGATGACCGTGACCTTGGGATTGGTCTTCGTGTGGTATGCCTCCAGTTTCTGCCTATCGCAGGCGAGGCGCATGATTTCACGAAGATCATCTCTAACGGAATCATATTTGACGTAGACGGTTACTATCCTTCCTTGCTCCCGCGTGCGGTCCTGTGCGAAGAACGAATTCACGAGCGGCTTCGCAATCTCTGTGACTCGCTTCTCTTTGTTTCGCTTCCCAGGAATACTGAGCTTTCTGGCGAGAAACGGCACAGATTTGAACCGTTTCTTGCCAAAGTACACTGCACTCACGAGAAGCTGACGAGTAGGGCGATTCCGAAGTAGCTCCGCGAGATTGGCGATCTGGTCGCGCCGATGCGAAGTAGTGTCGGATACGCGAAGGACCATCTTAGGGCTCCCCCGGTCTCGCGGCTGGGATCATCACTCGCCGCCCTTCTTTGGCATCTTTGCCAGCTTCGCAATGCGATTGACGCGATCCATCCGAAGACCGACGGCTTCACGAATCTGGGCCTGCGGAACTCCCGCGTTCGCCATTTGGAAGACGAGCAGGTCCTGCAACACCGAGAGCATGGTCGGTTCCTCTGTTTTCTTTGCCATAGTGATTGCTCACCTCTATAGGGTCAACCCCTGCTGGTTCGCGCCTCCCTCCTAATTTCTGCCAGCCGCACGCTGACGGCCTTCGACGAGGTTCCAAGGATAAGGGCTATCTCTTTCTGTCCGAATCCTGCCCTGCCGAGGAGTTCGATTTGTTCCCGCTGCTTCCAGTCTCCAATTTGAGCGAGCAGCAGCGCCTTCATCGTCTTCTCGAGTTAGCCCGCAAGGTCTTTACCGTTTGCGTTTCCTGCCACGGATCACTCCTTTTTTGCGCATCTTCAATATCTCAACACTTACGGTTAGCGGGGTCGTGCCGAGCAAGTGTGCTATTTCATGTCGATCTACGCCAGCGAGAGAGAGCAAGCGGATTTGATCCCGTTGCTTCTTGCCATCGATGACGGAAAGAGCCAGCAGTCGGCGCAATACCCGCAGTTCCGCGCTGCTTTCCCGATTCTCTTGGTTCTTCCCAGCCATATCTCCTGCCGTCGCGCGGGTGGCCGATACACCGCGCAAGGTGCGGTGCGGGCGACCCCAACCGGTTCGTAATCGAGAGATGACGTCCACACTTATACCCGGCGGGGTAACGCACGCAAGCGACAAAAGGGCAGGGCCTTGAGGACAGGTTCCGGGTGTCAGGGGTCGGGTGTCGGGACGAGTCAGTTGTCAGTAATCAGGAGGCGGGGCGACAGGATCAAGGGGCAAGCATCCGGGATCAAGGATGGGGAACGCCAACAGGTAACGCAAGTCCCGCTCTCTGAGCCTGCGGCCTTTCAAAAACCGCAAGATTCGACGGCGAATCTTGCGCGACAACCTCAGAACTCACAAATCAGCATTCTGACTTCTGTCTTCTGACTTCTGCCCTGTGCTCGTCACTTGTCACTGTTCGTCGGCGCGCTCGACTGCTGCTCGGAGGCGCCGCGCGGCATGCCGGAGTTGGAGGCATTGAGCGTGCGGTTGACCACGAAAGTCAATTCCGAACCGGAGAGGAGGATGATCTCCTTCTGGTGCTTGAAGAGGTTGTAGAGCAAGGCCGTGCCCGCGCCGATACCGGCGCCGTAGAGGATATCACCGCCCATGCTCGGGCCGCCGCAGTTGCCGTAGTAACGGCACTCGATCTCGTGACCCATGCCGACCGAGGCGCCCGCGCCGGCGCCGATGGCCGCGCCCATGGCCGCATCCTTCGCGGCATCCTTCTTGCTTTTGCCGCAGCCGGTGATGGTGCCTTCCTCATCGCTCGGCGAATTGCCGCAGACGCCGCCCTTGCTGTCTTCCAGCGTGCTGGAGAGTTGGATGTTCTGCTCCTCGGGCGTGGTAATGGAATCGAGCACGATGCGCATCTGGGCCTTGGCCTTGATCCGTCCCGCATGTTTCAAATACGCCACGTGACCGGTCACGAGGCTTCCCTGCGGCACAATCGTCTCGGTGCCGGAAAGGACGTCTTGGCTCACCATGCCCGTGAAGGGGTCGCCCGGCTTGTTGGTCTTGGAGGTGATGGTCGTTTCGAGTTTGATGTGCAGGATGGTGCCCGGAGGGATCGTGACGCTTTCGGCGGCGCGGAGGCTCGGAATCGAGGAGGCGGCCAAGGTGAGAGCCGCCAGGATTGAAAGAGTCCGCTTCATAACTTGTACCATCCTTCCCGCGCTGCCGCCGGGCCGCTCTCCTGGGGCTGCAGCAGACAACAACTGGTCGGCCTGTATTGTCTCAAATCCACACTCGGAAGTCCTGCTCGGCGAGGGCCCTGCCTTCTTCCCCTCGCTTGGATTCGCGCCGCCTGGGCTTGGTTGTACGGGCTTGAAAGAACAGGTGGCAGGTGCCAGGTGTCAGGAGAGAAAGGAAAGGAATGAGGCCGCGGGTCACGAGCGTCGGAGCGTTTTCTTGCGGCGGGCCGCCTCGCGTTGCTCGGCATATTGCATCATCAGCTCCTCCAGCAGCCGCGCGCACAGGCCGTGCTTCAGCTTGTGGGCGTGGCAGCGCGCATAGCTAATCGGATCGCGCGCGTGGCTCACCGCCCAGGCTTTGAGCAGATTGCGCCGCGAGGCTGCGTTTTGCCGCTCGTTGCGCGGATAGCCTTGCGCGCGCAGCACGGCGTTGGCCTTGGCCAGATTGGCGAGGAAGGCCGCCCGCCGCGCCGGCGTCGAGGGAAGCCCGTGCTCGCGAATCGCCTGCTGCGCCTTGCGGATGTTCTCGCGCGCCGCGGCACGCTGGACATCGGAATGCGGCCAGCCGCGCGCCCGCAGAACCTCGCGAGCCTTCGCCAGGTTTACGCTCGAGGCTTTCCGCTGCGCCTTGGTGATCCGCAAGGGCTTGTGGCGCTTGTACGCCCGCTTCCGTCGCGGCGCCTCGCCGGTTGCGGCAAGCTGTTCGGGCGTTAATGTCCGTTGTGGCGGGAGTTCCCCAGCGGGGGTTTCGGGGGAGGCAGTCTGAGGGGTGGGCAGCGGGTCGGTGGCCATTTAGCTAGCCTACATCATGCGTACTGCGCTGTCAAGTCGGGGCGGCTCCGGAACCGCCCTCTCGGCCAGCGACAGAACCGTGGCCACTTCCCCGCTCCCCGAAGGGGAGCAACCTGAGTAGCCGTGGGTGCAACCCACGGATCGAACGCAGATGACGATTTCTTCTATCCACCGACCCTGAAAGGGTCGATCAATCTCCTTCCACGTGGAACCCCTCCAGGGTTCTCTGAATTAACTTCGAATCCGCCCGGTTCCGGGGGTTTCACCCCCGGCTATTCACATCCGGCCCCTTCAGGGCCTTCGGGGAATCGCCCACATCGCGAATCCCGCGGCGTGTGTCACCCGCCAGGCTGTCATTCTGAGCGAAGCGAAGAATCCCCGCATTAAGCGAAGGAAATGCAGAGACCCTTCGTTGCACTCAGGGTGACAAATCGGGGAATCGCACACATCGCAAACCGCGCGATGTATGCCCCCCGCGGCTGTCATTCTGAGTCCGTCGGCTGACGGACGAAGAATCCCCGCATTAAGCGAAGCAAATGCAGCGACCCTTCGTTGCACTCAGGGTGACAGACCGTGCTAGCCACGGTTAATCCGCCCTTTGGATTCACCGTGGGCTCGTCAAATGCGAAAAGCCCACGGTTGGAAAAGCCCCAACCGTGGCTACCCGCCACCCTGGGCCGCTCGAACCTTCGCAGACATCAAGGAGCGATGTGTGCGCTACCCGCGATACCCACTAAGCCCCGAGGTGAGGCTTGAGCTCCGGGAGAACCGACCCAGGCGTGAGGCGCCCAGTCAGTGGTTTGGCGTTAATCTCCAAACCCCGGAGCCGTTCAACGATACTTTTGGCGTCTGGGTCGAGAACTTGTATCGATATTTCGGGGTTTTTTCGGACGCCGGCCCGAATCCGCGTGATGGCGTCGTAGTCTCGGAAGGAGTAACCAACAAATAGGCAGTAGCGGGCCCTGGAAAGGCAGTCCTGTAAGTATGTGTAGTGCGTAAAGAAGGGGTCAGCGAAGGACACTTTCTTCGTGGCTGGGTAAATAATCACATTGCGGTAGCGGCTGTCCATCCCCGAGAAAAGCGGGCTCCCGCGAACTACCCGCGTCCCACTCCTGACCCAATCTACGGATCCATGTAGCTTGAAAAGGAACACAGGCTTCCGACCGAACTCTGCAGCAGACGATTCAAAACTCTCTCTATCCCAGAAATATTCCTTTTTCTCCGGATCGTGCATGAAGCCATCCACGCATTGGTATCTGTGTGTCAGGACGCATAGCCTTTCAACGGCCGGATCATAGTTTGTCGTGAACACAACTAGAGGCCCCGGACCTGCGTCGACCAATCTCTCGAAGAGTGGCCCGAGAAGCCGAGAGACCTCGGCTTCATCCTCGAAGTCTCGGTAGCTGACAAAGACCTGCTCTTCCACGAGACTTCTCAAGTAAGAGGCCGATCGGGCTAATTCCGGGAATGTAGTCTCAAATCGTTGCGGATGTGGGGGAGGAAGCGGAGGCAGAGCACCCCTATTTTCGTCAGAGAGGTAGTACTTCAGGTATTCCTTCTCCTCAATGTCTTGCAGTTCCTCAAGCAGAAACTCAAGGTCACGCTTCTTGCCGACTATGTCATGAAACAGCGCGGAGCCTGCAATCTCCCTAACGTTTGAAAGGTGATCTATGAATTCCCACATGAGCATCTTGCCCAGAGGCCGCGATGCACCAGCCCCGAGGAACAACACGTTTTTCGCTGAGGCCAAAGAGCATTCTTCCATGCGCGGATGATAGAACCGTTGATTGACCTAAACAAGGCCTTGATCGCGGTTGGCGCATACACCGCGCTCTATGCGATGTATGCGCGTGGTCAAGTTTTATCCCAGGGTTACGGTTCATCTTATACAACCACCCGCAGGGTGATGCAAGGGGGAAAAAGGCGGTGACGAGTGACAAGCAAGTAGCGCAAGGTCCGCGTTTCGACCTTGCGGGTTTTCCACCCTGATTGAAATGCCGCAACGTTTGGGAGTCGAAGGTTGCGCTACACGCTGGGGCGACGGGGAGGGCGCATCGCGATGCCCCCCTACAAACCGCGGGTGGGGTTCACTGATCGTGGCCGCCGGAGAAGAGGCGGGCGATGGCGACGAGGAGCACGGCGCCGACGGTAGCGGCGGCGAGGCTGCCGATGAAGCCGTAAGACGCCACCCCGAGCCGCTCGAAGATCCAGCCACCGATCACCGCGCCGACCAGGCCGAGAAACAAATCGGCAATCAGACCGAAGCCTTTGCCGCGCGCGATCTTGCCGCTGAGCCAGCCGGCGATCAGACCGATCAGAATCCAGCCGATGAAACCAGGGTGCATGATCTCGCTTCCCCCTCACGCCACCGGAACTGCCACCATTTTAGCACCCCCACTCGGCGGCGTGCCTGGTGTCAGGTGCCTGAAAGCCAGGGGCTAGGTGTAAGGGGCTGGGGGATGCAAGGGCAATGACAAGTGACGAGTGACGAGAAAAACAGGTTTGAGGTGTGAGGTTTCGGGTGTCAGGGGAAGCTAACAGGTGCTAGGTACTGGGTGTCAGGTGGGAAGAGCAGAAGCCAGGAGTCAGAAGCCAGAAGTCAGAATGCTGGATTCTGAATTCTGAATTTCCTTTTGCCGCTCCGCCCGCTTGTGCTAGCATGAGCGAAGAAAAGGCGAAGGCAGACAGGCGTCCCTGGTCAGTTGTCCTTTGTCCGTTGTGAAACGACGCTGGAAGACTGGTGGTGCAACTGACTACGGACAACGGACCACGGACGAAGGACAGCGTACAATGTAACGACGAAAAGCGAGAATTCATGGAACAGGAATCGAAAGCGCTGGAGATTGTAGGAACGCGAGGGCTAGCGTCAGTCGAAAGTGCACTCGAAGAGATTCGCGACAAGTTCAGCCGCGGGGATGCGTCCGTCAGCCGACGGACGCCGGCGCGCGGCGGGGTGACGGCCATCCAGCACTTCCCTGCCCGCGAGGCGAAGCTCGCGCCGTTCCCGGAATTCCTGCCCGCGCGGCTCGTGGAGATTCTGCGCGCGCGCGGCATCGAGAGCCTCTACACGCATCAGGCCGTGGCCTGCGAGCTGGCGCGCGCCGGGAAGAATTTTGTGGTCGTCACGCCTACGGCTTCGGGGAAAACGCTCTGCTACAACCTGCCCATCCTGACGGCGCTCGTCGAAGACCCGGAGGCGCGGGCGATGTACCTGTTCCCCACCAAGGCGCTCGCGCAGGACCAGCTCGCCGAGCTCAACCGCTGGACAGAACGGCTCGGCGACGAAGTCCGCACCTTCACCTACGACGGCGACACGCCCCAGGACGCCCGCCGCGCCATCCGCGCGCGCGGCAACCTGGTCATCACCAATCCCGACATGCTCCACACCGGCATCCTGCCTCACCACACTAAGTGGGAGCGCCTGTTCGAGAACTTACACTATGTAGTAATTGATGAACTGCATTATTACCGTGGAGTGTTTGGCAGCCATCTCGCCAACGTGCTGCGGCGCCTGAAACGCATTGCGCGTTTCTATGGCAGCACGCCGCAGTTCATCTGCGCGTCGGCGACCATCGCCAATCCCCAGGAGCTGGCGGAGAGAATTCTGGAAGAAGACGTGACGCTCCTCGACGAAAACGGCGCGCCGGCAGCGGAGAAATTCTTCGTCTTCTACAACCCGCCGGTGGTGAATCCGCAGCTCGGCATCCGGCGGTCGTATCTGAACGAGACGCGGCGCGTGGCGCGCACGTTTCTGGGCCGCGGGCTGCAGACCATCGTCTTCGCCAACAGCCGCCTGGCGACGGAAATCCTGGTGACCTATCTCAAGGAAGATTTCGCGCGCCTGCCCATCGGCCCCGACGCCGTGCGCGGCTATCGCGGCGGATATCTGCCGCGCGAGCGGCGCGAGATCGAGCGCGACCTGCGCGACGGCCGCCTGCTCGGCGTGGTGGCGACGAACGCACTGGAACTCGGCATCGATATCGGCTCGCTCGACGTCGCGGTGCTCGCGGGATATCCCGGAACCATCGCGTCCACCTGGCAACGCGCCGGCCGCGCGGGGAGAAGGCAGGGGAGTTCCGCTGCGGTGCTGGTCGCTTCCAGCGCGCCGCTCGATCAGTTCATGGTGCAGAACTCGGAATACTTCTTCGGCCGCTCGCCCGAGCACGGCTATGTCAATCCGGATAATCTCCAGATTCTGCTCAATCACTTGAAATGCGCCGCCTTCGAGCTGCCCTTGCGTGAAGATGAGAAGTTCGGCTCGCTCGACCTGAAGACTCTGTGCGAGCATTTGGAAGCGGCCCGCTTCCTTCACAAATCCAGCGACGGCTGGCATTGGGTCTCGGAGAGCTACCCGGCCGACGCCATCAGCCTGCGTTCAGTTTCTTCCGACAACTTCGTGATCGTCGATATCACCGCCGAGCCGCGCGTCATCGGCGAAGTCGATTTCTCCAGCGCGCTCACCACCGTCTACGAAAAGGCCATCTACATCCAGGACGGCCAACAGTATCACGTCGAGCGGCTCGACTACGACGACCGCAAGGCCTACGTGAAGGAGTGCGACAGCGATTACTACACCGACGCGATCGATTACACTCGCATCGAGGTCCTTGAGATCTTCGACAGCACGCCCGCCGGTCCCGCACGCAAGAACCACGGCGAAGTAAAGGTGAACACGCAGATCGTGGGCTTCAAGAAGATCAAGTTCCACACCAATGAAAACGTCGGCTCGGGCGAGCTGACGCTTCCCGAACAGGAAATGCACACTACCGCCTTCTGGCTGACGCTACCCCGCGAAATGCTCGAGGCGTTGCCCTACGACCGTGGCGAGCGGCTGGACGGCGTCACGGGCCTGGGCAACGCGCTCCAGGCCATCGCCACGCTGCTGCTGATGTGCGACGCGCGCGACTTGGGCGTGGCGGTTGGCGAAAACGAAGTTGTTGAAGCCCTGGAGAGATCTCCAACCGCACGTCCGCTTGGGCCACGAACGCGGTGGGCGAACATCTTCGAGCCGAACCTCTACCTCTACGATAAGTATCCCGGCGGAGTGGGTTTCAGCGAGCCGCTCTTCCGCATGAGTGGCGCACTGCTCGAAAACGCGTATAAACTGATCGCCCACTGCCCCTGCCCGTCGGGGTGCCCGTCCTGCGTGGGTCCGGCGGGCGAAGTTGGCGAGAAGGGCAAGGAAGTGGCGCTGGCGATTCTGCGGAAACTAATCATTTCAGAGGCTGGTGTTGGCCCTCCGCCCGATCAAAGGGGATAGGATGAAGCCCGAGGACGAGCTTCATGTAAAGAAGGTATTCTTTTACACGGACGCGAGGAAGTTGCGCATCGGGCAAATGCCGCTCGTCCAGGGACGAGGCAGAGGGATCGTCCGCGGAATCCTGCGAGATGACTATACGTTCATGTGGCAAGAGGACGACGTCGTCCCGGTGGACAGGATATTTAGGATTTGCGTTCAATTTGACGATCAAGAGTATGGTCGGCGTTTGGTGCCGCCAAGAGGAGAGCGGCTAGGTCCACTTAAGGGATGGGGTACTTTCTTACCAGGAGGATTCTCTCCCGACAGGAAATACCGAATTTGGCGAACGCTTCTGTAACGAAGGGACCGCTGTTGGGGAGGACCACACACCTATGGAGACACCGTTGACTACGAAGTGTCCGCGCTGCCACGGAACCGGGAAGAGAAACGGGGAGACGTGTGACCTGTGTAATGGGTCAGGCCAAATCCCTGTATATGACAAGGAGCCGCAGTAAGAACCTGCCGCGACGGAGTTTCGCGATGGCGCGTCGAACTTCGCGCAATTTGGCATGAACCTAGAAGAAAAACTCCGGCAGCTCAAGAAGGCGGCCGCGAAGAGCGTGCGCGACGCCGAACTCGAGCACCAGCTCGATTACCTGCGGCGCCTGGAGCAAAGCCCGCGCAAGCTGCCGGCGCAACGGGCGCCCAAACGAATCGAGGAATACGTCGAAGGGCGCAGCGAGAAGAACGACTGGGGCGAGTTTTTCCTGGCGCGGCAGGCGCTGCCTTTCGGGCGGCCCTACGGGAAACTGCGCATCGGCGAGCTGGCCGGCGCCGATCTCAGCCCACTCCGTCTGGTCTTCGGGGGCGCTGACCTGCCGGACCCCGCGCGGCTCGTCTACCTCGACACGGAGACGACCGGCTTGGCGGGTGGAACAGGCACCTGCGCATTCCTCATCGGCATCGGAACCCCGGAGGGTACGCAGTTCGTCGTCCGGCAGTTCTTTCTGCGCGACTATCCGGAGGAGAAGCCGGCACTCGCCGCGGTGGCCCAAGCGCTGGAAGGCTACGAAGGCGTTGTTACGTTCAACGGAAAAACCTTCGATATTCCTCTGCTCGAGACGCGCTACTCACTGGCGCGGCTGAAGTCCCCGTTCGAGCGCCTGGCGCACTTCGACGTGCTCCATCCCGCGCGCCGCATGTGGAAGCTGCGGCTGGCAAGCTGCGAACTGACCAACCTGGAAAAGCACGTCCTCGGAATTGCGCGCGAGGGCGATGTGGCAGGCTCGGAAATTCCGCAGATCTATTTCGATTACCTGCGCACCGGAAACGCCCAGGCGCTCCAACCGGTCTTCTATCACAACGCGCTCGATATCGTAACGCTCGCCGCGCTGACCGTGGAGCTGGCGCGCGCGCTAAACGACGAGGGCGCGCTGGCCGCTTCGAGCCTGGATCTTTTCAGCCTGAGCCGAATCCTGGACCGCGCCCGCGTGACGGACCGGTCCGCGGCCGCCTGCCGCCAGGCGCTCGCCCAAGGACTTCCCGAATCGGTCGAAGCGCGGGCGCTCTGGCAATTGGCCCAGCAGCACAAGCGACGCCGCGAACACGAACAAGCCGCGGAACTCTGGAACCAACTGGCCCGCCGGGAAGAGCCGCTCGCCCTCCAGGCGCTGGAAGAACTTGCCATCTACTACGAACATCGGCGTCGGGACGCCATGACCGCGCTGGTGTTCACGACCGCCGCGCTCGACCGGGTGCGGGAAGATGCCGCCGGTCTTTCATTCAAGAAGCGCTTTGCGCGGCGTCACGCAAGGCTGGAGAAAAAGGCCAAGAGAGCGGAAAGCTCGCGGCTTCTCACTGCAGGCGGCATCCATTGAGTTTTGCGGATTATTGTAGCGACACGCGCGTCAGGGCACGGCTTCAGCCGGGCCGTCCGCCCGGGGGAAGACTACTGCTCCTTATCTGTGTCGCGCCCCCGCGACTTAAATACAACGTGCATCGTCTGGGTTGCTTCCTGACCGGTCTCGCCATTCACTGTGGTGATCTCCAAGTCGCCGACTAGCCGCAGGTAGTCCGGACCCGACTCCTGCCGGCCCGGACCCCGTTCGACGGTGCCACTGAAGCGATAATATCTCTGGTGAATCTTCCGGGTTTTGAACTCCACCTGCTTTTTCTTGCGCGAGCCGATGGAAATGGGATAACTCAAAATGGCGTCGGATTCCTCTTCGCCCTGGAAGACGTCGATGTATCCCTTCAGCTTGCCCTCTTCCTCGAGCAGGGCCAGGGTATCGTCGGCAGAGAGGAACTGGTAGGTACCCGTGATGTCCGGAATCTCCTCGCTTTCCGCCTGGCTGCGGAGAACACCGGCCGAAAGCGAGATAAGTGGCAGCAGAAAGATTGCGCAACCAACGTTGATGGGCTTTTTTCTTCTCACAACGCGGATCATGCGGGACCCCTGGGGCGGCTCGCCCTTGCGCCGACGGGTGTCGCGGCAAGCTCGACTTCTCATCACACGCCAGACGCCCTGCACCAGTTTAGTAGTCCCAGACCGGGACGGCAAGCGGATACGCCCCGGGCGAAGTTCCGCAACATCCGGACCTATCCGCCACCGCGAATGAAATGTGTTCCGAAGATTTCGACCTCGATGACGTGCGCCGCGCACGGCGCTTTCACGCGCCTTCCTTCTTCCCGGTTCACCCCGTCCTGATCCGCGAATTCGTCGAAAAGCAGAGGAAACGCGTGGCCGCTTGACACACCGCAGCTTTTCCGCGAGCATGGCAGCCTTCGAAGGGCCAGATCGACCCAGCAAATTCTGAATGCAAGGGGTGTCGAGAATGAACTCCCGTTTCCTTGGAAAGTTTTCGATCGTCGTCGTGGCCGCCGTGTGGCTGCTTCCCTCTTTATCTGCCGCAACGATGAAACCCCTGGTCGCCGGAAAGCGCGGCGTGGTCGCCGCCGGCCACCCGCTGGTGGCCGAGGCGGGATTGCGCATCCTGGAAAAGGGCGGCAACGCTGTGGACGCGGGCGTGGCGACCGTATTCGCGGCCTCGGTGGTGGAGATGAACGGCTTCGGCGCCGGCGCCGAGTGCCCCATCCTCATCAAGCTCGCGGACAAGCCCGTGACGGCGATCAACGGCGCGGGCATCGCTCCCGAGCTCGCCACAGTGGACTTCTACAAACATCTGCGCCCCGGCGACCCTCGTCTGGCGGACGTGGCGAGCATCTCGAAAGGGACGATCCCTGCCTACGGGCTGCTGAGCCCCATCGTCCCGAGCGCCATAGACAGTCTCCTCGTCGCCCTTGAGAAATACGGCACCATGCGTTTCGCGGAGGTCATCCAGCCGGCCATCGAACTCGCGGAGGGTTTCCCTCTCGACGCCCATTTCGCGCGGGGCCTGGAGCGCTTCCGACCCATTCTCGAAAAGTGGCCGACTTCGAAGCGAGTCTACCTTCCCAACGGACGCGCGCCGAAGGCGGGCGAGATCTTTGTCCAGGCAGATCTGGCCCGGACATTCCGGAGCATGGCGGAAGTTGATCGCAAGAACATGGCGCACGGACGGGAAGCGGCTATCGAAGCCGTGCGGGATTACTTCTATCGCGGGCCCATCGCCAAGCGCATCAGCGATTTCTGCCAGCAGGCGGGCTGCTTGCTGCGCGAAGGCGACTTCGCCACCTACCGCGCGAAAATCGAAGATCCGCTCACCACCAACTATCGCGGCATCGACGTTTACAAAGTAAGCTTCTGGAGCCAGTCGCCGGTGTTTCTGGAGAACTTGAACCTGCTGGAAGGCTTCGATCTCAAAACCATGGGCCACAATTCCGCCGACTACATTCACACCATCGTCGAGGCCATGAAGCTCGGCTACGCCGACCGCGACGCCTACTACGGCGACCCGGATTTCAGTGAGATTCCGATGCAACTCATCTCGAAGGACTACGCTGCACTGCGCCGGCCGCTGATCAGTCCTTCCCAGGCTTCGGCGGAGCACATTCCCGGCGACCCCATCCACATGCAGCCGCGCGCCTCGGAGGATTTTGTGCGGGCGCGTTATGCCGACCGCAACGGCGAGCATCCGGATACGACCTGCGTGAACGTCATCGACCGCGCCGGAAACATGTTCTCCGCTACGCCGAGCGGCGCGTGGTATCCGGCGGTGATTGCCGGCGATACCGGCATTCCCCTCGGCCAGCGGGCGCAGTCCTTCGTCCTGACGCCGGGGCACCCGAACCAGTTGGCGCCGCACAAGCGTCCGCGCATTACCTTGACGCCCACGATCGCGCTTAAGGGAAAATCACCCTGGCTGGCCTTCTCGACCCCCTGCGGCGACAGCCAGGACCAGACGCTGCTCCAGGTCTTTCTGAACGTCGCCGAATTC
>Ga0315280_10003042_pt1 | contig 26249 bp, 20 predicted proteins | sample YL17G06_40_MG_FD_203697 | JGI IMG/M metagenome (GOLD analysis project Ga0315280, IMG submission 203697) | Sediment microbial communities from Yellowstone Lake, YNP, Wyoming, USA - YL17G06_40 | ecosystem: Environmental > Aquatic > Freshwater > Lake > Sediment | place: USA: Wyoming | collected...
GCGCAAATAGCGCATGCTAACGCAGGGAGCGCAAATAGCGCATGCTAACGCAGGGAGCGCAAATAGCGCATGCTAACGCAGGGAAGCGCTCGCGTAGCGGGAACGGGTTTGCGGGCCAGGAGGCGGCGCAGGAGGCCGGCGGCCAGGCCCGCCCCGGACAGGATCAGGCAGAGCACCGCGAACCAGTCCCCCCAGCGGGAGTACAGGGTGCGGCCTTGGGCATAGACGGGAGCCACGGCACTCAGGCAGCCCTCGGTGAAGGGCGGCAGCATGGCGGTGATCCTGCCGTTGGGATCGATCACGCAGGTGATCCCGCCGTTGGTGGCCCTCACCAGGGTTCGCCGGTTCTCCACCGCCCGAAACAGGGCGATGCTCATGTGCTGCATCTCGCAGGCCACCGACTTGGACCAAGAATCGTTGGTCATGTTGATCAGCACCTCAGCCCCGCGCCGGATGAACTCGCGGCACAGCTCCGAGAAGGTGTCCTCGAAACAGATCGGCGTAGAGAACCGCACGCCGCCGGCCTCGAACACCGTATACTCGCTGCCCGCCTCCCAGAAGTGGGTGTCGGCGTTCCGCAGCCAGTTATAGACGCCCGGCAGCCATTTGCGGTAGGGGAACTGCTCGGTGAAGGGCACCAGGCGCAGCTTGCGGTAGGCCTGGAGGAGGCGGCCGTCCCGGAACAGAAGGGTGGCGTTGTAGTCCACGCGCTGCTCCGAGCCGTCGTCCATGCGCTTGAGCCGGCCGTCGTCGTTGCCGATCAGGTAGGGCATGGGCTGGCCGGCCAGGAACTCCCGCAGCTGCCGCACCAGCTCGTAGGCTTCCAGGTCGGTGCGGTAGCGGGTGTGCCAGTCGATGGCCGGAACGAACGAGGTCTCCGACCAGATGACGATATCCGGGTCGCCGCGCGCCGCCTCCCGGCTCCGGCGGATGAGGATGCGCAGCGACTCCCCGTAGGCCTTGTACCCCCCGCGCCAGGGATCGATGTTCTGCTGGACTAAAGCCACTCTCCAGGGCCGGGCCCGGCCCAGGTCAGCCTTGGCCAGGAGGCCGTAGGCCAGCGCGCCGGCGAACAGCAGCGCCCATCCCGCCGCCGGGAGCCAAGTGCGCCTCAGGCTTTCCCCCAGGCGGCGCGGACCCGCACGCAGGAGCGCGGCCAGCCAGGAGGAAGGAAACACCACCAGCCAGGATATGCCCCAGACCCCGGTCAGGGCTGCCGAGCGGGCGAGCGGCCTGAACAGGTACTGGGAGTAGCCGATGGTTCCGTAGGAGTACCCCAGGAAACCCTGCACCTTCCACAGCTCATAAGCCACCCACAGCAGCGACTGCAGCAGGAAGCCGTAGCGGGGGGCGAGCAGGTCCGCCGCCTTCAAGGCCAGGAAGGCGACCAATACGTAGAAGGCGTAGATCGGCGGGACGATGACCAGGGTGAGGGGATGGAACGAGGCCAGCCAGTAATTGTACAGCGCGTAGCTCACGTAGCCGAACAGCGCGCCGTACAGCGCCGCGCCGAGCCAACCGGTGCGGTGGATGACGATGAACACCGGCAGCAGGGCCACATAGGCCAGGGGAAACCAGCCCCAACGGGACAGAAAGCTGGGGAAGGACAGGGCGAACAGGAGCGCAGAAAGCAGCAGGGCGCCGATCTCCAGGCCGACCGCTCCGGCGCTCGAACGAGCCCCGCCCAGGCCTTCGGCCAAGACCTTGCGCGGCAGGGCCGCCGGCACGGGTGGGCGTTTCAACGGCTCTACTTCCTCAGTTCCCAGGCTTTCTGCTTCAGCTCCCGGCCAGGGCGGAAAACGGCCACTCCATGATTGACCACCTCCACCGAGGCGCCGGTCTTGGGGTTGCGCGCCTTCCTGCCCTTGCGCATCTTGATTTCGAAGGTGCCGAAGCCGCGCAGCTCGATGATCTGGTCCCTGAGCAGGCCCTTCTTCACCTCCTCGAAGAACAGGTCGAGGATGGTGTGGATGTCTTTCTTGCTGACCTTGATGAGGGGGGAGAGGTTCTCGATGATTTCCGCCTTGGTGAGCTTTTCCTCACCCACCCCGGTTCCTTTCAGGATACAGCCTTGGCTCCGGATAGCATCCTGTTCAGGCGATGCTTCTTGCGTGCTGCGGTATTGCGATGAATGACGCCTTTGCTGACGGCGCGGTCCAGGAGACTGGCGACGACATTGTACTGCTTCGCCGCCTCCTCCTTGGATTTGGCCTCCACCAGCTCGGCCAGCTTGCGGGTGCTGGTGCGCACTCGGGTCCGCACCATTTTGTTGCGCAATCTGCGGTTCTGGCTCTGACGATGGCGTTTAGCCGCTGATGACTTGCCGGACAAAACCTACCTCCCTAATTGCAGGCGATACAAGAAACTAACAGAAATCGGCTCGCGCTGTCAAGTGAGCCTTTCCCGCGGCCATCGGCACGGGCTGCCGGCCAGCGGGCAGCCGGAGCAGAGCGGCTCGGGCCGGCAGTGCTCTTTTGAGTGCCGCACGATCAGGGCGTGCAGCTCCTGGTACAGCGGGGCGCGAGCCGGAAGCCCGGCGTGGAAACGGGCCTGCAGCTCCCCGTAGCTTTCGCGCCCCTGCGCCCAGCCCAGCCGCTCGAGCAGCCGGCGGGTGTAGGCATCGATGACGAAGACCGGCTGATGGTAGGCATACAGCAGGATGGAATCCGCCGTCTCGGGGCCCACCCCCCAGAGGGCGAGCAGCTCGCCCCGCTTGGGGCGTCCGGACAGCCCGGACCAGAAGCGGGCCAGCTCCTTGAGCTTGCGCGCCTTCTGGTTGAAGTAGCCGCTGGAGCGCACCAGGGGAGCAAGCCGCCGCAGGGCGCAGGCCCTTAGGGCGGCCGGGGTGAGCAGGCCGCGGGCCCTTAAGGAGGCCAGGGCCGCTTCGACGTTGCGCCAGCTCGTGTTCTGGGTCAGCACGGCGCCCGCGGCCACCTCGAAGCGCCCCCGGGGTTCCGCCGGCAGCCCGTAGCGTCCAGGGTGATACCCGCGCCGGTCGAAGCCCGGCCTGCCCGCCCGGCCGGCCAGGGGCCACCAGCCCTGCGGCCCGTAGCGGGCCAGCAGCAGTTCGTACAACCTGACCCAGGCGCCCGCCCCCGGAGCGTTCACAGCCGCTTGCGCGCTCCGGGCAGCAAGGACAGCAGGGCCAGCACAGCCAGCGCCGCAGCCGCCGCCTGGGGCAGCCAGTCCCCCCAGCGGGTGTACAGGCTTTTCCGCTCAGGGCGGAACACCACATCGGCTATCAGAAAGTTGTTGGCGTAATAGGGCGTGGAGGCCAGAAAGTCGCCGTCGATGTCCACGTAGCAGGTCAGTCCCGAGGCCGTGGAGCGAAGCAGAGGGCGGCGATTTTCCACGGCCCGAAAGGAGGCGTTGACCGCGTGCTGCTTGGCCTCCGCCTCGTGCAGGGACCAGTAGTCGTTGGAGATGTTGACGATGGCCTCCCCTCCTTCCAGCACGAAGCGGCGGATGTCATCCGGGAACGAGTCCTCGAAACAGATGGGGGTGAAGAAGGCCAGGCGCGGATGGCGGAAAATCAACCGCTCGCGGCCAGGCTCCCATAGGTACACGTCGAAGGACAGCAGCCAGCGGTACAACCCGGGCAGCTGCTTTTCGAAAGGAAAGTACTCGGTGAAGGGCACCAGGTGCAGCTTGTGGTAGGTTGCGACGCGCCTGCCCTCCGGGTCGAAGAGCACGGCCCCGTTGTAGTCCAGCCGCACCTCCTCGCCTCCGGGTCCGGAGCGCAGCTCGTAGTCGTCGTTGCCCGTCAGCAGCCAGGCTCCCAGGCCGCGCTGGTAGCCGAGGAACTCGCGGACCAGGCGGGCCAAAGGCTCCCGCTCGGGGTCCTCCTTGCTCCACCGCCGGATGTTGGGCACGAAGGCGGTCTCCGACCAGACTACCAGCTCGGGGCTCTGCAGCATGGCCTGGTCGGTGAGCCGGCGCAGGGTGGCGAAGGTGGCGTTGTAGTCCTCCTTGCGCGGATCGGTGTTCTGCTGGACTAAAGCCAGACGCACCGTCTTGGTGATCGGCTCGCCTTCGATCCGCGCCCTGCTCCACAGCCCGAAGACCAGGCAGGCCGCGAGCAGCCCGAAGGCCGAAAGCGGCGCAGGCAGGCTCCGGCTCAAGCCCCTGCCGCGGTCCAGCGCCCCCAGCACCGCCGCCAGGCCGGCGTTGAACAACAGCACTACGAAGCTCACCCCCCAAACCCCGGCCAGCTCCGCCACCTGGGTCAAGGTGAGAAACCGGTACTGCGCGGTGCCCCACAGCCCCCAGGGATAGCCCCAGTAGCCGATGGAGCGCAGGTACTCGAACAGGAGCCAGGACAGGGCCAGGCCCAGGAAGCGCAGCGAGGAAAGCCGGCGCACCAGCCACAGGGCGGGCAGGAAGTAGAGGGCATAGGCCAGCATCAGGACCATGGTCGCTAGCTGCAGGGTGACCAGGCTGTAGGTGCCCAGCCAGAAGCTCACCAGCATGCCCGACAGCACCCCATAGGCCACGGTGTACAGCCAGCCCCGCATCAGGGATGAGGCCTCCACCACCAGGAACAGCGGCACCAGGGCGAAGAACGAGAGAAAGCCCAGGCCGTCCAGCGCGGCGAACGAGGGGAAGGAAAGGCAGCTCAGCGCCGCCGAGGCCAGGGTAAGGGGCAGGGCCCAGCGCGCGGCGCCGGAGCCTCGGCGCGCCTTATTCCGCCGCAGCCTCGGCCACAGATAGGCGGCGAGACCGGCGGCGGCGAGCGGCAGATAGCGCACCACGGCGGCCAGCCGCTCCCGCCGGGTGTCCAGCGCCAGGCGCACCGCACCGCCCGAGGCCATGAAGCGCTGCACGTAATCCATGTTGGCGTTCAAGGCGTAGATATAGGTGAACAGGAAGAACAGCAGGGCGAGCAGGAACAGCGGCTCCGGCAGGATCAGCCGCAGCCGGGGCCGGCGGCCCCCCCGGGCCAGGGCGGCGAGCAGCACCCCGGCGGCCAGATGCATCGCCAGCAGGGCCAGGTAGGTGTAGTCGGAGAGCAGCAGCCGCCCCCAGGGCACGGCCCAAGGCCCGAGGAACAGGAGCGCCGCCTCAAGGGCGGCGGCAGCCAGGTACAACCAGCCCACGGGCCGAGCCTCCTATTCGGCTTCGATTATTACGCGGTGATACCGTTTCTTGCCGGCCCGCAGCCGTCCTTCCCAGCGGCCGGGGCCTGACTCGTGGAAGTCGGCAAGGGAGGCGATCTGCGTGACCTCGCCGATCTGCATCGCGCCGATTGAGGCGCCTCCCTGCTCGATGAGGCGGCGGGCGTCGCTCTTCGAAGAGCAAAGCCCGGTGCGCACGAACAGATCCGCATAGGCCAAGCCGCGCCCGAACTCGCTGAGGCCGATCGTCGTTGCCGGCATGGCATCCAGCGCCGCGCCCTGGCCATGGAACACGGCCTGGGAGGTCTCGCGGGCACTGGCGGCCTCCTCCGCTCCGTGTACGATCCCGGTGAGCTCCAGGGCCAACCTCTGCTTGGCCTTGTTCGCCTCCTTGTCCTTCAGGCGCTCCAGCTCCGCGATTTCTTCCAGGTCCAGGTAGGTGAACAGCCGCAGGAACTTGCCCGTGTCGGCGTCCGGGATGTTGAGCCAGTACTGGTAGAACTCGTAGGGGCTGACCAGCTCCGGGTCCAGGTACAGGGCGCCCTTCTCGCTCTTGCCCATCTTCTGCCCGTCCGAGCGGGTCACCAGGGGCGTGGTCAGGGCGAAGGCCTCCCCTCCTTCGACCCGGCGGATCAGGTCCATGCCGGCCACGATGTTGCCCCACTGGTCGTCCCCGCCCATCTGCAGCCGGCAGCCGTGGCGCTGGAACAGCACCAGATAGTCGTAGGCCTGCAGGACCTGGTAGTTGAACTCGATGAACGAGAGCCCCGTCTCCAGGCGCATCTTGTAGGTCTCGAAGGACAGCATGCGGTTGACCGAGAAGTGCCGGCCGATCTCGCGCAGGAAGTCGATGTAGTTCAGGCCGGCCAGCCAGTCGGCGTTGTTCTCCATCAAGCCCCGGCCGCCGCCGAAGTCCAGGAAGCGGCCGATCTGGACCCGGAAGCGCTCGGCGTTGGCATCGATGGTCTGCACCGGCAGGATGGGGCGCGCCTCGCTCTTGCCGGAGGGATCGCCGATGCGGCAGGTGCCTGCGCCGATCAACGCGATCGGCCTATGGCCCGCGCGCTGCAGGTGGCTCATGGCGAACAGCTGCATCAGGTTGCCCACGTGCAGGCTGGAGGCGGTCGGGTCGAAGCCGATATAGAAGGTGACCTGCCGCTCGTCCAGCAGCCGGCTCAAGCCGGCCTCGTCGGAACACTGGCTGACGAAGCCGCGGCTCTTGAGGGTCTGGAAGGCGCCGGGGGTGATCATGCCCTCCTGTACTCCCGCGTGGCCTTGCGGATGGTGTCCGCAATGTCCTCGATGCGGATGCGCACCTGCTCCATGGAGTCCCGGTGGCGCAGGGTCACGGTGCGGTCCTCCTTGCTCTGATAGTCGACCGTGACGCAGTAGGGGGTGCCAATCTCGTCCTGCCGGCGGTAGCGCCGCCCGATGGCTCCTCCCTGGTCGTAGAAGGTGCTGAACTCCCCGCGCAGCGCGAGCTCGATGCTCCGGGCCAGCTCGGCCAGCCCGTCCTTCTTCACCAGGGGGAACACTCCCACGGTGACCGGGGCGACGGCCGGATGCAGCCTCAGCACCACCCGCTTCTCCCCTTCGGCCTCGTCCTCGTCGTAGGCGTCGGCCAGCACGGTGAGCACGGTTCGGGTGAGGCCGGCGGAGGTCTCGATCACGTAGGGGATGAAGCGCTCGCCGCGCACGTCGTCCAGGTAGCTCAAGTCCTTTCCGGAGTACTCGCCGTGCCGCCGCAGGTCGTAGTCCGTGCGGTTGTGCACCCCCTCCAGCTCCTTCCAGCCGAAGGGGAACTCGTACTGCAGGTCGAAGGCCACCTTGGCGTAATGGGCCAGCTCATCCGGCCCGTGCTGGTGGAAGCGCAGCCTGCTCTCGCGGATGCCCAGCTTGCGGTAAAACTCCAGGCGCTCGGCCTTCCAGTACTCGAACCACTTCTCGTCCTCGCTGGGATGGATGAAGAACTGCATCTCCATCTGCTCGAACTCGCAGGTGCGGAAGATGAAGGCCTTGGTCGTGATCTCGTTGCGGAAAGCTTTGCCCACCTGGGCGATGCCGAAGGGAATGCGCACCCGGGCGGTCTGCACCACGTTCTTGAAGTTCACGTAGATGCCTTGGGCCGTTTCCGGGCGCAGGTACACGATCGAAGCGTCGTCCTCGACGGGCCCGATGTGGGTCTTGAACATCAAATTGAACTGGCGCGGCTCGGTGAGCTGGCCCCCGCACTCCGGGCACTGGCGCTTGGCCCACAGCTCCTCGGGGATGGCGTCCGTGCGGAAGCGCTGCTTGCACTGCCGGCAATCCACCAGCGGGTCGTGGAAGTTCTCCACGTGGCCCGAGGCCTCCCACACCCGGGGGTGCATCAGGATGGCGGCGTCCAGGCCCACGATGTTGTCGTGCAGCTGGGTCATCTCCCTCCACCAGAAGCGCTGGATGTTGTTCTTCAGCTCCACCCCGAGAGGCCCGTAATCCCAGGCCGAGGCCAACCCCCCGTAGATCTCGCTGGACTGGTAGACGAAGCCCCTGCGCTTGCACAGGGACACCAGCGTGTCCATGCTCACTTGACCCATCGTGCTCTCCTCGTGCAGGCCGCCCTCCCGGCTCAGGCGAGCAGCTCCAGCGCCGCCCTCAGCCGCGCCCGGGCCTCCTCGGCCCCCAGCAGGCGCAGGGACTCGAACAGCGGCGGCGAAGCGCGGCTGCCCGTGACCGCCACCCGGACGGGCATTAGCAGATCGCCCAGCTTCAGGCCCAGCTCCCCGGCCAGGGCCCGGAAGCGGGCTTCGTTGTCCGCGTCGCTGCGCTCCATGAATCCCTCCAGCAGCCGCTCGGCGCGGCGCAGCGCTTCGGCGGCCCTGGCCGGCTCCAGCTTCCTGGGCACCAGCTCCTCGACGGCCGGGGCCACCGGCCGGAACAGGAAGCGCGCCAGCGCGCCGATGTCGGACAGCAGGGTCAGGCGCTCCCGAACCAGGGGCACCATGGCCTGCACCCGCTCCCATTCCGCAGCACCGGGCGGGTCGGCGACCAGCCCCTCCCGCTGCAGGAACGGCAGGAGCAGCTCGGCCAGGCGGCCTGCTGGCAGCCGGCGGATATACAGGCCGTTGAACCAGTCCAGCTTCTTGTAGTCGAACACGCCCGGGGCCTTGTTCAGCCTTTCCAGAGAGAACAGCCGCTCCAGCTCGCCCAGGGAAAAGACCTCGGTGCTGGCGTCGTAGGACCAGCCCAGCAGGGCGATGTAGTTCAGGATCGCCTCGGGCAGATACCCCTTTTCCCGGAACTCCACCAACCGTGTGGCCCCGTGCCGTTTGGAAAGCTTCTGCCCGTCCTGCCCCAGCACCATGGGCAGGTGGCAGTACGCGGGGGGCTGCCAGCCGAAACCCGAATACAAGAGCACGTGCAGCGGCGTGGAGGGCAGCCATTCCTGGGCCCGCAGGATGTGGGTGATGCCCATCAAGTGGTCGTCCACCACGTTGGCCAGGTGATAGGTGGGGAAGCCGTCGGACTTCAACAGCACCGGATCGGGGTTGATATCGCGGTTGGCCGTCTCGATCCGGCCCAGCAGGAGGTCCTCGAACACCGTCACGCCCTCCAGGGGCGCCTTGAGCCGGATGACCGGCCGGGTCCCCTGGGCCTCCAGCCGCCGGGCTTCGGCCGGGTCCAGCCCGCGGCAGCGCCGGTCGTAGCCGATCGGGCGGTTGGCCCGGCGCTGCTCCTCCTTGATCCGTTCCAGGCGCTCGGGGGAGCAGAAGCAGCGATAGGCTTGGCCGGCCTGGATCAGATGCTCCGCCTGCTGCCGGTACAGCTCGACCCGCTCGCTCTGCGTGTACGGAGCGCAGGGCCCGCCCCGGTCCGGTCCCTCGTCCCAATGGAAGCCCAGCCAGTCGAAGGTCCGGTAGATGTCCTGCAGGGCTTCCGGCCGGTAGCGCTCCCGGTCCGTGTCCTCGATGCGCAGGATGAAGCGCCCGCCGCTCGCGCGGGCGAAAAGGTAGTTGAACAGGGCGGTGCGCACGCCGCCGATGTGCTGGAAGCCGGTGGGCGAGGGCGCGTAGCGCACCCGGACCGTAGCCATGGTACGGCGATTATACGGAGGCATCCCTGGGTGGTCAACGCCCCTTGCGGTGGCAGGCTGATGCGGGTTATACCCTGAGCCGTGAGGCTGAGCCTGATCCTGCTCGCCGCCTATTCGCTGCTGCTGCTGGCCGTCGGGGTGCGGGCCGCGCGCAAGGTGCGCACGGCCGAAGACTTTCTGCTGGCCGGCCGGCGCTCCTCCGGCCTGGATACCGGAGGCTCGCTGGCGGCGACGATCCTGGGAGCCTCGGCTACCCTGGGCCTGGCCGGGCTGGCCTTCCGGCGCGGGCTTACCGGGAGCTGGTGGCTGCTGGTCGGGGTGGCCGGGCTCGCCGCGCTGTACTTCCTGGCTCCAGCCGCCAAGGCCCAGCCCGTCTACAGCCTGCCCGACCTGCTCGGCCGTTCTTACGGACCGGCGATGCGCACCGTCTCCTCGGCCTTGATCTTCCTGGCCTGGTTCGGCGTGGTCGGGGCCCAGATGAACGCCGCCGGCAGCATTCTGGCCGCCTTCCTCGGCGGGCGGACAGCCGTGTGGATCCTGCTGAGCGGGGCGCTGTTCATCCTGTACACGGTCCTGGGCGGGCAGCTCTCGGTGATCCGCACCGACCTGTATCAGCTCGCCTTCATCCTGGCCGGGCTCGCCGGCTGCGCCCTGGCCGGGCTGAAAGCCGTGCACGGGTTCGGCGGCCTGCGCCGGGCGCTGCCCCCGGGCTTCTTCTCCTTCCCCCTGTCCCCCGGCTTCTCGTCAGTGGATTTGGTCCTGCTCCTGCTGGTGGCCGGCTCCACCTACCTCACCGGACCGGACATGCTGTCGCGCCTTTTCTGCAGCCGGGAGGTCCGCCCCGCCCGCCGGGGCATTCTCCTGTCCATCGCCGTGATCGCGCCCGCGGCGCTTCTGGTAGCCCTGAGCGGCATGATCGCCCGGGCCCTGTTCCCCGGCGCCGCCCCCGAGTCGGCCTTCCCGCTGCTGATGCGGCACAGCCTGCCGCCCCTGCTGGCCGGCCTGGTCTGCCTGGCCCTGCTTTCCGCCTTCCTCTCCTCCGCCGACACCACGCTGCTGACCATGACCACGGTGCTGGCCGTGGACCTGCTGCGGCTGCCCATGGAAGGCGGCGCGCGGCGCAGGGTGTGGTGCCTGCGCGGCATCACCCTGCTGTGCGGCGCGGGGGCCCTGGCGGTGGGCATCTTCTCCGGCGGGATCATCTCCTCGCTGCTGCTCAGCTACACCCTCTTCTCGGGGGGACTGTTCATCCCGACCCTGGCCGTCCTGCTGGGCAAGCCCATGCGCGGGAAGGCGGCCATCGCCGCCGCGCTGGCCGGAGGAGGGCTGGCCCTGGCCGGGAAGCTGCAGGGCAGCGACGCGCTGCTCGCCTCCGGTTTCGCCGCCTCCCTGGCGATCTACCTGGCGGATCGTTTGTGGCTCCGGCCGGTAAGGCGCGCCTAGCGCGACTGAGCCCAGACGTCTTGCGAATATTTTCTCGATTTTTCCGCTTTTCTATTTGCATAAACCCGGATTTCATGCTATTTTACATGACATAATTGCTAGGTTATTTGGAATGAGATCGAGCGATTTCGGGGGGCGCGCATGAGACTGACCACGAAAGGCCGATACGGGGTGCGGGCCGTGGTGAACCTGGCCGCCCAAGCTTCGACCCACCCGACCTCCATCAGCCAGATCGCCAAGGAGGAAGAGCTATCCCCGGAGTTCCTGGAGCAGATCTTCTTCCGCCTGAAGAAAGCCGGCCTGATCCGCTCCATCCGCGGCCCCAAGGGCGGTTTCGTCCTGAACCACAAGCCCGCCGAGATCTCGGTCAAGACCGTCCTCGACGCGGTCGGCGAGCCCCTGTTCCCGGCGCCGTGCTCGGACCGCAGCGGCAAGCACTGCGCGCGCCAGCAGAGCTGCCTGCTCGCCCCGATCTGGAATGATTTCCACGATCTGCTGCGGCGCTACCTGTCCGCGATCAGCCTGCAGGACATACTCGAAAAGAAGTCGGGGCCGGCCCAGGGCCTGGCGATCTGACGATTCCACCCGCGCCGGTTGACTCGGTGCGGCGCGCTCTGCTTCAATGCGGAAATCCATGCGCCTCTTCCGGCTTTCCCCGTCTGCCGGACTTGACTGGGCCGAGATCCCCCTGCCGCGGGCGGACCTGCGGGCCGGCCTGACCCTGAGAGCGGCGGGAGACATGCGCCCCGGTGAACCGCGGCGAGACGAGCTGTTCCGGCGGCTGGGGATCGATCCCCGGCGGGTCCATGCCCTGAGACAGGTGCACTCCACGAGGATCGTGCGCGTCGCGGGCGAAGGCCCCGAGGCGCTCGCGGCGCGGGAGCTCGCCGACGGGCTGATCGCGGACCGCCCGCAGGCCGTGCTCTCCGTCACGGTGGGCGACTGCCTGCCGATCTTCCTGGTGCACCGGCGCGGGCGGGCCTTCGCCCTGCTGCATTCCGGCTGGCGCGGGACCGGGATCGCCGCTGAAGCGGTGCGCCTCTTGGCCGCCGAGTACGGGGCCCCGACGCGGGAACTGGCCGCGGTGCTCGGACCGGGGATCGGGGCCTGCTGCTATGAGGTGGAGGAGGCCCGCTACGAAAGCTTCCGCCGACGCTTCGGCGAGCGGGCGGTGCGCTCCGAGGCCGGGCGCTTCTTTCTCGATCTCAAGGCGGCCAACGCGGAGCTGCTGGCCGGCTGCGGGGTCGAGGAGCTGGCGGCGAGCGAGGAATGCACCGCCTGCACGCCCTGGCTTTCCTCCTTCCGCCGGGACGGCCCGGGCTTCGCCCGCATGGCGGCCTTCATGGGAGGAGCCGAAGGGTGAACACGTATAAGCAGCGGTGGCGCGAAATCCTGAGCCAGGCCCTGGCCGAGAAGACCGGGCAGCCCGTCGACCCGGAGGGGATCGTGGTGGAGATCCCGCCCCGGCCCGAGCTCGGCGACCTGGCCTTCCCGATGTTCCCCTACGCCCGCCTGCTCAAGGCCGACCCCCGGCGGATCGCCGCCGAGCTGGCCTCCTCCATCCGGGAGAGCGGCGGAGAGGCTCGCGGCCGGGCCGAGCTGGAGGCCTCCGGGCCCTACCTGAACGTGCGCCTGAAGCGGCCGGAGGTGATCGGGGAGGTGCTGGAGGCCGTGCTCGGCGAAGGGGAAAGCTTCGGCTCCAACCAAGACCGCTCCGGGCAGCGCGTGATCGTCGAGTTCTCCAGCCCCAACACGAACAAGCCGCTGCACCTGGGCCACCTGCGCAACGACGCCATCGGCATGGCCATCGCCCGCATCATGGAGGCCTGCGGCGCCGAGGTGCGCAGGGTGAACCTGATCAACGACCGGGGCATCCACATCTGCAAGTCCATGCTGGCCTACCGGGAGTTCGGCCAGGGCCGCACTCCGGAAAGCCTGGGGCAGAAGAGCGACCACCTGGTCGGCGACTACTACGTGCGCTTCGCCCAGTGGGCCCAGGGCAACCCGCAGGCCGAGGAGCTGGCCAAGCAGATGCTGCGGGCCTGGGAGGAGGGCGAGCCCGGGGTGCGCGCCCTCTGGCAGACGATGAACCGCTGGGCCATCGAGGGGATCAACGAGACCTACCGCAAGACCGGCGTGCGCTTCGACCAGGTCTACCTGGAGAGCGAGACATACCTATTGGGGCGCTCGGAAATCCTGGCCGGCCTGGAGCGCGGGGTGTTCAGCCGGGACCCGGACGGATCGGTATGGGTCGACCTGACGGCGCAGGGGCTGGACCGCAAGGTGCTGCTGCGCAGCGACGGCACCTCCCTGTACGTCACCCAGGACGTGGGCACAGCGGTGCAGCGGCACCGGGACTGGCCCTTCGACCAGATGATCTACGTGGTGGGCAACGAGCAGCGCTACCATTTCCAGGTGCTGTTCCAGGTGCTGCGGATGCTGGGCCACGCCTGGGCCGGCAACCTGCACCACCTGGCCTACGGCATGGTCAACCTGCCCGAGGGCAAGATGAAGTCCCGGGAGGGCACGGTGGTCGACGCCGACGAGCTGATCGCCCGGCTGGAGGAGCTGGCCGCCTCCGAGATCCGCGCCAAGGAGCGGGAGGAGCAGATCGAGGACCTGGCCGCCACTTCGGAGGCGATCGCCCTGGGCGCCCTCAACTTCTACCTCCTGGCCCCCTCGCCCTACAAGGACATGGTGTTCGATCCCGGGGAATCGATCTCCTTCACCGGGGCTACGGGGCCGTATCTGCAGTATACGGGGGCGCGCATCTCCAGCATGCTGCGCAAGTTCAGCGAGCGGCAGGAACGCTTCCGGACCGGCCGCTTCCGGCCCGAGCTCCTGGACCGGCCGGAGGAGTGGGAGCTGGTCAAGGCCATGGCCTCCCTGCCCGAGGTCGTGGCCCAGGCGGCCCGCGAGCTCAACCCCGCCCTGCTGGCCACGCACCTGTTCGAGCTGGCCCGGGCCTACGCCAGCTATTACCACGACTACCCGGTGCTGCAAAACGAGGACGCCGACCTGGTGGTCAGCCGCATCCGCCTGGCCCGGGCCCTGCGCCAGGCGCTGGCCAACGGCCTGGCCCTCATCGGGGTTCCGTTTCTGGAGAAGATGTAGCGGCCTGCGGATAGAAGGCGTCCGTGAGCACCCACCGCCCGGAGGCGGTGCGGTAGCCCAGGCGGTGATAGAGCCTGCCCGCCTCCCTCGGGATGAGGAAGGCGAATAGCCGCTCGCCGGGCCGCCACTCGCGGGCCGGCAAAAGCTTCAAGCCCGAGAACAGCGCCGGCTCGGCCGCCTCGGCGGCATGGAACCGGCCGGTCAGCAGGTAGCCCCCGGCGGGGCCGGGCCGGACCTCCAGCCGGAAGTCTTGCACCGGCTGCTCGGCGAACAGCAGGACCCACACCTCGCCGGAACCTCGGGGCGCCGACCCGGCCCCGGCATGGGTCCACCCCGTCCTCAGGGCCGCCGCGGCGTGCGCGGGGCTGGACTCCCAGGCCGCGGCCACCGGCGCCAGCGCCGGCCCGGCCCCGAGCAGCTCCCCCACGCGCGCCGCGCTTCCACCCGCCTGCCGGTAGCGCTCCAGGGCCGACCGCCCCCGCGCGTCCCGGTGGCTGAGCCTGCCGGATGCGGCCAGCTCCAGGGCGTAGAGCCGGGCGCAGCGCTCCAAGGCCGGGTCCAGAGCCACGGCCTCCAGCCCCCGGGCCGCGCGGAAGCGGTTGGCCCAGGCCAGGGCTTCGGCGGCGGGGGCGCTCGGCGGGCAGAAGGGCTGCGCGGCGAGTGGGTCCAACTGTGGGGAGGCGGGCTGGGCTGCGGGGAGGGCCGACTGAGCGGAGGCGGGCGGCGCGGCGGGGAGGGCGGGCGGCTGGCTGGCGGACTGGGCGGCCAGCAGCGCCAGGCCGGAACACAGGGCCGGCAGCAGGGCGAGCAGGCTCAGGCGGGCGGCGCGCAGGCTTTTCATAAGCTGGGCGATTTATTATATATAGATAACAATTTATGGAACAACCCGAGCTCGGCGACATACGCAACATCGGCATCATCGCCCACATCGATGCCGGCAAGACCACCACGACCGAACGCATCCTGTTCTACACGGGCAAGAGCCACCGGATGGGCGAGGTGGACGACGGGGAAGCCACCATGGACTGGATGGTGCAGGAGCAGGAGCGGGGCATCACCATCACCGCCGCGGTTACCACCTGCTACTGGGACGGCAAGCAGATCAACATCATTGACACCCCGGGACACGTGGACTTCACCGCCGAGGTCGAGCGCTCCATCCGCGTCCTGGACGGGGCGGTGGTGATCTTCTGCGCCGTGGGCGGCGTGGAGCCGCAGTCCGAGACGGTCTGGCACCAGGCCGACCGCTACCGCGTGCCTCGAGTCTGCTACGTCAACAAGTTGGATCGGGTCGGCGCAGATTTCTTCGCAGTGGTTGAGGAGATCCGGAGCAAGCTGGGCGCCAATCCCCTGGTCCTCGAGCTGCCCATCGGCCGGGAGTCGGAGCTGGAAGGGGTGATCGACCTGATCCGGCTCAAGGAGCTGCGCTGGGAGGTGCAGGACCTGGGCCAGACCATCTACGAGAGCCCGGTGAATCCCTCCCGCCTGGCCCAGGCTCAGGCCTTCCGGCAGAAGCTGCTGGACCAGCTTTCCCGGGTCCCGGGGCCGTCGCTGGCCGACCGGATCACTGAGCTCTACCTGGAGGGCAAGGACATTCCCGCAGAGCTGGTCCTCCGGGCGCTGCGTAGGGGAACCCTGGAACGGACCTTCGTGCCCGTTCTCTGCGGCGCCTCCCTGCGGAACCTGGGGGTGCAGCCCCTCCTGGACGCGGTGGTGCGCTACCTGCCCGCGCCCGACGAGGTGCCGCCTCCGGAGGGTTTTCACGTCAAAAAAGAAAAAACCGTGGTGGTGCCCGTGCGCCGGGACGGCCCCCCGTTGGGGCTGGTCTACAAGATTCAAACCGACCGGGAGGCCGGTCCGTTGAGCTACGTGCGCATGTACTCCGGGGAGCTGCGGGACGGCATGGCCGTGTACAACGTAGCCAAGCGCAAACGGGAGCGCATCAACCGCCTGCTGAGGATGCACGCCAACCGCTCCGAGCCGCTGGACAGCGTGGCCGCCGGGGACGTGGCCGTGGTCGTGGGCTTCAGGCTGGCCCAGACCGGCGACACCATCGGAACCGACCAGTTCCCCGTGCTGCTGGAGCGGATGCATTTCCCCGAGCCGGTCATCTCGGTGGCCATCGAGCCGCGGACCCTCTCAGAGCGGGGCAAGCTGGAGAACGCCCTGAGGCAGCTGGAGAAGGAGGATCCGACCTTCTCGGTCAAGGAGAACGAGGAGACCGGGCAGCTGATCATCGCCGGCATGGGGGAGCTGCACCTGGAGGTCCTGGTCACCCGGGTGATCGAGGAGTTCAAGGTCCAGGCCAAGGTCGGCGCGCCCCAGGTCTCCTACAGGGAATCCATCGCCGGAACGGCGACCCATCAGGAGCGGTACCACAAGGTGCTGGCCGGCAAGGAGAACGCGGCCGAGCTCACCCTGAAGGTGGAGCGCCTGCGGCAGGGCGCGGGAAACCAGTTCCAGAGCCTGCTGCATCCCCACGCCCTGCCCAGGGAGCTGATCGAGGCCGTGAAGCGGGGAGTGGCGGCCGCCTTCTCCTCGGGGATCATGTTCGGCTACCCGGTGATCGACGTCGGGGTGACCCTGGTCGACGCGCTCTACAACCCCAACACCTCCACGGACCTGGCCTTCGAGGCGGCGGCGGCCATCGGCTTCGACGCCGCCTGCCGCCAGGCCGGCCCGCTGCTGCTGGAGCCGATCATGCGGGTCGATATCCTGACGCCCAAGGAGTTCCTGGGCGAGGTGCTCGGCAACCTCACCTCGCGCAAGGCGGAGATAACCGGCATCGATAGCAAGCCCGGCGTGGAGAACATCCACGCCCACGTGCCCCTGGCCCACATGTTCGGCTACTCCACCTCCCTGCGCAGCGCCACCCAGGGCCGGGCCACCTTCACCATGGAGTTCAGCCACTTCGCCCCGCGGGAGGCCTTCGCGCCGCAATAGCGGGCTTCGCGCCGCAATAGCGGGCTTCGCCCAGAATAATGCGGCGCGCCCGTTGCGCACGTTGCGTTGACAAGGTTTGCCGATCTGGCTACAATCGTCTGACTTCCCCTCGAAAAGGAGCACATGCATGGGTTTCGCAAGCGATGCCATCCGCAACATTGCCGTCACCGGGCACGGCGGCACCGGCAAGACCTCGCTGGTCGAGCAGATGCTGGCCTTCGGCGGCGCGATCCCCAAGGCCGAGAGCGTGGAGGCGGGCCGGACGGTCAGCGATTTCACCGAGGAGGAGATCAACCGCAAGATATCGATCCACCTGTCGCTCTCCCACCTGCAGTGGCAGGGCTGCAAGCTGAACCTCCTGGACTGCCCGGGTTCCTCGGACTTCGTGGGCGAGCTACAGGCCGGCATCCGGGCCGCCGAGTCGGCGCTGATCCTGGTGGCCGCCGACTCCGGGGTGCAGATCGGGACCGTGCAGACCTGGCGCCGGCTCAAGGACCGCCAGCCGCGCCTGGTCTTCGTCAACAAGATGGACAAGGAGCACGCCGACTTCTACAAGACCCTGGACAACCTCAAGGAGAACTTCCAGGCCTCCTTCGTGCCCCTATCCCTGCCGATCGGGGCCGGGACGGGGTTCAAGGGGATCGTGGACCTGATGGCCCAGAAGGCCTACCTGGCCCCGGAGGCCGGCCAGAAAGCCGCGGCCTCCGAAATCCCCGCCGAGCTGCAGGATCAGGCCCGCCAGTACCGCCAGGCCCTGGTGGAGGCCGCCGCCGAGGGGGATGACTCGTTGATGGAGAAGTTCTTCGAAAGCGAGACCTTGAGCGACGAGGAGATCCGGCAGGGGCTGGCCAAGGGGCTGGCCGCCGGCAAGACCGTGCCCTTATTGTGCGGCTCCGCGCTGCAGGCTTCGGGGGTAGCCAGCCTGCTGGACGCCATCGTCTTCGCCTGCCCCTCGCCCGTGGGCCGGGAGGAACCGCTGGCCGCCGGCGGCGCGGAGGGCGGCAAACCGATCGACCCCCAGGCGCCGCCCAGCTGCTTCGTCTTCAAGACCTCCATCGATCAGTTCTCCGGCAAGCTCTCGTTCGTCAAGGTCGTCAGCGGGACGATCAGGGGCGACACGGAGCTCGCGAGCGCCCGGGACAAGCGCAAGGAGAAGCTGAACAAGATCTATACCTGCCTGGGCAAGAAGCTGGAGGAGAGCGAAGAGCTTCCGGCCGGGGACATCGGGATCCTGGCCAAGCTGCCCACCGCCGCGACCAACGACACCCTGATCGCCCCGGAGCTGGACTTGAGCTTCCTGCCGCTGCGCCTGCCCCAGCCGGTGCACGCGGTGGCCATCTCGGCCGCCGCCAAGAAGGACGAGGACAAGCTGAACCAGCTCCTGCAGCGGGCCGCGGAGGAGGACCTGACCTTCCGCATCGCCTACAACCAGGAGACCAAGGAAAACGTGATCTCGGGCATGGGCGAGCTGCACCTGGACATCATCCTCGACAAGATCCGCAGCCAGGCCAAGATCGAGATGCAGACCCGCACCCCCAGGGTGGCCTACCGCGAGACCATCCGGGCGCCCGCGGCGGCCGAGTACCAGCACAAGAAGCAGACCGGCGGCCATGGGCAGTACGCCAAGGTGTCCCTGGAGATCAAACCGCTCCCCCGCGGCGGGCACTTCAACTTCGTGAACGCCATCGTAGGAGGGCGCATCTCCAAGGGCTACATCCCCGGCGTGGAGAAGGGCGTGATCGAAGGCATGGAATCCGGCATCATGGCCGGCTACCCGGTGGTGGACCTGGAGGCCGCGGTGGTGGACGGCAAGGAACACCCCGTGGATTCCTCGGAGCTGGCCTTCAAGTTGGCCGCCCGCGGCGCCCTGAAGGCCGCGATGGAAAAGGCGGACCCGGTGCTGCTGGAGCCGATCATGAACCTGACTGTTTACGCGGACAACCAGTACCTGGGCGATGTGCTCTCCGACCTGAGCTCGCGGCGCGGCAAGGTCCTGGGCCAGGAGCCGGCCGGCACCATCCAGGTGGTCAAAGCCCAGGTGCCCCAGGCGGAGCTGCTGCGCTACTCCATCGACCTGCGTTCGATGACCTCCGGCACCGCCTCCTTCGAGGTGGAGTTCAGCCACTACAACCCGATCACCGGAAAGGTGGCGGAAGCGGTGATCGCCGCCGCCAAGGCCCGCAAGGAAGAGCAGAAGGACTGAAGCCGGCGCCTCCCGGCCCGAGCGCGGGGCCTAAAGGAACAGGGCCCCGGGCAGCAGGAAGTGCAGGACGGCCACAGCCAGGCCGGACAGGCCCAGCGGGACGCGATAGGCGAGCGCCGCCTTCTCCACCTTGCTGATGGCCTCGCCCGGAAGGTCGGACTTTTCGCGCAGCACCTGGACCAAAAGGCTCGCGCCCATGGCTAGCCCCGCCAGGGCGGGCAGGAGGTCCCCGACCACGGGCACGTCGGCCGGCGCCGAGCGAACCAGCAGCTTCAGGAAGCCCACCACCGCGGCCAGCGCCCCCACCACCGCCCTGAACCGCCGGCCAGCGGCCAGCGGCTCCAGAGGGGCGAACCACCGGAGGCGGGCGGCGAAATAGTCCGCGCACAGCGCGATCCCCGCCAGCAGGTTCAAGGTGATCGAAAGAAAATAAAGCTGCATCATCGCTTAGTTCCTTACTGTTTGATCTTACGGCTGAGCGAGCGGGTCTCGCCGCCGAGGTTGACCTCGGCCCGCAGCTCCCGCGCCTCGGCCTGGCCCGCGGCCAGGGGGATGGCCTCGCCGACCACCACCTCCTCGCCGGGGCCCCGCGGCAGCGCCGCCGACTGCAGGTATGCTTCGCCGGCCGGCTGCAGGGTGAAACGGACGGAGAGCCTGCCGCCGGGCTCGGCCTCTTTCCGCTGCCGGCGGCCCAGCTCCTTCACGGTCACCGTGGCGTACACCGTGTCCTCGAAGCGCAGGCCCTGGAGGGTGAGGGAGAACTCCCCGATCCTGGCCGTGCCGCCCGGCGGAGCGGCGCGCCGCTGCAGGAGCATCACCAGCACGAAGAGCAGCACGATGTTGCCGAACAGGATGATGAACCGCCGGTGGCGCCGGAACAATCCTCTGGCCGGCTCGCGTTTCCGGGGGGCATCGGGGCGCGCCAGGCGCTCCTCCCGGCTGTAGTGGAACTCCTGCGGCAGCTCCGCTCCCCGGCGGATGCGCAGGCGCGGCTCGCCCGGCTGCCGCCCGGGCTCCTGCTCTTCGCTCATGGCCGGCTCTCCTTCAGCGGCCCTTCAGGGCCGCGGACAGGTAGGGCAGCAGGTCCTCGGCCAGAAAGTAGCCGCGTTCCCGGTGGGCCTCCTCTCCGGCCCGGGAGTGCAGCAGCACGCCGAAGCGGGCGGCCTCCAGGACCGGCATCCCCCCGGCCGCCAGGCCGGCGATCGCCCCGGCCAGCACGTCCCCGCTGCCCCCGGTGGCCAGCGCCGGGTTCATTCCGTCCAGGATCCAATACCGCCCGTCGGGCGCGGCGACGAAGGTGCAGTGCCCCTTGAGCACGATCACCGCCTGAAGCTCGGCGCTGGTCCGAAGCAGCGCGGGCAGCGGGTCCTCCAGCAGGCGGGCCAGCTCGAGGCCGGCGAGGCGGGCGAACTCCCCGGGGTGCGGGGTCAGCACCCACCGCCCGGCGAGGCGCGGCCGGGGGGCCAGGCCGGCCAGCAGGGTGATGCCGTCGGCGTCCAGGACCCCGGGCAGGCCGAGGCCCAGCAGGCGCTCGAGCCAGCGCAGGCGCTTCTCGGCCGTGCCCCAGCCCGGGCCTACCAGCAGCGCGGAGAAGCGGCGCAGATCCAGGCGCTCCGGAGCGGAGGCCTCTTCCCAGGGGCGGACCATGACCGACTTGAAGCGAGGCAGGGCGGCCGCGTAAAGCGCTCGAGGCAGGAACAGGCTCACCAGCCCGGCCCGGCTGCGGGCGGCGGCGGTGGCCGAAAGCCAGGCGGCTCCGGTGGTGCCCTCCGAGCCGGCGAACACCGCCAGGTGCCCGCGCCGCCCCTTGTGGGCCTCCCGGGGCAGGGCCGGCAACTCCTCCAGCTCCTCCGCAAGAAGCATCCCGCCGGCGAGCTGCGGGCTTTCCAGCAGCTCCCGCGGAAACACGCCCGGCACCACCAGGATCTGCCCGCACAGGGGGCGGGCATGCGGCAGGTAGAGGCAGAGCTTGGGCAGCCCGACGGTCAGGGTGTATTCCGATTCTAAAGCAGGATATCCGGGGCGGAACTCATCGCCGATCCCGCTGGGTATGTCCACGGCCACGCTCCTGGCCGGCGAGGAGTTGGCCAGGCGGATCAGGTCCGCAAGCGGGGCGCGGGCCGAGCCGCGGAGCCCGGTACCCAAGAGCCCGTCCACGATCCAGCGGGCTCCTGCCAGAAGGCGCTCGACCTCACCGGCCTGCTCCGGGTAGCGCAGCACCGGGAGCCCCATTGCCCTGCAGATGGCCAGGTGCACGGCGGCGAGGGAGCCTTCGGCCGGCTCCCCGGCCCCGAGCACCACGGCCAGCTCGCCCTGCCCTTCCAGGCGGCGCTGCCGGGCCATGACCAGGGCGTCCCCGCCGTTGCTCCCGCGGCCGGCCAGGAAGACCATCGGGCCCGGCGGCGGCCCCCCGGCCCAGATCCGCTCCCTGGCCAGGAGGTAGGCCCGCAGGCCGGCGTCCTCCATCAGCACCGCCTGGGGGATGGCGTAGCGTTCCTGGGCCAGCCGGTCGATCTCGGCCATGCGGGCCGAATCAGCGACCTTCACCCCGCGGCTCCTCCAGCAGCCGGTCGCTTCGCCACCACACGAAGCGGGCCTTGTGCTCCTCGCCCAGCAGGGCGTACACGATGCCCTCCGCCGACAGGCGCACCTCCTTGAAGTACAGCTCGGTGTCCTCCATGACCAGGTAGCGCCGGGCCGCCACCCGGCCCTCGCGATCCAGCACCAGGAGCTGGTACAGGTTGTTGTCCTCCCGGCGCATGAAGAAGAAAGCCCCCCGCGTGTTGACCCCTAGCAGCTCGTAGGAGGGCGGGAGCACCTCCTGCTCCTGGCCGGCCGCCGTCTGCCTGTGCAGCCCTTCCTCGGGCACGTCGAAGGACTTTTCGTACTTGCCGGTGGTAAGGTTGATGCGGTAGATCCGCGTGGCGTATCCCCCGCCGGGAGCCGCCGGGCGGGCGCCGCGCCCCTCGGAGCTTGGATAGAAGTAGACGGCGGCGTACAGGTAAGGGCGGTTCGGGTCGGGCACCAGCTTGCCCAGGGAGGGGATGGCCTGGCCTGAGCCCTCCAGGGGCGGGAGGCGCCGCTGATCCAGGGCCAGCCGGTAGCGCAGGACGCCAGCGGCGGTGTACCAGAACACCTGCCAGGCCTGGGGCGAGCGGCTGATCACCACCAGCTCGTCCTGCTCGGTGACGAAGATGCTGTCGATGTAGGGGAAGGGCGTGCCCCCCACCCCTTCCTGGCCGATGAAGTCCTGAAGCTTCCCGTGGCGGTCGAAGCGCAGGATCACCCGGCTAAGGGCCACGCCCAGGGTCTTGTCCCTGACCTGGCGCTCTTCCCCGACCGTGTCCTCCACGTACAGGCGCTTGCCCGAGTCCACCGCCAGCTCGCCGATCTGCCGCAGGGGGTAGGCCACGGCGATGCGGGTGGTGGCCAGGTCGTCGGATCGAGCGCCGCCGAAGGAGACCGGCGGGGGATTGGCCTCCGGGTCGTACAGCAGGAAGATCAGGTCCCCGTAGGAGGAAAGCTCCATGATCTTGGCCGAGTTGCCGTTGGCCACGAAAAACAGCCCGTCGCGCATGTAGATGCGGTTCTTCTGCTCGAAGCCGAAGCCCTTGAGCTGGAACAGGTCGATCTGGTTGTCCATCTTGCCGATGGCCAGCGAGAACAGCTCCTCCTTGGGCAGCTCCTCCACGGACTTGGGGCGGCAGGATGCCGCCAGCAGGCAGGCGAGCAGGACAGCGGCGATCAGTGGTGCTTTCATGGTCGGCGCGGGTCGGCTGACAATATAAACCCCGCCCGCCGGGGGTGTCAACTTGACCCCGCCGAGCGGAAATCGCTACACTCTAGGCATGCCCTTCGACATTCTCAGCCTTTTCCTCGGCTCCAAGAAGGAGAGGGACCTGCGCGGGCTGATCCCGCTCACCCGGCGCTGCAACGCCCTGGAGCCCCAGATGGTCGCGCTGAAAACCGAGGCCTTTCCGGCCAAAACCGAGGAGTTCAAGCGGCGGCTGGCCGCCGGGGAGAGCCTCGATGCCCTGCTCCCGGAGGCCTTCGCCCTGGTCCGCGAGGCGGCGCGGCGGGCCCTGGGCGAGCGGATCTACGACGTGCAGCTGATGGGCGGCATGGTTTTGCACCAGGGCAAGATCATGGAGATGAAGACCGGCGAGGGCAAGACCCTTTCCAGCGTCACCGCGGCCTACCTGAACAGCCTGACCGGGGCCGGGGTGCACGTGGTCACGGTCAACGACTACCTGGCCGGGCGCGACGCAGAGTGGATGGGCCGCATCTACCGCCTGCTGGGCGTCTCCGTCGGGGTGGTGCTCTCCCAGATGGACAACGAGGGGCGCAAGCTGGCCTACGCCAGGGACATAACCTACGGGACCAACAACGAGTTCGGCTTCGACTACCTGCGCGACAACATGCGCTGGGATTCGGAGGGCAAGGTGCAGCGCGGGCACGCCTACTGCATCATCGACGAGATCGACTCCATCCTGATCGACGAGGCGCGCACCCCGCTGATCATCTCCGGCGGGGCGGAGGACGACACGGCCAAGTACTACGAGGCCAACAAGCTGGTGGAAGTCCTGCAGGAGTGCGCCAAGGACCCGGCGACCGGAGAGTACCCCGATGAAGGCTTTCAGTTCCGCATGGAAAAGCAGCCGGACACCGGGGATTACAAGGTGGACGAGAAGAACAAGAGAGTCTCCTTCACCGACCGCGGAATGAACCGCATCGAGGAGCTGGCCAAGCAGCGCGGGCTGATCCGGGGCTCCCTGTTCGAGAGCGACAACTTCGAGTTCATCCACTACTGCACCCAGGCCCTGCGCGCCAAGCGCCTTTTCCACCGCGACGTGGACTACGTGGTCAACGAGGGCCGGGTGGACATCGTCGACGAGTTCACCGGCCGCATCCTGCACGGCCGCCGCTACTCCGAGGGCCTGCACCAGGCCATCGAGGCCAAGGAGCATATCCGCATCGCCCAGCGCAACCGCACCCTGGCCACCATCACCTTCCAGAACTACTTCCGCATGTACGGCAAGCTGGCCGGCATGACCGGAACGGCCGAGACCGAGGCCACCGAGTTCGCCAAGATCTACGGCCTGGACGTCGTGGTCATCCCCACCAACCGCCCGGTGATCCGGGAGGACCGGGACGACCTGATCTACCTGAACGAGGACGAGAAGCTTCAGGCCATCTGCAAGGAGATCAAGGAGCTGCACGCCAAGGGCCAGCCGGTCCTGGTGGGCACCATCTCGATCGAGAAGTCGGAGAAGCTCTCCCGCCTGCTCACCGGCCTGGGCATCCGCCACGAGGTGCTCAATGCCAAGAACCACGCCAGGGAGGCGCTGATCATCGCCGAAGCCGGGGCCAAGGGCGCCGTGACCATCGCCACGAACATGGCCGGCCGCGGCACGGACATCAAGCTGGGGGGCAATGCCGAGTTCCGGGCCCGGCGCCGCCTCGGCTCCGGCGGAGACGGGGAGGCGCTGAAGGAGCTGCTGGCCAAAGAGCTGGCGGTGTGGGAAAAGGACTACGCGGAGGTGAAGGAACGGGGCGGCCTGCACGTGCTGGGCACCGAGCGCCACGACGCGCGGCGCATCGACAACCAGCTGCGGGGCAGATCCGGCCGCCAGGGCGACCCGGGCTCCTCCCGATTCTACATCTCCCTGGACGACGACTTAATGAGGCTGTTCGGCGGCGAGAACCTGAAGGGGGTCATGTCGCGGCTGGGCATGCGGGAGGGGGAGCCCATCTACCACCCCTGGGTCAACAAGGCCATCGAGCGGGCCCAAAAGCGCGTCGAGGAGCGCAACTTCGAGATCCGCAAGCACCTTCTGGAATACGACGACGTGCTCAACGAGCAGCGCAAGTTCATCTACGCCCGCCGGGACGAGATCCTGGCCGACGGGCGCCTCTCCGAGCGGGTGCTGGCCACCGCCGAGGACATCCTGGACGGCCTGCTGGAGGAGCTGGGCCAGGGCGACCGGCAGAGGCTGCCCCTGGTGCTGGCCCGGGTCAAGGAGGCCTTGTCCTGGGCCCCCGGGAAGCCGGAGGAGCTGGGCCAGCTCACCGCCGCCCAGCTCAAGGCGCGGATCATGGAAGACCTGCGCCGGGACCTGAGCGAAAAAACGGCGGAGATCGGGCAGGACAACCTGAACCTGTTCATCCGCTTCGAGTATCTGCGCAACATCGACCTGCGCTGGCAGGACCATCTGGAAAGCCTCGAAGCCCTGCGCGAAGCTGTATACCTGCGGGCCTATGGCCAGAAGAACCCGCTCTTGGAATACAAGCTGGAAGGCTTCCAGATCTTCGACCGCATGCTGGAAGAGATCCGCGCGGCGATCGCCAAGAAAATCTTCCAGGTCCGCATCCGCGCGGCCGAGCCTCGGATGCGGGTGCGGGAACCGGTGGGCGACGCGCGGCACACCCTGCTCGCGCAGTTCGGCGCGGGGGCCCAGGGGGCGGCCGCCAGGGCCGCGGCGGCCTCAGGCGAGCGCCAGGAGGCCCAGCCGGAGCGCGTGCAGATCCGGCGCAGCTACCCCAAGGTGGGGCGCAACGACCCCTGCCCTTGCGGCAGCGGGAAGAAGTACAAGTACTGCCACGGCAGCTGACCGCGCAGGCGAGCGCTACCGCGCTCTACGCGTCAGCGAGCGCTACTGCGCTAGCTCCGCTGCAGGCGCAGGAAGCGGACCAGCCCTCCGAAGCCGTAGAGAGCCGCGGCGATCATCTCCGCGGTCCCGATGATGAACAGGATGCGGCCGAGCGCCTGGAGCGCCTCCGAGGCCAGCAAGCCGAACAGGATGCCGAGCACGGCCGGCCCTTTCACCACCAGCAGCCCCAACAGGCCCGAGGAGTAGGTCTCTCCGGCGTCGGCTTCCGGCTTGCGCCCGCGCAGCCACAGCCCCAGGCGCACGGTGACGCCCAGGTAACCCAGGTATCCCAGGATGAGCAGCAGCAGGGCCAGGAAGGGCACGACCAGGATGCCCACGATCGTGGCCAAAAGCAGGGCTACGACTACGGGCAACAGGACCAGGGCCAGCACCAGGTACAGGAGCGCGCCCTTCCAGGAGGAGCCCAGGGCTCCGGTCAGGCCGGTGAGCCGCTCCAGGGCGAAATGGACCACCAGGAACAGGAGCAGCAGGTACAGCAGGACACCCATCAGCTCGACCAGGAAGCGCAAGGTGGCGGCGGACTGGCCCGAAGACAGCAAGGCGAGCAGCGGGATCTTGAGGTTGGGCAGGCTGTACTTGCGGCCCAGAACCCGCGCTCCGGGCTCGGTCAGGATGGTGCCCCCCAGGGCCACCACGCTGCCGGTGACCACGGCCTGGGGCCGAAGCCGCACCCTGGCGCCCAGGGCCCA
>Ga0315280_10003043_pt1 | contig 26245 bp, 21 predicted proteins | sample YL17G06_40_MG_FD_203697 | JGI IMG/M metagenome (GOLD analysis project Ga0315280, IMG submission 203697) | Sediment microbial communities from Yellowstone Lake, YNP, Wyoming, USA - YL17G06_40 | ecosystem: Environmental > Aquatic > Freshwater > Lake > Sediment | place: USA: Wyoming | collected...
ATACATCAAAATGAAACTCACCGAAGAGCTGCTGGCAAAGATGGAAAAAGATAATAACGATCCCAAGACCATGCTCAAGCAGATGATGAAGTACAAATATACATCCCTTGGCCGTGACACCATCAACGGCGTAAAGGTCGAAGGCATCGAAGTAACTGATCCCAACATGGCCCTACAAGGCGCCGGGATGTTCGACGAGTTTACTGCCCAGCTCTGGTGTAATGTCGAGAGCGACCTACCCGTACTTATGACTATGAAAGCCTCGGCGAAAAACGGCGAAATCGTAATGGATTTGGTTATGGACAACTTTCAGTGGGACGTGCCAATCGACACCGCCGAGATTCAGCCCAACATACCGGCAGACTACGAACTGCTGGCAGAAACGCAGTTCGGCGGCGGGGGCAAAGATGCAGGCGGGATTGTCGAGTCGTTGAAGTTTTTTGCCGAGATTGCCGACGGCAGGTATCCCAGCAGCCTGACCGGAATGACGGTAATGAAGGAATTTACAGATGCGCTGCAGGTGAAATTGGCCCGCCAGCCATCCTCCGAAGGGCCAAGCAAGGAAGTGATGGCAAATATCTTCAAGCTCCAGGGAACAGGTATGACGTACGCTTCAATGGTGCAAGATGGCAATGACCCCGCGTATTATGGCGACAAAGTTACCGCCGAATTCCCGCACGCTGTGCTGATGCGATGGAAGATAGCCGCCAACACGTATAAGGTGATCTTCGGCGACTTGAGCATCGGCGAAGCTACTGCTGAGGAATTGGCGAAACTCGAATCGGCGCCTCTCAATACAAAATCTAAAGCCGTCAAGCCGCAGCCAGCAGACGGCACCGTAGGCACGCCGCTGAGCGGCGTCAAGCTGATCTGGATTGCCGGCGCCTACGTCACCAAGCACAAAGTCTACTTCGGCGCCGACCCCGACCAGTTGCCGCTGCTGGCCGAACTCTCAGATGCGTGTGTGGTGGAGCTGCCCGCCCTTGAAAGGCAGAGAACATATTACTGGCGGGTTGATGAAGTCCAGCCGGATGGCTCCACTGTAACCGGCGATGTCTGGAGCTTCAACACCGGCGGGTTAGTCGCCTGGTGGAAAATGGACGACGGCTCAGGCAATACCGCCGCCGATTCAAGTCGTAATGGACTGGCTGGTACGCTGGTGGGCAATCCAACCTGGGCGGATGGAATGGCCGGCGGGGCACTAAAGTTTGATGGAGATGGCGACTACGTGGACATCGGCAAAGACGCGAAATTCAACATCGCAAGCCAAATCACAGTCGCAGCCTGGATAAAAGTCGATGCGTTCGATAGAGAATGGCAGACCATCATCAGCAAGGGCGATAGCTCCTGGAGGCTGCAAAGGAACTGGAACAAGGGCACACTTGAATTTGGCTGCACAGGTTTGGTTGTCCCTGGCAATAGATGGGGCGGCATCTACGGCAAGACCGACGTCAACGACGGGCAGTGGCATCACGCCGTCGGGACGTATAACGGCTCGCAGCTCTGCCTGTATGTGGACGGCCGCCTTGACGTCTCGGCCGGTGTAAAAGGTGCCATAAATGTCAACGACCACCCGGTCCTGATTGGCGAGAATGCCGAGAAACCCGAGCGCTTCTGGAACGGCCTGATCGACGATATCCGCATCTACAGCTATGGCCTGAGCGCCGATGAAGTAGCGGAAATCTTCAAAGGCTTGCTCAAGGGACAATAGCACCGCGGGGTTTTGCCGCGATTGAGGCTCCGCTGTGAGGTGTCACGTAAGAAAGGCCGGGCATTTGGCTCGGCCTTTTGCATGCGCTATACAAGCTGAAGCTGGCCATTCGTCCCTTGAAATTGGTGTGCCGGACGTTTATCTTTCTTACTGAACTTTTGCAAAATTGAGATTAGGCACACTTTGAAAAGGAAAAATCTGTTGTCTCTTATACTAAAACACCAAGCCCAGTTGTTGTACAAGTGACAATCGATTGTTATGTCTTTCCGGAAAGTGGTTTTTGATGCTTCAAGACAAGCTGCTTATATGGAAGTTCAATCGCGGCGATACAGGTGTGCTGCGGTGCCTCTATGAAAAGTACAAAGACGATTTGGTAACATTGGCGGCGGCGATAATCGTGGCGGTTTTTGTAGGCGTACATCAGTTTAGTCGCTCTGTTGAGAGCGTCGCTTTTGCTGATGTCGTTGGGCCTTTTCTTACCGCTCGAACCGCCACGTTCAAGATACGGCTCACCGGGCAAGGCGTGCCGACTCAAGAATACGACGGCATGTTCATGGAACCGTGCCGAATGCGCCACACCCAGCCGGGAGGCGGAACGGTTATCGTTGATCTTGAAAAAGGCAAGTTCGTCACCTTACTACCACAACTGAAACAGGCCATCGTTCTTGAAATGACAAATGTCCCTGAAGATCCCGGCAGCCTCAACTTCTTCCAGGAAATCAGGAATCGCATTCTCAAGGCGCAGCCGCTTGACGATGAGTCTGTGAAGTTTCTGGGTGAACAGAAGATCGACGGCCAATCAGCCATCGGATACCATGTTCAAAAGCCCGGCCTGGATGCTACCGTCTGGGCCAACTCGCAAACTAAGATGCCCATACGAATGGAAGTTTTCGACGATCCGATGATCATCACTATGAGCAATATCGCCTTTGACGTGAAACTGGACGAAAAGCTCTTTAGTCTGGATATACCCGAAGGATATGCTGTAAAGACCTTCCGAAGAGACTTATCCGAGCCGACAGAAGAGGATTTCATCGAATCTTTCAGAATATGGGCCGAGCACATGGACGGCAAATTCCCATCAAAGATGGATAGAAGCGCCTTGAACGAGTTTATGGAGTACCAGAAGGAGAAGACCAAGCAAAAGGGCACTGAACCGTCGATTGACGATATAATTGCCCTGCAGCAGGTCATTATTGACATGACCCATGGTTTTCCATTTGCTGAAGCTCTGCCTGCCGATAGCGATTCGCACTATGCCGGCAAGGATGTGAAATTTGGTGATGCCGATACGCCCATCTTCTGGTATCGCCCAAAAGGCTCGAAAACTTACCGCGTCATTTATGGCGACCTGAGTGTCAAGGACGTCGCGCCGGAGAATCTGCCGAAGTAAACTTGCTGAGAAAACACAGTCTTGATCACGAAGGCCGAGTTTGTTCACCTCGGCCTTTTTTATGTACGACAATAGACCGGCAGAAATTTATTCAGGCAAGGGTGTTGCGCGGGGGTACGCTTTGGCGTCTATAATACCGGAGTCCTTAGAGCAGAAGCCGACTTGTCGGCCAAGGCCGAAAGGTTTTCGTTGAAGAATCGCCAGAAAGAACTGCTCGAGCTGCTGGATAGGTCCGGAGCGAATCTCTATGCGCTTTTGACCAGACTGACACTGCGCGAGGATGTGGCCGAGGAATTGATGCAGGAATTATTCATAAAGCTCACTAAGACCAGCAGATTCAATAGAGTAAAGAGCTGGAATGCTTACGCCCACAGAGCCGCAATAAACCTGGTTTTTGACTGGCGGCGCAGGCAGAAACCAGCGCCCGTGCCGCTGGAGCAGATTCGCGAGCCGGCGTCGAATCAGAATTCAGCCTTGAGTGAGTTAGTGCGCATGGAAGAAATTCAAGAGACACTTAATGCCATAGGGCGATTGAACGGGCTGTCTCGCGAAGCTCTCGTTATGCGGTACATCCAGGAGGAATCCTACGAGCACATCGCCGAGCAATTGGGTAAGACGCCGCACCACGTCCGGGCGATTTGTTCCAGGGCTCTAAATCATCTTCGAGATGTTCTGGGAGCCTGCCGGTCACCATCTTGTGGAAAGGAGATAAAAGATGCCTGAAATTGACGAAAACGAAATGCTGCGCCGTCTGAAACTGCTCTCGCAGATTGAGCCATCCTGTGAGGCAACCGAGCGCGCCATAAATCGAACTCGGCTTGGTTTTTCGTGGGGCACGGTAACCACAACCACCACTTGCAAGATCAAAAGCCCAAGCCCGATTATAAAATTTGCAGCCGCAGCGGTGCTGCTAATCTGCGCCGGATTTCTCATTGGCCGCATCTGGATGCCTCAATCAGTGGACGTAGAAAGCCTGCGCGCGGATATAGTTAATCAGGTGAATCGGCAATGGGAATTGGCCTTAGAGGCTCGACATGCTCAACTGAGAGAAGAAGTTTATCGACAGGTTCGCCGCGACTTGACGGAATTTGCCGCCCAGACATTGACTGCTTCCAAAGACCTGACGAACCAACGGTTATTAGAGTTGATTCGGCTGATTGAAGCTGCGCGAGCGCAGGATCGGCAGCGGATCGCAGCGGCACTGGGGCAGATAGAGTTGAATCGATTACAGGACAAAACACAGTTTAGAAACGGCTTGGAGACGTTGATCGCCCGCGCTAGCGAGCCGTCGTCCGCTACGCAGAATTAGGTCTTGTCCATGTTTAGCCGTCGCCGGTACGCCTGCCCTGAGCTTGCCGAATGGGGCGACGGTTAGTTCATATAAGAAACGCAAATCAATAAATGAAAGGACCGAGAGATGAAGCCTTCAACGCGAATAATTCTGATGTTCACGGCACTGGGCCTGGCAGTAAACGGGTTTGGGATGGAGCGGGCAGAAACTTTTACGATTTCCGGCAGCACGGGACTGCCTGGCGTGGTAATGACGGGTCTGCCGGGCAATCCTATTGCTGACCAAAACGGGCATTACAGTGCCCGCGTTCCGGCCGGCTGGAAGGGCAAAGTTGCTCCGGTCAAGGAGGGCTTCACGTTTACGCCACCAGCAAGGATATATGATGCTGTTAGGGCAGACTATACAGACGAGAATTACACTGTGAGCGTGATGAAGTTTACGATTTCAGGGTCAGTTGGCGCACCTGACGTCGTAATGCAAGGTCTGCCCAGCGACACTATGACCGCAAGCGACGGTACTTACCAAGCCACTGTTGATTACGGGTGGGCCGGAGCGGTCAGGCCCATGAAGCAAGGGTACAACTTTGACCCGACCAGCAGGAGTTACCACAAAGTTAAAAGCGATATGGATAATCAGAACTATGCCGCTAAATTAGGATATGGAGAGGTGGTTGGCCCACGATATGGGCGAACAACCGGCCGGACAGATAGGGGCAGAGTTCTCGTAATCCCAACGACGGAAGTCAAGCCGGAAGAGTTTGAGGCCACCGGCGCAGATATGCAGGTGATGTTATACATCCTGGAAAAGGAACTTCAAAAGCCCCGGATGATTCAAGGAGTATTCCTCGACTATGGCAGTTTTTTTGACCGGGACGGTCGAACATTGCAGGGGATTTACGTTCAGGACTACGGAGCATTCTTCTTTACAGAGGTGGACTTTCCGCTGGTATTTCCGCCCGAAGCGCAGGAGCCTCCAGGCAAGATATCCAAAGAACAGGGCGATCCGATCTGGCAACGGGCGCAGCAGGAAGTGTTCTCATCACAGGATCCGGCCACGGGCGGCGCCTTTCCCGGACGCCAAGAAGGCGGTCGGGAGACACTCGAAGAGTTGAAAGAAGACCTGACAAGATTGCTTAAACACGCATCCAACATTCGCAACTTGAAAGCCGACCAGTGGGTGATTCTGACAGTGATCGGAGCGGGCGGCCGGCCCATTGAGGGTGGTATGATGGTTACGCCTATGCCGGGGGCAACTATGGGATCCAGAAGCAAGCCGGCCGGCGGCGGTATGTACGGCAGCATGGGTGGTTATGGACTCTACGGCGGGGGAGGCTATGGAGGTTACGGCGGCGCTGGTGGTGTCGGTGGTTATGGAGGTATGGGAGGCGCCGGTTTTGGCTACGGCGGTATGGCGGGTCTCGCTGGAATGGGAACTGCCTCATCCGCCACTTTGACCATGCGCGTCAAGAAGGCTGATGTCGATGCGTTCGCAAAGGGCCAAATTGATTTCGAACAATTTCAGCAGAAGGTCAAGATACTAACGTATTGATTGCCCAGGTGAAGGAGATTTGCCATGACAAGACGTAAAGTAGTGTTCGTGCTGGCAGCGTGCCTCTTGGTCGCGGTGCTTTTGATGCCCTCGCTATCGCAGACCGCCAGGCCGGATAGAACAGCCGGTCGCGGCGAGTTCGATCGCATGCGCGATATGCGCCCGCCGGAGAGATTCGAGCGCTTTATGAGAGAGGCCAAACAGCGCGAGGCCGAGGCGATGCAGCAGGCTCTCGGTGTCGACCAGCAACAGTGGAAGATTATTGAGCCCAAATTAGAGAAGGTGCGCTCCTTACGCGACGAAGCATTTGGCGGCATACGACAGCCCTTTTCCAGCAGCGGCTTTACCACCCAGTTCGGATCGCCGCAAGGGCAAGCGGGCGGCGGAAGTTCCGGCGGGTTCGCCGGCGGCTTCGGTTTCCAGGGCGGCGGAGGTACAGAAGGTTCAACTGCCCAGGGCTTTTCTACCTGGCGGCCTTTGGGCCGTGAGCCAACTCAGGTCGAGAAAATCTGCGGCGAGCTTCAGATATTATTGCAGGATAGAAATGCTCCGCCGGAGGCGATCACGCAAAAACTTGATGCCCTGCGGCACGCCCGCGCACAGGCAAGGAAAAGGTGGGCGCAAGCTCAGCAGGATTTGCGCGAAGTATTGAACCTACATCAGCAGGCGACGCTGATGATGATAGGGCTACTCGAGTAGTATTTAGCCCCGCAATTTATTGCGGGGTTCACTTCCCGCGTTTCACTCGGGGTGCCTACAGACCCCAGGCCTTAGCAAATGCCTTGAAGCTGCGGTCGTAAGTTTTCTCAGCAGCGGGCGGAAAACAGCAGCCGGGCAATTGCTTTGACTTTAGATGATAGCTCAAACACTCGCAGCACATTCCTTTGCGCTCACATCCGGGATATGAGCAGCCGCAGCTCTTGAGATTTCTGTCTTTTTTACATTCCATAATAAGAAAGGCTCATCGAACGGGTAGTTGGTAGATATTGATACTATACGCCGGCAGCTTCAAGGCGCTGGATACGTCAGAAACCTGCTGCTCTTTGATTACAACGTTGGGCTGCTTCCCAGGCTCATTGTATGCCATAGGGTCGCTGTGGTTAATCATCCACACACGACCTTCATCGCCCAGCGGCGATCCTTTCACATCCAGCGTCAACTCGCACTGTCGCTCGGTCGGATTGACGACACCGATAGTGACCGCTTTTTTATCGCCCGTCCACGCGGCCACAATATCCAGCGGCGACACCTGCCCTGTTACAGCCACAGGTAACTGGCCGAAATGGTCGCGGTAGAGTTTCAGAGTTAAGCCGGTCGTCTCAAAGGCAGCCGCGGTCTTGGTAGTCTTTATGGCGCCGATAACATTGACCGTCTGGGCATAGTTGGCCATAAAAACTAAGTCCGTATTGCGGATCATTTCGTGCAGACCTTCGGCGATGCCCAAAGCGTCCCTGAGAAAATAGCGGGTGCCAAGCTCGCCGAATAGATGCTCTCCGTACCAATAGTTCCACTCGTCAATTGCAACGCGGATGTCTTTACCCTTAATCGAGTCCAGCTTCTTGCGGTAGTCACGATGGGCGGAAACTATATGGCGGACCGCATCAGGGGCCTGCCGGACGTGCTCGAGCACATCCTTCTTTGCTCCTTGATAGAAGTGTTCACTGATTAGGTCCATACCATCTACGCAGTTCTTGAGCATGCCTTCCGACCAGCTACCCACCGCCCCCACCGCCATGAGCTTGATGGATGGGTCAACCTGCCGCATAGCCTTGGCGAACAGATTGTGTTTGCGGACGTAATGCTCAAGTGACATGTGCCCCAACTGCCAGTTGCCGTACATCTCATTGCCGACGCACCACCACGTGACGTTGTACGGCTCGCGATGCCCGTTTGCCGCCCGCCATTTGCCCATAGGCGTATCTGGAGCACCGTTGGCGTACTGGACCTCTTCTGCTGCTGAGTGGTCATCGCCGAAGCCGGTGTTGACCGTAATCATCGGCTCAGTGCCAATCTGGCGGCAGAATACGATAAATTCATCCAGCCCGAAGTCGTTATGTTCGATCCCGCCCCAGGCGGGGTTCCTGATCGGCGGACGTTTATCACGCTGCCCGATTCCAAGTCGCCAGTCATAGCCGCTTACGAAATTGCCGCCCGGCCAGCGATAAATCGGCGAGTTGAGTTCTTTCAGCAGCTTCAGCGTATCAGCCCTCATACCCTTGACGTTATCCGCCGGCATCAGTGAGACCGTGCCGACCTGGAAGAAGCCCGTGCCCGTCCCGACGATTTCCAGCCGGGCGTCATCGCTATCCGCCCCGGCAGTGAAACTAAGCGGCTTTTCCACATACTCTCCGGCGACCTTATCAATAGTGACGGTCTGCCGACCGTTTTGCCCATCGCCCCAAACGAGACTCACCTGCACCTTTGCGGAGGCACTGCCTGATAGAATAATACGCCCTTGGTACTTTTTGCCCTTTTGTATTCCGAGCCGCCCTTGAACAATCCCTTTCGGCTCTTGTCCGGCCAGCTTTACTTGCGGACTGTGCTCACCTACGTACACGTTATCCTTGACCATCACCACTGTGCCCTCTGGGCCGACCACCTTCCACGGCGATTCTTTGTCACCCACCGGATAAAGGAACTTGCGGTCTTCTAACATTTCCGCCCAGATACCGCCGTAGATGCACCGCCCAAGATGCTCGATGAACTGCCCGTAAATATACTTGGAAATCGGCTCCGCCACTTTGGCAGTATCTATCGTTACCGCGTAGCTTTTGGAAGCCGGCTCCTGGCCTGCGGCAACCCCACACCGAAGCCCTATTGCCATGACAACCGCCACTAAACCCAGCCAAACAAAACGTTCCCTGTCCATAATTTACCTCCTTGGATTTACGCCCTTTCAATTTGTAAAAAGCTTTTAACAAAAATAAAATTGTACATACTTTCGTTCTAAACGCAATTCTCCAAAATCTTTCTTTACCCCCGTAGTTTATTGTGTGGATAGACGCTTCGCTCTTCCTTTCACACTGCCTCAATAGAACGTACCAGAAAGAACATATATGCAGCTTGAGGTCTGGGCTGCTATCCAAAATCACCTTCCTAAACTCAAGAAGCAGGTCCGTGAGCTTCTGTGTCCATAGACGAGCGCTTGGCGAGCAGACCTACGCTATCGATCGCGTGGGTATGAAATTACAAATGTAACTACCCAAAATGCAGTTCTACGACATCTTTGTCATTAAGGATGTGCGTCAACTGGACGTTCTGGCCGGCGTAAAGGCCGCTGCCCCAGATTCTGGCAGACTGAAGCTTCTCCGCTAACTGGCGATGAATCGCCGCAGCAAGGTCGGCAACTGTAGAGCCAGTCGGCATCGTAAATGGCTCATCCATATCGGGCGGCTTGCCGGGCGGCTTTGCGTAAATCCGAATGATTCGCAAAAGCTTAAAAAATACTGCCGGCAACTGGCCAAGTCCGTCGCCTGTCTTAGCTGAGACTTGAACGAAGTCAACCGGCTTGCCGGACGCTTTTTTGACCATCTCAAACGAGCCGGGCCTTGCAATATCGCTCTTAGTGCAGATACAAAATGCTTTTTTGCCAAGGAGATTACCTTGACTATCATACGCCGGCGTCTGCTCATCCAGCAGCAAATTTTTCGATTCCAAAAAATCCAAACAGACTCGTAACTGCTCCTGCACATCGCGCGATAGGTCGATCACCATAGCGACCAAATCGCAGTTGCGATATGTGCCCACCTGGCCCGGCGCGAGATATTCAGCGGTTATGGGCGGCATATCGACCAGTTGAATCTGTACGTTCTCGAACTTTACCATTCCCGGCACGGGGCCGCTCGTGGCAAAAGGAAAATCGGCAACGGCTACTTTTGCGTTGGTCAGCGCCGCAACGATGGAGCTTTTGCCCGTGTTCGGCAGCCCCAGAAGCACCACCTGGCCGGCACCCGTTCGCGGAATGTGGAAAACATCTGTATGCTTACCAGCCTTTTTTTGTGTCGCCGTCTCTCTGAACTTACTGAGTTTTCGCCGAAGGTCCGCCTTCAGGCCATCGGTGCCCTTGTGCTTGGGCATCACGGCCAGCATGCGCTCAATCGCCAGTATCTTCTCCTCATTCGTGGTGGCTGTTCTGAACCACTGCTCAGCCTTGAAATAGTCTGGCGTTAGATTTGCGGGCATAAGGGCAATTTTCAATTGTCAATTGTCAATTGTCAATTCGCAATTTTGCTGGCTTGCCTGCCATATCCGCGATGGACGGAGTGGGCTTGGGATTGCCCGCCGCCGGCAAAAATGTTATAATGTGCAGGCAGTTGGCCTCGTGCACCTATGCGTAGAAGTAGATTCGTTATTTCTCTTGCGTCAATAAGGCCTCGCCACGAGCACAAAGTGGGGGGCAAGGCATTTGGACTTGCCCGATTGATTAGGGCGGGTTTTCCTGTTCCTGACGGTTTCTGCATCGCCACCATTGCCTACCGCAAACACGTTGCCCGGCCAAATCTTACACAATTCCTCAAAGAAGCCTTGGGCAATCTCGACCGCCTGCAATTACAGGAGAGGGCCAAAGTCCTCAATGACATCCGTCAACGCATTATTGAAGCACCTCTGTCTGAGACGCTCGATGCCGCGGTTGCCGATGCCTACTGCTTACTTAGGGCGGACCGCGTCGCAGTCCGTTCATCAGCGACCGCTGAGGACCTTGGCGAGCACTCTTTCGCAGGTCAGTACGATACATATCTGGGCATCGCATCGCTCCAGGACTATCTCCAGGCCATAAAGAAATGCTGGGCCTCAGTATGGACCGACCGGGCATACGAGTATCGCCGGCGAAACCACATCGACCATACACAGGTCGAGATGGCTGTAATCATTCAGTCGCTTGTCTGTGCCGATACATCAGGCGTAGTCTTCACCGTTGACCCGGCAACTGCCCGGCGAGATATGATGACAATCGAATCGTGTTTTGGTCTTGGCGACGCCCTTGTCGCAGGTTATGTCACGCCCGACCGATTTACAGTAGATAAAGCCAATCTCAAGATCACCTCACAGACGATCTCAGAGAAAAGATGCCAGAGCGTCCTTGACGATCGTGGCGCAGTTCAGCAGCGAACTATCGACGGCCCAAGGGCGATTGCTCAATCAATCGACGAGCCGGTCGTCAGGAAAATTGCGGAGCTGGCAAAAGCCGTTGAAGCCGAGTTCGGCTGCCCGCAGGACATCGAGTGGGCAATCCGCGGCGCCGACATATACCTGCTCCAATCCAGACCCATTACTACGCTCGGCCCAGCACAGGCGTCACGCGACCGCTGGATATGGTGCAATTTCCTCGCCCAGGAAGTCCTGCCCGACGTCGTCACCCCAATCACGAGGTCTATTATTGACACTTTAGGAGAGGCCATGTTCGACCCTGCACTTGCCCTCGTTTGCATCGACCGGGCAGGGATTCCTATTTACGACTACTTTGCTGGACGCCTTTACTTCCACGCAAGCTTCTGGGCAGCCGTCATAAGAGCATTCCCACGTTCCAGAAAGTACGATTTCAAGAAGGATATTGGGAGCAACTCAGCTCTGGCCAAAATGATTGAGACGTTGCAGAGTATGAGAGAAAGCGACCTGCCGAAGATAAAAATCAGCCGGCCGCGATTTATCCTCAAGATTCCTCTTCTTATTGCGGGAATCCTTTCCTGCACCCCCCAGAAGGGGCAATCCATACTTACAGAAATCAGAACCAGGAATCAGAAATGGGAACACCTTGGCGTAGGCAGTATGCAACCTGAGCAGATTGCGGGCTGTTGTGCAGAGATCGTCAATGCCTTTCGTGAACTGCTGGGCAACTCTCCGTATCTGTTCGGCACGCTGATTGCGTATCCCGGCTTGCAATTGGTATGTGCAAGGTGGCTTTCAGACGTAACCTACGCAGGCAGGCTGCTGGCCGGGGTCGGCAACATGGACGATGCCCAGGCGGCGATAGACCTCTGGAAACTGGCCATCAGAGCAAACGAAATTCCGGAACTAAAGCAATACATCCTAACAGGGGACTGCTGGCATAAAGTTGCAGCGGCGATATCCGATCTATCCCAGGCAAAGGCATTTCTTGAAAGCTGGAATGATTTTATGGCTCGCCACGGCCACCACTGCCGAGCCGAGATAGAGCTTGGCAATCCGCGATGGTCTGAATCGCCGGATTACATCCTCGGGATTATTCGCGGCTACATCTGGTCCATTGCCAAAGCTGCCTCGCTCCATGATCACGGAGAAATCGCCCGGCAGCGCCGCTGTCTTGAGCAGCAATGCCGCCGACAGCTCAGGAACCCAATAAAGCGGTTGATATTCAATCATCTGCTGGTACGCTCTCAGAACTGCGCCCTCTTCCGCGAGAACATAAAAAGCGAGATCGTAAAGCTGCTGGCAGCCATGCGGAGGTTGCTTATTGAACTGGGACGCAGGCTGCACGCAAGCAATGTGCTTGCCAGCCCCGACGACATATTCTTTCTGAAGATGGAAGAAATTGGACCTGTGGCGGGTGGACGGGCTGAATTTGATATTAAGAATGTTATTGCCGAGCGGCGAGCAGAATACGAGAAATGGAGCTCGGTAACGCCTCCCGACTTAATCGTAGGTAGATTCGATCCTGGCCAATACGTGCCCGAAGAGATCGCAACGGATCTTGACACGCTAAAAGGCTTGGCTGTAAGCCCCGGGGTGGCGACCGGAAAGGCAAAGGTAATTCTCAGAACAGACGGTGACAGCCATCTTGAGGCCGGCGAGATTCTGGTAGCCCCCTTCACTGACCCGGGCTGGACGCCGTATTTTCTCCCAGCCGCCGGGATAGTGATGAACCAGGGCAGTCTGCTTTCGCATGGAGCTATTGTCGCCCGCGAGCTTGGCATCCCTGCGGTCACGAACGTAGGCGATGCAACGAAAATCATCAAGACCGGCCAAACCATTCAGGTCGATGGCAACCGCGGAATAGTGAGAATCCTCCAGTAGCGCACCCTTGCCAGGCGGTGACTTGCTGATACTTATCCAGAGACTTTGTCGACAAATAAGTCTTCAACTTCGCACGAGGAATAGCCCATCCGCTAACTTAGGGCATACACCTCCAGAGAGGCCCGCTTGAGAATCTCCTTCGCGAGCTTTTCGAAATCCTTGTAACAGTCATTCACCGCCGAGACGTGCGCGCCGATAGCGCCATCGGCAGGCCTCAGATGGAAAATGGGCTTGTTGGCCTCCTGGGCCATCGGCATCAGGCTACGATAGTGCTTGAGCAGTGACAAACACTGATGATCATTTCCAATAGTAACGCCGGGTGATATCTTTTGGTCCAAGACCATTTCCGCATAAACCTCCGGAATCCTTGCGATCCACTTCTCATACGCCTTGACAGGTCGGTCCAACCGGATTGAATGCTGCAACACGATATAACCTAAAGGTTTAATCGAACCGGCAGGGAGCAGTAGGCCGGAGACGGGATTTTTTTTGATCCTTTCCTCCCATTGTTTTCTCCAGTCACGCAACGTCGGCCCAAGGTTCTCAAGCCCCTTCAGTGAGAATAAGTCAGGCGACAAGGGAATTACAACATAGTCGGCGGACACTAGTGCGACGCGGTTGATAGCTCCCAGATTGGGCCCCAAGTCCACGAGAATGAGTCTGGCATGCTTTTCATCAGCCGCGGCTTGCATAGTACGATAGAAAGCGGAGAGAACCCGAAACGCCCGCTCCGCGCCTCCCAGGCTGTCAGACCACTGTCGCGAGAGTTCATCTTCAAAGGCCGACAATTCCAAGTCACCAGCAAGTAATGTCAAATTGTCGGAAATCTTCACAGGATAGGGCTTCGCAATGTCACCAACTCCGCGCAGCAGTGGCCTGGCGCAGCCAAATATTGTGCCGTCTGGTTGGGATTCGTATAACTCCTCCAGCCGGGCTTCCGACAAGAAAGCCGCTGTCAAGTTGGCCTGTGGGTCAAGGTCTGCTGCGACTACGCCAATATCGAGGTCCGAGTACATCCAAGCCAGATGGTATACTAACGATGTCTTTCCCACGCCACCCTTGTTGTTAAAGAAGGCAATCACAGTTATACTCATGCTTGCCTCCTGACGGTCACAAGCACATAGGTGTCCTCAACATCGAATTTCGGTGGTGGATTCCCATTACCCTGAAGTTCTTGGCGCGCAATCTCTATACCCACCCCAAACTGCTGAACAAATCCCAAGTTGCGCATGGCCTCGGCAAGAAAACGATTGCGGTAGTCCGTGACGCCGGGCCTCCCGAAATTCTCACGTGTAACCTGCCCATACGGACCGCCCGGATTCATAATCTCTATGCGGTCATTGAACCAGTAAACACGAGCCGGAGCGTTTGTACCTTCGTATGCCCGATGCAAGATAGCGTTCCTGGTCAATTGTTCCAGAGCGGCGAGCGGATAATCGGGCTTCCTCTGTTCTGTTGGCTTGGAGACAACGTCTGTCTTGATGCCGATGTGTGCCTTGAGCGTTGCATCTAGACTCTGAATCATTTCGGTAAGAGGTCCTGCGATTCGTTTCTGGTCCTGGATAGGGTCGCTGAGTTCCCTACCGGCAATGCGAAGGAATTGAATGTAAGCGCCGGCTATGTGGTCACACGGTGACTTGCCAACGACAAGCAAGCCAAGCACTGTTGGGATATCCGAGCCGTCGGCCGTAATAAAACGCAGACTCGCCAATTGGTCTTTTGGATTTCGCCTATTGCGATCGAGGACATCATGTGCCACCGAGGAAGGCAGGTAGACCCGTTCAAAGAGGTCGATATCCAGATCGGCAATTGTAGCAGTTGTAACGGGACTGATGTCGAACGGCAGGTCACGTGACCTGCGTTTTTCAGCAAGGCGACGTTCTTCTTCAGGTGTTGCCACTCGCAGGCTGGAGCCCACCCGAATCCATGTGCGCCCGCGGAAACGAACCGGCGGAGCGTCTGAAGGTTCCACGATCACCACTGCAACTGGGACTCCCCTAAGTGTGCGCTTCTGGACCATCATTGTGGGAAACGGCAGAATCGCGCCATCACGACCCATGTCAGCAAGTGTTCGGATCACCCTATCGTTAATGTCCAAACCGGAGGGTTTACCATCATCGCATACTCCAACAAAAATGACTCCCGAAAGCCGGTGATTGGGCATGTCGTTGGCAAAAGCGCAAATTGCCTTACGTATCTTATCTGGGTCGGACAGAGACGCTTTCTGCTCCGAACGGTCGGATTCACAATCATCTAGAAGAGCTTCGAGTTCTTGATCGGTCATCCCAAATGTCCTTGCGCAAACCGCCAGAAAAGCGCGCCCGCGGAGTTCAATTCGACCAGAAAAGTATACCAGCTCTCAGAATCGGAGGCAATACAATTAACCACCTCGATTAGAGCCGCTGACACTCACCATGCTCAGATAGTCTGGGCAGCGTCATTTTCAGATGCTAACCGGAGACTTTTTCGATGACCAGGTCGCCAACCTGACTGGTTGAGTAACCCATTTTGCCTGCTGCAAGCGATTTGAGCTTGTTGGCGGTTACAAACATCACAGCTTTTTCTACGGCGTCAGCGGCCTTTTCCTGGCCCAGAGTGCTGAGCATCATCTGCACGGCGCAGATGGCAGCCAGCGGATTGATTACGCCTTTGCCGGTGTATTTCGGTGCGCTGCCGCCGATAGGCTCAAACATACTGACGCCCTGCGGGTTGATATTTGCCCCGGCTGCGATTCCCATGCCGCCCTGAATGATCGCGCCCAGGTCGGTAATGATGTCGCCGAACATATTGCCGGTCACAATTACGTCGAACCATTCCGGGTTCTTAATCATCCACATACAGGTAGCGTCCACGTGGTAGTATTCCCTCGTGACATCAGGATACTGAGCCTTGCCCATCTCGTGAAAGGCCCGCTCCCACAAATCGTATATATAAGTCAGCACGTTTGTTTTGCCGCAAAGGGCGAGTGTGTTCTTGTCGCCTCTGCCGCGAGCTTTTTTGCCGTACTTGCGGGCGTATTCGAAGGCGTATTTCAGGCAGCGGTCAACCTGAAAGCGCGTATAAACAGCCGATTGTACAGCTACTTCCTGTGGCGTTCCTTTCATTGAAAATCCGCCCACGCCGGTATAAAGGTCGCCGGTATTTTCGCGCACAACCACGAAGTCTATGTCGTCTGGGCCTTTATTTTTAAGCGGCGTCTCCACGCCGGGATACAGCTTGACTGGCCGCAGGTTTATGTACTGGTCCAGCTCAAAGCGGAGCTTTAGCAGTACCCCTTTTTCCAGAATCCCTGGCGGCACATCGGGATGGCCGATCGCCCCGAGCAAAATCGCATCAAATTTGCGAAGCTCTTCGATAGCGCTATCGGGCAAAGTTTCGCCCGTCCTTCTGTACCTTTGAGCACCAAAATCGAACGTTGTCAGATCGACTTTGAATTTGTACTTATCCCCGGCGGCCTTCAGTACCTTCACCGCCTCAGCAATTACTTCCGGCCCCGTCCCGTCACCAGGTATAACCCCAATTTTGTACACGTTAGCCCTTCTTTTATCTAAAACTGCAATTCTTCAAAGTCCGTTTATGTCACGATTCCTCTGATCTTTTTAAGTCCAGATTTCCACTGTTGAACTCGACTAGTTTCTTCCAATTTATTTGCCCACCTTCGCAGAATTCGTGCAGGAATTCTCTTGTGAATACATTAATTATCTTGCCTTTTTCGACATTGAATGTCTCGTTCTGTTCCTTTGCTCTGTGAGCTAGAGGTTCTATAATGTCTGTATACAGGCTTTCGCTGGCACTTATCAGATACCAGAAGTTCTGCCCAACCACTTTTAGGTAACCGTGCAGATACCGTGTTCTGACCTTCCCATAGCAAATACCAAGTACGGCCTGCACATTTAACGCATGTTTTGACTGCTTCAAAACTCTGACCGCCGTCTGGAAGTCCTGTTCCTGTCTCCTGTGTTGCGCGTTGTTACCCCAGTTCGGCCCTGATTTTACAGATACAAGGTAGTGTGTATTAGCGTCTGTAAACTCGAAGTCAATGCCTGTAGCAGCTGACTTTCTCCCATTGCATGTTCTGCTGGATATGAAAATCGCCAGATCCTCCAGAAAATCACCAAATATTTTCTCTTCGGATGAAATTAGAAAAGCCTCCAATAAACTGGTGACAAGCTCACACGCGACGGTAATGTTTTTAGCCCTGTATAAATAAGGGTTCTTGTGCCTCAAGACTTTTCTTAAGTTAACAGATTGTAAAGACCTGAGCTTATTTTCGTGAAATGTCGAAATGTTCTCGTTTACGAAATCTTTTACCTCATCGATGTCTAGTTTTTCCATCGGAAGCTTCCTTGAACCGCTATCTCCGCCAGTTTCTCTTTTGCCATTTCACAGTACTCTGCATTCATATCGATCCCGATGTAAACTCGCTCCAAATTCTTAGCAGCTACAACGGTGGTGCCTGACCCTACGAATGGGTCCAGCACAACATCATGTTTTTTGGTAAACAGTTTTATAAACCATTCTGGCAAAGCTGTGGGAAACGCCGCACTGTGATTCTTATTGGCGCATTCCGTGGCCAAATAGAGTACATTCGTTGGGTATGCCATCTCCCTACCGACCCAATTTGAGATGTTTTTCCCAAACCCGCTTTTCACTTTCGACTCGTCCCTTCGCCTATCAGTCTCACTTAGCCTCCTCAGCCGCGTCTTTGCCCAATCACCCATGGGCACCATCACTTGCTCCTGATACATCTTGAATTTCCTCTCTTTGTTAAACTGAAGGCATCTTTCCCAAGCGTCTCGGAATCTGTTCGGCCATTTTCCGGGATAGCAGTTCTTCTTGTGCCACACGAATTCCTCGGTCCAAAGCCACCCTTGCTTTCTCATTTCTAGAATTAGCTCAATAACGTAAGTGTGCCGTTCACCTCCTATGACTTTCTCTTTTATATTGAGAATAAAGCTACCTGTTGGCTTGAGTACTCTTAAGAATTCCCTGGACCTCGGCGAAAACCATTGGACGTACTTGCCGGGCGGTATCCCGCCGTATGTAGTCTTGCGGCATTCAGCATAAGGCGGTGACGTAACGATTAGGTCAATGCAGTTGTCCGGAAAGTTCTTTAACACTTCCTCACAATCGCCGCAGATTATTGAGTTGTTTGGCAAATCTTTGCTCATAAACCTAGCACCCGCTCGGTCTTTTGGCAATTATTGTTAGGAGTTATCCTATGTTAGGAGATCGCCACTGAAAAGGCAATCTCAAACTTGCTTCTTGATATGTTCTAAAAGTCCGCCGTCTTGGATTATCTGGCGAGCGAAGTCCGGCAGTGGATTAAAACGAATATCCTTGCCGGCAGTTCTATTTTTGATCAAGCCGGCTTTGTAATCAATCTCTAATTCATCGCCGTCGTTGATTTTCTCCAGAGCATCCACGGATTCTATGATGTAGAAGCCGCAGTTGATGGCGTTGCGATAAAAGATTCGGGCGAAGGATTTGGCGATTACGGTCTGGACGCCTGCGCCGCGGATAGCCCAGACGGCGTGCTCTCTGGACGAGCCGCAGCCAAAATCCTCGCCGGCAACAATTGCATCGCCTGGCGTAACTTCATTGACAAAGTCAGGGTCTAAATCTTCCAGACAATGCTTTGCCAGCTCAGCCTGGTCATCGGTATTTAGATATCTGGCAGGGATAATCTCATCCGTATTTACATGATCCCGTTTGTAAACATGAGCTTTTGCCATAGTTGATCCACTCAAACTCTAAATTCTAATTTCTAAATCCTAAATAAGCACCAATCTTCAAATTTCAAATTACCAAAACCTTGGAAGTATTACTCACTTTTTGTCACGATTGACCCGAAGATGTGTGTAAGTTCACATGCTTCAGCTTCGAGAGTTTTTCTTTCTTGTTCCAACTCACTTTTATCATTTGTATCGACTAACCTTAGCCAATACCGACTCTCTTTCGCTTCTTTTCTGCAAATCTTGATCCGCATCACAAAATCCTTTTTGCTCAACGCTTCGTTGGCCTCAATGTAATTTGCTCCAACAGAACCAGACGCATTAACCAATTGCCTCGAATCCACAACGTTGGCTAAGATTTTTGGCAGCTTCTTGACAAATTCTCTCACCCTCTGTGCAAAATGTAGCGTTCGTTCCTCAAGATCGTATCTTTTCGGATTTTGATTTTCGGTCATTTGAGCTTGTTTAGGATTTAGGATTTAGATATTAGGATTTCTTCAGAAGTATTCCCTTGGGTCTTTTAGCTTTCCTTCGATTGCGCTTGCCGCAGCGGTCGCCGGGCTGGCCAGATAGACTTCGCTTTTCGGATGTCCCATTCTGCCCACAAAGTTTCTATTTGTAGTGCTGACGCATCTTTCGCCTTCTGCCAGCACGCCCATAAACCCGCCCAGGCACGCGCCGCAGGTTGGGGCAGAGATCACGCAGCCAGCATCGTAAAATATGTCGAACAAGCCTTCATCTTTTGCCTGTTTCCAGATAGTGGGCGTCGCCGGCACAACAATCGTTCGGATGGCAACCTGTTTGCCCTTCAAAATCTTCGCCGCAATCCGCAGGTCTTCAATTCGCCCGTTTGTGCAGCTTCCGATATAAGCCTGGTCCATTTTTTTGCCGGCACACTCACCAATTGAAACAGCGTTACTCGGCAGATGCGGCAGTGCAACCATCGGCTCGATCTTTGAACAGTCAAATTTCTCAACTGTGCTATACTCAGCGTCCTTATCAGACTCGAAAACAGTATACTTCTTCTTATCTTTAAGGTGCTCATCGAGGTATTGCTTTGTTACCTTATCGAATCCGATTATGCCATTTTTGGCACCGGCTTCGATAGCCATATTCGTCATCGTCATTCTGGCTTCCATCGACATATCGGCAAGGGCCGGACCGACAAATTCCATCGCCTTATAGAGTGCACCATCTGTCCCGATCCTGGCGATGACCGCCAGAATGACGTCCTTGCTATAAATCCCTGCCGGCAGCGAGCCGTTCAGCACAAATTTCATCGAAGCAGGCACACGGAACCATAGTTTTCCGGTTGCGATTGCCGCCGCCAGGTCGGTCGAGCCGATGCCGGTGCTGAATGCCGCAAATGCTCCGTAGGTGCAGGTGTGTGAGTCGGGCCCAACGATAACTTCGCCGGGCCGGATGTGCCCCTGCTCCGGCAGCAGTGCGTGACAAACGCCGGCTCTGCCGATTTTGTAATAGTGTTTTATCTTGTGACGTCTTGCCCAGTCGTCCAGGCGTTTGTGAAGCTCAGCGCTTTGAATATCCTTAGCGGGCTGAAAATGATCCGGCGTGACAACGATTTTTCCTCGGTCAAACACTTTATCAATGCCGCGCTCTCGGAGCATTTTTATCGCCGCCGGCCCAGTCACATCTATAAAAAGCACAACGTCCAGTTGCACGTCAATAAGCTCTCCAGACCTGACTTTTTCTTTGCCGGCGGCCTTTGCCAAAATCTTCTCAGTGATTGTCATACCCATCGGATTAACCTTTAACTATGGTTCTCGCCCTGTGTTTTTCTGCTGCGTTGCGACCATCCGGTTGATTGCGTCGACGTAGGCCTTTGCGCTTGCTTCAATGATGTCGGTGGAGATGCCACGGCCAACGAAGGTTCGGCCATCTTCGCTTATCAGCACAGTCGCTTCGCCGAGCGCCTCTTTGCCGCCGGTGAGAGCTCTTATCGAGTAACTTTCCAGCTTTGGCGCCAGCCCGGTCGCTTCTTTTATTGCCTCGTATGCTGCATCCACCGGGCCGTCGCCACAGGCGGCGGCCTGCTTGACCTCATCCCTGATTCTTACCTTTACGCTGGCGGTCGGCAAGGTTCCCGTCCCAGAGGAGACGTGCAGATACTGAAGCTGATAAACCTGCTCCACCAGGCGGATTTCATCATTGATTATTGCCGCGATATCCTCGTCAAAAACTTCCTTTTTCTTGTCGGCAATCTCCACAAATCGCTGGTGAGCGTGCTCGATCTCCTGCTTGGTCAGTTTGTAGCCGAGCTGCCTGCATCTATCGGCGAAGCCGTGTCTGCCGGTATGCCTGCCCAGCACCATCCGTGAGCCGACAAGGCCGACGGTCTCCGGCGTCATAATTTCATACGTGGTGCGTTCTTTTAACATTCCGTCCACGTGGACGCCGGCCTCGTGCGCAAAGGCGTTGGCACCGACAATTGCCTTATTCGGCTGAATTACAAAGCCTGTCAGCCTTGAGACCAGTTGGCTACTGCGGCAGATTTCCTTAGTATTGATGCCGGTTGTAACTGCCGGGCCCTGCTCCGGGGCGAAGAAATCCGCTCTGGTACGTATAGCCATAACGATTTCTTCCAGCGCCGCATTTCCTGCCCGTTCGCCCAGGCCGTTGACCGTACACTCGACCTGTCGGGCGCCATTTCGCACGCCTGCTAACGAGTTTGCCACCGCCAAGCCGAGGTCGTTGTGACAATGCGTGCTTATAACACACTTGTCGATGCCGGGCACATCGGATTTAAGCTGGGCAATGATTCTGCCATACTCTTCCGGCAGGATGTAGCCTACGGTGTCGGGTATGTTCAGGGTGGTTGCACCGGCTTCGATGACCGCGGCCAAAATCTCGATAAGAAACGGCATCTGGCTTCGGCAGGCGTCCTCCGGCGAGAACTCCACATCATCAACAAAAGTCTTTGCGTATTTGACAGCCTCGACGGCCATTTTCAGCACCTCATCACTGCTCTTTTTCAGCTTATACTTCATGTGAATCGGCGAGGTCGCGATGAAGGTGTGGATGCGCTTTTTTCGGGCCAAAGCAATAGCCTTGCCTGCTGCTTCGATGTCCTCTTTGTTTGCCCGGGCCAGAGCTGCGATAACTGGGCCCGTAACTTGCTCGGCAACCTTTTGGGTGGCCTCGAACTGAGCCGGCGAAGACACTGGAAATCCGGCTTCAATTATATCGACGCCTAAGACAGCCAGTTGGTGGGCTATTTCCAGTTTTTCGCTGACCGAAAGTGACGCGCCCGGCGACTGTTCGCCGTCCCTTAAAGTGGTATCGAATATTAAAACTTTTTCTTGCGACATCTTCATTCTCCAAAATTTCCAGTTCGGCTAATTATGCCGAAAGCAGGGCAGAAATTCTACGGATTTATGAAAAAACGAAGGTATAGGGTGAATTTTAGGTGGACTTATTATTGCGCCTTGCGGCGCAATAGCAGGCTGGCTAAGCTGAGGATTGCCATAACAGCAAAACGCATTGTGCGGTTTTCGCTCATACAACAAATTATACAAAAGCATGGACCGGTGGCAATACATTTCACCAGATATTTCGCCCAAATTCGAAATTTCTTGAGACATGGAAGTGGTGCGAAATATCGCATCCTACGTTCTAAAAGGCAGGGGACCATAGACCGTTACAGAGGATCAAGAACAAAATAGCCACAGAGGACACAGAGTTCACAGAGATAAAAAATATCCGGATACATCCAGGCTCTGAGTTCTCTGGGATCTCTGTAGCGAAAAAGCTATCCACAGAGGGTCGAAAAGAAAATAGCCCTCGGAAAAACGACATCAACCTTCCCAATTTCTTTCGAGGAAGGTTGATTGCCCATTAACAGGAATTCTGGCTTCGGAGGAGGGGGAAAAGTCATAATCAAGCCACCGCATGGGCAACAAGTTGCCCATCCTACCCATTATTTTCTTTCATCCGTGCTAATCCGCGTTAATCAGTGGTTAACATGAAATTTTATTTGACGCCTAAGGCCTTTCTGGGTATAATATGCCCGTAAGTAATGGATTAGAATCGAAATAGTATAAAGAAGACAGGAGACAGAAGACGGAGGACAGAAGGCAGAATGGGGAAACCAGGGAACCAGGATAACAGGGCGCAGATGATCAGGATAACAGGGAACGAATGTCCGGTTGCGGTCCCGAACAGGGATGGCCGAGCCATTGCGCTGCTCGTTTCGCTTATCGTCCGCAAGAAAGCGATCCTGAGTTTGCACTAAATTATGCAAAACAAAGCCAATTTGCGAAAAGGCCAAATGAACATAAGCGTCTTTGCCATAAAGGATTATGAAAACAAACCTGCCTTCGGCGGCCCCGAAAACAAAGCCAAACAAAGCCAATTTCAAAATCCTATCTGGTTCAAAATGGGTAAGAACGAAAGAGCATCTATCCTGGGCATCGCCGACACTTGCCTCACAAGGCGGAACAAATCTCTGGCAAAATCTCCAGATGGGGACTATAAAGAGCAGCTTGGAATTCAAAACGGCTCCCACTGTGACGGTGGGCCACGATATGTCTTTAGGTGGATTTCGATGGCTTTATCAGGCCGGCAGAAAACGATTATCGTTCTGTTACTGATATATTGGCCCAGCCTTTTTGTCTTGGCGCATATACCGATGCCGGGTCTGGTTCGGGAGGCCGGCGTCTCCGATAAGGGCCTTCACTTCCTGGCTTACTCAATTCTGGCATTTCTCTTTTGGTCTGCGATTAATCCGCATAAGAAGGTAAACTGGCGCAAGCCCCGCGTTTGGTGGGTGCTTCTGCTGGTTAGTGGGTATGGTCTTATTGACGAATTACTTCAAAAGTTTGTGGCGGGACGCACGTGTGATGCTACTGATTTTGTTGCCGATCTGGCGGGTGTGCTAACAAGTTTGCTTGTGCTTTTGGTTTTTGATTTCTGGACCGCAAGTATCGTAGTAACCGGCGGCAGTATATTTATTTTGACAAACCTAACACGGGTCAATCCTGCCGAGCTTTTGCCGGTCACAAGCACAGTGTTTTATCTGTCGGCCTACGTTTTTTTTACGGTGCTGTGGATTCGATATATCCATTTTTGGCAGAAATTTGAAACTGTCGGCAGGTGGCTGACGACGGCGTTAGCTGCTCCGATAGGCCTGCTTTTGGCGGCAAAATTGGGTTCTATCGCTTTGGGCAGACATTTTGGAATGCGGCACGTTATCATTTCGGCCACGGCAGTTGCAGTTGTCGTGGGCGCGATTTTCGTTACTCGCCTGCGTAAGAGCCAAGCGTCAAAAATCAAATCGGAGACTTAACGGGTTCCTCAATTTTGAGTTTTAATTTTTGACTTTTGAATTGTCTTGAAGGGCGTGTACAACGGATCGCCTATCAAAAGTAACTGCCAGGAATTGAATGGATTTGTACGGTAGTAAGCCTCAACAAGACAGCTTCCGTTATATAGCTCCTGGAAGAAAGCCGCGGGTTCAGGAAATGCGGAAAGGTAAGGCTCAGCGACCGCCCCAAGAGTTGCCGTTATCCCATCACGGAGCATCGCGGGACACCATTGCGTGCTGTTTGGGTCGTGAAGGCTCACCGCTTCAAAACTGGCGATATGGTATCCGACCGCACCATCGACAAAATCAAAGGCGTCCACGTACCTTTTCAGGCTGTACCAGCCGCAGTAAATGGCTGCCTGCGGACAAGCTCCCGGCGCAAATAGTGCCTCGGTCTGCTCCTCTTGCACCGGCAGTTGTGTCCGCAATCCCGTCAGAACTGCCAGGTCCCTCAAGGACTGGTCGTAATAGCCGGGCAAGTAACCTGGTTTGTTCGCCAGACCTCTTGAGTCGATATAGGCGATGCCTTTTAGGGGCGTTTTTTCCGCTGCGATTGCCTTATCGACGAGTCCTTTAGCTACCGTGTAATCTGGCCCATCAAGGCGGCAGACCATAAGTGTTCTGAATCCCAAACCCGACGTGTTATCTTTCAGCATGTTCGGCTGCCATCGGTAGAGTTCGTAAGGACCAAACATCGCCATTGACAATTCGCTATCCACTGAGGCGTCCGTCTCCTTGCCGGTGATGTAGTCGATGTCAGGCTGTATCCGGGCAAGGTTCAGTCTGGCGCGCTCGTGTTCGGGAGAATTGGCCAGGCCGTTCTGCTCCAACTGCTTAAGTTTGGTTCTCTCTTGGGTAGCCAGCTCTGTCAATTCCCTCAGTTTAGCCTCCAGGCCTTTCAATGTCCCTCGCCCGCCCACCTTATAAGGTACACCGTAAGTAGTGAGCAGGCATCTGATTTTGCCGGCAAATTGAAGATCGAGCAATTTGTTGCGAATAGGTTCGGCAAGCCGTCTTTCGTAATCTGCTCTGCTTATGGTGTCTCTAACCTCCGTGCCCAGAGGCACGGCAAATATATTTTCGCCTGGAACCTCTCGTTTCTGGCAATAGTATTGAGCGAGCCGCATAGATTCTGTGTTGTCACTATTGGCTATCACCAGAATCTCGCCCGGCTCCAGTGCCGCAGCACTGAACGGCGCCGCTACGAGTAAAATCATGGCCATAACTTTAGCTGGCATTTCTGAGGAGTTTTGTCGCCTATTTGCCTTGCCCGCGGGTATATTCGCTCTGCGAATATCTTTTTTCGTAGATGCTTTTACGCCCGAAGACTTGGGCAATGGTAGCAAAGATTATTTTTATATCGAGCCAGAGGCAGACTGTCTCTACGTATTCTATGTCGAGCTGGAGTTTTTCTTCGCGGGTCAGCTCCGCCCGCCCGGAAATTTGTGCAAGGCCGGTCAAACCCGGCTTTACGAGCAGCCGTCTTCTCTGCTGGTCGTCCCACTCAGCCATCTGTGAAATATAAAGCGGCCGTGGGCCGACAATACTCATATCGCCTTTCAATACATTAAAGACTTGCGGCAGCTCATCCAGCGAGTACTCGCGTAGAAACTTGCCCACACGGGTGAGCCTGGGGTCATCGCCGGATTTTGGGCTCGGGCCAAATGGATCAACGCCAAGCTTCATTGTCCGGAATTTGTAAAAGATAAACGCTCTCCCGTTTTTTCCTGCCCTTTCTTGTCTAAATATCGCAGGCCCTCTGCTGGTAAGTTTGATGGCTACAAATATGACGGCAAAGATCGGCAGCAAGATGACTACCGCTGGCAAAGAGAAAACGAGGTCTAAAAGTCTTTTCATCGACTCTGAGTGAAACCAGTTATGAATTCCACCGTCTTTTTAGCGGTTTTTTCATTGGCTCGCAGGTGCAAGGGCAAATTCACGACTTCTCGGCATGCTTTTTCAGCTTGGGGGCACATTCCGACTTGGTAGTTGTAGGCTGCCAGGGGCGTTTCGATCGGATGCAAGGGACATTCAAACCAACTGCCAAGCTCGACGCCCGCTTTTGCAGCTTCGGCAAGAGCTTCTTGCTTTTGAGTGATTCTCACCGGATAGCGGACCATAACCGGCTGGACAGTTGTCCTATCGTATTTGCGTGGGAGCCAGCCTCTTTGCTGGAAAAGCTGGTCATAAAGCTGTGCCATTTCAAGGCGGTGGGCGATATTTTGCTCGATTTTCTTAAGATGTCGCAAGCCCC
>Ga0315280_10003044_pt1 | contig 26224 bp, 19 predicted proteins | sample YL17G06_40_MG_FD_203697 | JGI IMG/M metagenome (GOLD analysis project Ga0315280, IMG submission 203697) | Sediment microbial communities from Yellowstone Lake, YNP, Wyoming, USA - YL17G06_40 | ecosystem: Environmental > Aquatic > Freshwater > Lake > Sediment | place: USA: Wyoming | collected...
CGACCGCTCGGGCTTCGCCGAGATCACGTTCCGCGGCGAGTACCCGATCGGGCTGGTCGAGTACCGCGATCCGGCCTCGCCCGTCACGGTGTCGCTCGAGGCGTTCTCGCCGTTTGTGCCGCTGGACCCGGTTAGTCCGGCTTGGCCTCAGGCTTGGCTTCCGGTTTTGCCTCCGGCTTCACTTCCGGCTTGGCCTCGGGTTTGGCTTCGGGCTTCATCTCGGGCTTGGCCTCGGGGCCGGGTTGCTCCGGCTTGGCTTCGGGGCCGGGTTGCTCCGGCTTGGCTTCGGGGCCGGGTTGCTGAGGCTTGGCCTTGGCGTCCGGCTGGCCTGGCTTGCCTGAGGGCGTCGTCTTGGAGCAGCCTGCCAACTGCAAGAGGGCGAGGCCAATCGCCAGGGACATTACGTAGGTCAGTACCTTCTCACGAGCATTCCTCCTTGGACTGAAAACGGGAAACACGGGTCAATCCGATGCGCCGGCTACCCAACCAGTGGAGGCATTCTACACGGTCGTCCTCCTCCGGACCAGAGCGTGACAGCCGAACCCGGCTTTGATAGAGTAGCGGCACGGTTCTGGATGGCCCCCAGGCCAAGATCACGCTTCCCGATCATTCGGACCCGCGGAGTCAACCGGCCATGAAGATTCTCCAACTCGTCGCTTGCTTCATCTTGGCCTGGCAGGGCCTCGCCCCGCGGAGCGCCTCGGGCGAAAGCCTCTGGATCGAGGCCGAGCACCTCGACGGCGTCCGCGGCCACTGCTGGCCCATGGGCAAGCCCGAGATGAAAAAGACCGACGGGCACTGGGGTCTTTCGGGCCCCGGGTGGGCGGCCGAGTGGAACATGGGCGGCGAGAGCGGCTTCCTCTCCATCGCCACCGGGGCCGACGACGATCGGGCCGTGGCCACGAAGTCCATCGAGATCCCCACCGGCGGCCGCTACTTCGTCTGGGTCCGCTACGGCGACTGGCGCGAGAAGACGGAGCGGTTCGAGATTCAGATCGAGCAGCCCGCTGTGGGGGCAGGTTGGCAACCTGCCCCACCTAGGCAGCCGGCCCCCTGGGTCGGCAAGTATGGCCAACGGGCCGTCGTCGAGGAAGACAACGAGATGAAGCTCTACTGGGGCTGGGTCTTCGTCTGGGACCAGCGCCCGGCCCAACTGAAGAAAGGGCCGGCCAAGCTGAGTCTCATGTCCACGTCCAAGGAGCCCGTGCCGCGCCAGGTGGACGTGATCGTGCTTGCGACCGATCCGGCCTACCGGCCGCAGATCAAGGAGCGGCCGCGGCATCCAACCTGGGACGTGCTGGCCGGATACCGCCGGGCGATGCCCGCGGAGCTCAAGCCGTTTGCCAGAAAGCGGCCCACTGCGGAGCCGGGCTGTCACAGCCCGGTTCTGTGGGAACTGCCGCCCCAGTGGCGTCTGCGCACGTTCCGCGACAAGGGATTCCTCTATCTCTGGAACACAAGTTCCGATAAGCCCGCGGAGACCTGGCTGGGCGAGCGGCCCGATCGGGTGAAGTTCCCTTACCACGTCGGCGACGATGAGACGCGCAAGCAGTTCGAGAAGAAATACGGCGGCCGGGACGACGTGCCGATCTTCTCCGATCCGCGGATCGTGCCTGCGTTTCACGGCTTTGGCGGGAGCATTTTCGCGGCCGACGCGAAGACCGGCGAGTTGGGCGAGGCCGGGCGCCGCTTCGCCCGCTGGTTGGACGAGCACCCCGAGCGCCCGTGGGCCATGATGATGAACTACCACGGCGGCACCGCGGTCGGCGGGAAGGGAATCGCCGCCTTCACGAAGTACCGCGACCGCTGCGTCGGCTCGATCGCCGGCGAGAGCCTGGGCTACTTTGAGGTCGATGGCGAGGCTATGCACAAGGCCGTCGCCGGGGCCCGGACGCGGCGGCAACTGATCGAAGCCTTCGGCCCGTTCATGCTCCGGGCGAACGCCGAGAAGTACCGCAAGATCTATGGACGGGACCTCGACAAGAACGCCTACGAGGACGTGATTCCCTGTCTTTCCCAGGGCAATATCGCATTCGCGCCGCTTTGCAGCCTGTGGGGCGCGCGCACGATCGGCTACGAATCGACGGCCTCGACTTCGGCGGTGCTCGCGATGCGCTGGGCCTTCCTCCGCGGCGCCGCCCGGCAGAACGGCTGCCTCACCGCCACGTACCGCTCCTGCAACTTCGGCGACGCCTCGACGATCTTCAGCAACGCCGGCAGCTTCCATTCGCCCCAGGCGATCCTCGATAATTACTACTCGGTCTACTCCGGGGCGGGCATGACCTGGTACAAGATGGACATCTGGCACCAGTACATGGCCGGCTCGTCGATGTTCTACCACGAGCAGGGTTTCGACGAGTTCTGGCGCCCCGGCGGCACGGCTGCGGCCGGCGTTCAGGAGGTGCAGCTCTCGCCCAAGGGCAAGCTGGTCGATCGCTTCCTGCGCGTCACGGCGGCGGAGCCCGACCGCGGGCAGCCCTTCACGCCGGTCGCCTTCCTGGTCGATTACGCCCACGGCTGGGAGCCGGCCCCGTTCTGGCCCAATGCGTTCGCCGACTGCCATCAGCAGCCCGACCGCTTCCGACCCGGCGACCACGAGCGGATGCTCGAAGAGTACTTCTGGACCGCTTATTACCCGATCGGGCCGGAGAGCGAAAAGGCGATGACCGGCACCAACGAGGTCTACGTGCCCGGCGTCTTTGGCGACGTCTTCGACGTGATCTACGCCTACCCGGACGTGACTCGGTGGCGGACGATCGACACCTACCCGGTCGTCATCGCCGCTGGCGAGATCGAGCTGACGCCTGCCGAGGGACAGCGGCTGGCGGCGTACGTCGAAAATGGCGGCACGCTCGTGGTGGCCGACGGGCATCTCACCGGCCCGGGCGTGGCCGCCCTCCGCTTGCCCGCCGCGGGCCCGCAGGCCGAAGGCTCCGGCTACCGCTGGCTGGGCGGCTCGGAGGTTCATCCCTCGCAGCTTTTCCGCTTCCGGCCGATCAAGTCAGATGGGGCCGAGGTCTTGGCCGCTACGCCCGACGGGCGGTGCTTCTGCGCAGGGATCGACCGCGGCCGCGGCCGGCTCATTTATCTTTCCGTGTCGCACGGCCTGGGCGTCGACCGCCGCGCCGTGCCGGTCGTCCCGCGTCTGGTGGCCCACCTGACCCGCGGCCTCATGCCCGTCGAGGTCGAAGGCGACGTGGAGTGGCTGGTCAACCGCACCACCAAGGGCTGGGCCGTGACGCTGCTGAACCCTGCAGGCCAATCCAAGCCGCAGCAAGGAATCACGCCCACCGACTTCCGTCAGAACCGGCTTGTGACGATCCGTTCTCGCGTGCCGATCCAATCCGCCCGCGACCGGCTCCTGCCCGAAGACCCTCTCGAAGTCCGCCAGAACACCGTGCGTCTTGAAGTCTCCGCCGGCGGGGTGCGGATTGTGGAGCTGCAGTGAGCGGCTCGATTGCCTGAGCTGGAGGAAGTCATGACGCCGGATCAAGCCATCGCGAGCGTGCGCGACGCGTTCCGCGACGTCCCGCGGCCGGAGGAGTTCATCTACGGCACCTGTCATTGTGATGAGTGCGTGGAACACAATGGCACGCCTCACCACACGACTTGCACCGGATAGGCTGCGAACGCGGGATCGCCACTGACCAGCGATGCCTTCTCGACTCTTGCCTGGGCGACGAGAAGACGGTCGCAGGGGTCCTTGTGGTGTGCCGGGAGGTTGTCACGTTCCAGCACGTGAGGAAGGGTGATTGAGACGAGCTCGATGGCGTTGGCTTTCTGCTGTCCCTCAATGAGAGAGCATAAGGACACAGTCAGCGTCAGTTTGCGCAATTGCAGCTTGATCTGCATTTCCCAAACGCTGGCAACGCTAAGGAACAAACGATTGGCCGGGTTGCGACACATCGCAAGCACTCTTGCAGGCAGACGCGCCGGCTCGCTGTCCCACCAGATGAACGTGTGCGTATCCAGCAAAAGGTTCATGCGCCACACGTCCAGAAATCGTCGCCCAGCGGGGCATCGAAGTCGTCCGAAGTCCACGCCGCGCCGGCGTGCAACCCGGGCACACGTGAGCCGCTAGGCAGCGACACCGGAACTAGCCGGGCCACCGGAGTGTCGTCCTGCGTGAGGATGATTTCTGACCCCGGTGACAGCAGCGACAACAACTCGGGCAACTGCGTCTTCGCTTCAGACACGTCAACAGTCTTGACGACCATGGCCAGTCCCTCAGTTCGCCGCAAAAGGATTCCCGCTTAACGAATCGGCGCCACAACACCCTTCCTCTTCATTCTGCGCCCATTTCACGCACCAGTCAAGAGAGACAGATGCTTCTCCGTCCATGCCGGAATCCCTTCGCGTTCGGCGTCGGGGCATAAGCCGAACTCCTTGGCGTCATGACATCATCTCCGGGTACCGCTGCCGCAATGCCTCGCGCAGAGCGTTCAGGTTCCGTCGCCGGGCGACGGCGGCTAATGCCTGCACGTGCTGGTCCGCCGGCACGTCGGCCAGCTCGCGGGAGCAGTGGACTTCGAGGGCCTGGAGCATGGCCTCGGCCCCGAGTTGCGGATCGGGCTTGCCGCTCGAGCCTTTGATCGAGTTGATCGCCGAGCCGGCCAGGAAGAGGATCGAGGGAGCAAGGCCGCGATTCTCGGCGTCGGCGAGGTTGAGGATGATGTTGCCCTGATCGAGCCCGCCGGCCCGGGCGATCATCGTGGGCCGGATGCCGGGGAGCGGGCAAGAGAGGACGTGCTCCGAAGCGTGCCACTCCAGGCCGTAAGGCCGGATAAACGGAGGCCCGGGACGCACCGGGGCTGTCTGGCGGAAGTCGATCCCGTCGAGCCGGGCCAACAGGTCGATCACCTCGCGCCAGATTGCCCGGGTCTTCACCCCAATCCCGGCGTTGTGGCCGTAGATGGCCGGCGGCTGGGCGAGGTGCCTGGTGGCCTCGCGGACCATGCGGACGGTGCCGCCGGCAAAGGTTTCGCTCAGCATGACGCCAGTGGCCCCCGCCTCCACCACGGCGTGGACGGTTTCCAGGATCTCGTGCGGGGCGCCGGTCACGTGCGGGGCGAAGATGACTCCCCTGCCGCCGCGCCGCTCGCGCACGCGCTGGAGCGCCTCGACCGCCCGCCGCGTCCGCTCCTGGACCGGCGAGTAATCGAGATTCGGATACAGGTCTTCGTCTTCCTTGATGAAAAGGAAGAGCGGACAGGCCGCGGCCTCTTCCACCAGGGTCTCGACCTCCTCGGGCGTGATCCCGGCGGTCGGCTTCAGTATCGTGCCGAAGGCCGGCTCGTCGGCGGCAAAGCCGGTCCGCTCGCGCACGCCCTGTGGCCCGCAGGCGGGACCGGGGAACGTCCGCAGCACGCGCTCGGGGATTTGCAGGGCCACGAGCCGGGCATCCTGGTTCTCGTGGACGTCGAAGATGATCGCACCCGCCGTGGTGTGCAGCAGGTCAACCGACGTGAGATGCCCGTCCGGCTGCAACAGCATCTTGAGCGGAAAGGCCACGTGCAGCAGGCCGATGCGGCCGCCCGCGTCAAACGGATCAATCCCCGCCGCCTTGGCCGTACACTGCTCCAAGAGCGATCCGGGCGGCGGATTCTTGATCCCGCTCGTAGCGTGATACGCGATCTCGCCCACCGCCTTCGCAAGCGTCATCGTGCGCAGGGCGAAAAAGTACGTGGCCACGACCTGGTCGTCCATCTTCGGCGGCGGATTCTCCGCCAGCCGCTCCATGATGATTTCGCGAAGCCGCACCTCGCGGGCATCGGCATCGTAGCAAAGGAGATCGAGCGTTTGGGAATCGATCGGTTTCATAGCGACCGGCAATTCCGTTTCAGTAAGGCCGTCAGCTTCCAGCTATCGGCTTTCAGCTATCAGCTATCAGCTTTCAGCTTTCAGCTTCTCCGAAGGATACCACTTCCCGAACCCCGAACCCCAAACCCTGAACCCTGAACCCTGACCTCTGGCCCCTGCCCCCGATCGCCTTGTCCAGGAACTCATACGCCGCCTTTCGCGCCTCGGGCGGGAAACTGTGCTCGCAGTCGGGATGGACCTCGACGAGGTTTCCTTTGGCGCCGAGGAGTTCATAGACCGGCCGCGCCGCACGCAGGCAGTCCTCTACGCCGGAGTGCTCGAAGTTGGAGTCGCGGAGCGGCGAGTTGGTGAAGAACGGCCGCGGGGCCAAAGCGGCGACGACCTCGGTGAAGTCAAACGGCATCCGCTTGGGGTCCTTGCCGTAGACCTCGGCGATCCGCGGCATGTAGCCCTGGTGGCTCCAGCCGGCCAGGTTGCCGCCATAGTACTTGAAGAACGAATTGAACCCGCAACTCGAGACCACTGCCTTGATCCGCGGGTCGAACACCGCGACGAACATGGAATTGTGGCCGCCCAGCGAGTGCCCGATCACGCCAATCCGCTCGGGATCGACTTCGGGGAGCGATTGGAGGAGGTCCACCGCCCGGATGTGATTCCAGATGCCTTTCATGGTGGCGCTCGCGTAGCCGTGGGCGTAGGCGTCGAACTTGTACTCGCCGTAGCCCGGATAGTCGGGGGCCAGGGTCACGTAACCCCGCTCGGCCAATTCCAGGGCGTAGCGCAGGTCGGGATTGCTTCCCAGCCCGGCGGGCTCGTCCTTGCCGATGGCAACCGTCTGGTGCAGGCAGAGCATTGCCGGCCCGCGGCCGGGACGCCCCTTAGGCACCAAGAGATATGCCGGCACGCGGTCGCCCTTCTCCGGGACGAACGAGATCTTCTTGCGGATGACCTTGCCAAGATCCACCGTCTCGACCACCTGCACGTCCAGCGGCACCTTTTGCGACGCATCCGGCAGCGGCCCCGTCACGAGCTGCACGTTCGCCAAGATATGCTCGCGGCGTTTCTGCCAATCGGCCGGGCTTTTCACGGGATGCTCGCGGCCGTCCGGGCCAATGAAGACCAACAGGTTCGATTTCTCTTGGTAGAACGGGACCTTCGCGTCTTGGGCTGCGAGGGGCGAGGCCGCCAGGATTGCCACGCCGATTGTTGTCGCTGTCAAACGCATGGTTTGCCCTTTCTCACATTGCCGGGCCGACACGGCCCGGCTCGGATTCTCGCTGAACCGCGGCACGAGTGGCTGGGATCACACCACCACGCGCGGCTCAAGTACCGCGGCTAAACGCCCTCCGCGTCGAAGATGCGATTGAAGCGGGCCCGCGTCTCGCGGGTGTAGCGGTCGAAATCCGCCAGCACGGCGTCGGCCGATGGGGCGCCGAGCAAATGGGCCAGCTTGGCAAGCTCGGTCGGATCGTCGGGGAGCTTGTCGCGGGCGGTGGAGTTCATCAATTGCAGCCGGCTTTCCACGATGCGCAGGAATCGGTAGCTGGTGGTGAAGAACTCGCAGTCCTCGGCCGAGAGGGCCTCGGCCCGGCGAAGTGCCTCCATCGCGTCCAGGGTGCTCGGGGTCCGCACGCGCGGGTTGCGCCGCCCGTGCTTCAGTTGCAGCATCTGCACCAGGAACTCGATATCGACGATGCCGCCCGGACCGCGTTTCAGACTCATGCCGGTAGCAGTTTCTTCCATGCGGTGCCGCATCTGGCGAATGGCATCGGCATCGGAGCGCTGCCAGCGGTGCTCGAACGCCGCCTGGGCGACCGTGGCCAGGGCGGCCTTTGCCGCCCGGCGCGAGCCGTAGATGACCCGGGCCTTGCAGAGGGCCTGCCGCTCCCAGAGCTGCCCGGCGCCTTGCTCGAAGTACCGGGTCAGCTCGTCGAGCGACGTGGCCAAAGCGCCGCTTTTGCCGGTCGGGCGCAGGCGGGCATCGATCTCATAGAGCCGCCCGAAGGCACTCAGGCCGCTGGCGGTCTTGATGATCCGCTGCCCAAGCTCGCTGAAGAAATGCTGGTTGGTGGTGGTTTGACCGCGCGGGGCAGGGCGGCCGTGGTTGGTATGGCCTTCGGCCTCGTAAAGGAAGACGATGTCCACGTCGCTGTGGTAGTTCATCTCCCGGCCGCCGAACTTGCCCATCGCCAGCACGACCGGCTCGCACGGCTGGCCGGCCCGCGGCCCCTCGGCCACCGTGGGCTCGCCGAACCTGGCGGCCAGGCGTTGGTGCTCCCGGTCGATAATCTGCGAGAGGCATGTCTCGGCGATGTCGGACAGGGTCCCGGTCGTTGCCAGGATATCTTCCTTGCCGAGAATGTCCCGCACGCCCACGCAGAGCTGCTGGTCGTTCTTGAAGCTGTGGAGGATCGGGTCGAGGTCCTCGGCGGCGTAGCACAGCTCGGCCAGCGTGCGGCGAAGCGTATCCCGCGTGGGGAGCTTGTCGAGCACCAGGCTGTCCATGAGGCTGTCGATCATGCCCGGGTTGCTGGTGAGGATGCCGGAGAGATAGGCACTGTAGGCGCCGACCTCGACGTAGAGCCGCAGCGACGGCGGATTGAAGCTGAAAAGCTCCCACAGCACTCCCTTGCCGCCCAGTGAATCGCTCACCTTGTCGAGGTTGACCAAGGTGGAATCGGGGTCGGGAGTGGCCGCGATGGCCTGCAAGAGCTGCGGGGCGATCGACGCGAGGAAATGCCGGCAGCGGCGCGTGGAAAGGAAACGGATCTTCTCCTCGCCGAGCGACATGAGATTGCGATAGGCCTGCTTGGCGTCGCGGAAGCGGTACTTGCCGAGCACCTCGCGGATCCCTTCGTCGGGCGGATCGGGATCGAGCACCAGATCGACTTCGGCCTCGGTGTCGGCCTCATCGCCAAAGGCGTCGTGCAGGAGGTGGTCGAGGATGCGGCGGTTCAGGTCCGTGCGCTGGCGGTAGTCGGCCTCGAAGGCGGCCAAGGCGGTCCGCTCCGTCACGTCGGAATAGCCCATGCGCAAGGCCAGTTTGCGCATCTCGCCGGGCTGTTCCGGGAGGAGGTGGGTTTGCAGGTCGAACATGATCTGCAAGCGGTGCTCGATCTTGCGCAGGAAGCCGTAGTTTTCTCCCAGGATCATCCGCTCCTGGTGGCGCAGGCAGCCGGCTTTCTCCAACTGGGCCAGGGCCTCCAAGGTATTGCCGGTCCGCACCTCGGGCAAGTCGCCGCCGTTGAGCAACTGCAGAAACTGGATCACGAACTCGATATCGCGGATGCCGCCGCGGCCCGTCTTCACGTCGCGCTGGGTGCCGCCTTCGCGGTGCGTGTGCTGCTCGATCCTGCGCTTCAGCGCCCGGATGCCGCTGATGTCCGCCCGGCTCAGGTAGCGGCGGTAGATCCACGGGCCGAGTTTTTGGAGAAACTCCGCTCCGAGCGTATGATCGCCGGCGACGGGCCGGGCCTTGATGAAGGCCTGGCGCTCCCAGGTGCGGCCGCGGACGTCGTAGTAGGCCAGTGCGCCGGCCACGCTCTGCGCGATCGGGCCGCGCTGCCCCTCGGGCCGCAGCCGCAAGTCCACTCGATAGGTCGTGCCCAGCTCCGTGGCCGAGGTCAACAACCAGACGAACTCGCGGGCCAGCCGGTCGAAGAACTCGACGTTGCTCGTGTGCCGCTTGCCGTCGGTGTGTCCGTCTTCGTCGTAGAGGAACATCAGGTCGATGTCGCTGGAATAATTGAGCTCCACGCCGCCGAGCTTCCCCAGGCCGAGGACGACGAACCGGGCGGCGCCGCCGTCGGGCCGGCGGGGAGTGCCACGCTGCGACTGATGCTTCTTCCAGGCCGCAGTCAAGGCGGCCTCCAAGATTGCGTCCGCCAGGTACGAGATCTGCGTGGTAACGGTCCGGAGGCTTTGCTCGCGGATGATGTCGCCGTAAGCAATCCGCAGCATCTCGCGGTGCTTGAACCGCCGCAGGGCCCGCAATACCGAAGGCTCGTGCTCCAGGGCCGAGACTTCGCTGACAACGTCCTCCACCAGGGCCTGGCGTGCGAACGGTTGCCCCTCGGTCAGCCGCAAGAGGTCAAAGCTCTCCGGGTCCGCCACCAACAGGTCGCTGAAATGCTGACTCGTGGAGAAGATTTGCAGCAGGGTCGGCAAGGCCCCGGGATCGCGCTGGAAAAGCGTGCCTACGGCCAACGGATTGCGGGCCGCGGCCACGAAGCGGCCGAGGTTGTTCAGGGCCATGTCCGGGTCGGCGCACGAAGGCGCATACCCGGCAAACTGGTCGCAGATCTCCCCAAGCAGATCGAGCGTCATGCCGCTGGTGGCCATCTCGACCAGGTTGGCGTGCCCGCGCCTCGCGTCCGCCACTCCCAGCGGGCGCAGCCACTGGCCCGCGGCTTCGGAATCGTCCAGCAGTTGGCGAAGGTCGGGGGGCATGGGGGAAGAAGTCAGGAGTCAGAAGAAAGAAGAAAGAAGATCGAAGACAGAAGACAGAAGACAGAAGAAGAAAGTGGCGTCGTGAGCCGCGGATCGCTTCCGGGCCGATGATCGTGCCGACAGTGACTTGTTGGTGGCATGAGTAGTCTTCTTTCTTCTTTCTCCTGTCGCCTATCTTCTACCTCCTTTCCCGAACAACGTAAACGCCCCCGTGCCGACAATCTCCACCGGCACGATGCGGCCGATCAGCCCGGCCGGGCCGTCGAAGACCACGATCCGGTCGCACACGGTGCGACCCGTAAGCTGTACGGGTGCCATGCCCACGTCTTCGTGGGACTGTGACGAACATGGCCACGAGGACGTGGCCATGCCACCCTTCTCGGCGTGCTTCTTACTCGTCTTGCTCGGGCCCTCGACGAGGATTTCCAGGGTGCGGCCCAAGAAGGGGCGGTTCTCTTCCTCGCTGGTTGCGTCCTGAAGGGCCAATAGCTCGTTGTTTCGCCGCCGCTTTACCTCGTCCGGCACGTCGTCCGCATAGAGCTCGACGGCCTTGGTGCCGGGCCGCGGGCTGTACTTGAAGATGAAGCTGTTCTTGAACCGGCCGTCGCGGACCAGGTCCGCCGTCTCCTGAAAGTCCTCCTCGGTCTCTCCGCAGAAACCGACGATGAAGTCGCTCGTCACCGCGGCCTGCGGAAGCGTCCGGCGAATCCGCCCCAGCATTTCACGGTATTGCTCCACCGTATAGCCCCGTTTCATTCGCTGCAAGATGCGGTTCGAGCCGCTCTGGGCGGGAACGTGAAGATACGGGCAGACCTTCGGCAGGTCGCGGACCGCCTGGAGAAGGTCCGAGGTTATCGAGCGCGGGTGATTGGTCACAAACCGCAGGCGCCGGACTCCCTCGATCGCATCGAGCCGCTCCAGGAGATCGGCCAGGTGGAACGTCCGCCCGCCGGCGCGGCTCTCGTAGCTGTTGACCGTTTGTCCGATGAGCGTCACTTCGAGGCAGCCCTGGTCGGCCAACTCGCGGACCTCGGCCTCGATCTCTGCCGGCGGCCGGCACTGTTCCGGGCCGCGCACGCTGGGCACGATGCAGTAGGTGCAGAACTTGTCGCAGCCGAGCATGATCCGCACCATGGCCTGGTGCCGCGCAGCCCGCGCGACCACGTTGCGCGAGCGGTCGAACCGGACGAAGCTCGACTCGACCGCTTTTCGCGGGCCCGCCTTGCGGTCCAGGCTGATCTCGATCTGCGGCCCCCTTCCGGCTGCCACGCGCTCCAACAAGAGCGGCAACTGCCCAAGCTGTCCGGGCCCGACCACGAGGTCCACGTGCGGGGCCCGCTTGAAGATCTTCTCGCGGTCTTTTTGCGCCATGCAGCCCAAGACGCCGATGATCGTTTGCGGGCGGTGCTCCTTGACGTGCTTCAGGCGGCCGAGGGCACTGTAAATCTTGTCCTCGGCGTGTTGGCGCACGCTGCACGTGTTGAAGAGGATCGCGTCGGCACGGCGTGGGCTATGGACCAGCTCGTACCCTGCGTCCAGGAGGCTGGCGGCGACCAGCTCGCTGTCCAGGACGTTCATCTGGCAGCCGACGGTGGCAATGTAGAGGCGTTTGGGCATCGGAAACTCAGGAAATGACCAATGACCAAGGTGCAAGGGCCAAGAAGCCATCGGGCTTCGACCCGAGGTTATCGGGCATTGGCCATTGGGAATTGGTCATTGGTCATTTCCCGCTTTGGGAGGGGCTGTCTGAGGCGGTCTGGGTCGCTGCCCGTGCCGGCTTTCCAGGAGGAGTTGGTTGACCAACTGGTTGCGCCCGTGAGTCATCAGCCGCACCAGGGCAATCGCGGCCACGAAGCCGCCGATCGCCAGCAAGGCAATATCCCATCCGTCCATGGTTTGGTTTCCCCTACGTCCTGGCAAGGGGGACAGGGCCGCAAACTTCCCTAGTTTACCAACTGAGGGTCCATACGGCGATGCCAGTCTGGCCATCCCCCCACAGCGGTGCGGCACACGGGCAAGCGCTTTGGGGATACTCCTTCGACGCCTTGACACGCTACCCGCAGTCCGTCACCGTGGGTGGGATATGCTCACCTTGATCAATACCAACCGCATGATGCCCCCGATCGCCCCGGTGGGGCTGGACTACGTGGCCGGCGCGGCACGGTTGGCGGGGCTGGAAGTCGAATTGCTCGACCTTTGCCTGGCCGAGGACCCCGCGGCTGCCATCGACGACTACTTCGCACGCCGACAGCCGGAACTGGTGGGATTTACGCTGCGCAACGTGGACGACTGCTTCTGGCCGGGCCATGCCTGGTTCGTCCCCGAGCTGACCGAGACGATCCACCGCATCCGGGCCCGTTGCGAAGCCCCGGTGGTGCTCGGCGGAGTCGGCTTCTCGATCTTCGCTGCGGAGATTGTCGATGTCACCGGGGCCGATTTCGGCATCCGCGGCGACGGCGAAGAGGCCCTCGTGGCCCTGGCCGCTGAACTCGGCCTGGGTGGCACTTCGGGTGCCATGCCCAAGCGAAGCGTGGGCATGTCTGGCCGCACGCTTGGGCTCGACCGCGCTGCCGGCCTCGTCTGGAGGGAAGACGGCGTCTTGCGGACCAATCCTCCGGCGTGGCCGGAGACGCTTTCTGTCCCCACCGCCCGCGACTTTGTGGACAATGTCACCTACTTCCGCCGCGGCGGACAGATCGGCGTCGAGACCCGGCGGGGATGCAACCGGCAGTGCATCTACTGCGCCGACCCGCTGGCCAAGGGGGCCGCGGCACGGCTCCGCGACCCGGCCGAGGTGGCCGACGAGATCGAGTCGCTCCTGGTCCAGGGCGTGGACGTGCTCCACCTCTGCGACAGCGAATTCAACATCCCGGGCCATCACGCTCGGGCAATCTGCGAGGAGTTGATCCGCCGGCGCCTGGGCGACCGCGTGCGATGGTATGCCTACTTGGCGGTGGTGCCGTTCGATGCCGAGCTTGCCGGTGCGATGCGTCGCGCCGGATGCGTGGGGATCAACTTCACCGGCGATTCGGCCAGTGCCGCCATGTTGGCGACGTACCGCCAGCCGCACCGCCAGGACGATTTGGCCCGCGCCGTGCAGGCGTGTCGGCAAGCGGGCATCGCGGTGATGATCGATCTGCTCTTGGGCGGTCCGGGGGAAACGCCGCAAACGGTTGCCGAGACGATCGAGTTTGTGCGCCGGATCGGGCCGGATTGTGCGGGGGCGGCCTTGGGCGTGCGGCTTTATCCCGGCACGGCGATCGTCGAAATGCTGGCCGCCGAAGGGCCGCTGGAGGGAAACCCCGCCATTCACCGCCGCTACGAAGGCCCCATCGACCTCCTGAAGCCGAATTTCTACGTGTCCCCGGCCTTGGGCGAGGAGCCGGCGCGGCTCGTCCGGGACCTCATTGCCGGCGATCCCCGCTTCTTCGAGCCGGCCGACCCGGGACCCAGATCCGGCTTGGCTGTCTGGGGCGGTCGGGTGGCTGCGGCCGGGCGAAGCGATGTCCCAACGCCGCAAGTCCAATCGGGTGGCTGGGGCAAAGCTGAGCGGAGCCCCAGGGGCGGCGACCCTTACGCCGACTACAACTACAACGAAAACCAACCCCTCGTCGATGCCATCGCCGCCGGCGCCCGCGGGGCCTATTGGGACATCCTCCGCCGACTGCGGGCGAACCAGTTCCAATGACGGTCAGTAATCCGCCGTCCGCCCCCCGTGTAGCACGCAAATCCCCCTCGTTAGCGAGCCAAGAGTTGGTTCTCAGGTCGGAGGGCCGTGCTATAGTTTCGATGCGCCCAATCGATCCGGTTGTGTCTGCTTGGCGTTCGCGTTGGCCCTCGGTTTGTTCCGGAGGTTCCCATGAGCTACGGTGGCAATCCCTACGAAAGCCCGCGATTCACGTTGGCCGCCACGGCCGCCGCCAATGAGCGGGCCGATTTCATCACCAAGACCTACCTGCACCTGGCCGGCGCGGTGGGCCTGTTCGCCGTTCTCGAGGCGGTCCTGCTCAATCTTCCCGGGGTCGAGAGCATGGTCGGGCTGATGGTCGTCAGCCGATACGGTTGGCTGATCGTCCTCGGCTTGTTCATGGGCGTGAGCTACATTGCCGACCGCTGGGCCCTCACGGCGACCGATCCGACGCTTCAGTATGCGGGCCTTGGGCTTTACGTCGTGGCCCAGGCGTTGATCTTCGTCCCGCTGCTCTACATCGCTCGGGACATGGATCGGCAAATGGGTACGCACATCATCCTGTCGGCGGCCGTGGCGACCGCAGGGCTATTTGCAGCCCTCACGCTAGCGGTCTTCCTCACCCGGCAGGACTTCTCGTTCCTGCGGACCGGGCTCGTGTTTGGCGGCATTGCCGCGTTGGGATTGATCGTGGTCTCGATCCTCTTCGGGTTCACGCTCGGGCCGATCTTCACCTACGTGATGATCGCCTTTGCCTGCCTTTACATTCTCTACGACACCTCGAACGTGTTGCACCACTACCGGATCGGCCAGCACGTGGCGGCGGCACTGGCCTTGTTCGCCGCGGTGGCCCTCTTGTTCTGGTACATCCTGCGGCTCTTCATGTCGCGGAGGAATTAGTATCACGGCGCCAGGCCGGCAGTCGCGGAAGGGGGACTGGCTCCGTCGCCTCGATCCCGCTCACCCTTGAAGAACCTGTTGCGGCGACGGTGCCTGTCCCCTTTCCGCGAGGGACCACCGCGGCACGCTGCGAAAAGCGGGGACAGGCACCGTGGCGGCCACGTTAGTCCTCACGGGACAGCTATTTGCGCCACGGAGCCAGTCCCCGTTTTTCCGTCAACCTAGCGCTGTAGCGCTACGTCCTCGCCGTTTCCAATTCCGCCAGCCGCGCGGTGATGAGGCGGTCCTCAGGGATCAGCCCGAGCCGCCGGTCGCCGGCGAACTCGGCCTCCAGGTCCGAGAGGTCCTGCCTGATCGCCAACAGATTGGCCGGGCTGAGCCGGTCGATAAAGAGGACGCCTTCGAGGTGGTCGCACTCGTGCTGAACCACCCGGGCGTAGAGCCCTTCCAGCTCCCAAGTGATCTCCTGGCCGGCCAGATCGTAGGCGTTGACGGTGATCTTCTGGGACCGCTTTACCGGGGCATTGATCTGCGGCAGGCTCAAGCAGCCCTCTTCCTTTTCCTCCAGCCCCTTGCGCACGGTGATCACGGGGTTGATAAAGACATGCTCCTCCTCTTTGGCCGCCAGGTCGGACTTGATGTTCATCACGATGAGCCGGTAGGGGAGCTCGACTTGATTGGCGGCCAGCCCGACCCCCTCGTGGGTGTACATGAGGTCGAGCATCTGGCGGACCATATCCTTCAGTCCGCTATCGACTCTCCGAAGGGGCTTCGACTTGTAACGCAAGGCAGGGTGAGGGTATTTGACAATCCGCACGCGGCAGGCTCCCATCGATGTAGCAGGCTGTCTCGATTATATTCCCCCCGCGCCGCTGGGCGAAGGCGGATCGCATCTCGCCGAGCTTGCTTTCCTACCCGCTGCACACCCCTCCGTAGGGTTGACTTGACCTCAGCCCGGAACTAGAATCGACCTCAGTAGCGCAAGTCCTTTTGCTGGAAAACCTTGGAGATCAACAATGGCCCGGACCGCCCCGGCGGTAACGTCCCTTGTCGAGCCGCCGCCCCCCCAAGACCTGGTGCGTAAACCGGCCCATTGGCCCCGATGTCTGGTGGTCACCTTCCTGGCATTGGCCTGGATCGGGGCGGCGGCCTCAGCGGAAGATACATCGAAGAAGTCCCCGGCCTCGACCGGCGGACCGAAGAAGCCCGCCATCTCGGCCCCGTCGATCTACGCCAACCCCGAAGGCAAGGCCCGGGTGACTCTGTTCGGGCTCACCGGCGAGGGGTACAAGTTCGCCTACGTGCTGGACCGCTCGGCGAGCATGGGCGGCTCGGGGCGCCAAGCCCTGAAAGTCGTTAAGGCCGAGTTGCTGGAAAGCCTCAAGGCCCTGGACGACGTTCACCAGTTCCAGATCATCTTCTACAACGAGAAACCGGCGGTCTTCAATCCCAGCGGCATGCGCGGGCGATTGGCCTTCGCCACCGAGGAGAACAAGGAGCGGGCGGCCCGGTTCATCCGCTCGATCGTCGCCGACGGCAACACCCGGCACGACGACGCCCTGAAGCTGGCGATCCGCACCAGCCCCGACGTGATCTTCTTTCTCACCGACGGCGACGACCCGAAGCTCACGCGGAGCGACCTGGACCGGATCCAGCGCATGGCCGCCGGGATCACGATCCACGCGATCGAGTTCGGCACCGGTCCCAAGACGGCGGGAAAGAGCTTCTTGGCCGTGCTGGCGGAGGAAAACGGCGGGAAGTACGTCTATGTCGACATCCTGGACTACGCGCCGGGCGCGAAGAGGACGCCGAAGCCGGGGGAATAGGCGCAAGCGGGCTTTCAGCCATCAGTTATCAGCCATCAGCTATCAGCAGTCAGCGATAGGCTATCTGTCTCGCGCTGTCACGACCCGTTGGTCCAGGATGTTGGGGTGGCAGTTGCACTGCCACCCCGGGGGCGACAGTACAACTGTCGCCCCAACGCACCTGTCAATCGAACGTTGGCGGGCCACTAGGACGATTCCGACACGTTCACCCACCGGATGCCGATCTTGCCCGCGGCGTAGCCGATCTCGCGGCGCCAGTCGCCGTAGACCATCATCCAGTGCGAGTCGCGGGCCTCGGCCAGGAGCTTTTTCCAGTCGCCCTGGATTTCCACGTCCTGCTGCGTGCGGCAGATCTCCAGCATCGGGTTTGCGCGAATGATCCCCTTAAAGCCAACCCAGCGGCCGGTGGCGTACTCCGGGTCGATGAACGTCACTTCCTGCCCGACGGTCATGTGTACCTTCGGGGCCGCGCCGGCGTCGGACTCGTAGTGGGTCATGATCCGGGCCGGCTCGTAACGCTTGCCGTCCATGCGCCGCGGGGCCGTGCAGTGGGCGCAGGTCACGATCCCGCGGTGCGGGAACGTGGAATTGTGCAGGAAGACCGGCCGCCCGGCGATGTAGCGGAGCAGGATCCCCGCGGGAATGATCACGAAGTCCGACTCGCAGAACGCCGCGTAGCCCTCGTCGTTGAGCCAACTCAGCACCATGCACGGCGTGGTCTGGGCAAACGGCAGCACGCCGCTCATGCAGTTGCCGATCGTCACGGCCGGGGCACGGTGCTCGCGCATCAAGTCCTTGAAGACCGCGTAGAGCAGGAAGCCATTGGCCACCCGCGGCTGCGTGGTTTCCAACGTCGTATTGGGCTGGGCAAGATACTTTTCGGTCCACTTTTCCGCACGCGACACAAGCCGGGCGTCGGCCCGGGCCGCCTGGAACCGCTTCACCAGCTCGTCAAAGCCGACTTCGATGATATCGAGACGGTATTTCTCCCGCGCCACCTTGGGGGCCGTCCCGTCGTATTTGCCGCCCGCGCCGCCCAAGGCCACGATCCGCTGCCCAATGAAGTTCTTGATCCCCGCGAGTGCCCGCAGACGCCACAGCACCTCGGCATAATCGTCCACGCACACGTCGTGGATCGTCACTGGGCCGTGGTTTCCGGCGGAAAAGGTGACAGGCACGTTTTGCCCGGAGGGCCGAACGGCACCGTTGACGGTGCCGTTCGGGGCTTCGCCCAAAAGGTGCCTGTCACCTTTTCCGCTCGCGGCCTGCGGCTCGGCCCCGGTCTTCAGATAGCGGGTGCTGAGGGCCTCGTACCAGTAGTACGTCGGGCCGGAGCGGTGGCGCACGAAGATCAGCGTGTCCCGCTCCGGCTTGGCGGCGAAGCACGCCGTGAGCAATCCGCCCGAGCCCGTCGCCGGGTACAGCAGCACCACGTCGTACTCGGCCTCATGGACCTTTCGGGCCTGTTCCACGGTGGTGACCGTGGCCACGGGCAGGATTTGCGGGGGCAATCCGGCCCCGGCGGCCAGCGTCGCCAGTTCCGTGGAAATTCGCGCGGCCTCTTCCGCGGCGGCTTCCTTGTTATTGATTGGCCCCCACGAGCGCCAGCTTGCCGCCTCACGGCGCTCTTGGGTCGCGTACATCAGGATCGGCTGCACGCGCAGCGGCGCGGCCGTCACGACCATGGGCCGCTCCGGGTCCCAGTCGCCTCCATCGGCCGGCCCTGCCGCACCAGAGACCGCGCCACCATCGAGGCCCAGCACTCCCGCGGCAATCCCGGCCGCACTCACACCGGCGAACCCCCGGCGACTCATTGGCAAGCCAGACATACGCACCTCCGCAGAACGCAACGGGGACCACAACCAAGCAAGCGGCTGTCAACCGCGGCCGATTCTAACGGGCGGCGGTGACCCATGCAACCAAGTTGTCGGCTTTCCAGACTTCCGAAGTCTTCAAGACTTCGGAAGTCTTTGCGTGCGCTTCGGCCGTCTCGCGCCTACTGCCCTCTGCCTACTTCCTCGCCATTGCGGCCAGCATCGCCTCCACGCGGCGGCGAACCTTCCACGTGTGATAGACATAGAGAACCGCCAGCCCGTCGGCTTCGACGGCGCCGATCGGGTCCGGCGCATTCGTGCTCTCCCAGGTCTCGTCCGGGAACCTCTTCTTGATCTCTTCGATCAGGCCGTCGAAGTCCAGCCTGCTCGCGCCCACGCCGTTCGGCCAGCCAGGCAGATCGTAGACATCGAAGACCTCCGCTTCATAGAAGCCCTTCTCGCCGTCGGGCGTGGTGATCCAGATCACGCCGCGATAAGGGGCCCACGTGAGCTTGGCGGGCGTGAGGATCGCGTCCAAGGCCGTTGGGGCAGTGAAGAAGGTCTGGTGCACCGTGATCCGTGTATCCAGCGGTACCATCGCCTCTTGGCACGCGGTCTCGTCCAACCCCACCGGCACGCCAAGCGACTTCTCAAGGAACCGCGCCACGTCGGGCAGCGCGGCATTGTTGAGATCCACAGCGACAGGCTGTGCCAACGCCTGGCGCACGCGCTCGAACCGCTGTCCCGGCCGGGGCCGCTGAAACCCGAAGACCCTCCCGAGCACGGGGCGGTGGCAGAGGGCCCGCAAATCGCCCAGCACGGCCTCGACCTGCTCGTGAAGCCTCGACGACTGACTCACCACCAGCACGTCCAGGCGTACGGCCGAATACGGTCCGATGGCTGCTTGCCCGGCCCCGGTCTCTGACCAACTGCCCGGCTCAATGCCGTTCTCCAGGCCGTCGATCACGGAGTCGAAGTCGATCCACCCATCTTCGTCGCCGCGGCAGTTGCTGGGAACGATGAAAGACACGTCGTAGACCTTCGTCTGGAAGAGCGAGTCCGCCGCGTCGGCAGTCGTAATCCAGAGGAGTTCCCCATCGACGGCCCAAACCAGCCCGAGCGGCCGCAACATCACGTCCAGTGCCGACCCAAGCGGCATCGGGCCGCGCTGGAAGGTCACCGGCTTGTCGAGCCGAACTTCCCCTTGCTCCAACGCGCGCTCGTCCAGGACGACCGGAAGCGAGGTCATCGTGACCAGTGCGGGCGCTACGTCTCGAAGCGGCGTATTCTGGAAGTCCAGCGTCACCGGCTTGAAAAGGGCCGCGCGCATGGCGGCGTCTTGCGCCGGCGGGACGGGGCGTTGAGAGGACGCCGCGGGGGCGCCCGGCTTGGGCCGCCGCGCGGCACGCAGGTCTCGCAGGAGCGCCTCGATATCCCGGTGGATTTGCCACGTCTGGCTGACGGCAAGCGCGCGGATGCCGCCGCCGTCAAAAGGCGCGATCGCGCCTGCGCCGGCGCCGGTATCGCACCACGCGTCGGGCTGGATGCAGTTCTCGATCGTGTCGATCAGGCTGTCGAACTCGGCCTCATCGATTTCGCCGGCGCGCGACATCTCGTTCTGCAAGAACGCCCTCTCTAGCGCCATCGCCCTGGCAAGATCGGCCGCGTAGTCGCCAGACGAGAAGAACCCGGGCGGCTGCCTTTCGGGCGGCGCGCCGAACTGGGCCTCGTCTTCGGCCGTCCACGCCGGGAGCGTCACCAGGTCGTACACGTCGTAGACCCGCGTGAAGAATTGGCTTGTCGCCCGATCGGGCGTCGTGACCTGTAGGACTTCGTCCCAGTACGTATAGGTCAACCCGAGCCGTCGCACCACGACGTTTAGCGCGGACTCGGCCGTCACGTCCGCGAGTTCGATCGACACGGGCACGTCCGCCTTGAGGCTGATTTCGTCCAAGCCCTTCTCATCCAAAGCGATCCGGATTCCCAGCGACTCTTCCAGTTGGGCGAGCACCGTGTTGAGCGGCACTTCATCGAGGTCCAGCGAGACCTTTCGGGCCAGGGCCTGGCGGACCCGCTCCTCCGCCGGCGCAAGCGGCAGAAACACGGGCGAGGGCAAGTAGCCGGCGATTCTCACGTGCCGCAGGGCCCGAAGGGCGTTCAGCGTACTCTCAATGTGAGGAAAGACGCCGCTCTCCTGCTGGACGATGAGAACGCGGAGGTCGCCCATCCCCAGCGGCGCGATGATCCCTCTGCCGCCGCCGGTTTCCTGCCACGAATCCGGGAAGTGCGTGTTCTGGATCAGGTCGATCAGGCTGTCGTAGTCCGGCGGATCCGCGGCCCGATCGCCGCCCATCGTCACCAGGTCGGAGACGTCGAAGACGCGGATCGAGAGCTTCTCTTCCGCCACGTCGGGCGTGGTAATCCAGACGACTTCGTCCTCGTAGGCCCATGCGAGATGGACATCCTTGAGGAGACTGTCCAGCGCGGATTCGGCGGAGACGTTGGACAGATGGCCGGTCACGACCGTGGCCGCCGGGTCAAGGCCCATTCCCTCCAGAGCCCGTCTATCGAAACGTACGGGGACCTTGAGTCGCTCCTCGAAGTGCCGGGCGACGTCCGCCAGCGGCTTCCGGTCGAACTCGATCGAGACCGGCTCGGCCAGGGCGCGGCGAAGGTGCTGCTCCGCTGCGTCGGGCCGCGGAAACGAGGGACGCAGGGCTCCTTCGGGCGGCGAGGCCCGCATGGCCCGCAGCATGGCAAGCAGGCGTTCGATCTCGCGGTGGGCGTGCCACAATTGGCTCACCTCGATGACCGGCCGCTGGCCCGAACAAAGCGGCCGGAGCGTGCCGTCGCCCCCGCCGATCTCCTTCCAACTGTGGGGCTCTACAAGATGGATGATCGCATACGCGAGATTCTCCAACTCGTCGTCCTCCTTATGCGGCTTTCCGTTGCCGGCGATGAGGTCGGCCACGTCGTAGAGCCTGACCGGCGGCTTCGACCACGCCCGGGTCTCCGACGTGATCAGCACGGCGCCGTCGGCGACTGTCCATTCGGGCCGGTCCGCGGTCCCTTGGCGATCGGCGGACGCGGGATCTGCGTCGTCCGGCATGGAGGCCACGCTCAGGCCGTAGACCAGGCGGTTCAGGGCCGCTTCGGCGGAAATGCCCGGGGCGTGGAGCGACACCTTCTGGTCGGCGCAATGGTCCTTGCCGTCGAACGCCTTGGGATCGAGGCGGATCGCGATCCCGGCCGCACGTTGGAGCCAGTCGACGGCGACCTGAAGCGGCGTGTCGTGCAAATCGAGCGTGACCTTCTGGGCCAGGGCCCGCTCGATGGCGGCATCGTCCGCGATGGACGGCCTCGCAACAATGGCCCAAACGAGCACAACCCCCAGCCCCGCCGCCCCGCAGACGCCTCTTCTCGCGGACATGGCGTGTCCTCCCCTCTGAGCAGTCAGAATACACCTATTCTATCATCAGGACACCCGCGCCCGCTAGGCGGAGCTGGGCCGGAAGGCCCGGCTTGGGCTCGCCGAGATTCCCCAGCGGAGTATAATAGCCCGGCCGAGAAGCCGCCAGGTCTCAGCAATCAGCTTTCAGCAAGCAGCAGGCAAACGGGCCGGGAGCGAGAAGCTGAAAGCTGACGGCTGATAGCTGATAGCCGAGCGGCGGCATACCCCTAAAAACGGCACGACCGTGCTGCGCACGGTGCCCGTACCGCACTCCAAAACGATGAGCATCGCCAACCCGACCGACCATTTCGCCGATCCGGTGCTGAAACACGCACGCAAGGATTTCGTGCGCGTGCTGGTGCATCAGACCGTGGGCGAGGCGCTGGCCTACGTGCAGCAGAGCCGGGTGGAGGGGCGGATCGTGTATTTCTACGTGACGGATGACGCCGGCCGCCTGGTAGGGGTCGTCCCCACGCGGCGATTGCTGCTGAACCCGCCCGAAACCAAGATCGCCGACATCATGGTCCGCCAGGTGATCGCGATCCCGGAGCAGGCCACGCTCACGGACGCCTGCGAGTTCTTCATGCTGCACCGGCTCTTGGCCCTGCCGGTGGTCGACGATGAGCGGCGGATCGTGGGCGTGATCGACGTGGAGCTCTACACCGACGAAATCTCCGACCTCGCACGCCGCGGGGAAAGCGACGCGATCTTCCAGCTCATCGGGATTCGCCTGGCACAGGTGAGCAGGGCCTCGCTAGTCGGGGCGTTCCGCCGGCGGTTTCCGTGGCTTTTGTGCAACATCGTCGGCGGGCTGGCCTGCGCCGTGCTGGCCGCGTGTTTCGAGACCGTCTTGCACGAGGCGATTGTGCTGGCGATGTTCATCCCCGTGGTCTTGGCCCTGGGCGAGAGCGTGGCCATCCAGACGCTCACCTTGAGCCTCCAGACACACCATGGGCTGCGTCTGGATTGGCGCATGCTGTGGCGGATCCTGCGGCGCGAGTCCACGCTGGGGATCCTCTTGGGGCTGGCGGCCGGCGCCCTGGTGGCCTTGGCTGCTTTGGGCTGGCACGGGCGCGGGGTGATCCCCCTGGTGATCTTTGATGCGATCCTCGCCTCGGCCACCACGGCGGCCTTGCTCGGCCTCCTCGTGCCCGCGGCCCTCCGCGCCCTGGAGCGCGACCCGCACGTCGCTTCCGGGCCGATCGTCCTGGCAATGACCGACGTGGCGACGCTGTTCTATTATTTCGGCCTGGCGGCGTGGCTGCTGAGGTAGGGGCAAGGGGCGAGGGGCGAGGGAATGATGATTGATGAATGATGAATGATGAACGGGCAGACACGAAGCCAAACGGTGACAAGCGGAGCCCGTCAAATTCATCATTCATCATTCATCATTTGCACCACCCCTGATCCTTGCGTCGCCGTGGCCGTTCAGTTAGGCTAGACCGCAAACCCCGTTGTGTGGCCGTTTCCTGAGGAGGTGTTTCCATGGAGAACTTGCATCGCGACGAGACGAAGACCGTGGCCCGCAGGGACTTCTTGAAGAAGGGCGCCGCGGGGGTGGCAGCGGGGCTGTCCGCGGCGGCGTCGTACCCCGCGCCCACTGTCGCCGTGGAAGGCGCCAAGGGCGCCAATTCCCGCGTCGGCGTGGGCTTCATCGGCACCGGCGGACGCTGCGGCTCCCATATCGGCATCTGCGCGGAACTCAAGAAGGAAGGCCGCGTCGAGCCGGTCGCCGTCTGCGATGTGTATGGCCCGCGGGTCCGCGCGGCCGCCCAGGCCACCGGGGGCAAGGTCTATCGGAACCACAAGGACCTGCTGGCCGACCCCCGCGTCGATATCGTCTGCATCGCCTCGCCCGACCGCCTCCACGCCCCGCAGGCGATCGACGCCGTGCGGGCCGGCAAGGACGTGTACGTCGAAAAGCCGCTCACCCACTGGCTGCAATTCGACCTGGCCAAGCAACTCGCCGCCGAGGCCGACAAGCACAAGCGGATCGTCCAGGTGGGCACGCAGTACATGGCCGACGACGCCTACGCGCAGGCCAAGAAGCTCATCCGCGAGGGCGTGGTGGGCAAGATCGTCCACGTGCAGCGGGGCTATTTCCGCCGCGGCGACTGGGGCGAGCGGATGCCGATCCCGGACCCCAACGCCAAGCCCGGCCCCGAACTCGACTGGGAGCAGTTCCTCGGCGACGCCCCCAAGGTGCCGTACACCGTCTCGCGATTCTTCCAGTGGCGCATGTACTGGGACTACTCGGGCGGGCCGGCCACGGACCTCCTGGTCCACATGTTCACGCCGCTCTTCTGCCTTATGGACGTCGATTTTCCCGAGCGCTGCACGGGGGCCGGCGGCATGTTCCAATACAACGGCCTGCGCGAGGTGCCCGACACGTTCAACATGATCTTCGACTACAAGGGCGGCCCGAGCGTGGTCCTGATGAACACCCTCTCCAACGAGACCGATACGCACACCATGCTCCGCGGCACCAACGGGACGATCCTGCTGGACGGCCGAGGCATTCATATCACGCCGCACGGGGCCCAAAAGCCGTCGCACGTGATCCCGTGGAAAGGCCAGGGCGACACGAAGCTCCTGTGGGTCAACTTCCTGGACTGCGCGGCCAGCCGCAAGCAGCCCTTGAGCCCGGTGGACATGGGGGCCAAGGTCCAGGCCCCGCTCAACATGGCCATCCTCTCCTACCGCGAGAACAAGGTGGCGAGGTTTGACCGGCAGAAGATGGAAATCGTTCTCTAACCCGTTGCGGGCTAAGGAGAATCGCGGCAGAATAGAGGAGGCAGCAGACAGCAGACAGAAGATGGAAAAGACGGAAGATAGGAGACCGAAAACGCAGGTGGTCGTTCTCCGCTTCTATCTTCTGTCTCCTATCTCCCTTGTCCGAAGAGAACCTTCCATGACTACGAGACTCACGCGACGCGACCTCTTGGCCTGCGGTTTGGGAACGGCCGGCTTGCTGGCCGGTGGCTTGCCACGTGTTTGGGCCGCCCAGCGCGACCCGTCACCCGCCACCCGCCGCCCGTCACGCGCCACCCGGCCCGACCGGTCCGCCGAGGCCCCCAGTCTCCCCGTGGCGATCCAGCGATGCGAGTCCTACGAGCGGCAATTGCTCCGCCGCAAGCTCGATGAAGCCCTCGACCTGATCGGCGGGATCAAGAGGCTCGTCGAGAACAAGACCGTCACGATGAAGCTCAATATTACCGGCGGCCAGGCGGGCAAGATCGGCGGGCTGGAGCCGTACCAGACCTACCACTGCCATCCTAAGATGGTGGCCGCGGTCTGTGCGGCCCTCTACGACGCCGGGGCCAGGCGGATCGTCCTGGTCGAAGGCCAATACTCCCGCAAGCCGCCCGAAGAGTTTTATGCGTCGCTGGGCTGGGACGTGCAGGAGATCAAGTCGGCCGGCGGCAACCGCGTCGAGTTCATCGACACCCGCAACCGCGGCCCCTTCCCCAAGTACAGCCGCCTCAAGGTCCCCGGCGGCGGCCACATCTTCCCAGCCTTCGACCTGAGCCAGGCCTACGAGAAGACCGACGTCTTCATCTCGCTCGCCAAGATGAAGGACCACGGCTGTGCGGGCGTGACCATCACCGTCAAGAACCTCTTCGGCATTACGCCGCTTGCCCTCTACGGCGACGACGCCCCCGACGAAAACGCCCTCAACGCCCGCAACGAGATGCTCCACTTCGGCACCCGCAAGCTGCCCGCGGGCGTCCCGGGCGAAGTGGACCACGGCTGGCCCGCGAAGGCTTGGCAGCACCGCGTGCCGGGGATCACCGCGGACCTGTTCATGGCCCGGCCGGTCGACCTGGGGATCATCGACGGCATCGAGACCAACCGCGGCGGCGAAGGCCCGTGGATCCAGGGCGTGGCCCCGGTCCAGCCCAAGCTGATTTTGGTCGGCCGCAACGGCGTCTGCGCGGACGCGGTCTGCACCGCGGTCATGGGCTACGACCCGCTGGCCGACCACGCCCAGTTCCCCTTCCAGGGCGACAACCACCTGAAGCTCTTGGCCGCGGCGGGCGTCGGCGCGATCGACCCCAAGCGGATCGAGGTCCGTGGGCTGGCCCTCCAGAAGGCGATCTTCCCGTTCAACCCGAAGCGCACGGAAGTGAAGCACCCGCTTTCCTACTTTCACTGGGACTGCGCCCGGCGGCGAGCCAACGCGATGGCGTAGGGCGTGCCCTGACATTCCGAGCCGGGCCGTGTCGGCCCGGAAAACCTCAATTCAGAGCCGGGCCGTGTCGGCCCGGTAGAATCC
>Ga0315280_10003045_pt1 | contig 26224 bp, 18 predicted proteins | sample YL17G06_40_MG_FD_203697 | JGI IMG/M metagenome (GOLD analysis project Ga0315280, IMG submission 203697) | Sediment microbial communities from Yellowstone Lake, YNP, Wyoming, USA - YL17G06_40 | ecosystem: Environmental > Aquatic > Freshwater > Lake > Sediment | place: USA: Wyoming | collected...
AATGCTTCCAATGGGATAGGCTCAAAGTCATGAATCGACCGCAGATGAGAAATGAAAGCGCAAGATAAGCAGGGACTGTACGACCGTACGTTGAAGCAAATCGGAGACCTGATCGCAGGCGAGGATGATTTGATCGCGGTCATGGCGACGGTCGTCTGTGAGTTGCACCACAGTCTCGACTATTTCGATTGGACGGGGTTCTACCGGGTGGTCGCGCCCCGACTGCTCAAGATCGGGCCCTACCAGGGCACGCATGGCTGCCTGCAAATCTCGTTCGACCGGGGCGTCTGCGGGGCCGCTGCCAGGGAGCGAAAGACGCAGCTTGTCCCCGATGTTCGGGAGTTCCCCGGCTACATCGCCTGCTCAGGCTCGACGCGCTCGGAGATCATTGTCCCCGTGATCGCGCCCGACGGGACGCTCGTCGCCGTGCTGGATGTCGATTCCGACCGGCTCGAGGCGTTCGACGAAATTGACGTGGCGAATCTTGAGAAGCTGTGTATGCTGATAGGCAGCATCGCCTGAAGAATGTCGATCCTGTGCTTTTGGAGGTTGCACGATGAAGAAGTTGCTGTTTTGCCAGGTCGTGGTCCTGCTCGTTCTGATCGCATCGATGTCACAAGTTCATGCAGCCGCGCAGCCCCAGCCTTGGCTGGGCGTACACGTCGGCATGGGCAATCAGAACGCGACGGCCGGACTGACTGAGGTTGTGCCGCGCCTGGCGCAGCTTGGCATCAATGTGATTGTCGCCGAGATCAACTACGGCTACGAGTACCAGTCGCATCCGGAGCTGCGGTCCGACAATTTCAGCAGCAAGGAGCAGATCCGAAAGCTCCTGGCCGAGTGCAAAAAGTACCGCATGCGGCTCATCCCGCAGTTCCAGTGCCTGGGCCATCAGTCGTGGAGCAAGCGCACGGCTCCGCTGCTCGTCAAGTATCCGCAGTTCGACGAAACGCCCGGGATGTACCCGAACAATGAGGGGATCTACTGTCGGAGTTGGTGTCCCCTGCACCCGGAGGTCAACGCCGTCATTTTCAGCCTCATGGACGAGCTGATCGACGCCTTTGAGGCGAACGCCCTGCATGTCGGTATGGACGAAGTTTTCCTCATTGGCGAGGATGCCTGCCCCCGCTGCAAAGGCAAGGACAAGGCGGAGCTGTTCGCCAAGGCGGTCAATGATTACCACAAGCACCTGGTGGAAGAGAAGAAGATCGGGATGCTCATGTGGGGCGACCGACTGATCGACGCGGGCAAGATCAATTACGGCAAATGGGAGGCCAGCGCCAACGGCACCGCGCCGGCAATCGACCGCATCCCTAAGGACATCATCATCTGCGACTGGCATTACGAGCTTCGGACCGCCTACGAATCGGTGCCCATGTTCCTGGAGAAGGGCTTTCGCGTATGGCCGGCAAGCTGGCGCAAACCCGATGCGGCCAAGGCCCTCATCGATTATTCCAGGACACTCACCGACCCCCGAATGCTCGGGCACCTGAACACGACGTGGGGCGCGGTCCGAATGAACGACCTGCCGACCTTCGAGCCGCTGGTCTACGCCACGACCGCGTTCAAAAAGTGAGCCCCAGAGCCCCGGAATGCGAGGCCTGTGTGCAACCCATATGTCACCCCCGCGAAGGCGGGGGTCCAGATGCGCCTTCGGGGTGGCTGGATTCCCGCTTTCGCGGGAATGACATCGGGCCAGTGTCCGCCGTGCCCTCATTATGGTAGAGGCTCCGCACATACTCGCAGTTGACCACTTTTTCGACGAGGTCGAGCGGCAGATAGTAGTAGTGATTCGAGGCCTCGTATCCGATGCGCGGGTCCTGACGGGTGAGAACGAAGAGCCGCCGGGCGATCTGAATTTCGTCGGCCGCAATCTTCCTCATGCTGCTGATTTGCGCCTCGCGCTCCGCGTCCTTCAATGAGCCGGAAAGCAGCGCGTTTCGCGCCATGACGAATCGAATCTGATTGGCGACGCTGCGGAAATGCAGGCCCGCCGCCTCAGCGATTCCGAGATCGTCGCGGAGATTCGCCTGCTGTGAGGGCGTGCGCGTCTTGCTCATCGCCTGTTGAAAGGCGGCGAGACCTTCGTCCCAGCCTACAGCGATCTTCTCAAATTGTCCCGCCAGTACCTCCGCCGGGTAGATGGCCCGCCAGCCGTTGAGGTCATCGTAGGGGAATCCCACCATCGTTGCGCCGTAGCCTGTCGGCCTGGTATAGAGCAGATTCGCCGGCCCGCACTGGATGGGCCCGTTGTAGACGAAGCCGCCGTGGAAGGGGTATTCGGTGAACGCGGTGCTGAATTTCGACCATGCCGTGAGCACATCGGCAGCGGCATCCGGGCCGTAGCGCGCCTGAGCGACCTTCATCAGAGCCTGGTCGATCGTGGGGACTGACGCCGCCTGGAATTCGCTCGCCAATTGCAGGTTGGGTGAGGGGTACCCGCCGACGCTCCAGCTCAGCATGAGGCCGTCGATATCCACCTGGGCCAGGTTGCTGCAATGCTGCGCAACCAGATTCATCACAGGCAGATACGGCACGGCCGACAGCTCCCACGAGCAGTTGACCTGGACCTTCGCTATCGTCTTGAGTCCCCGCTGCTTGGCCAGCGCCCAGTGCCGTGTTGCGCGAGGGCCGGGCCCGACAGCGGAGAGGGAGTACTCGCCGACGGTGCTGGCCACACCGCCGCGAACGATCGGTTTGCTCCACTCGCTGACGCACATGAGATACACGTTCTCGGGCAATGCCTTGATGATCGGCTCGGCCCAGTCCGGCTTGCCCCAGCCGGCGTCGGTTCCGTCCGGCCAGCCCCAGTCCCACACGATCACCTTCGCCTGCGGATTGCCCGCCGAGACCCCGGCGGCGATCGCCTTATTCACCTCGACGATCACCTCTGGGCCCGACCTCTTCAAGCAGCGGGGACAGCCCGCCGCCGTGTGACTGTGACTGAAGCAGTTCGTCAGGTTCTCCGAGGCCGTGATCGTGAAGACGCCGCCCAGGCCGGGCACCTGTTTGAACACGTAGGTCAGAGATTCCGTGAGCCACTGCCGCACCTGGGGCGCCGAGGTGCACAGGGCAAAGGTGTTGCCCTCGGGGACGCCTTTGATGTCCTCCCGATCTTTGAAGAACGACGCCGGCTGGGCGCGGGGCTCGTTCATGTAGAGGTACACGTCGATCCCGTACTTCGCCGCCCGGTTCACCAGCCGGCGGAGATTTGCGATTCTCTGCTCGTGACCGGCGCCGAATTCCGAAAATATCGGGCTCGGGGCCAATTGGTGCAGCACCACATGCAGCCAGACCCCGTTGACGCCGAGCGAGGACAGCCGTCCGAGCAGATCGTCGGGGTAAGGATCGAGTTCCGGCGTCAGCAGCGGATCGCCGAACACCCCGCAATATGAATACAGAAATCTGATCTTCCTCTGCGAGCCGGCGATCTGCGCCGCCGGTGTCCCTGAGACAGCAGGCGCGCCAGCATCGTGGAAGAAATCGAATCTCGGCTTCGCAGGTTTGGTGAATTCGTCGGCAAAGTGTGATGCGACAATCGCCTTGATCTCCGCGCATCGGTTTGTCACGGCCTCGTTGGGCTCGACGTAGCGAAGGGCAGGGCACGAGGGCTTGACCGAGCCCAGCTTGATCCAGAGAAAATCGTCCTCCTTGAGCGTGAAGGCGAGCTTTTCCGCGTCCCAGCCCAGCAGTTGCAGCAGTTGCTCATAGGGCAGCAGGTGCCAGTTGCGCCGAATGATCGAGATGTAGCCCCGCTGCTGGTACTCGGCGGGGGGCTGTACGTGTGGCGGCAGGCCCATCGATTGTCCGATCTCGCGGACCTTCTCGGGCGTCGTGCCGAGCACTTCGGCCATCCGCTCCAGGGACGCCATCTCCCAGTTTCGCCAGACGAAGGCGTGCAGCCGATCCGGGAAGTGCTTGAATTCGATCGCCGGTCGAGCATTGCCGACAGGCAAAACGTCAGCAGCACTGTGGGCGATGCTGGTCAAGAACAAGCTGACTGTCCATGCGATTGCCAGGTATCTACTGCCTGTCATTCGGTCTCTCCTTCAATCGCGCCATGCCGTGCGTGACATGATGCTTCGGTCGGCCGGCCGCATCACCGCTCTTGTATGCCTTTTCCTTCCTTAGTTCAAGTGTGTGGAGGAATATTTGAAAAATGGGGCTTGTCCGGTATGCTGTCCGGTGTGGGCCGACGCTCTGTAAGAACGGGCGTCACGTCGTGTACGTGACTGTACTGTATATGAGGAGAAAGATCATGCCTGAAACGGTGGGCCACTTGGGTCTGGGCCGGCGCGAATTTCTGGGGTCGGCGCTGGGGGTTGGGGTAACATTCGTTGGCGGTACTTCTGGCGCGAGCGCGCAGACGAGCGGGAAATCATATCGCGAGCAACTGGAGACGCCGATCGTAGGGAGGTATCAGGTGGTTGTAGCGGGGGGTGGGCCCAGCGGAGTGATTGCCGCGGCCGCCGCCGCACGCAGCGGTGCGAGCACCATGCTCATCGAGCGGTATCCATTCCTCGGCGGCAACGGCACGGCGGGGCTGATGACCTGCTACAACGGCTTTCGCAACCAGCGGCCGCCCGAGGCTCTACAAACCGTCAAGGGCATCCCGGCCGAATATATCGCCGAGCTTGTCCGGCTCGACGGCATCGCGGAGGAGGATCCATATCCCAAGAGCAAGCACGACGTGAAGACCGGCGACCTGCCGTACTGCATCGGCTTCGATCCGGAGGCCGCCAAGATCGCCTCGCTCAACCTCCTCCGAAAAGAGGGCGTGACATTGCGCCTGCACAGTTGGGTCGTCGCGCCGATGCTGGACGGCTCGCGCGTCACGGGCGTCATCGTGGAATCCAAATCAGGCCGGCAGGCCCTGGCGGCCGACGTCGTCATCGACGCCACGGGCGACGGCGACATTGCCGCCCGCGCGGGCGCACCGTTCATGGGTCCCGCCGACAAGGGCGACCGCATGGGCATGAGCCTGATGTACATCCTTGGCGGGCTGCCCTCGGACGCCAGGGAGGCTTCCGGCGGAATCCGGCTGGGGCAGCGCGTGGTCAAATGGGGTCCCGGCTTCGGCGGTGATGGGCTGGATGTGGAGAATCTCACGCACGCCGAGGTGGAAACGCGATTGAAGCTGTGGGACCAGATTCGCCAGTTGAGAAAGTCGCCCGGCAACGAGTCCGCACGGTTGTTCCAGGTAGCCACCGGCATCGGTGTTCGCGAGACCCGGCGCATCCTCGGCGAGTACGTCGTGACCGAGCAGGACGCGATCAAGGGCACGCGGTTCCCCGATGTGGTCGCGATCAGCTCCAATCCGATGCCGAGCTATCACGGCCAGCGATACTTCTTCAGTCACGAGGGCTTCGACATTCCGTATCGCTCGCTGGTCCCGCAGAAGATCGATGGGTTAGTCCTGACCGGCCGATGCATCTCCTGCGAGCAGGGGCCGTTCCAGTCCGCCCGCTCCATGGCACCGGCGATGGCGGTCGGGCACGCCTCGGGTTGTGCAGCCGCACTGGCGGCCAAGGGCAATGTCGCGCCCCGCAAGCTCGATGTCGCCGCCCTGCAGAAGCTGCTTCTCTCGCAAAGCGCAGAGCTGCGGTCGAAGGCGTAGTGACGCAGAATCCTGCATCTTCATGCCGCCGGAGTTGCCGCGTTTCGAATTTGGAAAGTTGATTGAAGCCATCTCGCCACGCGCGCCCCTGGTGATATACTGATGACGCGTCGGGTTGAGCTGGACGAAAAACCGGCTCACGGGAGTAACGGTTCGAGACACATGTATAGGGGAGATTGGACATGAGCACGCACCATATCACTGATAGCAGGGTCTCACATCTTTCACGGCGGGGGTTTCTGGCGACGAGTTGTCTGGGCGTCTGCGGGGTGGGTCTGGCTCTCGGCACGACACGACTTGCGGCGAAAGAGGCAGCGAAGGCGCCGGACGTGCCAAATATCGATCCCGGGTATGTCGGGCCGCAGTTCTTCGATAAGCGGGAGGAAGAAGCGTTGCGGGAAGTCCTGGAATCCGGCTCGCCCTTCCGGTACTGGGGTCCCGGCCGGCCGGAGAAAGTGATGCGATTCGAGGAAGCCTTCGCCAAATACATGGGTACGCGCTTTGCCCTGGCTGTGACATCGGGCACGGCGGCCCTCGACTGTGCGGTGGCGGGCCTGGGAATCGGGCCCGGCGATGAGGTCATTGTTCCGGCCTACACCTGGTGGTCGGATTATACCTGCGTTGTGCATGCGGGGGCGTTGCCGGTCTTTGCCGACATCGATCGCACGTTCAACCTCGACCCTGCGGACTTCGAGCGGAAGATCACGCCGCGCACGAAAGCGGTTATCGCCGTCCACCTGCTCGGGGGCCCCTGCGACATGGACCCGATTCTGCAAGTTGCGCGGAAGCACAAAGTGGCGGTCCTCGAGGATTGTGCCCAGTGCGTCGGCGGCTCCTATCACGGCAAGAAGCTGGGCTCCATCGGCGACGTGGGCATCTACAGCTTCCAGATCAACAAGATGATCACCTCCGGCGAAGGCGGCGCGGTGGTCTCCAGCGACCCGGTGATCTACGAGCGTGCGGCCCGCTTCCACGACATGGGCTCGATGCGGGATGTCTTCCTGAAACGCATTGGGACCAGCCGTGTCCAGGAGTTCGCCGGCGAGAACTTCCGCATGAATGAGTTCACCGGGGCCGTGCTCGGCGCGCAACTGTCCAAGCTTGACACCATGGTCGCGCAGCTCCGCCACAACGCAGAGGCTGTGTACGACGGAATCAAAGGCATTCCCGGCATCCGTCTGCGCCATCGGCCCGACCCGAAGGGCGACATCGGCTACGGCGTCTATTTCGAGGTGAAGGATGAGGTCGCCCGCAATCGCTGCATCGAGGAGCTGAACAAGCGGAAGGTCCCGGCCTCCACCCTGACAGGCTCGGTCCTGCTGCCTACCGAGGAGTCCGTGATCAACAAGCGGGCCCGGCATCCCGACTGGCCTTCGTTCAACAGCCCGCAGGGCAAGGCGATCCGGTATGGTCCAGACACCTGCAAACAGACGCTGGAGATCTTCGACCGCTTCGTTCAGGTCCGCATGGGCGCCAAGTACACCCCGCGAATCGACGATTACATCATTGAGTCGATTCGGCAGGTCCACGGCCTTGGTGCCTGACTCGGCGCCGGAGGCAGGTTGGCCGGTGGTCCGGAGAGATGATGAGAAAGGGACAGAATGAGCAATGAGTTGAGCCGTCGTGGTTTTCTCTCGAAGACTGTTGCCGCCGGTGCTGGATTGGCCTTGGCCGGTAGGCGAGCCGTAGCCGGCACCGCGCCATCCGTCACCATCTGCAATCCGCTGCTTCGCACTCCGCTGGCGCTGATTATCGACGATTCCTGTCCGGTAATTAACAAAGCCTATTACTGGATCAAGCAGCGGCACGACTGGCGCATGAAGCACGCGCCGGATTCGGCTCCGTCGGGCTGGGAGATCCACTACGATAAACTGGGCTCCATGCCGAACACGATTCCCGCCGCCTTCGCCGAGCGATGGGGCCAGTGGTGCGGCGAGCAGGGAATCAAGGGCAAGTTCAGCATGGTCCCGTTCCCCGCCGGCATGGGCCGGATCGACCAGGGCTTCCCCGGGTTTCCGGAATCCGAGCTGAAAGACTGGCTGCGCGTGGCGAAGGAGGTGATCGGGAGGAATTTCGATCTGACGCCAGAGATGCTCACGCACACCCGCGTCGTGGACCTCAAGACGTGGCAACTCACAGAGGAATGGGAGCAGGGCGAATGGGTCGATCCGCCGGAGCAGTTGTTGACCGATTACATCGCTGCGGCGATGCAACTGCTTAAAAATGTCGGCATCGCGTGCGAAGGCGTCACCAGCCCGGGGGCGTTCGGCAAAAGGAAGGAAATCGCCTACGCGCGGGCCGTGCTCGACGCGGCTATGCGGGTCAACGGCAATCCCCGTCCGTTCTATTTCCTTTGGCTGATCGACGACGAGTTGCCCGACGTGCCGATCCGGCACGTGGACAAGGCGGCGGGAACCGCCATCGCGAGCATCGTCGCCTGCGCGGGCGACTGGTTCGGCCAGACCGGCTACGACGAGGCGAACGCAGACTTGTTCATCACCGCCGACCTCGCACGCGGCCGGGTGCCCGCGGTGCTCGCCGCGGAGCGCCCGTGCATCATGGTGGGTCATTGGCCCTGTTTCTACGTCAACGACCAGGTCGGCTTCAAGGTCCTCAAGGAAGTCAAGCACCGGCTCGATGCTTTGGACCCCGACGGCACGAAGACGCTATGGATGAAGACCAGCGAGATTGGGCACTACTGGATGGCTCGCGAATTGACCGAAGTGCAGGCGGGTCCCGATGCAGGAGGACAGCAATGGACGATCGGCACGACCACGAAGTTCCCAACAGAGAATTTCACACTGGCTATTCGCGACTGGCCCGCAAAACGCGTGCAGAGGGATGGAACGGATTTGCGGCTCGTCAAATCCCGGCGGGATTTCCGCAGCGGAACCTTTCTCGTCGAGGGCAACGAGACATTCATTGCCATGAATCTCGCGACGGGCACCGCAACTCTGACCCTCGCCCGGTGAGCACACTCGCATCGAGCGAGTCGCCGTGGTTTCCCCCGCTGCTGGCTGCCGGAAGGGGTGCACACCGCGCCTGGAGAGATTCGAACTCCCGACCGACGGATTAGAAATCCGTTGCTCTATCCTACTGAGCTACAGGCGCATCGGACGACTGATTTCCTATTTGTAGGATTTGCCGGGCGTTCTGTCAATGGTCATCCTGCACTCGTCGATGTGGAGCGGAGTGCAGCGGCGGTCGGTACTGTCTGCACATGCACTGGTCTGCCACTTCAGCCGGTCCTCGATGTTAGCGGCCCAGATCTCGGGGTGGATGTGCCGCCAATTGACCGGGGGATGGAATTGCCGCGTGCCAGTTTCCGGGATCATTGCCGTACTCGCCGCGAGTGGTCCGGCTCAACGAGGAGCCATGGCCGTCTGCCTGCACCGGCCACGGGTCCACGCCCTCCGGGAAATCCTGCGGATGTGAGCCGTCGCTATAGGCCACCCTGTCTGCGCGAATCCAGGTGGGATTGCCTTTTCCATCCGGGTCGTCGGGCTTGCTCAGTTGAATCTTCTCTCCGCCGTCGGCCAGATTGCCCAAGCCCCAGGCGAGGACTTTCACACCCGCAGGGGCTGTGTACTTTGAGCTGAACATGGCCACATCCTTGACCAGCAGCAGGTACTCGCCGGCGGCAAGCGTCACGGGTGGGTCCGTCGGGAATAGCAGCTCGATGCTCGGGTCCTCCGGATCATCCGTGAATCGCCAGGGAAGCTCTCTATCGGCATCATATAGCGTCACAGGCTCAGAGCTGATATTGAGCAACTCCACGTACTCGGCGTCGGCGGGAGCATCCGGGTGGTACATGATCTCATTGATTACGACAGGTCCGACCTGCGGGGCGGCATTCGCTGCGCCAGGCGTGGCCTTACTCAGGGCCACGAAGTTGTATGTGCCTGTGCTCTTTTGATAGCGGCCCAGAGTAACTCCCGCCTCAGAGGCGTCGAACTTCTCCTGCTCGCTGTAGCCGGTCAGCACCCCGCCAGAGCCGGAGTGGAGGTACACCGTCTCGCCAGTGCGACTCAGGGCAAAGGGCTTCTTACAGCCTGGATCGCTGCTGTTGCCGAAGTGCTTATCCTCATAGAATACCTTGTACCCGCCGGGTGCGATGCTTGTACCGGCAGCGATCTTGTACTTGGTTAGATCGTTTGCATCATCACTGAGGAACCAGCCTCCGATGTTGATTGCCTGTGTGCTCGTGTTGTATAGCTCGATCCAGTCGGGCCCGCTTCCCTGGGAGTTGGCCAGCAGCTCATTGATGACTATGGAGCCAAGAACAGGCACCTGGCCGCTGTCGTCAGTACCGGGTGAGCCGCCTGCTTTAGCGCTGGGCCGCCATGCACCCTTACTGCCGTAGCTGTTCGGGTCTGTGGTTTGGGGGCTTCGCACCGTCAGAGAAAATCCCAGGCCATCCGTGATGTCGAACCAGTTGTCTTCAAAGCGGAAGTTCTGAATCACCGCCCCAGCCGCATCGAGCAGCTCGATCCGCTCTCCGGCATTGTTCAGGCTGCCTCCATATTGGCCCACGACAGGCAAACCTGAGCCGTACTTGGCGGCAAATGCGGCCGTATCTTTGACCACCAGGCAGCAGGCATTCGGCGCCAGATCGAAGCTGGGGAAGGTGAAATCCACGCCATTGGAGAATCTCACCAGATTCAGATTGATCTTGGCCGAGCCGATATTGGTCAGCTCGATGAACTCGGTATTGGGATCATCCGGATTGCCGGTGTCGGCCGGATGGTACATGATCTCGCTGATCCGCAGGCTCTCGCCCACCGGCCCGACGGCAAACACCGCCTCATTCAACGCGCTCCATTTACCCCCGTTCATGATCCTTGCTCTGACGCGGACGGTCTGGGTGATGGACACCGGCGCTGTGTATCTCTGGACTTGCGATGTCCCTTGCTGCTGCGCGTATTCATCGGCTGCGAGCTCCAGCGAGATCAGGAAGTCGGAGCTTGTGGCAGGCTGGTTCATGGCGTGTATCGCCAGGATATTGTCGCCGTTTCTGAGCGCCTGCTTGAAGCTCGTGAGCGGGATGATCTCGAGGTTGACTGCGGAGGCATCGTCGTTGATCACAGTGGCGCTGGAGTTCCACAGCGGCGTGCCCGTGAAATTTCGCCTGGCGACCTCGGCGCCGTTGAGATAGGCGACGAACCCGTCGTCATAGCGGACCCGCAGAGTCACTGCACCTACGTCATCAACATTGTCTGTGAATGAAAAGGGAATCCGCACGTAGCAACTGCTTTGGAGGCCGAACATCTGGGAACCGGTGTCATAGGTGATGTAGCTTCCATATCCGACGCTTTTCTCGTAGCCGATTCCGCCGGGATTGCCTGCCACGGCTGTCCAGGCGGAGTCGTCAAAGGGCTCGCCGCCTCGCCAGGCGTCCGCGACAGGCCCGGCGGGGACGAGCACTCGCTTGGGGGCATTCTCTGCGACGAGGCGGACGCTTTTCGTCGAGCTGGGCAGTTGGCTGAATGTGCGTGGGTCTGCGTCGCCAAGCGCGTAGTAGATCGCGCCGGCAGGAGCGGTCATGGTCAACTCGAACCCCGGCGTGACACGGCCTCCCTGGCTGCTGAAGGAAGGGGGCGCCGGTGCGAATTCCGTGGCGATTTGCCCATCCATCCACGCGGCGCGGCTGGCGAGCCAGCCCTTCATCCAGTCGATCTCCTCGCGGAAGGTCTTGGCGATGAACCAGTTGGGCCAGACGTAAATGCCGAGAATGACCCACCGCTGGAAGTTTCTGGCCTGCGGCTGATCCAGGAGCACGGCATAATCCTCGATCCTTTGCATCAGGCGATCGGTGGCGAACTGATTGCGCCGCAGTTCGAACCATCGGTCGGCGTAGCGCAGGCAGAACTCGGGATCCTGAAACAGGCGTCGCCAGTAGGGGTAATCGCCGTCGCCGAGCTGGCGGTTGTACCAGCCTGTCGAGATCCAGCCTTCGAGGTAGTTCGCATTGCCCAGCGAGAGGTCGTAGTCCCAGACAGGTCCCATGTGCAGGACGCCGCTGCGGTCTATGTGCATGTACGTGCTGAGACGGAAGCCGTCGATGTTCTTACACAGTTCGACGATGATGTGATGGTCGATGAACGAGCCCACATCGATGAATTTCGCATATCCGTTCACCGGGTCCGCGAAATTCGCCCCATACAGAGCGGCCTCAAAAGCATTCATGAAGTTCCTGATCCAGTCCAGCTCCTGCTGGGACAGCTCAAAGCCGTTGGGATCGGCGTAGACGAGGGTCTGGCCGCGGCTCGTGTTAAACGTCCGATCATCAGGATCGAGTTTATCCTTTTTAATGATGTACCCGCCGGTGATTCCGGAGCCCGCGGCGCCTGCGGGCGGCTCCCCGAGATCCACGCGGTCGGGGCCGATCTTGATTTTCTCCATGAAGGCGTAGACGCCGAGGTAATCGTCCATCGTCACCGAGCTGTTGTCCGCGTTCAGGAACAGCTCGATGAAGCGCGTGCGCGGGGCATATCGGCCGATATCATTGCTCCAGCCGTAGGCTAGGACGTTGCGCATCAGGGCCTTGTCGGAGTAGGGCCCCTGGAGGATCCAATCTGACTCGGCGGGGAAACCGAGGATCGAGACGCTCTTGTCCTTGTTGCGCTCGTCCCACGTCTCGAAGTGGTACTGGTGCTTGGGGAAACCTTCGGAGCTCTTGCCCCGTATGTTGATGGCTGCCTTGCCGCCGAAGTCGATCTCCTCAGAGACCATCGCGGTGCCTTCCTCGTTCGTATTGAAGAAGTAGCCGTATGCCGGCACCTGCGGGCGACCGATGCTCTTGCCCATCGTATCGACCACGGCGATGGGCAGCGGCGAGCTGAACGCGCGGACATCCGCCGCCGTGAAGACGTACCGTTCCGTGCGGGTGGGGCTTTGCTTCCATCCGGACCGCCACGCGGCCGCCTTCAGCGTCACCGTCCGGGCGATAGGAATGGGACCGGTATAGGTGGAGCCTAAGGGCCGGCCTCGGGGCCCGCTGAACGGCTCACTGCCGTCGAACGTGTAGTAGATCGTGGCTCCCTCCGTCGGCGTCGCAAGCGTGACAACGATCTGCTCGGTGCACAGGCGGCTGGCGGGCTCGATCTGCGGCTCCTCCACGAGACCAGCGTAGGTGGTGACATTGGTGCCTCCCGGCGTGACGGAGGGCAGGAACTGCAGGTTCGGGTCCCCGTCCGGGCAACGGCCGTAGGAGATGTCAACTCGCTGCTTTCCGAAGGAGAAGCCATCGATCAGGGTGGTTCCATCGGCGGCGAACAGCCCGATGTCCTCCCCGTCGTCGTTCAGCTTGAAGCTGGCGTGCAAGCCACGGTCGGCTGTATCGCCATCGGCCCAGATCAGGAAATAGCCGTGCGCGGCAATGGTGGTTGTGGCCGGATTGTCAGCCGGGACCTGCCATTTCGTCGGATCCGCCAGATCATCCGTCAGGTACATCCCGCCGATATCGACAGGCATGTCACCGGCGTTGTACAACTCAATCCAGTCGTCATACTCGCCTTCCAGGTCCTGGATGGCCTTGCTGTTGGCAGCCAGAATCTCGTTGATCACCACGGGGACATTGGGGTCGGATGCCTCCACGCTGCCGATCCAGGCGGGAGAAAGGAGAATACACGCAGCGAGTACTGCCAGGCCTGATGCACCGGATCGCCGTGCTTGGGCGCGTCCATAATCTGCAATTGTCCCAGCCCTGTGCATCCTTAACCCTGCCAACCCCGACCACCCTCGTTTCTGATCGCGCTCTGCATACACTATAGGACTTCGCGTGCTGTGCGCCGAATCGCTGCTACACGCAACAGCAAGCCTCTATATCCAGAATGGTTTGCCCATTTTACCACATTCGGCCGGCCCATGCAAATGAAGTGTGGAACTGTTCTTCTGTCCCGGTCGGGCGTGTCGCGGGCTTCACTCCTCTGATGCGAGCAGCTTCACCGGGCCGAGTATGCCGGAAGGCTCAGGCGTCCCGCTGCCTCGCGTGCCCCACTGGTCCCAGGCGAATCGGTTCGCGACGGAGTTGGCGGCGACCAGGACAAGCTCATTGGGGCCCTGGCTCAGATGCCCGGTCAGCTCGATTCGATAGGGCGGCCACAGGAGGGTGCCGAGCAGCTTGCCGTCGAGCCAGACTTCGACGTAGTGCTGGACGGTTCCGAGGTCGAGGAAGAGGCGTCCGGGGACTTGCGCGGGGCTGCTCAGCGTCGTGCGATAAAGCACCCGCCCGGTGTACCAGGGCACATGCCACTGCGACCACGACTGCAAGCGGTCGACCTGCAGGGAACCACACAGGACGCGCACGGGACCTGTCAGGCCGGCGGGACCGCTGTGCGAGGTGGTCTCAATGGCGATCACGTCGCCGATGCCTTTGACTGCCTTTGAGATGTCGAGCTGGCCCTTCCTGGGAGCTGGACCGAGACGCTTCTCGATCTCAATGCCGTTCACGTACAGGACATATTCGCCGGCGACCGGAAGCGGCAACTCGATAGCCCTGGCCCCGGGCGGCAGTACGCCTCGCAGCAGGACGGGGGAGGAATGGGTGAACAGCGCCTGATCCCGCACGGCGTAGACCCGTTCCCAGCCGCTGTCGTTGTAGTCGGGTTGCTCCCATCCGGCCCGGGCCTGGAACTCGCGAGCGAGATGCCGGAAGCTCGGCAAAGCGACGGCCGCATCTTTCGGGGCCGGACGCCACGTATTATCGAGCGCATCTCCAACGACCTGAATTGTCCATGGACCGTTGAGCTGTGCTTGTTCCCGCAACTGGGGCACAGGATTCCATCTCTTCTGATCCGGCGCGGCGCGAGAGCAGAGGAGCACAGCCGAGGCGTGCGGCTCGAGAATCAGCGGAACGGACGATCCCGTTGGCGCATCGGTCTCCGGGATCAATGTCATTGTCCCGGTTTCCGTCTCAAGGCGAGTCCAGGTGACCGCGCCGGCCTGCGAGCGGGACAGGGCCAACCGGCAGTCCAGAACCCGGTCGGAATCGTTGAAGCAGAGGTAGAGGTCCGCGGAGTCGGTTCGCCGGTGATTGACGAGCAGACCCCTGCCGTTGCCGGATTCGACGGCGATCTGAGGTTTGATGAGGCGGGGCAGAGCGTCCAGCAATTCTCGCGGCCTCGCGACGAACGCCATGGTCCCCGAGCCGACATGTTCTGTCCAGTTTGCGCCTTGGGAGCCGGAACTCGCGAGATGCGCCTTGGCCCACGGCGCGTCTACGATCTCCGGCCCGTTGGGTTCGACAGGCCAGCAAGTCTCAGGCAGTCGGCCGGTCCAGATGACTGTGCCGCCAGCTCGCGCGAAGTCCGTCGCAGCGCGCAGGGCCGATGGTGCTACGGCTCGGACCGGCGGGAAGATGAGCACACGGTAGGTCTCCCTGCCGATAGCGATGCAGGGACTGCCGTCACTCTGTGCGATGCTCGCGCGCTCCAGGGCCTTGCCGTCGGCCACGTCTAGATCCCAGAGGCTGTTGAAGAGGCCATCGACGAGCTCGTTGAAGCCGTTGATGGTAGCCTCGGCCCCCTTGTTGCCGAGCGTGGAATGCTGCCAGGGGAAGGTCCGCTGGCCCTTGCCGCCTGCCGAGTCCATCCACAGGGATTCGATCGGGTAGTACACGATCGCCGGGGCGACGTGGCGGCCGATGCGGTTGAAGAGCGACAGCCGATCCGTCAGGGCCGTCAGCCGGTCATAGTACTTCCAGTAGGGGTTCTGATAGAAGAAACTCGGGGGACATTCGACGCGCGGATTCTCCACGGTCTGGAAGAACGCGTGCGGGATGAAGGTTGTCGCGCCGAGGCAGGCGAGCTGGTTGTATCCGCCCCGCAGCATGTCGAGCGTGCAGTTCCAGCCGCCGGCCAGGCCGAGCGCCTCGCAGATCACCTCCTCGCGATCTTCAAGATGTGCCACGGAGACGGGGATTTTGACGGCGGAGGGATGTGCCCGCGCGCCGAGGGCGTCAAAGCCCGGCCAATCGACGCGGCGAAGCTGCTCCATCAGGTTCGGCGAGTTCGTGTAGGAGGCGATGTTCTCCTCGTAGCAGTGGCCCGTCAGCGCCAGGCCATGCTCATGGCACCACTGTGCGAGCTGATCGAAGAAACACTCGTTGAATCGCTCGCTGACCGTCTGCCAGTAGGCGGCCCGGATCGGGCCGGAGTCGGGGAAGGAATCGTCCAACAGGGCGGGCAGCTTGTCGATCAGGTCGAATCCCCGCCGCTGGCGGAAAATGTCCTCGAAGCCGAACGTCCATGGGAAGGGGGCGGGGGCCATCGTGCTTGGCTCATCATAGAAGATCGCGGGGATCTGCTTTCCAAAGAGCCGGCCGTAGCGTTTGGCGTACTGCTCATGGGTCAGCTCGATGAATCGGCGCGTCGGCTCGGGACGGAGGTAGTCGATCATAGAGTTACTGCCATCGTCGAGCGGGCTGGGGTTGCGGCCGAGACAACGGAAAAAGACGAGGACTCGGTGCCGCCCGGCGGGGACGGCACCTGTGATGGATTCGCCATCCGGCTGCACTTGTCCCCACGGCTCGCGCGGGATTGCATCGCCAGCGGGCCCGATGAAGCCGGCCACGATTTGCTCGAACCGTTCCATCACCGGCTCAGAAGGCTCGGGTTTGCTGATCGTGAAGTCTCGCGGGCCTTCGCATTCGACGAATCTGTAGTCCACGCCGCGAGGGTAGAATTCCGGATGGCCGTCGGTGACGCGACCGCCCGCACCGCCGCTGGGCCAGTTATACTCATCGTAGAGCCAGATGGTCGAGCCGACTCTTCTCGCCTCGTCCATCGTAGCATCCATCGCCTTCCAGAAGGGCTCTTCCAGGTACAGCCGCCGGTCCATGCCGAATCGCGGGTGCGGCAGGGCGGCATGCACCCCTTTGTCCGCCATCATGCGAATCTGCTCGCGCATCGTCTCCGGCTCCAGCGGCCCATTCCAGAACCAGAACGGCGCCTGGCTGCATACCTTAGGCGGCTCGCGCCAGAGCCTGAGAATCTCCTCCACCGACGGTGACAGGAACCGTCGCGGTGGAGACTGGCCATCTCCTGTGGCAGTCCGAGAACGAGCGGCAGTTGCGAACACAAGGCCGATGAGTGCAACAGCGGCGAGCATCAGCCTCCCGGTGGAATTGCGATTGCGTTCTGTATCCATGTCGTCATTGTACAGGCTCCGGGGCTGGGATAGAAGCCATTGCAGTGTTCCATTGGTGCTCCCTGGAAACTGGGTGGAAAGCCGAACTTTTTCTCTTGACAGGTAGTATCAATATTGATATCGTTTAGATATGGCAGATGTTGAGGATATCCTCGGCCACATGCGGGAGAATCCGAAGGGTATACGCTTTGCGGACCTCTGCAAGGTTTGTGACCATTACTTCGGGGCCCCGCGTCAGAAAGGGACCAGCCATCGCATTTATCGGATGCCCTGGCCTGGCGACCCAAGAGTCAATATTCAGAGCGACAAGGGGAAAGCGAAAGCATATCAGGTGAGGCAGGTCCTCGCAGCGATTGAGAGGTTGCAGCATGAACGAGCAGAAGGTGCTTAATGAATATACGTATCGCGTGACCTGGTCCGAAGAGGACAACCAGTCCGTGGGCCTGTGCGCGGAGTTCCCGAGCCTGAGTTGGCTGGACGCCACGCCGGAGAAGGCCCTGCGCGGAATCCGCAGGGTCGTGGCCCAGGTTGTCAAAGACATGCGGAACAATGGCGAGTCCGTACCACAGCCGATCAGCCGGCGGCGCTACAGCGGAAAGTTCATGGTTCGTGTGCCGCCGGAAGTGCACCGCAAGCTGGCCATGGAAGCGGCTGAGGAAGACATCAGCCTGAACCGGCTGATCAGCGCCAAGCTCTCATCATGACACATCAGTCATTGGTTTTCCCGAGCAGCCAGGCCATGTTTTGGCCGAGGGTTTCCATCGTTTGCAGGCCGTCTTGGTATTGCTCGAAATTGCCTTTGGCCTGCCTGATGTACCCCTCTTCTCCCGAAAGGGTGAAGAGGGCGGACGAACCAGATTCTCCCGCTTGCCCGCTTGACTTGCCCGGCCGGACAAGCTACAGTCTTGGGTGACAACTGGAGAGAATCGCATGGCGGCAGTGCGAGAGACGGTCTGCGTCTCCCTGCTTGCATGGATGGTGTAATCGTTATCGGGCGGTATGCCACTGCTCTGGAGGTTGGAAGCGTTATGGGCGAGATCGTGGCTCGATGCGGCTATCGGTGTGATCTGTGCCTGGCGTATCGGCCCAACGTTGAGGCGAACCCCGCCGGCCGTCAGGAACTCAGCGACGGCTGGCACAAGTACTTCGGCTTTCGCATCCCCGCCGAAGAGATTGTCTGCGATGGATGCATGGCCGAGAACCCGCGTCTCATTGATAGAAAGTGCCCGGTCAGGCCGTGCGTCATCGAACGTGGACTCGCCAACTGCTCGCAGTGCCCGGACTATGTCTGCGAGAAGCTCGCTGGCCGTCTCGTTGTCTACGAGGAGCTGGCGGCCCGGACACCGTCTTCGATTCCCCCCGAGGACCGCGCACGCTTCATTGCGCCCTATGAGAACGAGCGTCGCCTCGACCAGCTCAGGCGGCCATCGGTCTGAATCGGTTGGTCGGTGCCAAGCTCAGGCGGTCACATGAAACTCAGGGACTCTTGTCTTGGTTGCGGCCGAAGGCCACCCTGGGGACTTCCCGGAATTTTCGCTTGCCGCTTGACCTGTCCGAGCGGACAAGCTACAATTGCGGGTGACAGTTGGAGCGAATCGCGTGATGGCAGTGCAGGAGACGATCCGCGTAGACCGCGAGCCGAGTGCCCGGATGATGCTCAAGGCGTTGACGCCATGGACTCTATCGCCCCTCTATCGGCAATTCCGATGGAAACTTATGCAGTCGGAGGCAAGCCTTGGGCCGAGCGATTCACTCAGAGACGAATCAAACGTCATCGGCGGTTGGCTTCCCTCGGTTGCCGGCAGAAGCGACAAAGTAAAGGTCGGGTACGCGTTATGGCCAAGAGCAAGCAAAGCGTCGGCGGGCGTTTACGGGGTTATCTCAATCTTCACATTGACCTACCGACGATAGTAATAGTGCTTCTCATAGTCGCGATCTTCTACCGCCCGCTCCTATCCGGGGTCTTCGCGTTTGCCGGTTTTGTCGAAACCAAGACCGAACTTCCCCCTTGGGTCAGTGATCTCGTAATCGGTATTGTGGTCAACATAATTTCAGCGATCATTATAGTGCCCCTGGCGTTCTGGATCTTCCGCTTGCGTGCCAAGTCCGAACTTTGCGGCAACTTCAAGGCGTATGACATCGTGAACGGACAGGAACGGTACTGGGGGAAGATCCATCTCACGTACAACATCTTCTCGAACCGGGTCTGCGGCTGCCTGTCATCAGACCACTTTGACGCCGACATTCGCATCGAAGGCGTGTTTGAACGCGGCGAGTACCTCCGCGGGCATTACGTCGAGAGAAGGAGATCGACCAGACGCAGGATGGGCGCGTTCTTGCTGATGCTCGATGGAGAGGGAGAGAGCTACTCCGGACCATACGTCTTTGTTGATCCGGCTGAGTCCAATTTCCTGCCGCGGGAGGGGCGGGCGAAATGGGTAATGGAGGCGAGGCGGTGATATTTCATCGATTCTTCTACCGCAGGTGTATTCGTGTCATTCTGGTGGAGCCTGTCAAGAGACAATACGTGTGGCTGTCCTTCTATATGGACCGCCGGCTTAGAAATGGAGAGTTGTCGAAAGAATTGGTCAAGCATCTGCTTTACGTCTTACCAGGGATACATCATATTCACTGGTTGCCGAAATTGACGACTTTTCGAGACCTCTCGCACGAGCTTCACTGGAACGCTGAGCGCAGGTCTGCGTTCTTTCAGAACTGCCGCGCATCGCTTGCGACGCACCTATCCACTCCCTCGCTATGTCACCCGCTCTTCTTGGAAATACTGAAGCACAAGAAGTCTAGTCGCTGTCCAAATCTGGTGAATTACGTAAACCGACGCAACCAACTTGAGGTCGTCCATCTTATCAAAGACCGTTTTCTGGTGAGTTCGAGGGCGCAATGAGCAACGGACGACGCCCCCCGGTTTCCTCTTTGATTACCGCGCGGGCGACTAACTCAATTCAAGATGGTTAACAGGGACAGCCATCTACTGTGGATATTCGAAAGCGGTGACTGTCGCTAATAGTCGCTGCTCCTTCGGGAGCTGATTCGAGCTTGTGACAGATCTCGCTGGAGAGGTGAGAGTATGCTTGAGGATACTGAAAGCGACGTTGAGAAAGCCTTGAGGTTGCAGAACATTCTGGTTGCCGTCGCAACAGGGGGCTCTGCATCTGATCCTGACTACAAACCGCTACGGCAGCACTTTCTAAGCAATCCAACCTGCAAGGAGTTGCTACCCTCGTTCGTCAGAACGAATAGGGAACTTTTCCAATTTTGGCAATTCATCAAGTACGAGTTCTCAACATATGCCGAGCGGAGGAAATTCATTTGGCAGGAGTTCTCGCCACTTATCGATCATCTTGAAGGGAAAGATCGGCGCCCTCTCGATGAGCAAACAACGCTCGTACTAAAGGCCTTCAATGAGGAGAGTGTGCATGCGGTGTGGCAGCGTGCTTTGGAGCGTCGAACGTCGGACCCGGAAGGTGCTATTACAGCAGCGCGAACCCTTCTAGAGACGGTCTGCAAGCACATTCTAGATGCTCGCTCTATCCCATACGACGCCAACAAAGCTGAGTTGCATGAGCTCTATAGGCTCACGGCAAGTGAATTGAAGCTGTCACCGAGCCAACACACTCAGGAGGTCTTCAAGCAAATACTCGGTGGATGTGCAGGCATTATCAATGGGCTCGGTACACTTCGCAATCGCCTCGGCGATGCGCATGGAAAAGGACTGAAGCCTGTGAAACCAGCTCCGCGTCACGCGGAATTAGCTGTTAACCTCGCAGGAGCAGTCTCGTTGTTTCTTGTCTCTACATGGCAGGCAAGAAGCGAAAGCTGATCCTCACGCCTGCAGATTGCCATCACGCCCTGATTCTTTTGAGGAGCCAAGCCATGTTTTGGCCGAGGGTTTGCATGGTTCGCAGGCCCTCTTCGTCACGCTCGACTTCACCTTTGGCGCGGCCGATGCCGATGTTCCAGTAGCTCGAGCCGGGGATGATCATCTGGCTGATGAGAAACAAGTGGTTGATGGAGTCGAAGGCGTGCATGGCGCCGGCCCGGCGGACCGCGACGACCGCGGCGCCGACCTTGCGCCTGAGCATGTCGTCGTTGGCGCGGGCGACATAGCCGGCCCGGTCGATCAGGGCCTTGGTCTCCGAGGTCAGGTCGGCGAAATAGGTTGGCGAGGCGAGGATGATGCCGTCAGCGGCCAGCATCTTCTCGATACACTCATTGATGAAGTCGCCCTCCACGGCACATCGGCGGTTCTTGTTCTTGTAGCACCCGCCGCAGGCGGAGCAGCCGCGGATCGCCTGCCCGGCCAACTGGACCAGTTCCGTCTCGATCCCTTCCTTTTCGAGCTCGGAGAAGACCTTGCGGATGAGGATTGCCGTGTTTCCATCTTTGCGTGCGCTGCCGTTGAATGCGACGACTTTCATGGGACATTTCCCTCGTTCAAAGTATTCGGTCTTGATTCGAACGAGGGGCATAGTACCCGATGCAGCAGGGCGCGGCAAGCGGCAGCGAGCCTTGCTCCGCGCCTGCGCCGCTATCTTCAGTTGCACAACTGGGTCATCAGCAGGAGCGTTCGGTCACGTGAGAGGTGCCTGCTGCGGGCGAACAGCAGTCGCGGTGGTGCCAGAGGAGATCGGCCGCCTGATCCAGGCTGCACTGACCGATCTGCCTTCTCAGGTCTGCCCAGCGGGACTGGCAACTGTGGCAGACATCGTGCTGCTTGTCATACCACCAGAGCTGAAACCCGCCAAAGGCCTGGCAATTCTTGTCTTTCACACCCAAAGCGTTGTCGCAGTAGAGAAGTCTCTTGATCTGCCATCTGTCGCTCACGGTGATCCGTTTCATGGCTGGACCTCCATGACAAATGAGTTCACATCCGGCGTCAAAAAAGTGCATTTGCGCCGCAATAAGTGGGGGTGGGGCCCGACCAACGTAGTGTGGCCCGTGTGTGGCCGACCTCGACAGGCTCAGTCGAGGCGTGAAAAACTCATAAATGGGGTACGCAGGAATTAAGGAGCACGATCATGATTATGAAATGGGTAAAGTTGGGGTTGATCGGGACGGCCGGCTTCGGGTTGCTGGGCGGTTTGCTGTTCGGCAGGGACGCGGTCAGTTACGTCAAGAGCTCGGCCAAGAGCGTTCGGACGGCCGTCAAAGACACGGTTCCGGTCGAGTTCGAGCTGCGGCGGGCCAGGGACCTGCTGGAAGAGATCATTCCGGAAATGCACGCCAATATCCGCCTGATCTCGCAGGAAGAGGTGGAAGTGGCGGCCCTGAAGGGTGAAATCGGCAAGAACCGCGAGGTACTTGGTGACGAACAGACGAAGATCACGACATTGCGCGCGGCTCTGGAGCATCCGCAGGCCCAGTATTGCTTTGCCGGCAGGGACTACAGCCGAAACGAGGTAAAGACAGATTTGGCGGCCCGGTTCGAGCGATTCAAGGAGAACGAGCTGGTCCTGGCGAGCAAGGGCAAGGTGCTGGAATCCCGCGAGAGGTCGCTGGATGCCGCAAGGCAGATGCTGGAGAAGACCCGCGGCCAGAAGCGGATTCTGGAGAATCGCATCGAGGCGCTGGCCAGCCAGTATCGTCTGGTCAAGGCGGCCTCCGTCGGCTCTCAAATCCAGGTGGACAACAGCAAGCTGGCCCAGACCGAGAAGCTGATCGCTGAGATCCAGAAGCGTCTGGACGTGGCCGAGCGGGTGCTGGCCCATGAGAGCAAGTTCGTCGAGTCGATCCCGGTGGACACCGTCGTCGAAGAGGACCTCGTTGCCCAGGTGGACGATTACTTCAAGGCCCGCAGCGACAAGGCATCCGGCCAGGAGTCCACAGTCGTGACAACCGCCGAGCATAACGGGTCGTCCCTGTGAGATTGACGGTTTACCATTGACGATTTACCGGTCGCAAATCAAAAATCGTAAATCGTAAGTGCAAAGGGTTCTGCCGTGCTAATCCTGCGAATCAGACAAGCGGAGTGTGCGTTGGCCGATGGCCGGCTTGACGAGGCCTTCGAGATCGCCCAGGCGGACGAGATTTGTCGCCACCGCCACGGTCAGAAGCTCGTCGGCCGGCTGGCCCGGGCGATCCTGCATCGCGGCCAGGAGAACTTGGCCGCCAATCGTTTTCAGCCCGCGCTGGCCGACTGCAACAAGGCGGAGAAGCTCGCCGGGAGCCTGCCTGAGATCGTTCAGCTTCGTGCCGCCGTCTGCGACGCCATCGTCAAAGGGCAGCAGGCACAGCAGCAGGAAGCGCTGCGGGTCGCACAGGCGAAGCAGCAGATCGACGACGGCTGGCTCTCCGTGGGCGGGCGGATTCTCGAGGAGGTCCCTGCCGGGGACGGCCGGGCCGACTTCGTCCGACAGGAGCTGGCGGCGGCCCGGCTGCAAATCGAGGATGCCGTCTCCAAGGCCGAGCAGGCGATGAAGAACGGGGATATCGAGGAAGCCATCAGCATCGCACGCGGCACGTCTGTCGGGCAGAGCCGAAATGGCAGAGCGGGCGAGCTTCTGCGTCAGATTCGCTGCCAGGCCATTCAGCGCGTCCGGGCGGACCTCGAACAGGGACGCATCGACCGGGCCCACTCCTTACTGCAGCGGCTCACGCCGCTCGCCAAAGACGGGACCGACGTTGCGGAGCTCAGCGAGGCGATCGCCTGGTGCCGGCAGGCCGCCCAGCATGTTACCGCGGGCAGGCCGGCCACGGCACTGCCGCTGCTTCGCAAGCTCAAGAATGTCTGCCCGTCGGCTCGATGGCTGGATTCGGCAATCTCTGACGTCAAGCGTGCCGCCGAGGCGTACGAGGAGTTGGGCGCAGGGCCGCTGGGCTTGGCCGAAGCAAAGCCACCGGATTGCGGATTGCAGATTGCGGATTGCGGATTAGAATCGGCACCCGCTGCGAATCCGAAATCCGAAATCCGCAATCCGCAATCAGAGGACGGTGATATGCCCGCGAAATTCGTTTTGCAGATCGACGGCGTCGGAAGCTTCGTGGTTTTCCGCGACGCCCGCATTACGGTCGGGCCGATCAGCTCTTCGGTGCGGCCGATGCTGGCCCTGATCGCCGATCCGAACATGCCGGTGGTGATGCTGGAGCGGGTCGAGGGCGACTACTTCATCCGGTCCCAGACGCCGATCGACGTGAACGGACAATCGGTCACCGAGAAGCTGCTGGCCGACGGCGACCGAATCGCTCTGTCGTCCAAGTGCCGCATCCGGTTCGGGCTCCCGAATCCGGCGAGCACGACCGCCGTGCTGACGGTCTCCGGCGCCAGGTTGAGCCGGCCCGACGTTCGACAACTGATCCTGATGGACCGTGACATCCTTGTCGGACCGTACGCCAACAACCACATCCGCACCGAGCAGGTGAAAGATCCTGCGGCGCTATTTGTTCAAAATGGCCGGCTGCTTTGCCGGACGAAGGACGATATACTTGTCGATGGGGCAAGTTTCGACCCAGGCGTGGGTCTTGCCATGGATAAGCCCGTCAGGATTGGCAGGCTGTCGATGGTCGTGGCAAGGCTCGGGGAGTAAACCAAGAACGTGTTGAAGTAATCCGGCGAACGACAATGGACACGTACCAATACAAATACGGAGATCGGCCGCTTGAAGGGTACACGATTCAGCGGGCGGCAGGACGCGGCGGTTTCGGCGAGGTCTACTACGCCATCAGCGACAGTGGCCGCCAGGTGGCCCTCAAGGCCGTCCAAAACTATGAGCAGATCGAGCTGCGGGGCATCAGCCAGTGCATGAACCTCAAGAGCCCGCACCTGATCACGATCTTCGACGTCAAGTACAATGACAAGGGCCGGCCTTTTGTCATCATGGAATACGTCTCGGGGCCGTCGCTATCCGACCTGCTGAAGGAATCGCCCGGCGGACTGGGCACCCAGAAGGCGGCGTTCTTCCTGCGCGAGATCGGCAAGGGCCTGTCGTATCTGCATGAGTGCGGCATCGTGCACCGGGACCTCAAGCCCGGCAACATCTTCTATGAGAACGGCATTGTGAAGATCGGCGATTACGGCCTGACCAAGGCGATCAGCGCCAGCCATCATGTCAGTCATACCATCACGGTGGGCACGGTGCACTACATGGCCCCGGAGATCGGGGCGGGCAAGTACGACCGCAGCGTCGATATCTATGCCCTCGGCATTCTGCTGTACGAGATGCTGACGGGCCAGGTCCCGTTCATCGGGTCCAGTCCGGCGGAAATCCTCATGAAGCACATGACCGCCGCCCCGGACCTGACCAATATCGAAGAGCCGTTCGCCCGAGTCATTCGCCGGGCCCTGGCCAAGGACCCCGCCGAGCGATATCAGACGGTCCAGGAGATGGTTGAGGACGTCTTCGGCGCCGAGCAGATTCGCAACAGCGTGTCGCAGTTCTCGCCGGAAGAGTTGTCCGTCGTGGCCGAGCACGTCGCACAGAAGGTTCGCGGCGCCCGGCCGCAAGGTGGCGCACAGACGCCGGGACAACCTGCGGCGGAGAAGGACTTCAGCAAGGAAATCGGCAGGAAGGCCGAGCTGCTTGCCAAGAAGGCCGAGCAGTTCGCCAAGCAAGCGGGAGTCTTCGGCGAGCGGTGGCAGGAGAAGCTCAAGACCGCCAAAGAGCAGGCACGCCAGGCGGGCCAGCCCCAGGTTGCAGACCCGATCGACTCCCATCAGCGGCGCAGGCTCGCCAGGATCACCGTGCTTGCCACGGCTTTTGGCGCGGGCCTCATCTGCGGTCACGGTGATGGAAGGATCGTGCTCCAGACAACGGCAGTTGTCGCTGTCATGATCGTCATCGCCTCCCAGGTCATCCTTAACGCTCGCCGCAAGTGGTGGCTCGGCTTCGATCCTGACGCAGGACGATGGGCCAGGGTGGGAACGTTCTTCATCGCAGCGTTCTTATCGAGCCTGGTTGGCTCTGCCATCGCCAGCGCGACGGGGATCATAACGTCCATCAACATCAACATCTCCAATGGCCACAATTGGCCGATGTCCCCGTTCATGCCGCTGCCCTTCAGGGGATTCGGGTTGGGGATGACCCTGGCCCTGGCATTGCCGATGCTGATCGTGGACTTGCTGGTGGGCTGGTGGAGACTCACCGATCCGCAGCGTCCCAAGCGAGTGATGCTGTGCTGGCCGGTGCTGCTGGGCTTTTTCGGCCTGGTTTCGGGCGGCATCTTTGGCATGCACCCGGTGGTTGCAGCCTGCACGCTGGCGGGTATCATCCTGATGGTTCAGACGGTAAGTCCGTTCGGCCCGGTTGTCGCGAATACGCCGGCTGCGGCAAACGGTGTGCAAGGGGTGCCGCCTGTTGTCGGCCAGGGGATGAGCCGGGGCAGTGCGGTGGTTCGCTACCTGCCGTCGTTTGTCCGTCCTCTGTGGTTCGTCGGCTGGCTGGCCAGTCTGGGCGTGGGCCTGATGTTTGTGATTTACGCCGGCACCGCAAGTGCACGCCAGGCCCA
>Ga0315280_10003046_pt1 | contig 26223 bp, 19 predicted proteins | sample YL17G06_40_MG_FD_203697 | JGI IMG/M metagenome (GOLD analysis project Ga0315280, IMG submission 203697) | Sediment microbial communities from Yellowstone Lake, YNP, Wyoming, USA - YL17G06_40 | ecosystem: Environmental > Aquatic > Freshwater > Lake > Sediment | place: USA: Wyoming | collected...
CGATCATGGCTACGGCCTTCCAGCCGTAGAACACGACGGCGGCCACGGTGCACGGCAGCAGGGCCAGGATGACCGTGGACATGTAGCGCTTGATCTCCATACGGTCGCGGATATGGGGCGCGCCGACCGTTGTTTCCTTGTTGCCGAGCGTGATGCCTTCGATCATAAGCATGATCGGCTTGACCGGGCGCAGGGGCCTGGCCTTGGCCAGCGCGGCGAACAGCGCTCGAAGAGCCTTCACGCCTGGACCTCCTTGGGTTCCAGCCCCTCCCGGCGCAGCTTCTCCTTGCCCTCAAGCAGCAGCCGGGAAAGGGGGATCTTGGAGGTGCAAACGTAGGAGCACAGATTGCAGTCGATACAGCGGAAGATCTGGTAGCGCACCAAGGTCTCGTCGATCACGTTGCGCTGCACGTAGCGGTGCAGGATGTTCGGGAGGATCCGTACCGGGCAGACCTCCGCGCAGAAGCCGCAGGAGATGCAGGCCCGGTGCTCCCCGTGCAGATTGGTGTCGGCGAGCCGGGTCAGGGGCAGCAGGTTGGCGGCGAAGGTCACCGTAAAGGAGTCGCTCCGGAAGCCGGGCGCGGCGAAGGAAAGCAGTTCCCCTTCGGCGTTCTCGGGCAGGGCGATCAGCACCGAGGCATCGGAGCTCAGCGGCGCCGCCGGGTCGCTCAAGGCCGCGCCGCTCATCAGGCTGTTGAGCAGGAGGCGGGATGGCCGGTCCGCCCGCATGTAGCCTTGCAGAAGCTTGGCCACCGGGGCGCCGATGCGCGCGCGCAGGTGCGGCCGCCGTGCGAACCCCGTTCCGGCCAGGGCCACGATGCGCTCGAGCAGCGGTTTGCCCGCCACGACCGCCTCGCGTACATGGAAGATCGTCTGCACGCCCAGGACCAGGCTTGCCGGCGACGCGGCGCTGCCGAGGACCGTAGGGACCAAAAGCCTCGGGTCGGCCTGCGGATACTTGGGGCTCACCGTGTGCAGCCCCGGCTCCAGCCCCAGGACCTGAGCCGCCTCCGCCACCCGTCGCAGGAGCGCCAGGCGGCCCTGGCCCAGCACCAGGTGCAGGCGGCAGCGGGGCAGAGCGCGGGCCAGGATGGCCAGCCCCTCGACAAACGCATCCAGGCCCCAGGCCCGGAACAGCAGCTCCAGATCGGGATTGTACGCTTCCGCCCCGGCCGCCTCGACCAGCAGATCGGCGAGCCGCCCGGGGAGGGTGGCGGCCCCGGACAGGTTGATCAGCTCCCGCAGCGCCTCGGGTTTCATGGCGCGCCATTGGGCCGAGTGACCCGGCAGGGGCACCCATTCCGCCGATCCGTCGCTGGCCACCGTGGCCACCTTGGTTTTCCCGCCGAGCCAGGGCGCGGGTTTGAGCTCCTCGACTACGCCGCTCACCGTGACACGCAGCAGCTCACCGGAATTGTCGTCGCGGGCGATGATCTGGCCGGCTTTCACAGCGCTGCCCGTCTTGACCAGCGAGGCCAGCTCCACGCCCTGCGCGCTGCGCAGAGGCAAAGTGACCCGTTCGGGGATGCCGGCATCGGCAAGGGAGGGCTCCGGCTGTCCGGCGAAGCGCCGGAAGCGGTAACCGCCTGGAAAGCTTTTATTCTTTATGGCCATATCCACTCTGAATCCGCGGAAGTGCCGCCGTCCCCGCTCCGGCGCACGGGCCGGAGCGGGTCGGCGGCGGGGGGCTCACCAGTTCTTGGGGCCGCTCTTGACGGTCATCTCGCCGCTGGCCAGGTCGAGGTTGTGGCAGTTCAGGCAGGCCCCTTGATAAAACTTGACGAACGCGCTGTCCGCGCCCTTTCCGTAGTGGGCCTTGTGCAGCACGAGGTTCAGGGCCTCGACCTTTCCGCCTTCCTTGTGGCACATGAAGCAATCATCGGGCACCTTTTTGACGATCGCATCGATTTTGGGGTGCTTGCCCAACTGGGCCAAAGAGACATTCAACCGGTAATCCTTCCCTTCACCCTGGTTCTTGTGGCAGTCCACGCAGCCGTTGGGGTGATCATCGGCGAGCGTGATGCCCGGCAGGAAGGGGGGCTTGGCGTTGTCCGCCGCCGTAAGAAACAGGATTCCGGCGGCGAACCCGGCTACGGCGAGCAGAACCAGCATGAGCCTTCGTGCATTCCTCATCGTTTCCTCCTTCACGAAGATTTTTATCGTTGCCAGCGCGGCCAAAGGCCGTTCTGGACCGAAGCCTTTTGATGGAGTATAGTTGTCTGCCCATCTGCGCTCGACCAGGCACGTCCATGTCTAGCTTGACAATCATTAGTGAATTAGTTCACAACAGAGCTACCATACACGATAGCGAAAAGGAAATCAAGGGTGTATGGCGGAAAATCTATATAGGCAGAGGAGGGTTCAATGTTCTGGCGTGAAACCAAGGGTCTGTCAACCGTCCCGCTCATCTCCAAGCTGACCATCACCGTGCTGCTGGCCGTGGCGGGGATCGGGTATCTGCTCGGTTTCGCCAACATCTATTTGACCTACAGCCCGGTGGATCAGAAACCCGGCCTGTCCCTGAAGGACATCAGCCTCAGCTTCTACGGCTCGCGCGGCGGGACCGAGCTGGAGAAGGCGGTCGACGGGCCGATGAAGCAGTACTTCGCGAGCGACGCCGATTACCAGGCCGTGAAGGGCTGGCTGGCCTCCGGGGCCAAGGAGAGCGGGTTCGCTCAGGTGAAGCCCATCTTCGACTCCTCCTGCGCCACCTGCCATTCCGCCGAAACGGCGGCGGGCGGGGCAGTCCTGGCAAGCTACGCGGATGTGGCCAAGTTCCTGGCCCAGGACAACGGGAAGAGCATCCCGCGGCTGGTGAGCATCAGCCACACGCACGTGCTGGCCACCCTGGCGGTGATCTTCCTTCTGGTGTTCATCTTCTCCTTTACCAACTACCCGGCGGCGCTCAAGGGCGTGGTGATGGTGTTTTCCAGCCTGGCGATCGTGATGGACATCGGTACGTGGTGGCTGGCCAAGCTCTCCCCGGCGCTATCCGTGCTGGTGATCCTGGGCGGGATCCTCCTGGCCCTCTCGTTTCTGGCGTTGATCGTGCTCTCGCTCATCGATCTCTGGTTCGGGAAGGAGGCCGGCTGAGCGCATCGGCTCCGGTCCGGCCCTCCTGGCGTGCCGAGCTCGCCCGGAGGGCTCGGAGGCCGGAAGATCTCCCTTCGACCCTTCCACTGCTGCCGGAAGAGCGAGGATTCTTCGCGGCGTGCTCCGCCGGCGGAGTACAGGCGCCTCCTTTCGCCGTCACCCGCCGAATGCTTTCCCTGATCGATCCGCAGGACCCTGGAGACCCGATCCGCCGCCAGTTCTTCCCCCGGGCGCAAGAGCTCGAGGCGCACCCCGAGGAGCTGGCGGACCCCCTGGGTGAGGAGGGGGTGCGCAAGGCGCCCGGCCTGCTGCACCGCTACCCGGATCGGGCCCTGCTGCTGGTTACGGAGCGCTGCGCCGCCTACTGCCGGCACTGCTTCCGCCGGCGGTTCACAGGGCGGGGCCGCAGGCCAGCTCCGGGGCCTGGGGCGCTGGAGCGCGCCGCCGGCTACCTCAAGGAGCACCGGGAAGTCCGGGAGTTGATCCTCTCCGGGGGGGACCCGCTGATGCTGGCGGACCGGAAGCTCGCGGCCTTGCTGGCCCTGTTCCGCCGCCACCGCCCTGAGCTGGCCTTCCGCATCCATACCCGCCTTCCGGTGGTGCTGCCGGAACGGGTCACCCCGGAGCTGATCGCGCTTCTATCCGGCTGCCGACCCCTGCGCGTGGTGCTCCAGGTGAACCATCCGCGCGAGCTGGCCGATGATTTCCTGCAGGCCGTGCGCAGGTTCATCCAGGCCGGCATTCCGGTCCTGGACCAAAGCGTCCTGCTCAAAGGGGTGAATGACGATCCGCCGGTGCTGGCCGAGCTGTTTCGGGCCCTGGCCGACGCGGGAATCCGGCCGTACTACCTGTTCCACCCCGACCTGGCCGCCGGCACGGCCCACTTGCGCCCTTCGCTGGAGGAAGGCCTGCGGCTGTTCGCGCAGCTCCGCCTGCTGTGCCCGGCTGAGCTGCTTCCCCGCTACGTGCGCGACCAGCCGGGTGGAGGGGGGAAGGTGGAGCTGTCCCCGGCCTCGCCGTCCGGACCGGGCGTCACGGCCTGAGCGAACGGTCGAGCGCCTCCGCCGCCAAGCGCCCCTGGGCGATGGCGCCGACTACCAGTGAGGCCCCGCGCACCGCGTCCCCGCAGGCGAAGATGCCCGGCTGCGAGGTCTGGAAGGATTCGTCCACGGCGATGTTGCCGCGGCCGTCCAGCTCCACCCGCAGCGCGTCCAGCAGGCGGCCGTGCTCCACGTGCAGGAAGCCCATGGCCAGCAGCACCAGATCCACCTCCAGGCTGTACTCGCTGCCCGGGATCTCGACGGGCTCGGGCCGGCCGCCGCGGCCTGGTTTCCATTCCACCCTGCTAAGGTAGGCCCGCCGCACCCAGGATTCGCAGCCGCCGCTGAACTGGCTGACGGTGACCGCCCATTCCCGGGTCGTGCCCTCCTCATGGGAGGTTGAGGTGCGCAGGATGTTCGGCCAGCTCGGCCAATCCGGATTGGCCGCCGCCGGCCAATCCGGAGGCTGTGGCAGGATCTCGACCTGGTGCACGCTGCGCGCCCCCTGCCGTAGAGCGGTGCCCGCGCAGTCCGACCCGGTGTCCCCGCCGCCGACCACCAGCACGCGCCTGCCCCTGGCCGAGATGGCCTCCCCCGGGTCCAGCTCCCCGGCCACGACCTGGTTGGCCTGCGCCAGGTAGTCCAGGGCGAAGTGGATGCCTGCATAGCCGCGGCCGGGCACCGAAAGGTCTCGAGGCTGGCCCGCTCCCAGGCAGAGCAGCAAGGCGTCGTACTTTTTCTGCAGATAGCGCACCGAGAGATCTTCGCCGACGGCCACTCCGGTTTCGAACTCCACCCCCTCGGCGGCCATCTGCGCCAGGCGGCGCTGCAGTACCTTCTTGTCCAGCTTGAAGTCGGGGATGCCGCGGCGCAGCAGCCCGCCGGGGCGGCCGGCCTTTTCGAACAGCGATACCCGATGTCCCCGGCGGCGCAGGAGCTGGGCCGCGGCCAGACCGGAAGGGCCGGAGCCGATCACGGCCACCTTGCGTCCCGTCTCGCGCCGCGGCGGGACAGGATGCACCCAGCCCTCGGCGAAGGCCCTTTCAATGATGGCCAGCTCAAGCTGCCTGATGGCCACCGGGCTGGAGTTGATGGAAAGGGTGCAGGAGGCTTCACAGGGGGCGGGACAGACCCGTCCGGTGATCTCGGGCAGCGGGTTGTTCATCTCCAGGCGCAGCCAGGCTTCATGCCAGCGGCCTTTGCAGACGCTATCGTTGCACTCTGGGATCAGGTTGGCCAGGGGGCAGCCCAGGGCGTGGCAGTACGGGGCCCCGCAGTCCATGCAGCGGGAGCCCTCGCGGGCGAGCTCCTCGGCCGCGGGTTCCAGGGGGATCTCCCGCCAGTCCCTGAGCCGCTCGGCCACAGGCCGGCGGTGCGCCTCGAGGCGCTCGTACTCCAGAAACCCCGTAGCTCGGCCCATCAGGAAAACACCTCCTCGGTCATTCTTGCCGACTCGGACCCCTCCAGCTCGCTCTCGCGGATCCGTTTCAACGCGGCCCGGTAGTCCAGGGGGATCACCTTCACGAACAGGGGCACGCTCTCCTCCCAACCGGCCAGGATCTGGCCGGCGTTGCGGCTGCCCGTATAACGCAGGTGCCTTTCCAGCTGGACCCGCAGGAACAGCCGGTCTTCCTCGTTCAAGGGCTCCACGTCCACCATCTCCAGGTTGCAGCGGGTGTCGAACAGCTGGCTGCGGTCCAGAACGTAGGCGATGCCTCCGCTCATCCCGGCGGCGAAGTTGATCCCGGTTTCGCCGAGCACGATGACTCGCCCCCCGGTCATGTACTCGCAGCCGTGGTCGCCAACGCCCTCCACTACGGCCAGGGCTCCGCTGCAGCGCACCGCGAAGCGCTCGCCGGCCAAGCCGTTGATGAATGCTTCTCCCGATGTCGCTCCGAACAAGGCTACATTGCCCACGATGATGTTCCGCTCCGGGGCGAAGGAAGCGGTCCTGGGCGGGTACACGATCAGCCGCCCTCCTGACAGGCCCTTGCCGAGGCAGTCATTGGCTTCCCCTTCCAGCTCGAAGGTCAGGCCGGGCGCCAGGAAGGCCCCGAAGCTCTGGCCGGCGGAACCCATGAACTTGACCCTTATGGTGTCCTCGGGCAGGCCCCGGCTGCCATAGCGCCTGGAGACCTCCGCGCTCAGCGTGGCGCCCACGGCGCGATCGCTGTTGCGGATCGGGGCATCGATCTCCATGGGCTGGCCCTTCTGCAAGGCATCCCTGGCCGCGTCGATCAGGTAGCTGTCCAGCGACGGGGGGAAGCCGTTCGGTTCGGAGCTGGTGCAGTACAGGGAGCCTCCTCGGGGGAGCTGCGGACGGGCGAGCAGGGCAGAGAGGTCCAGGTTTTGCGTCTTCTCGTGCCCCGCCTCCGGGTCCCGTTCCAGGCGGTCCACCCGGCCGATCATCTCCTCGAAACGGCGGAACCCGGCCTCGGCCATGAGCTGGCGCACCTCCTCGGCCAGGAAACGCATAAAGGTCATCACGTGCTCCGGCCGGCCGGCGAAGCGCCGGCGCAGCCGCGGGTCCTGGGTGGCCACCCCTACCGGGCAGGTGTTCAGGTGGCACTTGCGCGCCATCACGCATCCCAGGCTGACCAGGGCGGTGGTGGCGAAACCGAACTCCTCGGCGCCCAGAAGGGCGGCCACGACCACGTCGCGTCCGGTCTTGAGCTGGCCGTCCACCTGGAGGCGCACGCGCCCGCGCAGGCCCCCGGCCACCAGCACCTGCTGGGCCTCGGCCAGGCCCAGCTCCCAGGGCAGGCCCGTATGGCGGATCGAGGTGAGCGGGGCGGCGCCGGTTCCCCCGTCGCCTCCGCTGATCAGGATCGTATCGGCCCGCGCCTTGGCTACCCCGGCGGCCACGGTTCCCACGCCGATCTCGCTCACCAGCTTCACCGAGACCCGGGCCTTCGGGTTGGCGTGCTTCAGGTCGTAGACCAGCTGGGCCAGGTCCTCGATCGAATAGATGTCGTGGTGAGGCGGAGGAGAGATGAGCATGACCCCCGGGGTGGAATGGCGCACCCGAGCGATGAGCTCATCGACCTTGCGCGCCGGCAGCTGCCCGCCTTCGCCCGGCTTGGCGCCCTGGGCTATCTTGATCTGCAGCTCCTCGGCGCTGAGCAGGTAGAGGCTGGTGACTCCGAAGCGGGCCGAGGCCACCTGCTTGATCTTGCTGTTGGCGCTGTCGCCGCCCTCGCCGGGCTGGCCGGCCTCGCCGGCGCGGCCGGCCGCTCCGGCCGCGCCGGCCGGGAAGCGGGACTCCTCCTCGCCTCCTTCCCCGCAGTTGCTGCGGGCCCCCAGGCGGTTCATGGCTGTGGCTATGGCCCGGTGGGCCTCGGGGCTGAGGGAGCCGTAGGACATGGCCGAGGTGACGAAACGCCGGAGGATCTCCTCGGCCGGCTCGACAACCTCCAGGGGTACCGGCGTACCCGCCTTGATGCGCAGCAGCCCGCGCAGGGTGCATGGGTTGCGCCGGTGGTCGTTGATCAGGCCTGTATATTTCCGGAACAGGCCGTAATCCCCCGTGCGCACGGCCCTCTGCAGCAGGGTGATGGCTTCGGGGGAGAACAGGTGGCGCTCCTCGGAGGCGCGCTGGCTGTAGAGCCCTCCTGAAGGAAGAATCGCCGCGGAGGGAGGCGGAGCTGCGGAGGCGGCCCCGGCCGGCGCAGCGCCTTCGAGGGGCGCGCTTGAGGCCGGCTGGTCCTCGGTGAAGGCCGCCTCGTGGAGCCGGCGCTTTTCCCGCTCCAGCTCGGCCAGCCCGATCCCGCCGATTCGCGAGGGGGTGCCCGTGAAGCAGCGCTCGACCAGCTCCCTTCCCAGGCCCAGGGCCTCGAAAATCTGCGCCCCGCGGTAGCTGCGCAGGGTGGAGATGCCCATCTTGGACATGATTTTGAGCAGTCCCTTTTTCACCGCGGTGACGTAGTTTTCCACGGCCTGCTGGGGGGATAGCTCGGGGCTGATATGGCCCTGCTCCTGCAGCTCCCGGATGCTTTCGAAGGCCAGATAGGGGTTGATCCCGCTGGCCCCGAAGCCGATCAGGCAGGCGAAGTGGTGCACCTCGCGCGCCTCCCCCGTCTCGATCACCAGGGCGCTCAGGTGGCGCTTGCCCTGCCGCAGCAGGTGGTGGTGCACCCCGCCGATGGCCAGCAGCGAGGGGATGGCCGCCGTGCGGGGCCCGACCCCGCGATCGCTCAGGACGATCAGGCTGAACCCCCGGTCGATGCGCTCTTCCGCCTCGCGGCAGGCGCGCTCCAGGGCCCGGTCCAGGGAGTCCGGGCCGCCGTCCAGCTCGAAGAGGATCGGCACGGTGCAGGCCGGAAGATCTTTCAAATTTGCCTCGCGCAGCATCTGCAGGTCGTCATTGGTCAGGATGGGATGGGAGAGCTTGAGCTGCCGGCAGTGCTCCGGAGTTTCGGCCAGCAGGTTGCGCTCGCGGCCGATGAAGCTCATCAGGGACATCACCAGGTTTTCGCGGTAGGGGTCGATCGGCGGGTTGGTCACCTGGGCGAAAAGCTGCCGAAAGTAGTTGAACAGGAGCTGCGGGCGGCGGGAGAGCACGGCCGGCGGCGTATCGTCACCCATGGAGCCGATGGGCTCCTGGGCGTTCTCCACCATCGGCACCAGGATCGCCAGCAGGTCTTCCCGGGTATAGCCGAAAGCCCGCTGCAATACCGGGAGCCTCTGACGGTCGAGGGCCACCGGGCGGGGAACCTCCAGGAGCCCCTTCAGCAGTATTCGGTTCTTCTCCAGCCAGTGGCGGTAGGGCTTGCTCCGGGAGATCGTGGACTTGAGCTCGTGGTCGTGCACGACCCGCCCCTGGGCGGTGTCCACCAGGATCATGCGCCCGGGGCCCAGCCGGCCCTTTTCCAGCACCTCCGCCGGCTCGATGTCCAGGACCCCAACCTCGGAGGCCAGGATGACGGTGCCGCCGCGGGTGATCAGGTAGCGGGCGGGGCGCAGGCCGTTGCGGTCGAGCATGGCTCCGACGCGAACCCCGTCGCTGAAGGCGATGGCCGCCGGCCCGTCCCAGGGCTCCATGATCGCCGCGTGGTACTCGAAGAAGGCGCGCTTGTCCTCGGAGATGTGATACTTGGTGCCAAAGGCCTCGGGCACCATCATGATCATGGCGTGAGCCAGCGGGCGGCCCCCGAGGGTCAGCAGCTCCAGCACATTGTCGAAGATCGCCGAGTCGCTCCCGGCCGGGTTGACGATGGGCCCGAGGCGGGCGATGTCCTCTCCGAATAGGGGCGAGGCCAGGGTGCGCTCGCGGGCCCGCATGGCGTTCACGTTGCGCCGCAGGGTGTTGATCTCCCCATTGTGGGCCAGGAAGCGGAACGGCTGGGCCAGGAACCACGAGGGGAAGGTATTGGTGCTGTAGCGCTGGTGCACGATGGCCAGGGCGCTCTGGAAATCGGGCTCGCTCAAGTCCGGGTAGAAGGGAAGGAACTGCGGGGAGACGAACATGCCCTTGTAGACGATGGTCCGGCTGGAGAGGGATGGGATGTAGTAGCGGTCAAGGTCCCAGCCGGCCTGAAGGGCCGCCCGTTCCAGGAGCTTCCGCAGCACGTACAGCTTCCGTTCGGTGGGCTCTCCCGGCTCGGTCCCGGCCGGAAGGCTGAGGAAAAGCTGCCAGAACGCGGGCATCTCCCGCCGGGCCAGCTCGCCCAGGCAGTCGGGGTTGACCGGAACCCGCCGCCAGCCCATGAACGCGGCGCCCTCGCCGCGGAGAAGCTGCTCGGTCATGGCTCGCGCGCGCTCGGCCTCGCCCGGGTCGGGAGGCAGGAAGAAGAAGCCCAGGCCGTAGCTTCCGGGCTGGGGCAAGGGGAGCCCGGTTACCCGGGCGAAGAAATCGTGCGGGATCTGCAGAAGCATGCCGGCGCCGTCTCCGGTCTTGCCGTCTCCGCCCACGGCCCCGCGATGCTCGAGATTCTTTAGTATCCGGACCGCATCCTCGATCAGCCGGTGGGTCTTCCGGCCTTGGATGTCGGCGATGAACCCTACGCCGCAGGCATCGTGCTCGTAAGCCGGATCGTAGAGGCCAAAGGACGTATTCATGGACGCGCTCATTTATAAATATTAAAAGATGTGTATGCTTATACAATTGCGGCGAATATGTCAAGGGCTGGAGGCGGAGTTTTCAGAGTCCGAAAAAAAGGCCCCGGCGGCCCGGGGAGGGCTGCCGGGGGCGTCCTGCTTTCAAACGCCTATTCGCCGAAAACCGGATATTCCTTGTTCGGGTCCCAGGTCCCTTCCCGCTTCTCGCCCTCGATGCTGGGGATGATGAATACCTGTCCGGGGTGGATCAGATGCGGATTCTCGGGGTGATGGAGTTTCTCTTTGTTGGCTTCATATAGAATCCGCCACTTGTACTTGTCGTTGTAGACGAAGGGGTAGCCGGAGATTTTGTTGAAGCAGTCCCGGTCGGCGGGAATCAGGCGGACCACGTAGTACTTGGGGAAGACCGGCGCTTCCTCCTCGGCGATAATGGGCTTCTCCTCCGGCTCGGCCGGCTTGATGTCCTGAAGCCAGGCGATCACGTTCTTGGAGTGCTCGATGCTTTCATCGTACTTGGCGTCCTTGAAGGTGACCTGGGCGCTGGCGAACTCCTCCGAGGCCTGCCGCCATTCCTCCGGGTAGCGCTCCTCCGCCCCCATCTCCTTGGCGTCGACCAGCCGGTTCTGGGCCATCTTGATCCAGCCGTTGGCCTTGTAGCGCATCACCATCAGGTCCACGTAGTCCCGGGACTTCTGGGCGGATTGCCTGGCCTGCTCGGCGTATGCCGCGGCCTGGTCGTAGTCGCCGGCTTGCAGGGCGGCCTGGGCCTTGGCTTGCAGGTCTTGGGCCTTCTTGAAATCGGGGTTGTTTAGAAGCGACTGGGCCCCGGCCAGCCCGGCAAACAGGAACAGCGCGATCACTGCCAGGATCAGTATGCTCAAATTCCGTTTCATGGTCATTCCCCTCCTGCCAAGGTCTTGTCCGCTTCCAGCGCCTGTTGCTCGGCCGTCTTGATCTCGGCTTCCGAATCGGCCACGGCCTTCTCGGCCTTGTCCTTTTTCTGGCGGGCCGTCTTGGCCACGCCGGCGAACTGGTTCTTGGCCTTCTGCATCAGGTCCAGGCTTTGATCGTAGTCTTTGGCGCTGCGCGCCTTCAGGGCCTTGTTGTAGGTGTCCAGGGCCGCGGCGTAATCCGCCTTGACCGCCACCGACGCCTTGAGGCTGTCCGCATCCTTTTTGGCGGCCTGGGCATCCTGGTAGGCCTGCTCCACCTTGTCCCGCTTCTGCAGGGTCAGCTGGGCGGCGCTGTCGAACTGGGTCTGGGCCTTCTGGAACAGGTCCAGGCTCTGCTCGTACTTCTTGGCGTCGCGCGCCTTCCCGGCCTGGCTGTAGGTGTCCAGGGCGGCGGCATAGTCGCTCTTTACGGCTACAGGCGCGCCCGCATCCTCGGCCGCCTTTTTGGAGGCATCGGCCTGCTTTTGGGATCCGGCAACCGCCTTCGGGAAGCCCGTGTCGATCACCTTCTGGAAGCCATCGATGGCATCCCTCAGGGCTGCCCGGGACAGCTCGTTGTCCTTGCGGTAGGCCTTCTCCCCTTCCTGGAACCGGGCATCCGCCGCCTTGTACACATCCGGCGCGTACTGGTCCAGAGAGTATTTTTCGATCAGGGCGCGCAGCTCCTGGGCCTGCTTGTACTCCGCCTCCGGCACCGGAGCGGTCGGCTCCACCACTGGAGCTGGCTTGGGTGCCGTCTTGCATCCAAAGGCCAGCAAGACGAGCAAGGCCACGGCGGCGAGCAGGAAAAAGCTCACTCTCTTGTTCACTGGCTCCTCCTCCTTAACCTAAGTTTGGAAATAATTCTTTCATAGGCCGATTCGGCCGGACAGATATTAAAAAGAATACTCTAGAAATCGTGCGATAGCAAGGATTTCTTGGCGGTAGTTGATGACACGTATCCGCTTCGGCGCATCGCCTTTCGGCCGATGAATACCTGCAATCCTGGGCCTGAAACGGGTGTATGATTTTTTTATCCGTAGCTGTGCAGCCCGGACAGCAGGTAGTTCACCCCAAAGAAGGTGAAGACAGTAAAGGCGAAGCCTGCGATGGCCAGGATGGCCGAGACCCGGCCGCGCAGCCGGCGCACCAGGCGGGCGTGCAGGAAGGCCGTGTAGACCAGCCAGGTGATCAGGGCCCAAGTCTCCTTGGGGTCCCAGCTCCAATAGTTGCCCCAGGCGTTCTGGGCCCAGATGGCCCCGAAGATCAGCGCCCCGGCCGTGAAGACTGGATAGCCGATGCCGATTGAGGTGTAGGTGAGCCGGTCCAGCCGCTCTTTTTTTTCCGCCTCCCGGCTGCCGAGGTACATCAGCGCGGATACGAAGCCGACGATGAAGAAGGATTCCCCGATGAACGACAGGGTCACGTGCAGGACCAGCCAGTAGGACTGCAGAGCCGGGATCGGCGGCAGCACCTCCTTGGGGGCGATCGGCGAGGAGGCGATCGCCAGCAGGGCCAGCGAGATGACCGTTCCGCCGAAGATCACGAACGGCAGGAGGCGCCGGCCGGCGATGATCCGGTACAGGAACAGCACCAGCGCGGTGACTCCGGCGAAGAACACCAGCGACTCGAAGGTATTGGTCACGGCCGCGAAGCGGATGCGGATGCTGCGCTCCACGGTGATGGCCAGAAGAAGCGCGGCCGCCGCCGCCAGCAGGTAATGCGAAAAGGGATCCAAACGGCGCTCCCGGCGCAGCAGAAAAGCCGCCTGCACTGCGCCGGAGGCGAGCAGGAGCAGAAAGGCCGCCGCGGACAGGACCTGGGAGAGGGTGTGGGGCATCATATCTGTTGGTCTCCTCGTTTCTGCAGAAAGGTCAGGGCCAGGCCGGCGGCGACCAGGACCAGGGCGGCGACCACGGGGATGAAGCCCGGGTCCTGCACCGCCTTCAGCCCGGTCAGCTCGCGGGAGGAAAGCTGGACGATGATATACTCGCCGATCGGCTGGAAAGGCGAAAGATCGTAGACTGCGGTGCGGGAGCGCCCCTCCCAGCGCTCGAATACCGCCTTGCCGCTTTCGATCCCGGCGAAGAACAGGATGGCCTCGCGCCATTCGAAGTACTGGCCGTCGTGGATCTCCGCCAGCTCGCCCTGAGGGTCTCGCAGCACTGCCGTGTCTTGCCGGCTGAACGAAGCCTGGTAGACCTTCAGAGGCGGCAGCCTCAAGGGCCGGTTGACCTCGATAGGGTAGGAGGAGATCACCGCCTTGCCCTGCCGCTCGACCTGAACGGTGGAAACCCAGTCCTTGGGGCGTCCGTCGGGGTACTGCTCGTAACGGTAATCGAGCAGCTTCAGCGTGTAGCCCAGGGGCAGCCGCTCGGGGTCCCCCTTGCCCAGATAGAAGGTCTTCTCCCACCGGCCCCAGGTGGAAAGCAGGGCCCCGGCCACCAGTACCAGCAGGCCGATGTGGATCAGGTCCGGCCCGTAGCGGGGGCGAGCCTTGCGGCGCCAGCGGCCGACCAGCCGATCGATGGCGCAGACTCCCAGGTTGACGAAGAACAGCACGCAGGGCACCAGGAACAGCAGCGATTTGAAGAAGTGGTGAAAGCCGAGGGCCACGATCAGCCGGGCCAGCGGGGCCGAGTAGCGGTGCAAGTAGAAAGCCGGCTCCTGGCTCTGCGGGATGAAGGTGGACAGCAGGGAAAGCAGGGCGATCACCAGGATCAGGGTCACCGCCAGCTTTACGGACTTGAAGAACCTATAGAGGGCGTTCATGCCGAACCTCCGTGTGCGCTGCCAGGCAGCCTTGGCGCAGGCGGTTCACCCCGATGAAGAACTCGCGTATGAGGATGACCCAAGCATAATAGCCCCTGGGTGTCAAGCTCAGAACCCGCCCCTGGCGGCGCAGGACGCCCGCCAGCCGGAAGAAGGCCAGGGCCGGGGCCAGGGTGCGCATTGCCCTCGAACCGTGGCGCGCTTCCAGCCGGCCCAAATCCAGGCGCCCGCCGAATAGCTTCATCAGGAAATCGTAACGAACGCGCTGGGACGGCGGGTAACGGCGGGTCGAGGCCAGCGGCCACAGGCCTCGGTCCAGCCGCTCGGTGTACCCGGCAACCGAAAAACTGTTGGCGTACAACCTGCCTCCCAGGTAGCCGAAGGAACCGGAGCCCAGCCCCGCGTATTCCTCGTGGGCCACGATGTACTCATCGATCAACTCCTGTGAGATCTCACCCGAGCCGTCCGCCCGGGAGAAACACCAGGCCGTGGATGGACTGTAGGAGGGGGCGAGCCGGGCACGGATCAGATCGTAGAAGCGCCTCTCCCTGGCATAAGAGCCCCGGCGGGCAGGAGGGCCCATCAGCGGATAGAAGGTGACCTGGTCGGGCCGCAGCTCGTTCAGGACCTGCAGGTCCCCCAGGAGCTGGCTTTCGCTCTGCCCGCGGAAGTTGTAGATCATGTCCACGTTGAGCGTGCGGAATCGCCCCTGCGCCCCCGCGAGCCGGGCGCGGATCTCGCGGCCGGACCCGAAGCGCTGGTAACGGCGGATGGAGCGCAGCAGCCCGTCGTCGAAGCTCTGCACTCCGACGGAAAGCCTGTCCACCCCGCAGTCCTTCAGAATGCCCAGGATCTCGGCGTTCAGATGGTTGGGGTTGGTCTCCACCGAGAGGCTGCGGATGGGCCAAAGCTCCCGCGCCAGGAGCAATAGGGCCTCCAGCTCATGCGGCAGGACGGTGGGAGTGCCTCCGCCCACGTACGCCGCGCCGAAGTGGTAGCCCAGGTCCCGGTACCGGCGCATCTCCTCCTTCAGCGCCCGGAAGTAGCGCAAGGCCAGCTCCTCGTCCAGGCGGATTCGATTGAACGAGCAGTACGGGCACAGCTCCTCGCAGAATGGGATATGCAGGTACAGCAGGTAATCGTTCGCCGTCCCTGGCGGGGGCGCTTCGGGCGCCTCCTCGCCGGGGGGGGCGGGGAAGGCCAGAAGCCGCTGCGCCTGACGGCGCATGTATCCTCGAAGGAACGCCTTAATGATCATGACTGAAAAAGTTAGAATATTATTATACCATGGAGACTCACTGGCGCCAAGGGTGGGCCGGAATTCGAATTTCGGCGCCGGCCTTCATAATTTCTTCATAATGGGAACCTATCCTGGAGCCAATTCCATAAAGGAGCAGCTATGGCGAATCGGCCGGAGAAGCTTGTGCTGAAGATTTCGGGGATGAGCTGTGCCGCGTGCGAGCGGCGGATCGAGGCGGCGGTGAGCGGAATACCGGGGGTGAGCTCCTGCCGGGCCAGCTGCACCCGGGGACAGGCCGAGGTGGTCTTCGGCGAGGCTCCGGCGGACCGGGCGGCGGTCCTCAAAGCCATCGAGACCCTTGGCTACCAGACGCGCGGGATCCCGGCGCCGGGCTTCAATACCTGGCAGCTGGTCGGGATCGCGGTCATCCTCCTGGGGCTGCTGTTGATAGCCCAGCGCACCGGGATCTTCAACCGCATCCCCCAGGTCACCTCCTCCATGGGCTACGGCCTGCTGTTCGTGGTGGGGGTGATCACCTCGGTGCACTGCCTGGCCATGTGCGGCGGCATCAACCTATCCCAGTCCATGCGCGGCGCGCCGGAGGGCCGGGGCCCCGTGCTGGCCCGGGTTCGGCCGGGGCTGCTCTACAACGCCGGACGGGTGATCTCCTATACGGCGATCGGCGGAGCCGTGGGCGCGCTGGGCTCCGTGCTGAGCATTTCCGGCCAGGGCAGGGGAATCCTGGTGCTCGTGGTCGGGGCGTTCATGGCGGTCATAGGCCTGAACCAGCTAGGCGCGTTCCCCGGATTGCGGCGGCTCACTCCCAGGCTGCCGCGCTTCTTCGGCCGGGCGGTGGCCTGGGCCGGAAGCGGTCGCGGGCCCTTCATCGTCGGCCTGCTCAACGGCTTCATGCCCTGCGGGCCCCTGCAGTCCATGCAGCTTTACGCCCTGGGCACCGGATCGTTCCTGGCCGGGGCATTCTCGATGCTTCTGTTCAGCCTGGGCACGGTGCCGCTCACCTTCGGCCTGGGAGCCTTGGGCGCCCTGCTCACCCGGCGCTTCTCGCGCCGCCTGATCAAGGTGAGCGCCCTGCTGGTGATGATCCTGGGCGTGGCCATGTTCGGCAGGGGCCTCAGCCTGTCGGGGATCGACCTGCGCTTCTGGCAGGCCGTCCCCGCGGCGTCCGCCAACATCGCCCGGCTGGAAGGCGGGGCGCAGGTGGTGGAGACCACGATGAAACCCAACCGCTACGAGCCGATCATCGTGCAGAAAGGCCTGCCCGTGAAGTGGACCATCAAAGCCGACGCGGCTTCCTTGAACGGGTGCAACAATCCTGTTACCATCCCCGCGTATGGGCTCAACCGGCGTCTCCAGCCGGGCTCCAACCTCATCGAGTTCACCCCGCAGAGCGCGGGCAACGTGCTGTACACCTGCTGGATGGGGATGATCTCCAGCAACATACGCGTGGTGGACGACATCAGCAAGGTAACCGCCAATGACCTCAAGGAGGCGGAGCGGTACGCGGCCACCGCCCCGAAAGGCGGCTCCTGCTGCAGCGGCCGGACCGCAGGTCGCGGCCCGGTCGCAGGGGCCGGCGCGCCTCTTCCCGAGGGGTTCTCGCTTAATCCGGGATCCATAGGCCGGGCGCGCATCAAGGATGGGGTCCAATACGTGGAGGTCGAGGTGAGCCGCAAGGGCTACTCTCCGGCGGTGGTGGTGCTGCAGCGCGGGGTGCCCAGCGAGTGGACCTTCCGGGCCGGTGAGCTGGACGAGGAAAGCTACCGGATGGTGTTCCCGGCCTACAACGCCGGCCTGGAGCTGCAAACGGGGGCCAACACGGTGACCCTGACCCCGGAAGGGGACTTCACCTTCGACAGCTGGAAGGGCGCGCTGCACGGCTACATCCGGGTGGTCGACGACCTTTCGGCCGTGAAGAGCTCCGAGGTTCAGGCCTTCATCCAGCGCCGGCTGGCGGAAAGGAGGGCGGCTGGCCGTTCCTAAGCGCGTCCTGGTCGTGGACGACGAGGACAAGATCCTGGAGGTGGTCTGCTCCTACCTGCGCCGGGAGGGCTACGAGCCGCTTCAGGCCGGAAGCGGGGACGAGGCCCTGCGGCTTTTCCAGAGCGAACGCCCCGACTTGGTGGTTTTGGACCTGATGCTGCCGGGGACCTCCGGCGAGGAGGTCTGCCGCCGGCTGCGGCGCGAGTCCCGGGTGCCGGTGCTCATGCTCACCGCCAAGGCCGCGGAGGAGGAACGCCTGCGCGGCTTCCGCCTCGGGGCCGACGATTACCTGACCAAGCCCTTCAGCCCGAGGGAGCTGGTCGCCCGGGTGCGCGCCCTGCTGCGCCGCGCTTCCGGGGAGCCGCTTCCCCTGGCCGGGGTCGTGCGCTTCAACCGGGGCGAGCTGGTGCTGGACCTGGAGCGGCGCCAGGTGCTGAAAGGCGGACGGCCGATCAGCCTGACCGCCACGGAGCTGCGCCTGCTGCTCACCCTGGCATCGCACCCGCGGAGGGTGTTCAGCCGGGAGGAGCTGATCCGCTTCGCCTTGGGCCAGGACTTCTCCGGATTCGATCGGACCGTGGACGCCCACGTGAAGAACCTGCGCCGGAAGATCGAGTCCGATCCGCGCCGCCCCGCCTACATCGAGACCGTGCGCGGCTCAGGCTACCGTTTCGGGGAGGCGAGCGATGGTGGCTAGCCTGCGCGCGCGGCTTTCCCTGGCCTTCGCCCTGATCGGCCTGGCCTCGGTGCTCTCGGTCAGCATCCTGGTCAACTTCTTCCTGGAGCTGCAGTTCCGCAAATACGCGCTGCGCAAGCAGGAGGAGCGCAACCATGACATCGCCGTGCTTCTGGGGGCCCAGTACCTGGGTCCGAGGCGCTGGAAGACCGAGGTGATCCAGGACATCGGGGTTTCGGTGCTCGAGGAAGGTCGCATCCTGAGGCTGCTGGACAGCGAGGGGCGCACGGTATGGGACGCGGTGGCCTACAACAGCGGCATCTGCCAGGCGATGATCGATCAGATGTCGCGCCGTATGCTGGCCCGCTACCCGGCCCTGCAGGGAGGACTGACCGAGCAGGGTTACCCGGTGCTGGCCGGAGGCCGGCGGGTGGGGACCGTGCAGATCGGCACCTACGGTCCGTTTTACTTCTCCGAGAACGATTTTCTGTTCATCGACGCCCTGAACCGCCTTCTGCTGTGGGTGGCTCTCGGCACCCTGGCCGCCGCGCTTGGCAGCGGCCTGCTGATCTCCCGCCGGCTCAGCGCGCCCCTGGTCGCGGTCACCGCCTCCGCCGGCCGAATCGCCTCGGGCGACTACCTTGTGCGGCTGCCGGCCGCCTCCTCCACCCGCGAGGTGCGCGACCTGATCCAGGCCATCAACCATCTGGCCCGCTGCCTGGGGGAGCAGGAGAGCCTGCGCAAGCGGCTCACCTCGGACGTGGCCCATGAGCTGCGCACGCCGCTCGCCACGCTGCGCAGCCACCTGGAGGCCTTGATCGACGGGGTATGGGAGGCCGGCCCGGCGCGCCTGAAAGGCCTGCACGAGGAGACGCTGCGCCTGGGGCGGCTGGTCGAGGACCTGTCAGCCCTGAGCCGCTACGAGCAGGAGAGCCCGGAGCTGAAGAAGGAGCCCCTCCGGCCGGCGGAGCTGGCCGCAGCGGTGGTCGCCCTGTGGCAGGAGCCCTTCCGGCGCAAGGGCGTTTCCCTGGAGCTCAAGGCCGGAGCGCCCGAGGCCGGCCTCCGGATCCAGGCCGACCGGGAGAAGCTGACCCAGGTGCTGACGAATCTGATCGACAACGCCCTGAGCTTCACCCCGCCCGGGGGGCGGGTGCAGGTCAGCCTGCGCGGCGGAGCCGGAGGGGTGGAGCTGGCCGTGGAAGACACGGGCTGCGGCATCCCCCCCGAGGACCTGCCGCACGTATTCGAGCGCTTCTACCGCGCCGACCCGTCCCGCGCCCGGGAAACCGGCGGCTTCGGCATCGGCCTGTCCATCGTACGGGAGATCGTGCGCGCCCACGGCGGCACGGTCGAGGCGCACAGCGCCCCCGGCCGGGGCTCGGAGTTCCGGGTCATCCTGCCGGATTCCGGCGCAAGCTCGCATTCAGCTTGATCGCCCCTCGACCGCCGGCCGCATATAAGAGCCACCGCTAATAAAAATTACAATCTATCGGGGAGGCAGCGAATGACAGACATCCAGGCAACCCAGGTCCGCCGGTTGGAGGAAATGTTCCCCGGCCGCGCCTCGTTTTCCCGCCGGGAGCGCTCGATGTACAGCCACGACGTGGGCGCCCTTCCCGGGCTGATCAAGCCGCTTTTGGGCCGCACCCAGCCGGCCGGGGTGGTGCAGCCGGTCTCGGAGGAGGAGCTGGCCGGCCTGGCCCGGTGGGCCGCTGCCGGGCGGGTGCCCCTGGTGCCGCGCGGCAAGTCCACCTCGGGCTACGGCGGGGTTTTCCCGGTCCGGGGAAGGCTGGTGGTGGATTTCGCGCGGATAGCCTCGGTCCTATCGGTCCTGGGTGACCGGGTTACGGTGGAGCCGGGCATCTCCTGGCGGAAGCTGGACCAGACCCTGGCGGCCAAAGGATCCACCCTGCGCCTTTACCCCTCCTCCTATCCTTCTTCTACGGCGGGCGGCCGGCTGGCCCAGGGCGGCGCCGGATTCGGCTCCTGGCGCTACGGCTGGCTCGTGGAGAACGTAGTCTCGGCCCGGGCCGTGCTCGGCGATGGCCGCATCCGCGAGTTCTCCGGCCGGGAGCTGGCCCTGCTATCGGAAGCCGAGGGCATCACCGGCCTGATCAGCCGGATCACCCTGATGGTCAGGCCGGCGCGGGGCGAGCGGCGGGTTTCCCTGGCCGCCTTCGACAGCGCCATGGCTATGGGCCGCTTCATTCCCTCGCTGGCCGGCCTGGAGCTCTGGTCGGTCTCGTTCGCCAACCCCATCATGGCGCGCCTGGCAAACCGGGCGCCGCTGCGGACACACCATGGGCACCCTGTGAGCGGGCGGGGAGCTCCTGAGCCAGGAGCTGGCCGACCACGAGTGGGAAGAGCGCTTCCACATCATGCGCATCAAGCGGCTGGGCCCCTCGCTGGCACCCGCCGAAGTGGTGGTGCCGCTGGGCGAGCTCCCGGCCGTCCTGGCCGAGCTGGAGGCCCGGGTGCGCCAGCCGCTGGCCCTGGAAGGGATGGGGGTCTCCGGCAGGGAGGCCGTGCCCCTGGGGTTCATCCCCCACGACCAGCGCCGGTTCTCCTTCAACCTGGCCTTTCCTCTAGCGCTGACCGTGACCAACACGGCCAAGCGCCACGGCGGCCGGGCCTACGCCACGGGCCTGTACTTCGCCAGCGAAGCCAGGAGCGTGCCGGGTGATGAGCGCATCGCGGCCCTCAGGGCCTTCAAGGCCGAAACCGACCCGGCGGGGACCCTGAATCCCGGCAAGGTCCTCTCCAGCAGGCTTTCCGGGCTGATGGGCCTGGCCTCCGGCCTGGAGCCCTTGCTGCGTCCGCTGGCCAATGCGGCGCGCATCCGCCTCGGCGAGAAGATCGGCAGGCGCCCGATCAAGGGCATCCCGGCGGACACTCTCTGGTACGCCTACGCCTGCTCCGGCTGCGGCTTCTGCGTGGAGGAGTGTGACCAGTACTACGGCCGGAGGTGGGAGAGCCAGTCTCCGCGCGGCAAGTGGTTCTACCTGCGCGAGCCGGCCGAGGGGCGGGAGAAGCTGGACCAGCAGGCAGTGGACACCTTCCTGGTCTGCACGACCTGCCAGATGTGCAACGTGCTCTGCTCCGAGGGGCTGCCCATCGAGCCGGCCTGGCTGGGCTTGCGGCAGATCCAAGTGGAGCGCAAGAAGATGATGACCATCCCGCCTTTCGAGATCATGTCCGCCTCCCTGGACGACAATCTGAGCATCTGGGCTTACTACCGGAAGAACCGCACCGACTGGGTCCCCGAGGAGGTGAGGCCGCTGATCAAGGCGCGGGCCGAAACCCTGTACTTCGCCGGCTGCACCGCATCGTTCGTGGAGAACGACATCGGCCAGTCCACGGTTCGCCTGCTGGCCGACGCCGGGATCGAGCTCACCGCCCTGGGCAAAGACGAGAGCTGCTGCGGCCTTCAGATGCTGGTGGCCGGAAAGTGGGAGCAGTTCGGGCGGATCGCGGCTCACAACCTCACCGAGGCGGCCAAGCGGGGGGTCAAGAAGGCGGTCACCAGCTGCCCGGCCTGCTGGCTGTCCTGGTCGCACTTCTACAAGGAGTGGGCGGGCAAGCTGGGCCTGAAGTACGAACTCGACGTGCAGCACTACTCCGAGGCGTCGGCCCCGGCCGTGGCCAGCGGCAGGCTGAAGTTCAACCGGACCGAGCGTAAGGTCACCTGGCACGACTCCTGCCACATTGGGCGCGCCTCGGTCTTTAGTCTGATCTCGGAGCCGGAGGTGGCCTACGGTATCGGCAAGGTCAAGCTCGATGAGGCCCGGGCAACCGGGGCCGAGGAGATCCTCTCTCTTTGCCCCTGCTGCCAGTTCCAGATGCGGGTCAGCGCCGCGCGGACCGGCATGGAGGTGAAGGTCACCGACCTGGCCTCCTTCCTGGCCAGGGCCCGGGGGCGCGAGGTCCGGGAGGACCTGCCGCACGTGCTCGATTCCTGGGCTACCTTCGAGGCCCTGATCGCCCTGATGAAGCCGGAGAACATGGCGGCGATGATGGAGGAGCTGTTCCCCGATCTGGTCCAAGCCATGCCGCTGGGAATGGGCGGGATGATGCGCTTCTTCGGACGGCTGGGGCTGCTGCCGCTGCCGAAGCCCCTGTTCCCCGTGCTGTTCCCACTGCTGATGCCCGGGATGATGCCCAAGGTCATGCCGGCCATGCTCGAGGCGGTGGCCAGACGGGTGCCCATGCCGGGCTTCATGAAGGAGCAGCTGCCGGAGCTGATGCCGCGGGCCATGGGCAACCTCATGCCCCACCTGCTGCCCGAGGCGGTGCCGCTGATCGCCCAGCCGCTGGTCGATTATCTGAGCCGGCCCAGGCGGGAAGCCGAGCCCCGGAGGCGGGGACAGGCGGCGGGGGCTTGAAGCGGGGCGCCGGCCCGACAGGGCGCAGGCCGGTGCTTTTCTTTTGGCGTTCCATCTGGTAGGGTGGGGCCCATGGAGGAAAAGAGGGTCTTCCTCACCTCCCTTTCGACGGCCTGCGGATGAGGCGCCAAGATGGGCCCCGCGGCCCTGGCGCAGGTACTGCGGCCGTTGCAAGGGATGTTTCCGGCTGATCGCTTCCCCGAGCTGCTGGTAGGTCTGGCGGCCGGCGACGACGCCGCCGTGTACCAGGTGGGGGCGGACCGCGCCCTGATCCAGACGGTGGATTTCTTCCCGCCGATCGTGGATGAGCCCTATGACTATGGGGCCATCGCCGCGGCCAATGCCATGAGCGACATCTACGCCATGGGCGGGGAGGTGGCCCTGGCGCTGAACATCTGCTGCTTCCCGGAGGAGCTTCCGGCCTCCTCGCTGCAGGACATTCTGCGCGGCGGCGCCGACAAGGTTGCCGAGGCCGGCGGGGTGCTGGTCGGCGGGCACACGGTGACCGATCCGGTGCTGAAGTACGGCCTGGCCGTTACCGGCTTCGTGCACCCCGAGCGGGTCTGGACCAGGGCCGGAGCCCGCCCCGGCGATTTCCTGGTCCTGACCAAGCCGCTGGGCACGGGCCTGACCACCACGGCCCTGAAACGCAAGCAGGTCACCTCCGGCCAAATCGCGGACTCCATCGCCGGCATGAAGCGCCTCAACCGCCGGGCGGCCGCGTTGCTCCGGTCGGCGGGGGTGCGGGCCTGCACGGACGTCACGGGCTTCTCCCTGCTGGGTCACGGCCTGGAGATGGCTGAGGCAAGCGGCGTGCGCCTCCGCCTGGCGCTGCGGGCCATTCCCCTGTTGGATCGGACGGGCGAGGCGGTGCGGCTGGGCGCCTTTCCGGGCGGGAGCTACCGCAACAGGCAACACTACCAGGCCCGGGTGTCTTTCGTCCCCGGCATCGATGAGCTGGAGCGGCTGGTGCTCTTCAGCCCGGAGACCTCAGGCGGGCTTTTGGCCGCAGTGCCCAAGGAGCGGGTGGAGGCGCTTCGGGAACGCAGCGCACGAGAAGGAGAGCCGCTATGGGTCATCGGCCGGGTGACGGAAGGCTCCGGCATCGAGGTGGCCTCGGAGGAAAGGGTATGAACGCGGGCCGCCGGCCGGAGGACTGACGGCTTACACCACCCGAGCTTTCCGTGCTGCCGCGAACGTGGATGCCAGGTAGATTACGATCCCCAGCCAGATCAGGCTGAAACTGATCAGGTGCGCGCGCGTGAACGCCTCGCGATACAGCAGCACGCCGAGGACCAGGTGCAGGGTCGGAGTCAGGTACTGGATGAAGCCAACCATGGAAAGAGGGATCAGCCGCGCGCCGCTGGCAAACCACACCAGCGGCAGGGCCGTCACCGGCCCGGCCAGCACCAGCAGCACATGGGTCAGGACGTTCGCGCTGCCGAACGCTCCGCGGCCCAGGCCCGTCTCCCACCCCAGGAACAGCAGAGTCAACGGCAGCAGGTAAAGGGTCTCGATGAAGGTCCCGGTCACCGAGTCCACGGCCACGGTTTTGCGGAACAAGCCGTAGAAGCCGAAGGTGAAGGCCAGGACCAGGGAAATCCAGGGCAGAGCGCGGTAGTGTACGGTCAGGAAAGCCACTCCCGCCAGGGCGAAGGCCACCGAAACCGCCTGCCAGAAGGTCAGGCGTTCCCGCAGCAGCAGAACGCCGAGGCCCACGCTGACCAGCGGGTTGATGAAGTAGCCCATGCTGCTTTCCAACAGGTGGTTACTGACCACCGCCCAGATGAACACCGTCCAGTTCGCGCTGACCAGGACGGCGGTCAGAACCAGGGTCGGCGCGGTTTTCCGGTTGGACAGGGCGTCCCGAACCGCTCCCCAGCCCCGGCGCAGGCTGATCAGCGCGGCCAGCAGAAGGCAGGTCCAGAGGATGCGGTGCGCCGGGATCTGCAGCGCCGGCACATGGTTGAGGAGCTTCCAATAGGGCGGCACGAAGCCCCAGATCAGGAATGCGCCGGCCGTATACAGGACCCCGGCGGTGAACTTCTTTTGCGGAAGGCGACGCGGCGTCATGGAATTGCGGCCACTATAGGCGCTTTGGAACTCCATGACAATGGGTGGCGATGGTTGCCCGTCCAGTTTGTTTCAGGCGTGATGGATAACAGCATGCGGATCGATTTCGAGCGTTGCGACCCTGCAATCAGCTCCTATTGACATTCGATAGAAAGAATTACATAATAGTTTCGTAAGTATTTCGATGGTAAATACTCAGATCAGCGAAAGGGAAAAGGAAATCCTCAAGCTACTTTCGAATGATCCCGGAATCTCGGTGGCCAGGATGAGCGATCTGCTCGGCGTCTCCGCGGTCACGATCCGCAGCGACCTGAATGATCTTTCGCAGAAGGGCCTCGTCCTGCGCACCCACGGCGGAGCCGCGCCCGCCTACCACCCCCATGTCGCGGAGCGGCAGAACCTCAACGTCGAGGCCAAGAACCGCATCGCCCAGGCAGCGGCGGCCCTGGTCGGCGACGGGGACATGATCATGATCGAAGCGGGCACCACGACCGCCCTGGTGGCCAAATACCTGCTCGGCAAACGCTTCGTGAACATCGTGACCAACTCGACGCTGATCCTGCCGTTCGCCCGCATGAATCCCGGCATTCACCTGACGGTGGTCGGCGGGGAGTTCCGCCCCGCCACCGAGTCGCTGGTCGGGCCGGCAGCGCTGGCCGAGCTGGACCGTTTTCACGTTCGCCTGGCCTTCGTGGGCACCGACGGCTTTTCCATGGCGGGCGGCTTGACCACGCACCTGGTGGAGGGCGCGGAGATCGTGCGCAAGATGGCCGAGCGCAGCGAGAGCGCCGTGCTGGTGGCCGATTCCACCAAATACGGCAAGATCGGTTTCGTGCACGTCTTGCCGCTGCAGGGAGTGCACCGGCTGGTTACCGACACCGGCTTGAGCGCGCAGGCGGCGGAAGAGCTGGCGGCAGCCGGAGTGCAAGTGAGCAAGGTGTAAGGAGGAGGCCCAATGGCGGCAGAAGTGATCCTGCCCAAGCAGGGGCAGTCCGTGGAGACCTGCCTGATCCTGAGCTGGAAGAAGAAGGTCGGCGAGCCCGTGCAGGAGGGGGAAACCCTGGTGGAAGTGGAGACGGACAAGGCGGCCTTCGAGATCCCGGCCACGGCCAGCGGGACCCTGCTCGCGATCTACCACCAGGCCGGCGAGGACGTGCCGGTGCTCAGCCCCCTGGCCCTGATCGGACAGGCCGGTGAAGCCGTTCCCGAGGCGCCGGGCCGGCCGGCGCCTGAGGCGCCAACTGCGGGAGCCGGCATCCCGCCGGCAGCCGTTTCCTCCGCCCCCGAGCCTGAGCCCCGATCCGAAGGCCGTCTGCCAATTTCGCCGCGCGCCCGCAGGCTGGCGCAAGCCGCAGGCCTGAGCCCGGCCGATCTGGCCGGCGCCCTGCCCCAGGGCCGGGGCAGCGGGCCGGGCGGGCGAATACTGGAGAGCGATGTGCGCCGGCTCATGGAATCGCGCCCGGCGCGGCCGGCCGTAGCGGCTCCATCCAGGCCGGCCCCGGCGCGCCCGGCCGCTGCGGTAGCCGCTGCCGTCGCTGGAGCCCCCGCGGCGCCCCGAGCGGCCGAGTTCCCCGGACCGGTCAGCGAGATCCCGGTCAAGGGCGTGCGCAAGATCATCGCCGAACGGATGCTGGCCTCCATCACGGGCAGCGCCCAGTATACGCTGCACGCCTGGGCCGATGCCGAGATGCTGGTTTCTTACCGCAACCGGCTGAAGGAGAGCCCTGAGGAGCTGGGCCTGACCTCGATCACCATCGGCGACCTGGTCAACTTCGCCGCCGTCCGCGTGCTGGCTAGGCACCCCGAGGCGAACTGCCACTTTCTGGATGGAAAGATCCTGCAGTTCCAGCGGGTGCACCTGGCCTTCGCCGTGGACACCCCTCGGGGCCTGCTGGTGCCGGTGATCCGCAACGCCGGCCTGCTGAGCCTGAAACAGCTTTCCGCCGAGGCCTCCCGC
>Ga0315280_10003047_pt1 | contig 26194 bp, 13 predicted proteins | sample YL17G06_40_MG_FD_203697 | JGI IMG/M metagenome (GOLD analysis project Ga0315280, IMG submission 203697) | Sediment microbial communities from Yellowstone Lake, YNP, Wyoming, USA - YL17G06_40 | ecosystem: Environmental > Aquatic > Freshwater > Lake > Sediment | place: USA: Wyoming | collected...
GGAGACCTACCACCGCAAGACCTACGAGAAGCTGCACCCACGGCATACGATCAAGGGCAGCTACCTCTGGCGGCTGTACGCGATGCACCGCGCGATGGAGGCCGGCGTCGATGACGTGGGTCTTGGCGTGCTGTTCGGCCTGTACGACTGGAAGTTCGAGGTGATGGGATTGCTGTATCACGCGCTCGAGTTGGAGAAGCGGTTCGGTATCGGGCCGCACACGATCTCGTTCCCCCGGCTCGAACCGGCGCACAATACGCCCTTCGCGCAGAACCCCGAGTACCGGGTGGACAATGAGGCTTTCAAGAAGCTGGTGACGGTGATCCGGCTGGCTGTGCCATACACGGGCATGATTCTGACCGCCCGCGAGAATGCCCAGTTGCGGCGGGAGATTCTGCCGCTGGGCTGCACGCAGACGGACGCCTCGACCCGCATCGGTATCGGCGGCTATGCCGACCGGTTCGACGAGGCCCAGCATGGCGAGATTCAGCAGTTCATGCTCGGGGACACGCGCTCGCTCGATGACGTGGTGCGCGAGCTTGCCGAAGCCGGCTCCATCACCTCGTTCTGCACGGCCGGGTATCGTTGCGGACGGACGGGCCGCAAGATCATGAAGCTGCTGCGCAGCGGCCAGGAAGGCCAGTTCTGCAAGCTCAACGCGGTGATTACTTTCCGCGAGTGGCTCGATGACTTCGCCAGCCCGGAGACGATCGCGGCGGGCGAGAAGGTGATCGCCAAGGAGATCGCCCAGGTCAAGAAGCAAATGCCGGAGGTCTTCGAGACCTTCATGAGCTACTACGAGAAGACCCGGACGGGCGAGAGAGACCTGTATTTCTAGCGATTCACGAGGACGTTGGACATGGCAAAGACTCAGTTGAAAGAGAAGACCGCACCGATGGTCGACGAGAAACGCGTCGAGCTCCGCCAGTTCATCGAGGAGATGAAGACGAAGGAGCACGCGGATTCGCATCTGATTGACGTGCTGCACAAGACGCAGCATTTGTATGGTTATCTGCCGACCGAGATCATGGATGAGATCGCCCAGGCGATGCAGATTCCGACGGCTCACATCTGGGGCGTGGCGACATTTTACCACTACTTCAAGCTGACGCCGCCGGGACAACACGAGATCTCGGTCTGCCTGGGTACGGCCTGCTACGTCAAAGGCGCTACCCAGATCCTCCAGACGATCAAGGATGAGCTGAAGATCGACTTCGGTGAGATCACGGAGGATGGACTGTTCTCGCTGGGACCGGCGCGCTGCCTGGGCGCCTGCGGCCTGGCGCCGGTCGTCATGATCGACGAGAGAATCCACGGCGAACTGACGCCCAAGAAGATCATGCAAATCCTCAAAGACTACCGGAAGCAGGCCGGGAAAGAGCAATCGTGACCAGCTCTCACATACAGACCGTTCTGGAGAGGGTCTATGCCGCCGCGGCGCCGGAGTTGGTGGATGTGGAAGCCGTACTGCGCATCACGGACCCGGAGGATCTCGGCCAACTGTTTGGTCTTGCCGATCGCGTCCGGCAGGAGTTCGTCGGAGATGGCGTGCTGCTGCGGGGGCTCATCGAATTCTCCAACATGTGCCGCAACACGTGTCACTATTGCGGCTTGAATCGCGGCAACCGTCAACTCCGGCGGTATCGGTTGACCCGGGAGGAGATTCTGACGGCTGTCGAGCAGGTCCGTGCCGCCGGGATCGGAACCGTTGTGCTCCAGAGCGGCGAAGAAGACGATCTGGATGCCGACTGGCTCCGGGAGATCATCGTGGAGATCAAGTCTTCTTTCGACGCGGCCGTGACACTCAGTGTCGGGGAGCGCGGTCGCGCGGAATACCAGTTGTGGAAAGAGGCAGGGGCCGACCGGTACTTGCTCAAGATCGAGACGTCGGACCCGGGCCTCTACAGACAATTGCACCCCGGCATGAGCTTTGAAAACAGGATCAGGTGCTTGCGGGACCTGGCCGAATTGGGCTATCAGACCGGCTCCGGGAACATCGTTGGTCTCAAGGGGCAGACCACGGCGGACTTGGCGCGTGACATCCAGTTTTTCAAGCAGGGCAATTTCGACATGATCAGCGTCAGTCCCTTCATTCCGCACCCGCAGACCCCTCTGGCCGACGAGCCGGCGGGCGATCTGTGGATGACCCTGAAGATGACGGCTCTGACGCGGATTGTCAGCCGCAATGCTCATATCCCGGCCACGACGGCGCTCGGGTCGCTGCTCGGCCGGGATGAGCGACCCAAGGCCCTGGTTGCAGGGGCCAATGTGTTGATGCCGAGCTTTACCCCGGCGCGGTATCGCCGGGACTACGAGATCTATCCAGGCAAGCGATGTATCGCCGAAGATGCGGGAGTCTGCCCGGCCTGCATGGAGCAGATGGTGGCCGGGATCGGCCGGTGGGTGGATTACTCCCGGGGGGATAGTCTGAAGAGAAGTCTCAAGTGTGAAGTGGGAAGTTTGAAGCATGTCATTGCGAGCGAAGCGAAGCAATCTCCCATCCCCCAGATTGAGATTGCTTCGTCGCTGCGCTCCTCGCAATGACATTCCTCAAGCCTAAAACTGCGGAACGTTGAACGAAGGAGAAATGTGCGATGGCGAAAAAGGTGCTGATGATTGATGACGATCCGGAATTTGTCGAGGCGATCTCGAATCTGCTCGATGCCAAGGGCTACGATGTCCACACGGCCTCCAACGGCAAAGAAGGCGTGGAAAAAGCCAAGGTCGAGAACCCCGATATCATCCTGCTGGACGTGATGATGACGACCAAGAACGAGGGTTTCAACGTCGCGCAGGAATTGCACGGCAACGAGAAGCTCAAGGATACGCCCATCATCATCATGACCGGGATTCGGCGGGAAATGAACCTGCCGTTCGGCTTCGAGCCGGACGAGACGTGGCTGCCCGTCAAGCGCGTGCTGGAGAAGCCTGTCAAGCCGGAGGTCCTGCTCTCGGCGATCTCCGAGAACATTCGAAAGGGATGAGGCGTCGAGCTACCGGGAGCGTTGGCCGGGCACGAGCAGCTTGGAGGCCATGACTGCCAGCCGTTGCGGATGCGCCTGCCGAAAGTGTCTTTCCAGGGACATGCCCGAAGGCAGATACTCTGTCGGCGGCAGTTCCTGGCAGACGCGGCGGAAGGTGATTTAGCCGTACAGCCGCGAGGCGCGGGCAAACGGGGGAGACTCATGTGCGGAGGCAATATTCTCTAAATTACCCTTGACGACGGGCTACAAGTCGGTTTTATTAACGCGTTGTGATCGAGAAGGGGACGGGTCGCCCGTCGCGACGGGACGCCCAAGCCCGTGGGTGATTGGCTGGATGAGGTCCTGAGCGAATTGCTCATTTCTTATAGGACACACAAAAAGGATTGGTCGTTCTTGGAAAGGATTCGACAATGCGGAGTGTCAAGCTTTCAACCGTTCTGATTGTGTTCGGTCTCTCGGCGGGGTTGGCGTTCATTGGGGGCTGTGCCGAGGGCGACTTGCAGACCCAGAACCGCGTCCAGCAGACCCGGATCTCCGATTTGGAGAGCAAGCTCCAGGCCTCCCAGTTGCAGCTTGAGCAGCTTAAGAAAAGACTGGAAGCGGCGGAGGCTAAAGGGGGGGTCGAGGTCGAGACGCTCCGCCAGAAGGTCGCGGCCTTGGAAGAGGACGTGGCCAAGAAAGCTGCCCTCATCAAGTCCATGCAGGATCGCCTGATGGGGGGCTCGCCGCTGCCCGTGGAGTTGAGTACGGCCCTGGAGGATTTTGCCAAGGGCAATGACATGGTCGAGTACGATGCGAGCCGCGGCATGGTCAAGTTCAAGAGCGACCTGATTTTTGACAAGGGCAGCGATGCCGTGACCGCGCAGGCGGCCGAGGCCATCAAGACCCTGTCGGGCATTCTCAATGGCGAGCAGGCCAAGAAGTTCGATATCATTGTCGCGGGCCACACGGATGATATCCCCATCCAGAAGGCGGAGACGCTCAGGGCTCATCCCACGAATCGCGCCCTGTCGTGCCATCGGGCGATCTCGGTGGTGGAGCTGATGGAGAAAGACGGAATCGAGCCGAGGCGGTTGAGCACACGCGGGTTCGGCGAGTATCGGCCGCTGGAGCCGAATGCCCCCAACAAGAAGGGCAATCCCAAGAACCGCCGCGTCGAGATCTACATCGTGGCGGCGGGCGCCTAGCCTCCCCGCCTGGCGGTCAGAAACCTCAGACCCACAAGGCTGCGAGCCTCTCTCGCAGCCTTTTCTATTCCAGGTCGTTGCGAGCGGAGCAATCTCCCACCCTTGGAGCGTCCGACAGAAGGAACGGCAGACGGACGCCCTTCTGTCACCCTCGCGCAGAGCCTGCCCTCGACCTGATCGGGGGCGGGCGTCCAAGAAAACCGCGGCACAAGTGGATTCCTGCTTTCGCGGGAATGACAGAGGCGACCTCGATAGGGAATCTCCGCGCTAGATCGTCGGTAAATGCTCGCGCCTATCCGTTGCTCAGGGCCACGAGCGCCAGATTCAGGAGGTCTTTGTAGGCCTCCTGGAATGCGTCTGCGTTGACCTCGTCCATGGGATCCCACCCGACGGCTTCGATAAGCTGGATACGGTTGAGGATCAGCGGCAGATCCTCCGCCGTGGGATTGTGCGGGTCGGACAGTCCATCCTCGTTCAAGTCCTCGATCAGGTCCTGGCGTTCGTGGGCCGAGAGGCTCGGGTCGTTGATGGCCGCATACCAGTAGATCTCCGCATCCGCATCGGCCCCGACGAACCCCAATGCCATTCGTGCCAGGGGATCCTGTAGCGCCTCTGGGGCCGGACGGACACCCGGCGTGGACACCGCAGCCTCCGCGTTCGCCTTGCTTGGGGCCGGTTTCTGCTCGCTTACTGAAGTCAGGCCCTCGGGTCTTCCTGGCTCTGGTTGAGGCTGGCGGACGGCGGAGCCAACGTCCTGGCCGGACGACGGCTTCCGTCTAACGGTTGGTGTGGCCGCTCGAGGCGGGACCGAGCGTTCCGCCTCCCTGGAGCGCGACGATGGAACTCTGCGATCGACTCTCTCTGACCGGAGCGGAGTATCCTTCGTTGCCGGGCGTCTCGGGACGGCCACGCGCGCGACGCCATACAGGACGACTATCGCCAACGCCGCCACGACCGCGTTTCTCGTACTCTTCATGTTATTCCCCACCGGCATCACCCGTGAACGCTGCTTATCCCGACTCCTCCATTCTATCAAAGCTATTATGGATCAGCAATCCTTCCCGGGCTGCCCTTGCGTCCCTCTTCCTCGCGATCGAACGCGAGGAAAACGAGCGTGGCTTCGAAGGCGTACCGCGACAAGACGCGGGCGGCCTCCAGAACGCCCGCGACCCCACTGGCCATGAAAGCGCCGAGGCCCGCGCCAGGTCGGCACGGGCCTCGGTGTTCGATGTTGTTATCCAACGAGGGACTAACGCTACGGCCGGATCACTTGGATGTCGTCAATGAAGATGCGACCGGCCCCGCCTGCCGCCGGGACTTTCCGATCGCCGACGCCAAGGTACATCTTCTTGACCTTGGCCAGATTCACGCCGGCAAAGTCGCTCAGCGGGATCTTCCACTGGGTCCATTTGGCCGTACCCATGATGGCCGCATCCGGATAGGCGACGACGCCGACATGCTTCGACGCGTCTTCCAGCGCCACGTACACAGGAATCAGGGCATTGCCGGCCCGGCCCTGGACGTAGAGGACCAGAGTATCGGCCCCATTCGCGGTCCAATCTTCCGTGGGTGCGAACTCCCGCTCGGCTTCACTGTAGAAGGGGGAGTTGACGTTGTTGTAGTCCAGAGGCATGGATTGTTTGCCGCTATGCACGATTTTCTGCTCGGCGAAGGGCGCCGACTGGTAGCCGACCGTGGAGCCGGTCCCATTGGTCCAGCCGTCAATCCAAGTCTCGTAAATCCGGCTGCCCTCGTCGTCCGCGTAGCTCTCGAAATCATCCACGGACAGGCAGGTGGTGAATTTCCACACGGAGCCGGTCCTCACGGTGCCGCTCGCGACGGTCTCGTCCACGCGCCAGTAGTAGGTCGCCAGGCTTTCCAGAGCTCCCGGCGCGAAGGTCGGATTGGTCAACTCGCCTTTATCCGCGGCTGCCACTCCTTGCGTGACGGCATCGGAGCTGTCGCCGAGATACAGATGATGCTTGATTGCGGTTTGACCCGGCAGCCACGTCAGGACGGGGGCCGGTGCGGCGTCGTTGGCGCCGTCTGCCGGCGTGGGGCGATAGGCCTTCAGGTCTTGTGCGACGAAACTCCAGACATTGCCGGCCTGGATGACGCCGGTGGCGTCGATCTCATCGACGCGCCAATAATAAGTCGCGCCGGGCGTGAGTCCCTGCACATAGTACACCATGGCGAAGGGCTGACGGGCGGCGACGAGGTTCGCCTCGGTCAGGTTCGGGGTGGTGCTGATATAAACATTGTGCAGCAAGGCGCCGAGTCCGGCTTTCCACTGGAACAGGGGCATGGCCACGGCCGTCGCCCCGTCGGCCGGCAAGGGGTTCCGGGCCTTGGTCGCCGCGATTCCCACGATCTTGGCGTGAGCGAGAATATCCTGATCCGACAAGGCGCGGTTATAGACCACCGCCTCGTCCAGGACCCCCTGAAGCCAGTCGGCAGGACCGGCGCCGCGGCCGCCGATTCTCAACCGCGGAAGGTCCACGCTGCTTGTGCTGGTCCCCATCAACTCCCCGTTGACGAACACCTGGGTGCCGGAGCCGTTGTTGCGAAACGTCAGGTGGATCCATTCGTTCTGGGGGGCGATCAGGTTCTGGAGTGTGTAGCCGGCGCTGGGTGTAAACTGGTAGTCGGCGACACCGTAGAGTGTGAATCCCACCTCCCCGACCGCCGTCCAGCCGGCCAGACGGATGGAAGTCGTGTCACTATCGTGGAGAGCCATGGAATCGTTCGCCGCCGCGGCCTTCGTCGACATGACGACGTATTCCACCGTCCACTGGCCGGCGAGGTTCGCGGTCCCGGCGAACACGGCCGTATTGGTGCCGCCGCTCCTGGTGAAGGTCGCGGCGCTGGCCGAGCCGAAGAACCCCACTTGGCCGGGCGTCGGCCCATCGTACTTACCATTGAGCTTGCCGCTGCCGGAATCGAGGCAATCGGTTCCGCTGGTCTCGTTGAACTTGTACCAGTGCAGCGGGTTGCCGGCCGTGATGGCCTTTTCCCAGTCGGCCAGAGGATCGGCCTGCACCACCCCCAGCAAAGCCAGTAAGCACACACACGACATCAAAGAAAGCCACTTCTTCTCATTCATGATGCTGCTCCTTCCCCCTCATTACCCTGATGATTGTTTACCTACGTACCTGTGCCACTCCTGAAAAGACCGGGGCCCGTGTCCTTCGACACAGGCCCCGGTGTTCAACTTCTGGGGTAACCGCCTTCGGTTACCGAGAATGTCGGACAGGCATCGGGGCCTGCCCCCTACTTGATCACTTGGATGTCGTCGATATAGATGCGACCGGTGCCACCCGCGACCGGATTCTTGCGGTCGCCGACCCCGATGTACAGCTTCTTGACCTTGGCCAAATTCACGCCCGTGAGGTCGCTGAGTGGAATCTTCCACTCGGTCCAGGCCGCGGCGTTCACCGCCGTGGCGTTGGTCGCCGTGGCGATCTTACCAGCACTGTCCTGGACTACCACGTACAGGCTTCCCGCGTCGTTATACTGCGCGCTGGCGATCTGGGCGCCTTGCCACGGGCCGGTGACACCACCGGTCGCGCTGATGCTGTCGAACTCGAAGGTCCGCTGCTCACCACTGGCGTGCGAGGTCACACACAGGCCGATGAACACCGGAGCGGCCATCGTGATGGTCTGCGGCGTACCCACCGACCGCCACGTCTTGCCGTCCGCGGAGTACGAGCCGCTGAGGTTGTCGCCCGTACGCTCGATCTTCACCCAGTAGGGCGGCTTGACCACCGTGGCAGAATCCGTGTTGACGCAGCCGCCATTGGCGGCCAAGCGGTACTGGAAGCTGGCGCCGTTACCCGCGGCTCCATCGGAGTTGGCGGTCATGACCATGTTGACGAAGGTCGAGCCGCCGTTGAGGCTGTCGCGAATCATCACGCCGGCCTTGGCCCAGGTATTGGACCCGGCGCCGATGCTGACGACGCGCGCGACGATGGAGCCGTTGCCGTCGAGGGTCTTATAGGCATAGACGAACTCATCGGAGTTGTTCCAGATGTCGGAGCCGTCGCCGGTCAGGGTGATCTTGCCGGCCGTCTCGGCGACCGCGACGCCGGCCACCGCCGGATAGCCTCGGACCCACAGACTCAAGGCGTTCATGTCATTGATCGTCCAATTCTGCAGAGACGAAAGCTCCAGCTCGGCCTCGCTATAGAACGGCGTCTTGCTGTTGTCGAAGTCCATGGGCATCGACTGCTTGCCGCCGTGGATGATCGTTTGCTCCGCAAACGGAGCCGTCGTGTTGCCCACCGTGGAGCCGGTGCCGTTGGTCCAGCCATCGACCCAGGTTTCATAGATCCGGCTGCCCTCGTCATCGGTGTAGCTCTCCATGTTGTCGACGAGGATGGAGGTAGTGAAGCTCCAGACTTCGCCGGTCTTGACGCCGCCACCGACCAGCAGTTCATCCACACGCCAGTAGTAGGTCGTTCCCTCCTGAATGTCGGGGGAGGTGTAGGTGGCATTGGTAAGCTCGCCCTTATCGGCGTTCGCTGCACCCTGCTTGACGGCCTCAGGATCGTCGCTGAGGTACAGGTGGTGCTTGAGGGTACCCTTTCCCGGTAACCACGTGAGGGCCACCCCAGACGAGACGTTCCCGGCATTGTTGGCGGGCGTAGGATAATAGGCTGTCTCGGCCTGGGCCACGAAACTCCACACGTCGCCCGTGCAGACCGTGCCATCGGCCTCGATCTCATCAATCCGCCAATAATAGGTCGCGCCCGGCTGCAGACCCGCCACGTGGTAATAGATGGGGAACAACTGCTTGCCGATGTGCTCGGTCTCGCCAGGCGTCGGGTTCGTGCCAAAGTAAACATCATGCCACAGAGCGAAGGGCCCGGCGTTCCACGTCAGCAGCGGCGCGGCCACGGCCGCTTGGCCGTTGGACGGCATCGGGTTCCAAGCCTTCTGGGCAACATACTCGGCCACGCGGATGATGTCTTCGACGACGGCTTGACCGCCCGTGTCGCGGAACCGGACGAAGCCTCGGAAGGTGTCATTCGGCACGTAGTGCTTCGCCCACGCGCAGGCATTTCCGGCGTTGTCTTTGGCCAGAATCTCGAGATTGTCAGTCACCGTCGGGGCGGCGGGCCGCTGGGAGGTCCACGTCGCGGTCAGACCCCAAGCCGTTCCGAGGGGGGTGATCGTCGACGTGTTGCCGCTGTCGCGCGTGGCGCTGGAGGTGTTGAACCCCAGGATCGCAGGGGCGCCACTGTCTCCCCAGGTGGTCAGGGCGGCGGTAGCATTGGTCTGGTAGTAGAAGGGGATATCGCCGTACCAGACAATCTTGCCGCCGGCATCGAGATACCTGCGCAGCGTGCAACTGCTCGACATCGTCTCCGTCACGGTGTCCGGCGCGGCGTCTCGGCAGAACACGACCACGCTGAAGGCCTTGTCGGCGATCCGGGCGGTCATCCAGGTCTTGAGCTGGTCGGCGTTCAGGAGCGTGTAACCGGCGGCCACCAGAGCGTCGCGCGTCGCGTCGCTGCCTCCCTGCCAAGCCGTGCCGTACCGTGCGTCGGAGTAGACAGCCTTCTGCCACACGACCTCCTTGGCTTGGGCCAAGCCCACGGTCAGCAGCAAAAGGCTCACACAAACAGACCTCTTACACATGCTTGTCCTCCTTCTCGAATTCCCCAGTGATCCTCTATTGGTCGTCACCGCACACTCGTAGCATCGCTGCACGCCGGGGTGGCACACTACCAAGTATGGACCCTAAGCTCCAATTGACAAATCCCGCGCCGTGGAAGCCGTGGTCGGGCGCTCCTCCTGAATTCACTATCTATAGACCGCTACTGGCTCGCTGTCGCGGCACCGCGACACACCATCAGTCACAAGCTGACACGAGGCCGAGCCAATAACCTAATCTATAGCATATCGGCCCGTTGGCGTCAATGCTTTAGCTGGGATTCTCGGACCTGGTGGACAAAGGACAAAAAAACGGAGGACAGAGGACGCTATCGTCCTCCGCCCTCCGTTCTTGAACCTCTTTACGGCTTGGTCACGCGGATGTCATCGATGTAGATGCGACCGCTGCCGCCCGCGGCTGGGTTGTTGCGGTCACCCACGCCGATGTACAGCTTCTTGACCTTGGCCAGGTTCACGCCGGTCAAGCTGCTCAGCGGAACCTTCCACTCGGTCCAGGCTGCCGCGTTCACCAAGGCAGGATCGGAAGCGACGGCCACTTTGCCGGCGCTGTCCTCCACGGCCACATACAGGCTCGCCACATCGTTGTACCGCGGGCTGGCGATCTGGGCCCCTTGCCACTGGCCGGCGACGCCGCCCGTCGTGGTGATGCTGTCGAACTCAAAGGTTCGCTGCTCACCACTGGCGTGCGAGGTCACGCACAAGCCGATGTAGACGGGCGCGGACATCGTGATGGTCTGGGGCGTGCCCACGGACCGCCACGTTTTGCCGTCGGCGGAGTAGGAGCCGCTGATGTTGTCGCCCGTGCGCTCGATCTTCACCCAATAGGGCGGCTTGACCACCGAGGTGGAATCCGTGTTGGCGCAGCCGCCGTCGGCCGCCAAGCGGTACTGGAAGCTGGCGCCGTTGCCGGCGGCTCCATCGGAGTTGGCGGTCATGACCATGTTCACGAAGGTCGAGCCGCCGTTGAGGCTGTCGCGAATCATCACACCGGCCTTGGCCCAGGTGTTCGTTCCAGGACCGATGCTGACGACGCGTGCAACCATGGAACCATTGCTGTTGAGGCTCTTGTAGGCATAGACGAACTCATCGGAGTTGTTCCAGATATCGGAGCCATCCCCGGTCAGGCTGATCTTGCCGGCGGCTTCGGCGACTGCCACGCTGGTGACGGCCGGATAGCCGCGGACCCACAGACTCAAATCAGTCACGCCATTGACCGTCCAGTTCTGCAGGGGCGAGAACTCCTGCTCGGCTTCGCTGTAGAACGGCGTTTTGGCGTTGTTGTAATCCATCGGCATCGCCTGCTTGCCGTCGTGGACAATCGTCCGCTCGGCAAACGGAGCGACCAGGTTGCCGACCACGGAACCCGTGCCGTTGGTCCAGCCATCGACCCAGGTCTCATAGATCCGGCTGCCTTCATCATCCGTGTAGCTTTCCATGTTGTCTACGGGGATGAAGTTGGCGGTCGTGAAGCTCCAAACCGTGCCTTTCCACGGGCTGTCGGCCTCGCCGGCGTTGGTCTCATCGACGCGCCAGTAGTAGGTCTTGCCCCACTCCAGATCGCCGGTGTCATAGCTGGTGCCGGTCTGGCTGCCCACAAAGAGCGGGCTGGTGTTGTCGGCCGCCGCGACGGCGTCCTTGTCGGTGCCGAAGTAGACCTCATGCTTCTGGGCCTTGTCGCCGGCAGTCCAGCTCAGGGTCAGGCTCTGGGCGGTATCGACCGCACCATTGGCCGGAGTCGGGCCAAACGCCTGCAGCGGCGCCAGGTAGAACATGTCCACGTACTTGGCCGGAATAACCTGACGGGCGGCAATGCCCGGACCCTGCCAGGCCACTGCCGTGCTGTCGCCACCGCCACCTTCCTTACCAAGGGCCATGATGAAGTACTTCTGGCCGGCCTCCAGCTTGATGGCCGCGGACTTCTGGCCGGCGCCACCGGCGCCTCCGCCCGTGTTGTCGAAGTCCAAGGCGGGGGTCCAGCCGCTCACATTGGCGATCCTCACCGCGTTCGTCGGGCTACCGTCGGTGCTCAGCCACAGTTGCTGCTCATCATCCCCGGCGATCCAGAAGGTGTAGTCGCCGGTCTGCTCGGGCTTGAGCCAGCCCCACAGCCGCTGGCCGTAGTTGTCGGCCCAATCGACGCGGCTCTGGAAGGTATCCACGTACTCGCTGCCATCCGGGTTGCTGGGATAGTTGGCATTGCCGGTCAGTGCACTGACGTTGGTGCCACCGATGTTCAGCCACCACTCGTACTTGATCTTATTGGCGGGGCCGGCATCGGCCGTGCTGAAGCTCCACACGTCGCCTGACACGGACGTTCCGTCGCCCTTGACGGTGTCCGCGCGCCAATAATAGGTGGTGGAGGCGCGGAGGGCGCCAGTGTTGAAGGTGGTGTCGGGGCTCGTGCCCTTATCGACGGAGGCAGCGCCGTTGGCCACCGCCGCCTGATCGGTTCCGAAGAACACGTGCTGCCCGGTCGCCGCCTTGCCCTTCAGCCAAGTCAGGTTCATCCCAGGCAGCAGGCCGGTGGCACCGTCGGCGGGTGTCGGCGCGTAGGCTTTGACAGGTTCCGACATGAAGTGCCACAAGTCGCCCGTACGGATCGTGCCGCTGGCCTCGACCTCATCGACTCGCCAGTAATACGTCGTGCCCGACTGCAGGCCCGGGATGTGGTAGTACATGGCAAAAAGCTGATGCGAGGCCACGAGATTGGCTTCGGTCAGGTCGGGCGTTGTGCCGAAGTAGACGTTGTGAAAGAGGGCAAAGCCGCCCGGCTGCCACGTCAGTAGAGGCATCGCAACGCCGATGGCCCCATCCGCCGGATTCGGGGCCCCGGCCTTCAAGCCGATGTATTCGGCCACGCGGATAATGTCCGCCACGGGCGGATAGCCGCCACGGTCCCACAGACGCACAAAGCCGCGATAGCTATCGCCTGGGACGTAGAACTTAACCCAGGCGGCGGCGTTTCCGGGACCGTCCGTGGCCAAAACGGTCAGGCCGGTCGTGGCGTAGGGCCGGACCGAGGCCCAGGTTTGCGTTAGCCCCCATCGGAGTCCCATCGGTGTAATCACTGTCTGCGTGTTGGTGTCCCACACGGAGACGGTGCCGATGCCCAGGATGGCGGTGGCGCCGGCCTCGGCCCAGTTGGTCATGGTGCCGTCCGCATGTCCCTGGTTGTAGAAGGGGATGTCGGCGTAGAACACGATCTTCCCGCCCGCGTCCAGGTACTTGCGTAGCGTGCAGCCCGAAGACATCGACTCGATGACCGTGTCCGGGGCAATATCCCGGCAGAACACGACCACGCTGAGCTTCTTGTCCGCGATGCGCGCGTTCATCCAGGTCTTGAGCTGGTCGGAATTGAGGAGTTCATAACCGGCCGCTACCACACCGTCGCGCACCGCGACGGTGCTGGCCTCGTCCGCCCAGTTGGTGGGGTATCGTCCATCCCACCAGGCGGCACGGATCCAGTTGAGCTCCTGTGCCTGCACCACGGTGGCGCCTAAGACCAGCATGAGCAACGTTGGGTAAATCAACTTCCTACACATGTCTGTCCTCCTTCCCAAAGTAAGACTATTCTTGTTCTCTGCCGAAGATCGTGAATTCTCATGGTTTCGTCACTCGGATGTCGTCGATGTAGATGCGACCGGCGCCGCCTGCCACTGGGTTCTTGCGGTCGCCCACACCGATGTACATCTTCTTGACTTTGGCCAGATTCACGCCGGTGAAACCGCTCAGCGGAATCTCCCATTGGGTCCATTGGGTCGCCCTTGTGAGAGCGGTGTCAGGATACGCGACGATGCCGACATGCTTGGACGCGTCTTCGAGCGCGACGTACACTTGGGCGGCCGCGTTGCCGGCCCGGCCCCGCACGTAGAGGACCAGGGTATCGGCCCCGCCGGCCGTCCAGTCCTGTGTGGGCGAGAACTCTTGCTCGGCCTCGCTGTAGAAGGGCGATTTGACGTTGTTGTAGTCCATCGGCATCGCCTGCTTGCCGGCGTGGACAATCGTCTGCTCGGCAAAGGGGGCTTGTGTGTTGCCGACGGTCGAGCCGGTCCCGTTGGTCCAGCCATCGACCCAAGTCTCGTAAATGCGGCTGCCTTCGTCATCCGTGTAGCCCTCGAAATCATCCACGGACAGACAAGTGGTAAACGTCCAGACGGCGCCGGTTCTTACAGTGCCGCCCACCGCCGTCTCATCCACACGCCAGTAATAGGTCGTCAAGCTCTCGAGGGCCCCGGGTGCGAAATTGGGGTCTTTGACCTCGCCTTTGTCGGTAGCCGCGGCAGCCTGGCCGACGGCCTCGGCATTGTCGCCGAAGTAGACGTGATGTTTGATGACGGTCTGCCCAGGCAGCCAGGTCAGCATGGGCGTCGGCGCCGCGTCCACGGCCCCATCCGACGGGCCGGGGTGATAGGCCGTCAAGGCTTGGGCCACGAAACTCCAAACGTCGCCGGGGTGGACGGTCACACCGTCTCTCTCGATCTCATCGACCCGCCAGTAGTAGGTCGCTCCGGGTTGGAGACCCTGGACGTAGTAGAGCATCGTGAACATCTGGCGTGACCCGACCAGATTGGCCTCCGTCAGTTGCGAGGTTGTGCCGAGATACACGTTGTGGAACAGGGCATTGTCCCCCGCACCCCACTGCAGCAGCGGCATCGTGACCGCCAGCGCGCCATCCGCCGGGGAGGGATTTTCGGCTTTGCCATACACAGGAGCGCCGCCGGACAGCACCGCCTTGATCTGTCCCGCCGTCAAGACGCGGTTGTAGATGCGCACCTCATCCATGGTGCCGTTGGTAAACCTGGTCATAGGCCGTTCGTTCCCGATGGTCAGCGGATCGGTCGAGGCTTTGGGAGTGCCGGTGGGGGCATCGCTATAGATCATGCTGGCATCTTTGTAGAAGCGTCGGCCCGTCGTCGAACTATAGCTATAGGTGAAATGCGCCCACTCCCCGACGACAATGATTCCCGCGGCCGTGTTCACGTACGTTCTGGTGCCATCGCCGAACGCGATGGGAAGATGCATGCTGCCATTGCCGAATCCCAATACTTCGTAGTTCTCCGCCGCATCCAGGCCCTTGACGACGAAGGCGTTGTAGTCCTTGTTCTGGGCCACGTTCAGCCAGAAGGAAATCGTCCACGCGGTAAGATCCAGGCTCGGATCCTTCCCGCAATCGACGTAATCATCGGTCCCATCGAATTTCAGCGCCCCACCTGAATAGCCCGACACCCACTGAGGGCCGCCATTCAAGGTGCCGTTGTTGCCATGGCCGCTCGAGTCTTTGGCAACCGTCCCGGAGCCGTCGTCGAACGTCCACCAGCCCACCAGGTAAGGGTCGCCGGCCGCCGGAGCTTGGCCCACGATAGCGCCCAGCAGGAGTACGGCCGTAGCCAACACGAAACGTGTCTTGCACATGCTGAGTCTCCTTCCGAGAAAGAACACACTACTTGGTCACTTCGATATCATCGACAAAGATCCGACCGGTGCCACCTGCCGCCGGGGTATTGCGGTCGCCGACCCCGATGTACACCTTCTTGACTTTGGCCAGATTCACGCCGGCAAAGCTGCTCAACGGGATCTTCCACTGGGTCCATTGGGTCACACTTGTGACGGCCTTGTCAGAATGCGTGGCGACGCCGACATGCTTGGAGGCATCCTCGAGTGCCACATACACTTGGGCGGCTGCGTTGCCGGCCCGGCCCCGGACGTAGAGAACCAGCGTGCTGGCATTATTGGCCGTCCAGTCCTGCACGGGCGAGAACTCCTGCTCGGCTTCGCTGTAGAAGGGCGAGTTGATGTTGTTGTAGTCCATCGGCATCGCTTGCTTGCCACCATGCACGATCTTCTGCTCGGCAAAGGGAGCCTGCGTGTTGCCGACGGTCGAGCCGGTCCCATTGGTCCAGCCATCGACCCAAGTCTCATAGATCCGGCTGCCTTCGTCGTCCGTGTAGCCCTCGAAATCATCCACGGACAGGCAGGTGGTGAATGTCCAGACGGGACCGGTCCTTGCGGCACCGGCTACCGGCGTCTCATCCACGCGCCAGTAATAGGTCGTCAAGCTCTCCAAGGCACCGGGTACGAAATTGGGGTCTTTGACCTCCCCTTTGTCGGTATCCGCCGCACCCTGGCGGACGGCATCGGCACTGTCGCCGAAGTACACGTGGTGCTTGATGGTGGTCTGGCCGGGCAGCCAGGTCAGCATCGGAGCCGGCGCGGCGTCCAGCGTCCCATCCACCGGAGCGGGGTGATAAGCCGTCAGGGCTTGCGCGACAAAACTCCAGACATCGCCGGTTTGTAAGGCCCCGGCGGCGTCGATCTCATCGACCCGCCAGTAGTAGGTCGTCCCCGGCTGGAGTCCCTGGATATAATACAGCATCGCAAACATCTGATGCGATCCGACCAGACTGGCCTCTGTCAGTTGTGCGCTGGTGCCGAGATAGATGTTGTGGAACAAGGCGAACGTGGCGGGGGTCCACTGGAGCAGCGGCATGGTGACGGCGAGGTCCCCATCCGAAGGCTTGGGATCATAGGCCTTGGGCCGTTCCCCCACCTTCTTGATCTCGGCATCCTTCAGGGCCCGGTTGTAGAGGCGGACCTCATCCAGGCTCCCGCTGAAGAAAGAATACCCATCCTTACGCCCTCCGATTCGGAGCGGCTCGTCATTCAGGACGGGCCAGTTGCTCGATTGCGCGACGTTCCCGGCGGGGGCGCCATCGATGTAGAACGTGACCTGGCCGCCCTTGACGACGGTCACTGCCACGTGGGTCCAGCGTCCGGCGACGAGCTTTCCCGTGGAGGCATAGAAGACGTAGTCCGTGCCCTGCGAGGTCTGGTGTCCGAACTCCAGCAGGCCGGCGGGCGTCGTTCGGAACTCGTAGTTGCCCGGATAGTTGCTCGGGGCGGTGCCGCTGGGCGACTTGTCCAGGATGAAATAGTACGTGGTGAAGTTGTTGACCTTGACCCACGCGGTGATGGTCAGGGCATTGTTCAGATCGAAGGCGGGCACCTCGGGGACCTCGACGATGTCATCCGTCGCGTCGAAACTCAGAGCGCCGCTGCCGACCTTGCCGGCGATCCACTCCGGGCCGCCCAGCAACGTCGCCTCCTTGCCCTTGCCGCTCGCGTCCTTGGCGACGCTTCCGGAACCCTCGTCGAACGTCCACCAGCCGATCAGGTTGGGATCATCGGCCGCCAAAACCTGGCCCGCGATAGCGCCCAGCAGGAGCACGGCCACAGCCGGCACCAAACGTGTCTTGCACATACTAAGCCTCCTTCTAAGAAACAACGCCGAAAACGAAAAGCACACGGGGCAACGCCCTGGGTGCCCCAACGGGTCCTATTCGTCCTATGGGTCCCATTGGTCCTATAGGACGGATAGGACCTATGGCGTGGCCGAATCGTTGGATTCGGCCACGTCGGGGGACATTGTCTTTACTTGGTCACTTCGACGTCATCGACGAAGATCCGCCCGCTGCCACCCTTGGCCGGGTTGGTGCGATCACCGACGCCGATGTAGATCTTCTTGACCTTGGCCAGGTTGACACCGGCGAAGCTGCTCAGGGGCACCTTCCACTGGGTCCATTGGGCAGTGCTCGTGACGGTCTGATCAGGATAGGCGACGATGCCCACATGCTTGGAGGCATCTTCGACCGCCACATACACCTGTGCAGGTGCATTTCCTGCCTGGCCTCGGACGCACACGATGAGGGTAGTCACGTCGTCGACGGTCCAATCCTGTGTCGGCGCGAACTCCCGCTCGGCCTCACTGTAGAACGGCGCGTTGACGTTGTTGTAGTCCAGAGGCATGGACTGGAGGCCGCCGTGCACGATCTTCTGCTCGGCGAACGGGGCCTGCGTGTAACCGACCGTCGAGCCGGTCCCATTGGTCCAGCCATCGATCCACGTTTCATAGATCCGGTTGCCTTCGTCGTCCGTATAGCTTTCGAAATCATCCACAGGCAGGCACGTCGTGAAGCTCCAGACCGGACCGGGCCTGACGGTGCCGCCCGCGACAGTCTCATCCACGCGCCAGTAATACGTGGTCACGCTCTCCAAAGCTCCGGGCGTGAAGGTTGGATCGGTCAACTCGCCTTTATCCACGGCGGCTGCTCCTGCTGTGACGGCGTCGCTGCTGTCGCCGAAATAGAGATGATGCTTGACTGCCGCTTGCCCGGGTAGCCACGTCAGCACCGGGGCCGCTGCCGCGTCGTTGACGCCGTTCGCCGGGGTGGGGTAATAGGCCGTCAGGTCTTGCGCGGTGAAAGTCCAGACGTTGCCGATCTTGACCGCGCCGGTCGCGTCATACTCATCGACCCGCCAGTAGTACGTCGTGCCGGGCTTGAATCCCTGAACATAGTACGACATGGTAAAGGGCTGCTTCGCCCCCACCAGGTTCGCTTCGGTCAGGTCCGGGCTCGTGCCGACATAGACGCTGTGGAGCAGGGCGTCCATTCCCGGCTTCCACTGGAGCAGCGGCATCGCGACCGCCAGCGCCCCGTTGGCCGGATCGGGACTCTGCGCCTTCGCCAGGGATGGGGAATCACCGACACATATCGCTTTGATCTTTTCCAGCGTCAGGACCTCGTCGTAAACGCGTGCCTCGTCGATCATGCCGGCATAGGACTCACCGGCACTGGCAGGATCGCCTCCCAGGTAGTAATTCGCGTTCGAGCCGTCGGTCTTCTGCCAGGCGGAGGTCTGAGAGAGGGCGCCGTTGACGTAGATGCGAAAGTTCGTCTTATCCCCTGTCACGGCGACGTGGGTCCATTGATCGGCAGGAACCACCCCTGCGGCTGTCTCACACATGCCTCCCGCCCAAGCACCGCTTACGAGACCACGCCAGGAAAGCCTCCCATCGTTGTTGATGAACAGCGTGTCATTGGAGTTGCCGGCCGTTCTCCACGCCCGAAAGATCTGCTGCCATGTGTTGCCGGTTCGCTTCGGATTGATCCAGACAGTCAGCGTAAAAGGTCCCTGAAACAGATCGGCAGTCAACGTCTTAGAGGCGGGGATGGCAACGCGCTGGTTGGCAAAGGCGAGGGCGTTTCCAAACGGTCCGCCAACAACGGTCGGATTGCCTTGCAGGGTGCCATCGTTGCCATTGCCGCTCGAGTCTTTCGTGGTCGTGCCGCTTCCTTCGTCAAGCTGCCACCAGGCGACCAGGCCGGCGTTGGCCACGGGGACCAGCCCCAGGGGCACAGCAAGGGACAGCAGGAAAATGAGCCTTCGAGACATGAGATTCCTCCTTTTCTTCCGATTTACGAATACTGTTTGCTATTGGGCATTGCGTGCCTTCTGGCGTCGTCTCACCGACGCGCCTAAATCGTCAATCTTCAATCATAAATCGTAAATGGTCACGGTTTGGTCACCCGGATGTCGTCCACGTAGATGCGGCCGGCGCCGCCTGCCGCCGGGCTCTTCCGGTCGCCCACCCCGACGTACAGCTTCTTGACCTTGGCCAGATTGACACCGGTCAAGCTGCTCAGTGGGATCTTCCACTCAGTCCAGGTAGTCGTGGTGAGGGCCGCCGCGTTGGTGGCCACAGCGACTTTGCCTGTGCTATCCTCGACCGCGACGTAGAGCTTGCCGACGCCATTGGTGGCGGTCCCACGCCAGAACAGGGAAAGCGTATCGACGCCGTTGACTGTCCAGTTCTGCAGGGGCGAGAACTCCTGCTCGGCCTCGCTGTAGAAAGGCGTCTTGGTATTGTTGTAGTCCAGAGGCATGGACTGCTTGCCGCCGTGGACAACCGCTCGCTCCGCAAACGGGGCCACCAGGTTGCCGACCACCGCGCCGGTGCCGTTGGTCCAACCATCGACCCAAGTCTCGTAGATGCGGCTGCCTTCCTCATCCGTGTAGCTTTCCATGTTGTCTACGGGGATGAAGCTGGCGGTCGTGAAGCTCCAAACGGTCCCTTTCCACGGGCTGTCGGCCTCGCCGGCACTGATCTCATCGACCCGCCAGTAGTAGGTCTTGCCCCAGTCCAGAGCGCCGGCATCGAAGGTCGTACCGGCCTGCTGGCCTTGGTACAGCGGGCTCTTGGCGTCTGCCGCGGCGACCGCGGCGGCATCTTGACCCAGGTAGACCTCGTGTTTCTGGGCCTTCGCGCCGGCATTCCAGCCTAGGACACCTGCCTGCGCGGTATCGACGGCGCCTTGGGCCGGACTGGGACCGAAGGCCTGAAGCGCCGCCAGGGCAAAGGTATCGACGTATTGGGCTTTGATAACCTCACGGGTGGCAATGCCTGGACCTTGCCAGGCCACCGCGAGGTTGTCACCGCCGCCGCCTTCCTTCATCAAAGCCTGGATGAAGTACTTCTGACCGGCTTGCAGGGTGATGGCGGCCGATTTCTGGCTGGCGCCGCCGGCGGCACCGCCGGTGTTGTCGAAGTCACGGGAGTCGACCCAGCCGGGCACGTTGGCGATCTGGACCGCCTTGGCCGGATCGGTGTCGGTGCTCAGCCACAACTGGCCGAAGTCATCGCTGGCGATCCAGAAGGTGTAGGCGCCGGATTGCGGCGGGATCAGCCAACCGTAGAGGCGCTGGCCGTAGTTGTCCGCCGCGTCGGTCGGGCCTTCGAACAGATCGAGCAATTCGGTGCTCGTCGGGTTGTTCGGGTAGTCCGCGTTGTTCGTCAGGTCGGTGACCGCCGTGCCGCTGCCGATATCCGACCACAACTGGCGCACGATCTTCCCGGACACGCCGTCGGCGGTCGTAAAGCTCCAGACGGGGCCTTTGTTCACTTTGCCGTCAGACAGAATCTCGTCCACCCGCCAATAGTAAGTCGTCGAGGCGCGCAGGATCCCCGTATTGAAGCTCGTCTCGGCGATCCTGCCCTTGTCGGCGGCTGCGGCCGCATTGTTGACGTCGGCGAAGCTAATGCCGAAGTAGACCTGGTGCTTGGCGGCAGACTTGCCCGGCAGCCAGCTTAAGGTGGGACCGGGGAAAACGTTCGCGGTGCTGTCCGCTGGTTTCGGGGCGTAGGCGGTCAGCGGCTCGGTCGCAAACGACCAGAGATCGCCCTTGTAGATCGTGCCCCCGGCTTCGATCTCGTCCACCCGCCAATAATAGGTCGTGCCTGGTTGGAATCCGAGCGTGTGATAGTACATGGCGAACGGCTGCCGGGACGCCACCAGATTGGCATCCGTCAGCTCCGGCACCGTCCCGAGGTACACGTTGTGGAACAAGGCCGTCTCACCCTTGGTCCACTGCAATAGCGGCGTGGCGATCCCCACGGCCCTGTTGGCCGGGGTGGGCTCATAGGCCTTCAGCTTCGGCGGAACCAGGGCTTTGATCTCCTGTGCCGTGAGAGCATGGTCGTAGATGCGGATGTCGTCGATCTTGGCGGGTGCGAACTCCGTGACGCCCTTCGCGGCGCCGAACCAGAGATCGCCGGTATTGTCACCGCTCTGGGACGACACGGTCTCGTTGTCCAGTTTGCCGTTGAGATAGATCTTCTTCGAGCCATTGTCGTAGACCATCGCGACGTGGATCCAGACATTGGCGGCAGCGCTGCTGCCGGTCTGGTTGTTGCCGCCATGGCCGAACACCCACTGATTGCCGGTGTCGAGCCAGATGCCGTACCAGTTTCCGACCTCTCTTCCCTTGGTCACGATTCCCGACCAGTGTCCCGGGCGGACCGTCCAGTTCACCCAGGCGGCCAGGGTGTATTTCGCGGTGGCGGAGAAACGCAGATCGGCGGCGTTGGGGACCTCCACATAGTCGTCCACGCCATCGAACTGGAGACAGGTGCCCTGGCCGTCCCAGCCGGGGCTTACCCACGAGGCGCCGTTGATCGAGCCGTTGTGGTTCTTCCCGGAATTATCGAGGGCTTGGCCGCCGGCGCCTTCGTCCAGGGGCCAATAGCCGATCAGGCCTGCCACGGCGGTCTGAGTTGCGATTAACATTAGTGCGGCGAGCATAACCGCAGTCCACTGGTTGTTCCTCATGGCTGTCGTCCTCCATAAGAGAGAATGGAATCGCGCTTTCGAGTTCACACCCTGGGGGAACTCGGTTGTTCGTACCTCAAGTCTACGACCACACGGACAGAACCTGCCCCGAGCCGGTTTCGCTCAGGACGGAGTCCAACCGCAACCGAACGGGATGTCCACGCTACTTGACTACACGGATATCGTCGATGTAGATGCGACCAGAGCCGTCTGGTACCGGGCTCTTTCTATCGCCGAGACCGACGTAGAGCTTCTTGATCTTGGCCGGGTTCACGCCCGCCAGACTGCTGACCGGAATCTCCCACTGGGTCCAGGTGGTCGTCTTCGTGAGGGCCTGGTCCGGATTCACAGCCGTTGCCTGCTTGCCGGTGCTGTCCTCGACAACCACGTACAGCGGCAGAGCCCCGTTGGTCGCGACGCCCCGGACATAGAGCACCAGCGTAGTGACTCCATTGACCGTCCAGTTCTGCAAGGGCGAGAACTCCCGCTCGGCCTCGCTGTAGAACGGCGTCTTGACATTGTTGTAGTCCAAAGGCATGGCTTGGGACCCGTTGTGAACGATCATTCGCTCGGCGAACGGGGCCGTCAGGTTACCCACCACCGCGCCGGTGCCGTTGGTCCAGCCGTCGATCCAGGTCTCGTAGATGCGGTTGCCTTCGATGTCCGTGTAGTCTTCGAACTCATCCACGATCAGGTAGTCGGGGATGGTGAACGCCCAGACGTTTCCTTTATGGATGGTCGTACCGTCGGCCTCGACCTCATCGATGCGCCAGAAGTACGAGCCGCCGCCGAACTGGACTTGTTCGTCCAGAGAGAACCCTGCATCGGCCTGGCGGCCCAGGTACAGGTGCGAGCTCGTGTCGGCGGCCTTCACGGCGGCCTTGTCGGTGCCAAAGTAGACATCGTGCTGGGCCGCCTTTTCTCCTGCCGACCAACTCAGGGCCGTGGCGTCACGGATGTCCACGTTGGCGCCCGTCCTCGGCTGCGGGTCCCAGGCCACCGACGTATCGCCGCGCATGACGTCCTTGATCTGTGCCGGCGTCAGCGCCACGTTGTAGATGCGGACGTCATCGATCGCGCCATCCCAGAACTCGGACAGGGCATTCACCTGCTGTCCGATCCGGGCCGCGCCCGGGACCAGGCTCCAGGTCTTGGCCGCTGAGGCGACCTCCATACCGTCGGCGTACAGCCGAGCGGTGGTCCCGTCGTAGGTCAGGCAGATGTGGTGCCAGACGCCGATCTGCCAGAAGCCGTCTTTGCTGACGTCATCGCCGTAGCCACCCCCATACAAGGCCGTGCCATTGAGGCCGATGAACATCGCCTGGCTCGTATTCGGCGAGCCATACGCGGCGAGCCACTTCCAGCCCGCCGCGACCGTGTCGGTCTTGCCCCAGCCGCACAGGCTGCGGGGGGACTTGCCGGAGGGCCAGCCCTTGGGGTTGCCGAGGTCCACGTAATCGTTGTCGCCATCGAAGTTTAGAGCTTGTCCATCCGCGCCGTCCACCCACTGCGGCCCGCCGTTGAGGGTGCCATAATAGTCCCAACCGGAGTAGTCCACTGCCGTGCCGGAGTTCTCGTCCTCCAGCTTGTACCAGCCGACCAGGGTGGGGTCGGTCTTAGGCAGGACCGGCCGGACGGAGAAGCCCCATACCTCCCCAGTCACCTTATTGCCCCCGGTGATCTCGTCCACCCGCCAATAGTACGTTGTGCCGCGGGATAGGGAGCCCGGCGTATAGGAGGTGGCGATCTGACTGCCTTTGAACGTTCCGCCTGTTCCTGCCTTGACGCTGGCGAGGTCCGTCCCGAAGTAAACATCGTGCTGCGTGGCATTCATCCCGGCCGACCATTGCAGCACCACGTTGGGATCGACGTACATGATGTCCTTTTCGGGCTTCGGTGCCCAGGCCGCCCGGGAAGTCACGGTAAAGCTCCACACGTCGCCCGTGTAGGCGATGCCCGTGGCTTCGATGGAGTCCACTCGCCAGTAGTACTTCTGTCCCGGCACCAGCGGCTGCAAATGGTAGTACATTTTGAGAGCGGCCGGCTGATGCGTGGAGACGCGGTTGGCTGCCGTAAGCTCAGGCGTGGTCCCGAGATAGACATCTTCGAACAAAGCCGTCTCGCCGGGGGTCCAGGTAAAGAGCGGCATGAACACGCCCACGGCGCCGTCGGCCGGACTGGGCTTGCGGGCCTTGACCTTGGGTGGCACCAGAGCCTTCATCTCGGCCGCCGTCAGAACGTGGTCGTAAAGGCGGACATCATCGACAGCGCCATCCCAGAACTCGGCCGCATCGTTCACCTGGCGTCCGATGTGGGCCCGGCTGAGTACCAGGTTCCAGTTCTTTGCCAGTGACCCGACCTCGCGGCCGTTGAGGTATGCCTTGGCGGTTGTTCCATCGTAGGTCAGACCGACGTGGAGCCATTCGCCGGCCTGCCAGAGGCCGTTCACGGTGACGTCGTCCCCACCGTAACCACCGGCCACCAGCGTACTTCCGTTAAGGCCGATGAACATGGCCTGGCCCGTGTTCGGCGAGCCGTAGGCGGCCATCCAGCGGTACCCCGAGGCGATGGTGTCCGTCCTGCCCCACCCGCACAACGAGCGGGGCGCCTTGCCGGTCGGCCAGCTCGCGGGCTTGCCGAAATCAACGTAGTCGTCGCGACCGTCGAATTCCAGCGCACCGCCGTTCGTACCGGCAATCCATGTCGGGCCACCGATGAGAGTGCCGTCGAAGCCATGTCCCGTGGCATCGCTGACCGTCGCACCGGCTCCTTCATCCAATTGCCAGTGCGCAACCAGCGCCGCCGAGGCACTACCGGCGCACCCCAGAACCACCGCCAGCAGGACCCAATACCGCCGCCCCTTACCCATGTTCGTCCTCCCCTTTCGATTGACTATTTACGATCTGCTATCTTCCCCCCTGTTAACACTCGCGATGTCCACAGACAACCGCTACTTCTCGGCTCTGAACCTGTCACTGCGAACGCAGCGAAGCAATCTCCATCCTGGGGATGAAAGATCGCTTCGTTGCTGCGTTTCGCGTTATGACATCAGGGCTTCGTTACCTGGATGTCGTCGATGTAGATGCGACCGGAACCGTCTGCCACCGGGTTCTTGCGGTCGCCGACACCGATGTAGAGCTTCTTGACCTTGGCCAGATTCACGCCGGTAAAGCTGCTCAGCGAGATCTTCCACTGGGTCCAGGCGGTGGTCAGAACCGCCGCCGGATCGGGATTGGTGGCCACGGCACTCTTGCCGGCGCTATCCTCGACAACCACGTACAGCTTGTCAGGATTGTTGCCCGGCTCAGGATCGGAGCCAACGGCAGCCACCTGCCAGGCGCCCGTGACGCCGCCGGTCGTCGCGACGTTCGAGAACTCGGCCGCGGTGACCAACGCGGCATCGTGGCTGGTTACCGCCAAGCCGATGTAGACGCTGGCGGCCATCGCGATCGTGGTATCTGTCGTGCCGATCTGAGTCCAGGTCTTGCCGTCCTCCGAACGCTCGGCTTTGAACACGTTGCCGGTACGGGTCACGCGGACCCAGTACGGGGCCACGATCCCGGTAGCGCCGGTATAAACGCTCGCGCCGCCGGTCGAATCGCGATCCTGCAACGACACACCGTTGCCGGGCGTCACGGCCACCAGGATGTTCTTGGAGGCGGCGTCGAGGGTCTCTCGAATCATGACACCGGCCTTCGCCCAGGCGTTCGTGTTCACGACGCTATCGACTCTGGCGACGATCGACCCGTTGCCGCTGAGCTTCTTGTAGGCAAAGCGGAAGGCGTCGGTGTTGTTCCAAATATCGGTGCCGCCGCCACTTACGGTGTAGGCGTTGTCGCCCTTGTCCTGGAAGCTGACGGGATTGCCGCGGAACCAGATGTTCAGGTCGGTCACTTCATTGACCGTCCAGTTCTGCAAAGGCGAGAAGATGCACTCCGCTTCGCTGTAGAAAGGCGTCTTGGTGTTGTTGTAGTCCAGCGGCAGCGCCTGCTTGCCACTGTGGATAATCGTCCGCTCGGCGAAGGGGGCGCTGGTGTTGCCGGCCGTGGAGCCGGTGCCATTCGTCCAGCCGTCGACCCAAGTCTCGTAGATGCGGCTGCCTTCGTCGTCGGTATAACTCTCGAAGTCATCGACCGGAAGGAAGGTGGTAAAGCTCCATACCGGGCCGGCCTGAACGGTACCGCTGAGCAAAACCTCGTCCACGCGCCAATAATAGGTTGTCGCGCCGAGAAGCCCTTCCGGCGTGAAGGTGGTCTCGGTGATCGTGCCCTTGTCGGCGTCGGCCGCTCCCTGACGGACCGTATCGGCGTTATCGCTGAGGTACAGATGGTGCTTGGCCGCATCCTTGCCGGGCAGCCAGACGAGCGTCACAGCCGGAGAGATACCTCCAGCCCCATCCACG
>Ga0315280_10003048_pt1 | contig 26181 bp, 21 predicted proteins | sample YL17G06_40_MG_FD_203697 | JGI IMG/M metagenome (GOLD analysis project Ga0315280, IMG submission 203697) | Sediment microbial communities from Yellowstone Lake, YNP, Wyoming, USA - YL17G06_40 | ecosystem: Environmental > Aquatic > Freshwater > Lake > Sediment | place: USA: Wyoming | collected...
CCCTGGAACGAGCGGCTTCGCATCGCTCGGCACGGGCGATGCCACCACGCCCGTCGCAATCAAGAGGACCTGCTCCACCGGCCAACGGAAGCGCTCGTGAAAGCGAAAATGGGCGATCTGCGGGACTTCCATCTTCGTGCGTTGCCGCGGGGCAACCGTCGTTGGGACATCGAGCATGACCGGGATCAGCTTCTCCACCTGATTGATCTCGCACTTGATCGCCGCGTCGATGAGCCGGCCGTCCACCGAGAGCAACGGGCTGAACTCCAACGTGAAGCCTTCGTCCATCACAGCGCTCTGGGGCTCGAATCCGGGCCAGGCCTCCGGGCGCAAGCGGACGTTGCGGATGTAATTCCTCCCCCGGGTGGCGGAGACGGCCGCCGACTGACCGTTGTTGACCAGCAGATAGGGGGAGCTGTGCTCGCGGTAGTCGCTGCGCCGCCGCAAATCGGCGACGAGCATCGCCGCCCCTTCTTTTTCCAACAGCCAGGCCTGGACTCCCGGCGTCTGCACCTGCACGGGGAGCAGCAACCTCTGCACCCGCACCCGCCAACTCGGGCTGTCCACCGTCGCCACCCGCAGGTTGAAGGCGTGGGTCTCCGCTTCGCTGTTGACGAACCGGTCCACAATGTCGGCGACGACCGCCTGGACTTGGGAGGTGTGATAGACGCGGAGCTTGCGGGGCGTGGCACTCAGAATGGCCAGCGGCTCCGAGTGCCAGGCTTCGTAGCCGGTCTCGCGGAGGATCCAGTCGACGATCGCCTGCTCCGGCCGGCTGGTCGAGGTCACCCGCAGCGTATAGGGGCTGATGTCGTATTCGCGATAGAGTTGCCCGTGCTCGTTGGGCAAGGCCCCGGAACCCGTGGAGACCCGGGCGACGGCCCGGCGGGGCGCAACCTCAGCGGCGGCGGACGCCGTTGCGGGACGTGCCGCGTTCTCGCCGGCCGCAGGCGAAGCGCCCGTGGCCGGGGCACTGCTCGGGTATGGGATCGACGGGGCTGAACCGGCGGCAGCCGACGGACCGGGCGCGGCGGCGACCGATCCCGCCGGAGCGGTTCTCACGGCCGTCGGCTGGCCCGTGGCGGCGTTTTCTCCGGCGCTCCGCCAACTCCCTGGGGAACTCTCATTGGCGGCTGGAGGGTTAGTCTGAGCCGCAACGGAGGCGGCGACGCCCAAGACGATCACCGCCGCGCACAGGAATCTGGTCCACATGCTTCAGCCTCCTTGCCGAAACGTCCGCATCTGAGCGTCGCTACACCCCGTTGCGGAGGCGGCCGACGACCAGACAGGCGTTGTGCCCGCCAAAACCGAAACTGTTGGAGATCGCCACCTGGAACTTCCTTGCCCGGGCCTGATTGGGCGTGTAATCCAGATCGCAAAGCGGGTCCGGGGTGTGATAGTTGATGGTTGGGGGAATCACCCCGCGCAACAGCGCGAGCACGGCCACGATCAGCTCCACGCCCCCGCTGGCCCCGAGGAGGTGGCCGAGCTGGCTCTTCGTGCTGGAGATGCTCACGCTTCGGGCGCACTTGCCGAACACCGTCTTAATGGCGGCCGTCTCGGCCTGGTCGCCCAAGAGGGTGCTCGTCCCGTGGGCGTTGATGTATCCGATGTCTTCGGGACGGACGCCGGCATCCTGGAGGGCCCGCTCCATGCACCGGGCCGCTCCCACGCCGTCCTTGTCCGGCTGGGTGATGTGGGTGCCGTCGGCGCTATAGCCGCAGCCGAGCATTTCGGCATAGATCCGGGCTCCGCGGGACCTGGCGTACTCGAATTCCTCCAGCGTCACCACGCCGGCGCCTTCGCTGAGCACGAAGCCGTCGCGGTCCGCGTCGAAGGGGCGGCTGGCTCCGGCCGGATCGTCGTTGCGCTCGGAAAGGGCCCGCATCGCGCCGAACCCGCTGATCCCCAGCGGAGTGACCGCGGCCTCGCTGCCGCCGCAAACCATCACTTCGGCGTCGCCGTACCGGATCGTCTTCAGGGCGTCGCCGATGGCATTCGATGCGCTGGCGCAGGCGGTGACCACGGCGGCGTTGGGCCCGCAAAGGCCGAAGTGGATCGAAACCTGCCCGCTGGCGGCATTGGCCATCAGCTTGGGGATCGTGAAGGCGGAGACTTTCTCGGGGCCCTTTTCCAGGAGCCGCGTGTGCTGGATTTCGAGCTCCTCGATGCCGCCGATCCCCGAGCCGATCATCACGCCGCAGCGGCGAATGTCCTCTTTGGAGAAATCCAGCCCGCTGTCGCGCACGGCGTCGATGGCCGCCACCAGGGCGAACTGGGTGAAACGGTCCAGGCGCTTCGCTTCCTTGGGCGAGAGGTAGCCGTCGGTGCCCCAGCGGCTGATCTCGCCGCCGAACTTGGAGCGGAACCGCGCGGTGTCGAAGCGTTGGATCAAGTGTACCCCGCTCTCGCCGTTGCAGAGGCGGGCGAAGAGATCCTCCACTCGGCAACTGAGCGACGTGACTGCGCCCAAACCGGTGACGACGACGCGCCGCTTCATGAGACCTCGTCAGAACTCTTCTCTTTCTCAACCGCCCGCTCGATGTGATCAATGGCCTGCCCCACGGTCTGAATCTTTTCCGCGGCATCGTCCGGGATGTTGATGTCAAACTCCTCTTCCAGCTCCATCACCAATTCCACGGTGTCGAGCGAGTCGGCCCCCAGATCGTTCACGAAGTGCGTATCCCGGGTAATCTGGTCCTTACTGACGCCCAACTGCTCGGCAACAATGTCAATCACACGTTCTGCGACTGAGGCCACCTTGACGGTCCTCCTAAAAGCCACGCTAACTGGGGAGAGGGGTATCCTCCTGCCGATGACGCGAGCGAAACCACCGCCCCGAAAAAGTCCCTATCCTACGCTTTACCCCGCTCCCTGCCAACCCAACAAGGTATAGCGATTTCTCCCATCCGTGTCTATATCTTCCTGGCGTACTCTGGCGGAGTTGTGTACTTTATCCAATCGACCTAGACACTCAGGCCGCCGTCCACGGTGAGAACGTGCCCGGTGATGAAGCTGGCCGCGTCGCTGGCCAGGAACAACACCGCGTCGGCGATGTCTTGCGGCTCTCCCAGCCGGGCCAGCGGCGTCCGCCGCTTGACCTCCTCCAGGACCTGATCGCCCAAGGCCGCCGTCATCTCCGTGGCAATGAAGCCCGGGGCCACCGCATTGACCGTGATGTTGCGGCCGGCCAGTTCCCGGGCCACGGTGCGGGTCAGCCCGATCACGCCGGCCTTGGAGGCCGAATAGTTGGCCTGGCCGGGATTGCCCACCAAACCGGCGACGCTGGCGATGCTGATGATCCGCCCGCCGTGGGCCTTGAGCATTGGTTTGGCCGCGGCCCGGGTGAAGAGAAACGTCCCGCGGAGGTTGACCTGGATCACGGCGTCCCACTGGTCGTCTTTCATGCGCAGGACGATGTTGTCGCGGGTGATTCCGGCGTTGTTGACCAGGATTTGCAGCCCGCCCCAGGTCTTCACCACTTCGTCCACCACCTGATTGACGCGTTGGCTATCGGTCACGTCACATGCCAGGGCCATGGCAGCGCCCCCGGCGCCCTCGATGGCCGCTACCGTGGCGCCGAGGGTCTCCACGTTTACGTCCACGCAGGCCACCTTGGCCCCGGCTCCGGCAAGGGTCTGGGCAATCGCACGCCCCAGACCGCGGGCCGCCCCGGTCACCAGCGCCACGCGCCCCGCCAAGTCGGCAGAAATCCGAGTCTTCCATTGCGTTGCCATACGTTTCTTCCTGCCGGATAAAGCCGCGACCGGCTATCAGCTATCAGCTCTCAGCTTTCTGATTCCGGCTCTCCACTCGCGTATGGCTGACTGCTAGCTGATTGCTGATAGCTGATAGCTGACCGCTGCTTCACACGTCCACACTCTGGCACGGCACCTTCCGATCGATCCGCCGGAGGAGTCCGCGGAGCACGCGGCCGGGCCCTGCTTCATAGAACTGATCGAACCCCTGCTGCAACAGGTACCGCATCGAGTCTTCCCAAAGGACCGGCTGGAGGACCTGCTTGATGAGCAGCTCCCGGATTTCCGCCGGGTCGTCGTGAGGCCGGGCGTCCACATTGGAGACCACCGGGATCCGGGGTTTGTGGATCCTCATGCGGGCAAGCGCTTCAGCGAGGCGCTCGTCGGCCGGGCGCATGATGTGGGTGTGAAAGGCCCCGGCGACCGCCAGCGGCACCGCTTTCATGGCGCCCACGGACGGCGCCAATTCCGCGGCCCGCTCGCAGGCCCCGTTGGCCCCGGAGATCACGATATTGGCCGGGCAGAGCAGGTTGGCGATCTGGAGGGTCTCGCCGTCGCGGGCCTTGTCGCAGAGGGCCTCGACTTGGACCCGCTCCAGGCCGAGGATGCTGACCATGCCGCTGGGCGTGGCGTCGGAGGCGGCCTGCATGGCCGCCCCGCGTTCCTGGACGAGCACCAGCGCGGCCTCGAAATCCATGGCCCCGGCAAAGACCATGGCCGTGTACTCGCCCAGGCTCAAGCCGGCCGCCGCCTCGCAGCCGAGCACTACGTCCGGCGACTCGGCGCGCAAGGCTTCGACCGCCGCGAGGCTGGTCACAAAAATGGCCGGTTGACTGCCGACGGTCGAATCGAGCTGTTCGGCAGGCCCCTGGAAACAGAGTCTCGCCAAGTCGTACCCGAGGATCTCTGCGGCGCGGTCATAGAGGCGCCGGACACTGGGAAGCGTCTCCGCCCGCCGCCTGCCCATGCCGACGAACTGCGCGCCCTGCCCGGGAAACAACAGCGCGATCTTTCCCAAGGTAGACGATCCTCACTACCCGATTCGAGAATTCCGATTTCGGATTTGTTTCGGGTTTCGTGCTTCGGATTTCGGATTTCCGACAGCACCTTGCTTCGGATTTCCGCGGGCTAGTGCCAGTCAGGACTCGGTGTCCACGACCTTGCGGCCCATGTACTGCCCGCAATTCGGGCAGACCACGTGCGAAGGGACCGCGGTGCTGCACTGTGGGCAATAGGAGAGCTGCTTTGGTTTCTTGGCGTCATGAGCCCGGCGGGAACCGGTGCGGGCGTTGGAATGTCTTCTTTTGGGAACGGCCATCGTACTGCAAACCTGCTCCGCTGGGCCCGGCGGGAGCCCTAGCTAGGACCTTCTGAAGAAAACCAAAGGAGATATCCTAAATTCCCCCGCAGGATGTGTCAACCAGACGCGGCCCCCCCTCTGATGGGCCGATCTGTACGCCACCGCGTCACTACTTCCCCTACGCAACGGCGGATTCCCGCTGTCTGGAGGCCCAGGCCAGGCATCGGCGGCTACGGAACTCCCGACCGCGCTAGTATCCCGGGTCCGTCTGCTTTCGCGGAGCACGGTAATGGACGCCCTGGGCCTTCAGCCGCTCCAGGTGCGTTTCCAGGCGGCGTTTGAAATCCTCCCAGCCCTTTCGCTTCGGCTCGGTCCACGTCACCTCGGCCATCGCGCAGGCCCGGGGATAGGCCATGTACTGAACCTGGGCGTAGTTGGGGAAGAACTCGCTCCAAAGGTTGCCCCCGGCGCCGAGGATGTGCTTGGCCTTGTCTGCCGGGAGTCCCGCGGGCAGCGGCTCGAAGCCATAGACCCGCACCAGCGGCAGGAAGCCGCCGATGGCCCGCGGCTCGTCCGTTTTCCCCTGGTAGTAATCCAGGTAACAGTGGCTCGTGGGGGTCATCACCACGTCGTGTCCGGCGCCGGCCGCAACCACCCCCGACTCGATGGTCCGCCAGCTCATTACCGTGGCGTTCGGCGCCAGCCCGCCCTCGAGGATCTCGTCCCAGCCGATCAGCGTCCGGCCCTGACTGTTGATGAACCGCTCGATCCGCTTGACGAAGTAGCTTTGCAGCTCGTGCTCGTTCTTGAGTCCTTCCTTCTTGATGCGGGCCTGGCACTTGGGGCATTTGGTCCAGTTGCCCTTGTCGACCTCGTCGCCACCGATGTGGACGTACTTGCCGGGAAACAGACCGATCACCTCCGCGAGCACGTTTTCGAGGAACGGGAAGGCCGCGTCGTTTCCCGGGCAGCAGATGCCCATGGGGCCGGAGTCGCGGTCGTACGGCCCGCCAAAGCAACTGAACTCGGGGTAGGCGGAGAGCGCGGCCCCGGCGTGGCCGGGGATTTCGATCTCCGGCACGATAGTAATGTACCGGGCCTGCGCGTATGCGACGAGTTCGCGGACGTCGTCTTGCGTGTAAAACCCGCCGTAGCGTCCGTCTTTCCCGTAGGCCGTGCCGTCCTTGGGATTGAGCCCGAAGCCGATCGACTTGCGCCACGCCGCGACCTTGGTGAGTTTGGGATACCGCTTGATCTCGACGCGCCAGCCCTGGTCGTCGGTCAGGTGGACTTGGAGGGTGTTGAGCTTGTGCTGCGCCATGAGGTCAAGGAAGTTCTTCATCTCCTCCTTGTTGAAGAAATGCCTGGCCACGTCCAGGAGCAGCCCGCGCCAAGGAAACCGCGGCCGGTCCTTGATCCGCACGGCCGGAACCGCCCAGGAGACCGATTCCTGGACCTTCGATCGGCTGAACGCTCGCGGCGGCAGGAGTTGCAGCAGCGTCTGGGTGCCATAGAACATCCCAGGCCCGCCTCCCCCAGTGATCGCGACGCCATCCGGCGCAACGTCCAGGCAATAGCCCTCGCGGCCCAGCGATGCGTCCGCGCCTCGGGCAGTGATCCGGATGGCGCCGGGCTGCTTCTCTGCGGTTTCGGATGTTGAGACCGCGAGGTCGAGGCCGGTGCTGCGCTGGAGCCGCTGGGCCAACTGCCGTCCGACGCTCGCCGCATCGGCCGAATCCTTGTCCACGAGGATCGTTGTGCCCTGCTTGAGCACGAACTTACCCTCCCCGCGATGGATCTCCTGCGGCTGCGGGACCAAGGCGATCGGGGCGCCGGGGTCGGCGGCCATCGCGAAGCGGCAATACGCTGCAAGAGAAATCGCGTAAACGGCGACGGCAACGAACGTCGATCTGTTCATGGCGGTAACCCTCTGACCGAACTGGATCCCAAACCAAGAATCGGCGTACATTCGCTGTGGAAACTGGATCCGGAATTGTCCATTTTCAGGGAAAATGGCACTCGCGCCAATCCGGGGCCTTGAGAAGGCGCCTTGGAACAACAGGTGCCACAACGGTTGACTATAGGTTTGAACAGTTGTCCCCGGCTCGCACTTTGCGGGTGTCGGGGTGGAGCACGGAGGAGGTTCTCTACCCGTTCCTCCATCGTCGCACTTCGTAATCCGCCCCGTCCGCTGAACCCGACTCCTCCGCATCGGTCTTGCCGTGCGGCGGGAAAAATGCTATTTCCCACCCGGATCGGTGGGGAGGACAAGGATTCGTGCCTGTCCTGAAAAGTGGCGCAAACAGAGCATACTAAGGAAGACTGGGCGGACAAGAATGTCTGCCCCCCTTGTCCGGTAAGGCCCTCTCTTTCTGGGGGTATTATGATCTCGCTGCTCTTTCGTTCTCTGCGAAGCATCGTCTCGATCTTCACCGCCGCCGGCTCGCCGCGGCAGCTTGCCTTCGGGATCGCCTTGGGGGCGATGATCGGGCTCGTGCCCAAAGGGAACCTGACCGCGGCAGTGCTCTCGATCCTGCTCTTGACGCTTCGAGTGAATCTTGCGGCCGGAGTCGCCGCGGCATTGCTCTTCTCCTGGCTCGGCGCATGGACCGACCCGCTGGCCCACTGCATCGGCTCGGCCATCCTCACTCACTCCTCCGTACAGCCGATCGGCGCCCGCCTCGTCGACCTCCCCGTCGTCCCCTGGACGGCCCTGAACAATACCGTAGTCCTGGGCAACCTGGTCCTCGGGCTGGTGCTTTTCTATCCGGTTTACTGGCTGAGTTACGTCTTCTTCGAGAGGCATCGGGATCGCGTCGCCGAAAAGCTCGAAAAGTACAAGGTGGCCATCGTGCTGGAGAAGACCGAACCCGCAACCCAGTGGAGGCTCCGATGATTCGCTGGTCCTACCTCCGCCCGCGGTTGATCATTTTGGCGATTTTGCTCGGGTTTCTTTGGTTTGCGTTGGACCCGCTCGTGCGATGGGGGCTGGTTTCCCTCGGCCAGAAGATCACCGGGGCAAAGGTCGAAATCGGGGGGCTCGCGACGTCGCTGTGGCGCACGGAAATTTCGCTCCGCGACGTGCAAGTGGCCGATCCCCATTCGCCCATGGAGAACCTCTTCGAGGCCCGCCAGATCAAACTCGGCCTGGAGGGCAACTCCCTGCTGCGGCGCAAGTTCATCGTGCGCGAGGGGACCTTGAGCGGCATTCGCCTCGGCTCCCCGCGAACTGCCTCCGGCGCTCTGGGGAAACAGCCGCAGGAGCCTAAGGACAGGGGCCCGAGCCTCTTCGAAAAGCAACTCCTCGAGTACGGGCAGGCTTGGCTGGAGTGCCTCGCCGGGCGGCTTCAGCAAGAGGTCCGCGACGAGGTCGAGCGTCTGCAATCCGTCCAGCTTGCCCGGGAGCTGATGCGCCGCTGGCCGGCGGAATATGAGCAGATGGAGGCGCAGATCGATTCGCTCAAGGCCCGCGTTGATGAGATCCAGCGGTTGGCGAAAGGAGGAAGCCGGGACCTGGTGCAGAACATCGAGGCCGTGCGCAAGGCCGCGCTGGACGTGGAAGAGGTGCAGCAGCAGATCGGCCAGTTTCACAGCGAGATCGACCGGCTCCGCCAGCAGGCCGTGCGCGACAAGGAGGCCATCGCCGCCGCGCAGAAGCAGGACGCCCAGACCATCCGAGAGCGATTCCGCTTGGAGAACCTAAGCGGCGAGAACCTGTCGGAATTCCTTTTGGGCGAGGAATGGGGCGAGCGGTTGTGGACCGTGATTGGCTGGATCGAGTGGGGCCGCAAGCACCTGCCGACCAAGGGGCAGTCGCTGGCGCCGGTCCGCTCCCGTGGCGTGGACGTGGTCTTTGGAGAGACCCCGAAGCGGCCGGACTTCCTCATCCGTAAGCTCGCCATTGACGGCGAAGGGACCATGAGCCGCCAGCCGTTCCAGTTCATTGGGACCGCCGAGGGCCTGACCAGCCAGCCGGCGGTCTATGGCCAGCCGGCCGTCTTGAAGCTGGAGCTGCGCGGGGCGGCCGCCATGACCATCGCCGCCACGTTGGATCACACCGGGCAGAAGCCCGATGATCGGCTCTCCGTCGAGTGTCCCGACTTGCGGCAGGCTCAGCGGGTCTTGGGCCGGCCGGATCGCCTGGCCCTCTCCGTTTCCCCGGGCAAGGCGAAGCTCTGGATGGACTTGGAGTTGAAGGGCGACGAGCTTGCGGGCAAGGTCCATTGGCAGCAGGAGCCGGTGGAGTTGACCCCCGTGCTGCCCGACCGCTACGGCGGATCGCGCCTTGCCGCCGAGCTGAAGGAAGGACTGCGGCAGATCCGGTCGATCGAGGTGGCGGTCGATCTGGCCGGCACGCTCCAGAAGCCGCAGTGCAAGCTGCAATCGGACCTCGGCCCGCAGTTTGCCGAGGCGCTGAACTCGGTCGTCCAGCGCGAGCTGGACTATCGCCGGGAGCAACTGGCGGACCTCGTCGAGAAGGCGGTCGCGGCCGAGCTGGGCCGATTCCAAGAAATGGTATCAACCAAGGAGCAAGCCGTCCTGGCCAAGCTCCAGCAAAACGGCGTGGACCTGCGGCAGTTGCAGCAACTGGTCGCCCAGCGCATCCCGCTCCCCAACAACCTCCGCGACAAGCTGCCCAACAACCTTCGCGACAATCTGCCGGACGGCATCCTCGACAAGGGGCTCCCCGCCGATCTCGGCAAGCAGCTCAAAGACAAGCTGCCGCTGAGGTTCTAGGGGAGCGATTCAGCCGGATGTGGTCTGATCGGGGCCTTCGACGCTGCGATCACCGTTCGCCTCAGGCGTCCCGGCGGAGCCCGGCTCCGCGGCGCCGGTCGAGGTACTTCCGGCCTCATCACGAGTGACGAATCCAGCCCACGCGCCCACGAGAGTCCAGAAAACGACACCCCCAGAACAGAACAGCAACGCATTCCAGGTGTCCAGCGACGTATGCTCCGCCTCGCCCATCGGGACAGCTCCAAAGACCAGCATGAGGGCGATTCCCGGCAAATTGACCGTCAGGGCGAACCATTGGACTATCGGCACCACTTCTGTATTGGCGCTGAACGTGCCGGATAAGGCGAGACAAAGGTCTGTCAGAAACGATGCTAAGAACCCCCAAAGCGCCCAGCGGGCGATTCGTGATTTAGCAGCAGCGGTCTTCTCCGATCGGTCCATCGCGGCTGGTGGTTTCACGAAACGTTCTCCTGGCACTCACAGACCCGATTCTACTGCTCTGAGGGTGGCCGGGCAATCTGTGGTGGGGCATGTCATTCATCGGCCCGCGCGACTCGGGGAATCGTTGCGCTGGAACGGCGGCGACCGGGGGGAGCGATTTGCACCACTGGTGGCACGGGCAGCGTTGGTCCGGCGGGAGAAAGCGGCCAGACTTCGGAAGTCTTGGAGACTTCGGAAGTCTTCGTCATGCACCACCGGGCCGACACGGCCCGGCTCTGAACCCTGAACCCTCCGCCCGCCCCTTGTTTCCCGCGGGTCGCTATGCCATGCTGGAGGGATGTTGTCATTTATGACAGCATCGGTAGGTATAATGTACCTCGGAGGGTGCCCATGGCCTGGGAGTACAGCGAGAAGACCAAGCAACTGTTCATGGACGCCGTCCATGGCAAGCCGGGGACGCACCTGGGGGAGATCGAGAACCCCGACGGCTTCGGCGAGCACGGCTCCATCGCCTGCGGCGACGCCCTGCGGTTCACCTTCCGCGTGCGGCGGCATCCGACCGACCCGACCCAGGACGTGATCACCGAGGCCCGCTACCTGACCTTCGGCTGCACCTCGGCGATCGCCGCCTCCGAGGCCCTCTGCATCTTGATCGAGCAAGGGGGCTTCACTCCCATCACGGCCCTGAAGATCCAGAACAAGGAGATCGTCGAGTTCCTCCAAGGGCTGCCGCAGCAGAAGATCCACTGCTCGGTGATGGGGGCCGAGGCGCTGGAGTCGGCCGTGTTCAACTGGGCCCAGAAGCGGGGCGTGGATCTGGACAAGCTGGGGATCCAGATCCATGCCAAGGACCAGGCCGAAGGCCGCATCGTCTGCAACTGCTTCGGCCTGAGCGAGCCTTACCTGCGCCGCAAGATCGAAGAGCTGAACCTGCGGACCATCGCCGAGATCACCAACGCGACCAAGGCCGGCGGGGCGTGCATGAACTGCCACCATGCCCCCGGCGGATTGCAGCACCTGCTGGACGACGTCTGGGGCAAAGGCGGCAAGCAACTGCGGGTCATCCCCAAGGTCGAGGCCCCCAAGCCTGCCGCTCGCCCGGCCGAACCGGCGATGTCGCCCTACCAATCGATGAAGCGGATCGAGAAGACCATCGCCGAGGTCGTCCAGCCCATACTGGCCCGCGACGGCGGCAGGATGGAAATCGTGGACATCAAGGACAACCTGGTCTTCTGCCGCCTGGAAGGGGCCTGCGCCGGCTGCCTCAGTGCGGGCCAGACCCTGAAGCTCATGGTCGAGAAGACGCTGAAGGACCTGGTGGACGAACGGATCCGGGTGGTGGAAGTGTGAGGGAAAGCTGAAAGCGGAAAGCGGAAAGCGGATCACGGACCCTTTGAAACCGCTTTCAGCTTTCCGCTCTCCGCTTTGCTGATAGCTAACTGCTGATCGCTGATAGCCTATGAACGTCATCTACGCCGACAACAACGCCACCACGCAAGTCGCCCCGGAAGTCGTCGAGGCGATGACGCCGTTCTTTCGGGAGTCGTACTTCAACCCCAGCTCGATGTACGAGCCTGCCAGGGAGGTGGCCCACGCAGTGGCCCGGGCCCGCAAGACCGTCGCCGCCGCCTTCGGCGACGTGGACCCGAAGCAGATCATCTTCACCGGCTGCGCGACCGAGAGCAACAACGCGGCGATCCTCGGCACCGTGAAGGCCAACCCCGAACGCCGCCACGTGATCACAACGGCGGTCGAGCACCCCGCGGTGCTCGGGGTGTGTAAGGAGCTCGAGCGGAGCGGCTGCCGCGTGACGTTCCTGCCCGTGGATGGCCATGGCAATCTCGACGTCCGCGATTTCATCCGCGCGCTGGACGGAGAGACGGCCCTGGTGACGCTCATGCACGCCAACAACGAGACGGGCGTGATCTTCCCCATCGAGCAGCTTTCGCGGATCACCAAGGAGACCGACCCGGCGATCGTGTTCCATACCGACGCCACGCAGTCGGTCGGGAAGCTGCCCATCGACCTGGGCGGCGAGTTCCGGCACGTGGACCTCTTGTCGTTCTCAGGCCACAAGCTGCACGCGCCCAAGGGAGTGGGGGTCCTCTTCCTGCGGCGCGGGACGCCCTGCCGGCCGTTCATGATCGGCGGCCACCAGGAGGAAGGCCGCCGCGCGGGGACAGAGAACGTGCCGTACATCGTGGGGCTGGCTCGGGCCATGGAACTGGCCGCCGCGAACCACGCCGCCGACGAGGCCCGGGTGCGCCGGCTCCGCGACCGCCTGGAAGAGGGCCTCGTGGCCAAGATTTCCTACGTGCAGGTCAACGGAAAAGGGGCCACGCGGCTGGCCAACACGCTCAATATCTCCTGCCACTTCATCGAGGGCGAGGGCATTCTCTACCAGTTGAGCTCGCACGGCATCTGCGCGTCCAGCGGCTCGGCCTGCACCTCGGGCTCGCTGGAGCCTTCCCACGTGCTGAAGGCCCTGGGTGTGCCGTTTACGGCGATCCACGGCTCGGTCCGCTTCAGCCTCAGCCGCTACAACACGGACGAGGAGGTCGATCGGATCCTGGAGGTCTTCCCCCAGGTCGTCGCCAATCTGCGCCGCATGTCGCCGTACTGGGACAACCAGCAAAACGTCCCGCGGCCGGAGGCGCACGAGCTGCTGCAAGCGAGGCGATAGCTGTGGGGCGGGTTTATAATCCACCCCGAAACGCGGACGGATTGGCAATCCGTCCTACGGAAGCCGACACTCAAAGCGAGTCCGGATTACTACGGACTCACCCGGCTCCGGCGCAACTTGCTCCGCGCACGGCTCAAGATCGGCCCGATGCTGTTCTCCGGGACCCCGATCGCGGCACTGATCTCGCGATAGCTCATCCCGTCCAGGTGGTACATGCGAACGACCCGGGCCTCGTTCTCCTGGAGACCCTGGAGCAGGCGTTCGACCTCCTCCTGGCTGGTGATGCGCTCATCGGGCTCCGAATGCGGCTCTGCGGCGGCGGCCGCCCGCTTCACGCCTGCATCCAGAAGCCGTGCAGACGGCCTCTGTTGCAGGAGGCCCTTGACCACGATTCGCCGCGCGACCACGGTCAAGTAGGTTGCCAAGCTGCTTTGACCGCGAAAATGGCGCAAGATAGCGAAGTCGTCTTCCAACAGCTTCAGGAAGACGTCGTTCGTAAGATCACCGCGGTCTTCGGGACTCAAACGGACGCTCCGGGCCTGGGCCGTGTGGTTGACGACATGGACCACGAGGCCCATGAACCGATCCACAAAGTCTTCCCAGGCCCGCGGCTTTCGTTGCAGGCACCGTTCGAGTAGGTTACGATCGATTTCGGAAAGCACCGCAACGTCTTTCGCTAGGGCCTATTATGGCCGTCGAAGGCCATCTTGCCCGAAGAGCAGCCGGACCGTACGGGCAAACACCGAATCCCGCCCGATACATCAGATTGTAACTGCAAAGGTGCCGCGGGGCAAGCTGGACGTGTGGCGAGTGGCCCCACGGTGGTGGCGGCGGGATTGACACCTCGGCGGACGCCCTTTAAGATGCCTCGGTGCGGTCTGCCTACGCCTTCAACTGCTGTGGCGGCAAGGACTTGAAACCGTTGGGCCCGGCTGGGGCGAGCTCGCGATCGCAGAGGACTTCCTATGACCCACGTCGTATGTGAACCGTGTCGGGACTGCAAGTATACGGACTGCGTAGTGGTTTGCCCGGTCGATTGCTTTCATGAGGGGGATCGGATGCTCTACATCGACCCCGAAGTGTGCATCGACTGCGAGGCGTGCGTTCCTGAGTGCCCAGTGGAGGCGATTTTCCTGGACCAGAATGTCCCGTCGGAGTGGGAAAACTGGATCAAAGTGAACGCCGAGATGGCGCCGCAGTTGCCGGTCATTACGGAGAAGAAGACACCGCTGGCGAAGCAGTAGGGCAGACATTCCTGTCTGCCGGATTCCAGGAGGGCAGAGATTCTTGTCTGCCCGGGCTATGACAGGGCCAAGGACAGGCAGGAATGCCTGTCCTCCTTGTCTGCGGCCGTGACAGGCAAGAATGCCTGTCCTCCTGGACGAAGCCGGGACGGGCTAGACCAAGACGCCGCAGACTGCCCCGTCTATCCAAGTCCTCCAACTTTCATACTTCGGATTGCGGAGCTTCATGGCCAGGAGTGGACTCCGCTTCGGTCGAAGCGGCTTGGCGACGAGGTGCATGCGGGCCTGTCGTGGGGTCCGCCCCCCCTTCTTCACATTACATCCCAAGCAAGAGCAAACCACGTTTTCCCAACATGTCGTCCCCCCACGGCTGCGAGGAGTCACGTGGTCCAGGCTTAACTGGCCGCTGGGGAACCGCCGCCCGCAGTACTGGCAGCGGTGGTCGTCGCGGGCGAAGACCGTGTGGCGGTTCAGCCGCAATGATCGGGCCGGGAGCCGGTCGAACCTCAAGAGCCGAATCACCCGGGGGACCTGGATCTCAAAATGGACCGAGCGGATCCAGTCTTCGTGGGGCTGTTTCGCATCGGCCCGCAGCTCGCAGAATTCCCGCCAGGAATCGAAATCGTAGTTGGCGAACTGGCCGTCTTCGGAGTGAATGACTTCCGCCAATTCCCGACACAAGAGACTAAAGGCCCGGCGCACGCCGATCACGTGGATGGCGACGTACAAGCGGTTCAACACGAGCACACTGCACGCCAAGCCGCTTGACGTACACGCACCGGTCATGGAACCGTCTCCCTAAACCGGCCATCGACGCATCCACCAGAGAAAAAGTGACGGTGATGATCCTCGCCGGCAACCGCCCATTCTAACTGATCTGCGTCTTCGGTACCAGAGGCCAGGGCGAGGGGTTAGGAATTAGGGGATTGGGGTTCAGAGCCGGGCCGTGTCGGCCCGGCAAGCGTAGCGGCCGGGGTTGCCCGGCAGTCTCGGCCGGGTGAAACGGTGGAGCAGCGGGCCTGGTGCGCCAGGATTATTGTCAATTCCACCCGACAAATCATACGCCGCCCAGTCGCAAGAAAACGCGAAGACGCCTTGCCCCCGTTCGCCGTTTCTCATTAGGATGAAGGGGTTCGGACTCCATTCCGTTTCATCAGGGTCGGCCGGTGCCGGCGCGATTTGGGGAGCGGGTTATGATTCACTATACTTGCGATCTGTGCAAACGGGAGTTGGACACCGAGGAGGATCTCCGCTACGTCGTGAAGATCGAAGTCTACGCCGCCTTTGATCCTGTGGTTGTGGAGGAAGAAGGAGACCGCGATCACCTCGGAGAGATCCAAGACCTCCTGGAGCGCATGGAAGACGCCGAGAGCGACCAGATCGGCGACGACGTCTACCAGCGCCTCCGCTTTGACCTGTGTCCCGAGTGCCGGAGGAAGTTCAGCAAGAACCCCCTGGGGCGCGAAGGCGCCAAGATGCTCGATTTCAGCAACAACTGAGCCGCATCGGCCGCTCAGTCCCGGGTAGCGGGCTATGGGCCGGTGCTGTCGCTGCTTGGTGGTGCCGCGGGTTCTGCGTTGCCGCCGCTGCGTTTTGCCTTTCTTGGCAGTGGCGGCCGTCGCTAGCGCCTTGTGGTGGCAGCATCACCGTGCCCCGCCCTCGCCCCCGGAGAACCTTGCCGAGGGCACCTATCCGCTCCAGCGCGTCATCGACGGCGACACGCTGCTCCTGGCCAACGGGGCGAGGATCCGCCTGATCGGGGCCAACGCGCCCGAGACCGTCCAGCGGGATCACGCCATCGAGCCTTGGGGCGCGGAGGCCAGACAATTCACCGCGGAGTTCGTCTCCGGCGGCCTGATCCGCCTCCAGTTCGACCGCGAGCGGCTGGACAAGTATCGGCGATTCCTGGCCTATGTCTGGGTCGAGGACCGCATGCTCAACGAGGAACTCATCCGTGCGGGCCTCGCCCGGGCCGAACTCGGCTTCCGCTTCTCGGAGTCGATGAAGACCCGCTTTCGCCGGGCGGAACAGGAGGCCAAGGACGCGGGGCGAGGAATCTGGTCGCAGGTCCCCGCGGGGCCGGCGCCCTGAGCTATCGGCAGTCAGCCATCAGCGGTCAGCTATCAACTCGTGCGGGCTCTCTCCTTCTTGCTGAAGGCTGATAGCGGATGGCTGACAGCCGATGGCTGATCGCTGACGGGCGGGCTCCGAGCGTAGGAAGGCGTATGTCCCCTTTTGCCGGGCTGTCGGCGGTGATAGAATCCTCTGCTTCAGCAACGAGCGAGATACTCGGACAGGGGAAGCACATGGCGAAGAGCAACAGCCGGCTCAAGGTGGCGGTCATCGGCGGCGACGGCACCGGACCTGAGGTCGCGGCCGAAGCGGTGAAGGTTCTCAAGGCGGTCGCCGACCTGGAGAAGATCGCCCTGGAACTCCAGGATTTCGATTACGGCGGCGACCGGTACCTGCGGACCGGCGAGATCCTGCCCCCGGGGGCTTTTGACGAGCTGGTCGCCTTCGACGCGATCCTTTTGGGTGCGGTCGGCCACCCGAAGGTCCCGCCGGGAATCCTCGAAAAGGGGCTGCTCCTGGAGCTCCGCTTCCGCTTCGATCAGTACATCAACCTCCGGCCGGTGAAGCTGTTCCCCGGCGTGGAGACGCCGCTGGCCGGCAAGGGACCCGACGACATCGACTTCGTCGTGGTTCGCGAGAACACCGAGGACCTTTACTGCGGCGTCGGCGGCTTCCTCAAGAAGGGCACCCCCGACGAGGTCGCCATGCAGACGGCCGTCTACACCCGCAAGGGCTGCGAGCGCTGCACCCGCTGGGCCTTCCAGTACACGCGCAAGCGGAACCGGAGGAAACGGCTCACGCTGGTCGCCAAGACCAACGTGCTCACCTTCGGCCACGACCTGTGGTGGCGCACGTTCCAGGACGTGGCCAAGGAGTTCCCGGACGTCCAGACCGACTACAACCACGTCGACGCCTGCTGCATGTGGATGGTCAAAAATCCCGAGTCCTATGACGTGATCGTCACCACCAACATGTTCGGCGACATCATCACCGACCTGGCCGGGATCCTTCAGGGCGGCATGGGCGTGGCCGCCGGCGGCAACATCAATCCCGAGCCGGGCGGCGTGAGCATGTTCGAGCCCATGGGCGGAAGCGCGCCGAAGTACACCGGCAAGCACGTGATCAACCCCATCGCCGCGATCAACGCCGCAAGCATGCTCCTGGAGCACAGCGGCTACGAGAAGGCGGCCGCCCGCGTGATGAAGGCCATCCAGCAGGTCACCGGCACCAAGATGAAGAGCCAGGCCGCCGGCAAGATGGGCTACAGCACGCAGGAGGTCGGCGACCTGGTGGTTGCAGCGCTGTGACGCACGACACAGTAGACAGTAGTCAGTAGACGGTAGTCAGTAGATCGACAATCGTACTTGTCTCTTCGCGGAACCCACGATACATCCTCCCATGAACACCACACTCTTCGATCTCTCCGGCCGCTGCGCCTTGGTCACCGGCGGCAGCAAGGGACTTGGCCGGGCCATGGCCACGGCGTTTGCCGCCGCGGGGGCGGACCTGGCGATCGCCAGCCGCAACGAAAAGGAACTCGCCGCTGCCGCGGACGCCATCCACCGCCAGCACGGCGTCCGCGTCGAGCCGATCGCCGCCGACCTCTACCGCCCCGAAGAGGTAGAGCGCCTGGCCGATGCGGCCATCCAGCGGCTGGGCAGGATCGACATCCTCGTGAACAACGCAGGAACGAACATCCCCCAGCCCATCGACCAGATCCGCGACGAAGACTGGGACCGCGTCCTCCAATTGAATCTCACCAGTTGCATGGCTCTCACGCGGGCCTTGGTCCCCGGGATGAAACAGCGCCGCTGGGGGCGGATCATCCACATCTCCTCGATCATGGGGCTCAGCTCCAAAGAGGGCCGCAACGTCTACTCCGCCACCAAGACCGCCCTGATCGGGCTGGCCCGGGCGTCAGCCCTGGACCTCGGGCCGTTCGGGATCACGGTCAACTGCATTGCCCCGGGGATCTTTGCCACCGAGCTGCCCATGTCGATCCTTAGTCCGCAGGAGCAAACGCAGGCCGCCGCGCGGACGGCCCTGGGCCGTTGGGGGCAGCCGGACGAGCTGGCCGGCCCCGCCCTGCTCTTGGCCAGCGACGCCGGCAGTTACATCAGCGGCTCGGTGCTCCTGGTGGACGGCGGACTCTTGTGCCGGGCGCTGTGACTACTGGCTCTCACCCTCGTCGTTGGCCTCTTCATGCCGGAGCCTGTCGAGCTTGATAGGAATTGCGAGTATGGCGTAATTCACGTCGATCAAGAAGTGCAGGAAGAGGAAGCCAAAATACACGTAGATCGGCAGGGCGGCGGCGACGAAGAGGGCAACTTTGGCGAACGCCCCGGCCAACACGGTAGGAACCGCTGCCAGGCTGCTCAAGCCCGCGGCGCCTTGGACGTCCAAATGGAGCTCTTTGCTGAGGTCCTTCATCAGGTCGTCCAAGCCGGCGGCGGCCGGCAGACCCGGCCCGAGGCCGGACGCAGGTTTGGCGATTGCGGACGGAGTGCCCGGCTGAACCCAGGCATGGACCAGGTCGATCATCCCCCAGGCAACGCCCACGCCGAACCCCACCGGCGCCAGGCGGAGCCCGAGTTTCAGCACAAACGAGAAGAGGCCGAGAAACTCTTCGTCCACCTTAACCTCGGCCGCGATGGAGAGATTCAAGGTCTCGGGGTTCATGGCCGCGACCGCTAGGTACTCGCACGCGATGAACCCGAGGACCGCGGTCGAGATTGACCAGAACGATTTCGCGTGGATGGCGAGAATCGTCAAAGCGATCAGGATCGCCACTCCGGCAAGGGCAAAGAAGATCGCGACACAGTCCGGAAGCGCGCTGGAGCCCATCTTCGCAGCACTCGCCCGATTCAGCCGCTCGCAGGCCGCCAGGAAGCGACGCGCGGCGTACTGGAAAACGGCGAGGCCCACGACCTCCACCAGCGCAGGCAGCGCCGGATACACCTGCTTCGTCTGCACCGCCATCGCCACGTCAAATGCCGGCACCAGCACCATCGCCAGATAGAGCCCGTAGTGCCCCGTCCAGGCAAACAGCCGGGCCGCCGATTCGACGAATTGCGGCGGGAACCAGGTCCGGGCCGCTGCCAAGAGGGAGTCGAACAGATGGGAGGAGCCGCCTTCGCGGGACCGTTGGAAGGCCGCCGTCGAGTGCTCGAAGGTGGCGAAGGGAGTGCGCACCGGGGGCGGTTCCGGCGGACTCGGCGCCTCGGACAGCGGCGTCGCTTTGGGCAGCGCTGCCTCGCCCTCGAATAGCCCTTTGACGGTGCGGGCCGGAATCCACTCTTTCATCCCCTCGCGCCACACCAGGGCGTCCGCCCCCAGTTCTCCTTGATCGGCCAGCCGTTTCAATTCCGACGAGGTCACCGGGCCGCACTGCTGCTGTCCCCGGGCGTAGTACCACTGGATCGCCGTCATGCGAGACTGCCTCCCACGTCTATTCTACGCCTCGACGTCGCGGAGCCGCAAGCACAGGGGCGAGGGATGAGGGATGAAGGACGAGTGATGAAGGATGAAGGGACCGACGCCGGCAGAAACCCTGAACCCTGAACCCTCATCCCTCATCCCTGGTTTTACGGCGAGACCAGCCGGTAGCCGACTCCGGGCTCGGTGAGCAGGAAGCGGGGCCGGGCGGGGTCGGCCTCGATCTTGCGCCGCAGTTGGGCCATGTACACGCGGAGGTATTGCGTCTCGAAGACGCTGTCCGGCCCCCAGACTTCCTTGAGCAATTGGCGATGGGTGACCACCTTGCCGGCATACTTGATGAGCGTGGTCAAGAGCCGGTACTCAATCGGGGTCAGGTGTACTTCTGCCTCGCCAACGAAGACCTGACGCCGGGCCAAATCGACGCGCAGGGCATCGAGCACAAAGACCGGCTCTCCCGGCTCGGCTTGGCCCCGCGCGGCGTGCCGCAGCGCCACCCGCAGCCGCGTCAGGAGTTCATCCACGCCGAACGGCTTGGTCAGGTAATCGTCGGCCCCCGCGTCCAGGGCGGTGACTTTTTCGTGTTCCTGGCCGCGGGCCGAAAGGATGAGGATCGGCATCTGCGACCACTCGCGGACCTGCCGGATGACCTCCATGCCGTCGATGTCCGGCAGTCCCAGGTCGAGGATCATCAGGTCCGGCTGCTGCGTGGCCGCCTGCACGATCCCTTCCTTGCCGGCCGCGGCTTCGATCAGCCGGTAGCCGTGGTGCGCCAACGAGACGCGCAGGAACCGCCGGATCTCTTGCTCGTCTTCGGATCGAGCGACGGGTCGCTGTCCAACAGCGTGCTGCTGGCCCCGGTGATGACCGAAAGCGGCGTCCGCAGGTCGTGCGACACGGCGCTTAAGAGCGAGCTGCGGAGCCGCTCGGTTTCCACGTCCAAGCGGATCCGTGCCGCCTCCGCCACCAGATCGGCACGCTCCAGCGCCAGCGCCACGAGTCCCGCAAAGGCCCCCAGGAGGTGCAACTGTTCCGGATCGACGGTGCGCCGCGCTTCGGGAGGCAAGACGCCGAGCACGCCGACCGTACCGCGCGACGTGGTAAGCGGCAGGTAAGTGCCTTCCGCCCCAGGGGTTCCCAAGTCACCCAGGGATCCTTATGATGGGGGGCGTGGGGGCCGAGTGCCCTGACAAGCTGTCGTGGGCGACAGTCAGGATCCTTCCCTAATCGGGCGTTCCGTCGAGATCGTTGCAGCCGCCCGCGGACACCGACACATACCTTCACGGGGTCACGCATGCCACGGATCTTCGACAACATCACGCAATCCCTGCTTCCGGCCCTCTGCGACACGCTGCAAGTGGCCGAGCGTGCCGACTTCTGCGTCGGCTACTTCAACCTGCGGGGATGGAGGGCGATTGACTCCCACGTCGAGCGATGGTCTGGCGGCCCCGGGCATTGCTGCCGGTTGCTGGTGGGAATGCAGCGCCTGCCGCAGGACGAGTTGCGGGAAGCGCTGAGCATCATCAAGACGCACGCCGGCATCGACAACCAGACCGCCCTTCGGCTCAAGAAGCGACTGGCCGAAGAGTTCCGCCGCCAACTGGCCTTGGGGATGCCCACCGACGACGACGAAGCCGGACTTCGCCGCCTCGCCGCCCAAATCGCCGCCAAGAAGGTCGTCGTCAAGCTCTTCTTGCGGCACCCCCTCCATGCCAAGCTCTACCTCCTCTTCCGGCCTGACCCGATCAATCCGTCGGTGGGTTACCTGGGCAGCAGCAATCTGACCCTCGCCGGCCTTGCCAACCAGGGCGAACTGAACGTGGACGTGATGGACCACGACGCCTGCAAGAAGCTGGCCCAGTGGTTTGAAGACCGCTGGAATGACCAGTGGTGCATCGACATTTCCAGCGAACTGGTGCAAATCATCCGAGAAAGCTGGGCGCGAGAGGAGACAGTTCCGCCCTACCACATCTATCTGAAGATGGCCTACCACCTTTCCCAGGAGGCCCGTGTCGGCCTGACCGAGTTCCGAATCCCCCGCGACTTCGGTCAGAAACTTTTTGATTTCCAGGTTGCCGCGGTCAAGATCGCTGCCCACCATCTCAACAAGCGCGGCGGCGTGCTGATAGGCGACGTGGTGGGCCTGGGTAAGACGCTGATGGCGACCGCCGTGGCCCGCATCTTTGAGGACGACCACGACCTGGAGACGCTCATTCTCTGCCCCAAGAACCTGGTGCCCATGTGGGAGGACTACCGCCAGCAGTACCGCTTGCGCGCAAAGGTCCTTTCCATCAGCCGAGTATTGAGAGAACTGCCGAACCTGCGCCGTTATCGACTGGTGCTCATCGACGAAAGCCACAACCTGCGGACCCGGACTGGCAAACGTTACCGGGCGATCCAGGAGTATGTCCGGGAGAACGAAAGCCGCCTGATCCTCCTCTCGGCGACCCCCTACAACAAGACTTACCTCGACCTTGCCAACCAACTCCGGCTGTTTGTCGCCGAGGACGTTGACCTGGGCATCCGGCCCGAGAACCTACTGCGGGAAATCGGCGAGACCGAGTTTATTCGGCGCCACCAGTGCCCGGTCCGCTCCCTGGCTGGATTTGAGAAAAGCGAGTACGCCGACGACTGGCGTGAGCTAATGCGGTTGTATCTCGTCCGCCGCACGCGGACGTTCATCAAGGACAACTATGCCCAGACAGACGAAACCACAGGACGCAAGTACCTCACCTTTGAGGACGGGAGCCGATCTTGGTTCCCCACTCGCCAACCCAAGACGGTCAGATTCACCATTAACGACAAGGACCCCAACGACCAGTACGCCCGGCTCTTTGCCGATGACGTGGTCCAGGCCATCGAGCACCTCAATCTTCCCCGCTACGGGCTGGGCAACTACGTTCCCGACATGCCGCACGAACCCCCTACCCAGGCCGAAGCCAAGGTGCTCCAAGACCTGTCCCGCGCCGGTCGGCGGCTCATGGGCTTCTGCCGCACCAATCTCTTCAAGCGCTTGGAAAGCGGCGGCCAGGCATTCATCCAATCCATCGAGCGCCACATCTTGCGGAACTACGTCTACCTTTATGCCATCGAGGCCGGCCAGCCGCTTCCTGTCGGCACGCAAGACGCCGCCATGCTCGACGCCCGCATTTATGACGGCGATGCGGATGACCCGCGGGCTACTGCGGAACTCCTCGTCGCTGATGACGACGAAGAGGAAGAGGCCGCCACCGCAGCCACTTCGCTCCGCACCGAGAACGATTTCCGCGAGCGTGCCGCCGAGGTCTACGCGGAATACGCCCGGGCATTTAAGACCCGGTTCAAGTGGCTCCGCCCCGGCTTCTTTGTTCCCCAGTTGGCAAAGGACCTGCGTGCCGACATCAAGGCCCTGCTGCCCGTGCTCAAGAAGTGCGGCGAGTGGGAACCCGATAAAGACGCCAAGCTCAAGAAGCTCTTGGACCTGCTGACCAACGCACACCCAGACGAGAAGGTGCTCGTTTTCACGCAATTCGCCGACACGGTGTACTACCTCGAACGGCAACTGCGGGACGCTGGCGTTTCCAAAATGGCGGGCGTGACAGGCCAGAGCGACGACCCGACCAGGTTCGCCTGGCGGTTCAGCCCCGAGAGCAATCAGAAGCGGGGCCAGATACCGCCAGAGAATGAACTCCGCGTCATCGTGGCCACCGACGTGCTCAGCGAAGGCCAGAACCTCCAGGACGCCGCCATTGTGGTCAACTACGACCTGCCCTGGGCCATCATTCGACTCGTCCAGCGTGCGGGCCGCGTGGACCGCATCGGTCAGAAGGCGGAAACCATCCTTTGCCACTCATTCCTGCCCGCCGATGGCGTCGAGCGCATCATCCGTTTGCGTGCCCGGGTCCGGCAGCGATTGCGGGAAAACGCCGAAGTCGTTGGCACGGATGAGCAGTTCTTTGAGGACGACCGCAACGAGCAGCCTGTCCGCGACCTATTCACCGAGAACTCGGGCATTCTCGACGACGACCCCGACAGCGAAGTGGACTTGAGTTCCTACGCCTACCAAATCTGGAAGAACGCTATCGACCGCGACCCTTTGCTCGAAAAGACCATTCCCGCACTGCCCAACGTCGTCTATTCGACGAAACCGCACGCGCCCGCCGAGAAAGCGCCCGAGGGCGTGCTGGTCTATGTCCGCACGGCCGAGGGCAACGACGCATTGGCCTGGATGGACCGCCAGGGACGCAACGTTACGGAGTCGCAGTTCGCCATCCTCAAGGCCGCCGAATGCCCACCCGACACTCCCGGACTACCCCGCTTGGACGATCACCACACCCTGGTGGCTCAGGGAGTACAACTCATTGCCACGGAGGAGAAGACTGTGGGCGGACAACTTGGCCGACCATCGGGCGCTCGATTCCGCACCTATGAGCGCCTCAAGCACTTTGTTGAGGAGACCGGAGGGACGTTGCTGATCGGCTCGGATTTCCGGCAGGCGCTCAACAAGGCGATCGAGGACATCTACAACTTCCCCTTGCGGCAGACCGCCATCGACACCCTCAACCGACAACTCCGCAGCGGCATCCCTGACGACAACCTCGCCGAACTGGTGGTGGACCTTCGGGCCGAAGGCCGCTTGTGCATCATCCACGAAGAAGAGGAGAGCCAGGAACCGCAGATCATCTGCTCGATGGGACTCCGGGCAGAAGCGTAACGCCGGGTTAGCACCCTTCCTGAAAGCGAAGACCGATCATGCAAATCGACAAGAAGGCTATCCAGGACCGATTGCGGAAGTTCGATTTCACCGGCGTCTTCACCCAGGAACTGGGCTGGGATCATCCTCCCGGCAACCTCACCCTGACCGTGGCCGGCAAGCATGTCCACCTTCAGGCCGTCGCGGAAAAGCGGGGCCTTGTCGCCTTTGTCTGCCAGGCCCAGCCTGGTGAGCGCCTGCCCGACTATGCCGCCCGGCGCAAGATCGAGCGGGAAGTCGCCAAGCACCGCCACCAGCACCTCATTGTCTTCACCGACGCCGGCAAGACCACCCAGGTCTGGCAATGGGTCAAGCGCGAACTCGGCAAGCCTGCCGCCTGCCGGGAGCACACCTACCACGTGAGTCAACCGGGCGACGCCCTGATCCAGAAGCTTCTCTCGTTGCGGTTCTCCCTCCTGGAAGAGGAGGAACTCACCCATGTCCAAGTTACCGGGCGGGTGGAGAGACTAGCCCTGGCGGAGAGGGTGACCAAGCGATTCTACGACCGCTTCCAGAAGGAGCACGCCGCCTTCCTGGCGTTCCTGAAGGGCATCCCCGACGAGGACCTTGAGCGGTGGTACGTCTCCGTCATGCTCAACCGCCTGATGTTCATCTACTTCATTCAGTCCAAGGGCTTCTTGGGCGACGGGGACTGCGAGTACCTGTGGACCAAGCTCCGCGAAAGCAAAACCCGCGGCAAGGACCGCTACTACCGCGAGTTCCTCTGCCCCCTCTTCTTCGAGGGCTTCGCCGAACGCCCCCACGAGCGTTCGGCCGCGGTCAACGCCTTGCTCGGCACCGTGCCCTATCTGAACGGCGGTCTGTTCCTGCGGCACCAGATCGAGGAACTCCACGGCGAGGCGATCCGCATCCCCGACGCCGCCTTCGACAGGCTTTTCGACTTCTTCCGCGCTTATCGCTGGCACCTCGACGAGCGCCCCCTTCGGGCCGACAACGAGATCAACCCCGACGTGCTGGGCTATATCTTCGAGAAGTACATCAACCAGAAGCAGATGGGGGCCTACTACACCAAGGAGGATATCACCGAGTACATCGCCAAGAACACGATCATCCCCTTCCTGTTCGACGCCACGGCCCAAAAGTGCCCCGACGACTTCGCCGCCGATGCCCCGGTCTGGCACCTGTTGCGAGAAGACCCCGACCGCTACATCTACCCAGCCGTGCGCCGCGGCGTGGTGGACGACCGAGGAAACGTCCTGCCCGAGTCGGCCCTGCCAGATTTCGTCCAGAAGGGAATGCACGACCCCAAGGCCCGGATGTTCGACCGCCGCTACAACCTGGGCGAGGCCAACCTCCGCAGTCTCCCCTCTCCCGCTGGGAGAGGGGCCGGGGGTGAGGGCGCCGGGGGTGAGGGCAGCGAAAGTAGCACAGGCTTCCAGCCTGTGTCTTCAGACGTTGATACCGGCACAGGCAGGATGCCTGTGCTACACGGCGAAAGGCTCACCCTGCCCACGGAGACCTGGCGGGAATACGTCTGCCGCCGGGAGCGGTGCCTTGAACTCCGCGAGAAGCTCCGCAAGGGCGAAGTCACCACGATCAACGACCTGATTACGCTCAATCTCGACATCCGGCAGTTCGCCCAGGACGCGATTGCCAACTGCCAGTCGCCCGGACTGCTGGCCGCCTTCTTCGATTCCATCCGCAGCGTCACCGTGCTCGACCCGACCTGCGGCTCAGGCGCTTTTCTCTTCGCGGCCCTGAACGTCTTGGAGCCGCTTTACGAAGCCTGCCTGGAGCGGATGGAATCGTTCCTCTCC
>Ga0315280_10003049_pt1 | contig 26179 bp, 39 predicted proteins | sample YL17G06_40_MG_FD_203697 | JGI IMG/M metagenome (GOLD analysis project Ga0315280, IMG submission 203697) | Sediment microbial communities from Yellowstone Lake, YNP, Wyoming, USA - YL17G06_40 | ecosystem: Environmental > Aquatic > Freshwater > Lake > Sediment | place: USA: Wyoming | collected...
TCTTGGCAGTTTGTCTCTCACAACTTCTTATGCTTGGTATGAGTTGGATGTGACGTCTATTTTGAATAGTTGGGCGAAGATTAATGGTGCAAAAGTGTATGTTCACTATACTTATTATCTAAGCACTATAAATTTTGTTAGGCGGCTCACAAGAAAAGTTGATTACACAACAGCGATAGCAAGTAAAATGGTGGTTCAGGTGATTTAAGATGAGCTTCTCAGGCGAATTCGACAAAAAAGACTTCTTCGTGTCACCACTTTTTACAAAAAGGAAAATCATAATTGAGGCTGGTTCAACTGAAGAACTAATTACCAAATTAAGACAATTATTACCACAAAACATTAGAAAAATAACAATAGAATACGACGAAATAATACAAAGATCGTTAGAAGAAGGAACACTCATCTCAAAAATCAAAAGACAATTATCACCATTACCACCGCAAGGATTCACAGATCCCACCCGCACAATCCTCACATGGCGAGAATTCGGCAACACAGTACAAAACAAAATCACCGAAATCTCCCTCAGTCCCATTCACACCGAAGAAGAACTCCGCATACGATTGCTCGCAATGGACGCGGAACTCATGGAAATGTTCCAAGAATACTTGTGGCTGATGATGAGCCGAGGAATCGGCTTTGCGGTTGAATACATGAACAACACAAGCCCCGATTACCACTTCGCATCGGAATGGACTCCAGCCGACGACGAATTGCTCGCTAACCTGATGGAAGGATGCCACGAATACTTAACAAAATGGACGGAAGACATAAGGACAGAAGCAACCGCAGAAATCCGCGAAGGGATAAGCCTCGGCGAAAGCTTGGAACAGATTGGCTCAAGAGTTTCAGAAACACTCGACTCATCTAAGAACCGAGGAATGTTGATAGCGAGAACGGAACTTATGCGGGCTTTCAACAAGGCGGCGGAAAGCAGATACCAGAAGGCTGGGTTCAAAATGAAGTGGCTTACCGCGAGAGATCCACGAGTGTGTGAAATATGCGAACCATTAGATGGACAAATAGTGGAAGTTGCACCACCACTTCATCCGCTATGCCGATGCTGTGTAGTACCAGTTTTGGAGAAATAAATATGAAAGAAAAAACCAAAACATTCTGCGAAAAAAAATGCCAATTTTATTATTCCCCTTCTTTTGTCTGCAACATGAGAAACCAATGCCCGCTCTTAAAAAGACTTGATGAATGGAAACAGAAACTAGAACAAATGCTAAAAAAAGCAAGAGCAGAACGAATGGAGCATGCTCTGGATTATCCTGATGCACCAGCTTCACCTTTATGGGAAAGAAATCAAGGGAAAATTGAGATTCTTGAGGAATTGCTGAAAGAGGAGAAACCATAATGCCCACCTATCCATGTCCACTATGCCGCGGAACTGGAAAAATAAGAATATTAGATCCTGCTACCACAGAAGCAACCTACAATTGCCACGAAGAAAAATGTCCACAATGCGACGGCAAAGGATGGATTTAGATGGAAAAGAAAGTAACCTACAAGTGCCCCAAATGCGGAGCAGAATACGCGGAACACGTCAACGTAATCACCGTCAACGCTAAAACTGGACAAGTATACCGAGTGCCCCATAGACCACAACGATGCGAACGATGCGGAACAGGACTCATAAGAAAAGTCACTTTAACCCATCTCTCCCCAAGTATCCCGAATGACGTTTCAACCAAAAGTTAATAAGAAGATTGAATGAAGAAAAACATATGAAATGCCACAAATGCGGAAAAGAAGTGGATGGAATTCCACACATCATCTGCGAAAAATGTGGAACCGCCTTCTGCATAGACTGCTTAGAGGAACCAATACCACGCAAATGCCCCCGCTGCGGACACTAAAGCCACCGATCCTTATCGTTCCACTTAGCAATTTCTTCCTTCAACTTTCTCAAATCATCCGCAGACTTCACGACGACAACTGTGGCTTTAGGCTTCAAACCCCAATCCGCCGTAAACCGATGCTTACAATTCGGGCATTCCTTCGGCTTACTAACCCTCGGAACCCAGCGGAACTTGCATGTTTTCTTAGGACATTCCCAAATTTTAATCTCCATATTAATCATCTTAGAGTTTATCCTCATAGTATTAAAGGTTTTTCAGATAAATATATGAAGTCTATGATATTTAAACTATGATAGAACTTAGTTATAGAACTTTAAAAAATGCCGTAGGGATAAGACGAATATGCCTTTAAAAAAGACGTAGGGATAAACAAAAGGTGTTTTAAACCGCTTTTGACTATTCGAGCTTAACGAAGGGAAGGTTTATAAATGGCGACTATGAAGATTATGAGTAGGAGATGGTAAAAATGAATGAATTAAGTGAAACCTTTAACAAAGCAAAAGATGACGTAGACAAAGCATTAGAACTTCTTAACAAGCTGAAGTTTCTACCAAAAAAATCTTCTCCGCTACAAGAACTGATCCACAACACAAAAACGTTCCTTGAAGACGCACAAAAACAACTCAATGAAATAGCAGAGTTTTACAAAATTTAAGGAGACACAAGAATGAAAGAAATCTTAGATAAAATAATTGGCAGATTCAGAATCGTAGGCATACAATATACAAGACAAGAAATGCAGAAACTTGGCAAAAAAGCTGAACAATCAATAAAAGATTATGTGGAAAACTGTGTAGGCGAGGCTTATTCGGACAGCTACATAGGATCAACTGAAGACGTTAGTGTAGGATGGCTTTTGGCTCAACACTTGCAAAAGAAACTGAGAATGCCAATGTTAGATTGTGAAGCACATGAAGAAGAAGCCTATACGATGCCAGAGTTTTCAGTATACTATAATATAGACGCTAGATCATGGTGTGGAAAATGGACATATAGCGACGACAACCAGACATACGATGAATCTGGAATCTTTTTCGCATTGGTAAGTCCAGATGAACCAGAATACAAAGAAATCCAAGCCCTTTTAGAATATACATTCACAGAAAACCGCAACATCGCAGTAGCCATACTAGAAAGGAGACTAATAGAATGATTCCAATAGATCAACAAATCGAAATGATAAAAGCCGAACAGAAAATCGACTTGGAAAGCGGAGAATTCAAATTCACAGAATGGCAAAAGAAACCTACACCATACAAAACAGAACATGACGCATGGCTCTCAATAATATCGTTTAGACAATTCAGACACGACAACAACTTACTTTATGCAGTTTACGAACCAAGATATGAAACACACATGGAATGGAACATACATGGAAAAGTCATAGAACGTGGATTCTGGTTTGTATGGGAGAAAAAGGAGATAATATAATGGGACATCTCGGAACAAGTCAGCTCTATTCCGACCAGAAAAACATGAACATCATACTGTTGCACCACGACAAACACGGAGAAGCCATAACGAAACAAAGAGTAAACTTTCTAATATTCTGTTGGAAAAATAGGCACAAGGAAAGAGCAAGAGACTACCAAAAACGATACTACGAATTCCTTCGCATGAGCCAAACACAACAACAAACAGAAATTGAAAATGCAAAACAGCAAACACAAAAAGAATATGTAACATTAGAAGTGATTGTGCCATGATTCCCTTCGACAGCATGGAAGCCATGCGGTCAGGCGTGTACGCATCTACCGATTGGTCATATATTGCTGGAATGATAGATGGAGACGGAAGTATATACTTTAATTCTCCATCAAAAAAGAGTTGGTACTGTCCACGATTAGACATTAGTAGTATATATAAACCAACAATTGAATGGCTAGCAAACAAATTCATAGAAGTTAGAATTTGGAGATATATGTGCGAAAGAATACAAACAGGAAGAAAACATCCTACATGGATTGTACAAACAGGTGGAAGAAAAGCATTTAAAACCTTAATTCCATTATTAGAACCATTCCTAAAGACAAAACAACAACACATCCAAGTTGTCAAACAATTCATTCAATTACGAGAAAAAGATAAACCAATAGTCCTAACACGAAATCAGAAAGGACAAATCCAAACCACAAGATTTCCCTATAACCAAAAAGAATTAGAACTTGTGCAAACACTCAAAAAACTAAATGAGATGATATAACATGAAACCATTACCATTCGATAGTAATGAGGCAATGAAAAGTGGTTGTTATGTTAGTGGAACTACGGGTGTCGGCAAATCAGACGTATTAATGGAAATTGCAGAACGATTAATGAAGGAAGATATAATCGTAATAGTATTCGACACAAGTCAAGATTGGCTTAACCGAAGTTCAATACCAATATACCAACCATGCTACGGTTCAATATCGCTACCTGAACCACACACAGCAATGATATGGAACATGGAGCTGATGACACCAAAACAACAACAAGAAGCAATAGAAAACTTTTGCATTAAAATAATGAAACACCAAGCTGAAACTCCAGAACCAGAACGTAAACGATATTTCTTAATCTTCGAAGAAGCCCACACCTACTTTCCACAAGGATGCATGACAGCAAAACGATACCAAAACACAGTCCGCATGATGACACAAGGAAGAAACTACGAAATAAGATTCGCTTGCATAACACAGTTCTCAGCATTAATCGACAAGAATGCCATGCGATATATGAGACAACGCTATTTCGGAAGCACAGACGAACCAAACGACTTCGAATACATACTCCGCTTCTTTCCCAAAAACAAGAGAAATGAAATTGCGGAAAAAATAGTGCGATTAAAAGCGGGAGAATTCATTTACAAAAACGGAGACAAAACAGAGTTAGTGCAGATTGAACCATACAAATGCAACACAAAACCGCAAGAGATCGCTAGAACGATCTCGCCAGCACCGCCAGCGATTAACGAATCACATAGCAACGGCGGAGGAACGGCGAAAGCACTGGCGACTTTAATCATGGCATTCTTATGGTTCATAATGATAATGTATGCACTGAGCCACAGATAGCCGTAGGGATAAGAGCTAGGAAAAAACGCCAGAATCATCCTTCTTTTTCTGTTCGAAACCCACGTTTAACCCTATTTCGCATTCTGAACCACTAAAAGAGATATTTTCAGATAAGTTTATAAGTATGTCCTACTACTATGATTACTACGAGGATTGAGAACATGCGAAAACCTCAAAACGTAAAATGCGAAAAATGTGGATACGAATGGTTCACGGGATCAACTTTTAGATTGGTCACGTGTCCTTCGTGTCACCAATCCACAAAAAATCCACACTATAAAGGAGAAATAGAAAAATGACAACCGAAACCCATGCACGAAATATAGCTGTACAGGAACAACTTAAAAATGAAGCAATAGATAACGCATTCAAGGAAATACACGAAGACGTTCAACTCATATTCACAACATTAGACGCACACAATAGAACATTAACGACTATACTAGAAATTTTAGACGATCAAAGACAACAATTGGAAACTTTAACAAAAAAGAGGGATTGAACATGGAAAAAACATACTGTTGTATCATCATAAAAAACGGAAATGGAACTCTAGAATGTGCAGTAAACGAAAAACAATTAAGGAGACTCAGAAATGAACATCTACAAAGATAGCAATATAACACCAAAAACTAAATGTGCAATTTGCGGAGAACAAGCTAAAGACATCTTTAAGCAATATGGAAGATCAGCAATAGAGGAAGGCAATTACTACAACAAAATAAATGGATGGGTGTGTTGTCCATGCAGAGAAGCTGAAGAGGATCGCCCACAAGGAACAGTAATAATCTACGATCCAACCGAGAAAAAAGCAACAAAATACACAGTTATGACACATGAAGATATGAGTGAACAAGTAGACGTACACGATACTGAAGACATCGAAAATCTACAATTTGAATATGGTGAAGACATTGAAGGTTCACCAATTCAATTTGAATATCACCACACTGACGCATGGCGAGGATATTATGAACCCAAAGCTGAAGAGTGGGACATACTACATTCGGATTGCATACTTGCATACTCTGAAGATGAACAAGAACTTAAAAAATTCGACATCGACATAAAAAAGATTCTCTGGAAACTAGGATATGAATTTGCGATATGTTTCGGTTCAACATCTAACCTCTTCAGTTGCGGATATGACATAATGATAAAGAAGACGGATAAAGAAGACATCTTAAAATACATGGCTTTAACCATGAAGCTGATGCAATTAAACACTAAATACCGTGATCCTGAACGGTTCAGAATGACTGCATTAACAGGAAAAAGCGAAGGATTCGATGATAAAGATCGCTTACTTGCTGAGGCTTCGAAACGCCTAGAACAAGGCGAAAACTTCGAAACAGTAAAACAAGACATTTTAAAGAAGGCGATTCAAAAATGATGACAATAGAAATGCACTTCTACGTCACTAAAACCGAAGACGGTCTTTATCATGTGCAAAACGTAGTAATGGGACACTTCGGACAGCACCACATCCACAATGAAAAATCGTTCAACAAGTGGAAAAAGAATATAAACCCAAAATACATCCACATGTTTGAATTTAAAGCTTCGTGCAATTGCGGACTAACAAAAAGCGGAGACGTTAGAGAATATGACGGTCACGAATGGCACAACGATAAGTTTGAGGATGTGAAAAAATGAGTACGCCTTATGCTTATGCAGAAAAACAACGTGAAAAAAGAATGGCGACTAAACGAAAAACATATCAGTTTGTTTCAGACTATGCAGTAGTAATCATAACCTTAGACAACAACCCTTCTGAAGATGACGCTTGGGAAGTGTTAGATGAAATAGTAAGAAATAGTAAAGACTTTCATCTTGAGGAACTACCATGACCAAATACGAATGGAAAAACGAAACCACAAAAATGTTAAGAATGCTACGAAACTCCAGAGCACTCAAAATAAAACATGGATGGAGTAGAGACATGGGTGCGGGATTCATAAAAGACGACATAAAAAGCATGAAATTAAATGCCGACAACACAATAACCATAACGTTTCATTTCGACCATATACAAACATTCAAAACAAGCGACTTAAACCTCCGTGAAACTGAGGAAGCTATAAAATATCTCAAAAAAATGCCGTAGGGATAAGAGCATGGGAGTTTTCAAACTCCATGCAATTTTTCTCTTTTTTATGATAATTCGAAACAATCGAAGTTAAACTTAAAGTTCACTGTGAACATTTAAACATTAATCTCCGCAATTTTTAGACAAATAAACAATATCACGAAGCGAAATATAAACAAATCTTCATATTCTTATTCGTAGTATTTATATAACTCATAATCCTTATGATGTTACCGTGATAAAAATGAGTACCCAAAAAGAGACGGAAAAAGCGAAAACCCAAGATCAGTTTTTTAATTCTGATCTAGTAAAAACCATTATTGGAGAATTTGAAAGATATTTCAAAGACAACACGGTTAAGTCAAACACACCAAGCATCAATAATGATGAATTAAGCGTTTATCTATTCGTACAAAAGCCATTAAAATGCTTCAGTTTTTCCACCTTAATAACGCTAGACGGAATAGCTAAACGGATAAACGAAAATCTTAAGTTGTCATGGCTTCAAACAGGCGGACCGAATCAAAAATATTGGATTGAAATAAGTGTAAGAATGTGCAAAGATCCCCGTGACGCAATTTTTCTTTTAGGTTAAGGATGTGAACACATGTTAAGCAAAAAATATTATAAGATTCTTGCGGATCTACTCGGCAAAGCGGAAAACTTGGAAGATTTTCAGAACAAACTAATCGAGTTTTTGGTACAGGATAACCCTAGATTCGACAAAACAAGATTCATAACAGCAATAGAGAACACGTTCTCAAATATGATGCTAGAAAAACAAGAACAAGAATTTGAGGAGGAACAAAAGCAATGACAAAACCGCAACCAAACATAAAATGCTCTAATTGTGGCTACTCATGGAACACAAAAAGCAAACTAATACTTGTCTCATGTCCCTCATGCAAACACAACATTAAAAACACGACAATAACAAACGTGCATGATGTCGAAAAATGGCAATGGATTGAATGCCCGAAATGTCGTTTTGGACACCGTGCCGATCCTGAGCTACTTAAAAAAGCAAAACCATACTGTCCAGAATGCAATGTAGAAATGGAGACTAAAGAACCATGAACAAAGCTTATGTTAGACGTGAATGTGAACGATGTCTAAAAGAAACAATGACTAGAAAAGCAAAATGGGGAAAAAAGACGCATTACTTATGTGAATCATGCATAAAAGCCATTAAAGAATTTAAGGGGAATGTGGAATAAATGAACAAAAAAGCGTTTAAAAAACCATACATACCCACAATTAAAACAACGTGCAAAAATTGTCAATTAAGATTTGAATGCTCAGAATGGGACAAAGATCACTGCCTAACCTTCATACTAAACCACATAAAGCCCGACATAGAACAAAAATAAGGATATGGAATAAATGAGATGTCCAAAATGTAGAACATGGCAACCATTAAGCGCATGGCTACGAAGGATAGACGCATGTTCTGGAGAAGAACAGGCATATTGCTCTAAATGTGAAATATGGTTTTGGGTTAATCCAAAACTATAATCTCTTTTTTTATTCGAAATTACTTCATTTTGATACATGCTTTTTTCGCTAATAATCAAAAAAGTAAAAACTCATAATTAAAGCGATTTTACCAAATAGAGAATAAATTAAGGTTAGTTTCACACTTTTTAAAAGTCGCTGTCTGGTAAATCGAAATTTTTCGTTTAATCGTAGCCATAAGAGTTTATGGCAAAAATCCCCTTAATTTTCATGATCTTGTTGTCTTCGAATCCATCAGATTTTATGGAGATTTGTGGTAAGCAAATCGAAGCCTCATAAAAAATCCCATGCTTTTAAACACCTTCGACTCAGCGAAGCGTCTAAATCCATGATGCACGGATGGAATCATTATATAGGGTTATGAGTTGTCACTCAGTATTGAACGCAAGATTACATGTTCTTTATCCATGCTACATGGCGAAGACATAACGAAACGAAGCGTTATGTAGTTAGACTACATCGGTGTGTAACGAAACTACATACCTACTCAATAATGCGTAGCCCTCTCGTCACATTCTTAAAGTCGAAGCCATATCAGATAAACAAAACTTTATCGCATAAAATGAACGTGAGCAATTACGATAAACAACCATCATAGAACGAAGTACCAGCGAATAGACGCAAAAAGAAAAAGAAGCTTATTCCTGCCTTATGCAACCTCCCTATGGTCAATTATTCCCCGAGAGCCTCCGAATATATACCCTATTTTTATAGTACCTAGTTCTAGAAATAATTATCTATTATGTAAGATACTTCGGGATCCTGTGATAGATGAACCCATTTATGACACTCAAAACAACAAGTCACATATATTTCTGGTAAATTGTAATCTGGATGATGTCTTACCAACCCGTTAATTTCGTCACAAAACTCACACAATTCACCTAATGGCAACCTTCTCGCTTTCTTTTCAGCATATCTCCTCTTTCGAGTTTTTAATAGTTTCTCATATTTATGTACCATATTTTTGTATGCCACGGTTTGTCGATATTTACGTTTTCTTTCTCGTATTTGTTCTCTGTGAGTTTCACGGTATCTACGTCGTCCCTCTTTATACTTTCCCGTTCGTTGATATTTTCTAAACCATTCTCTTGCCTCTTGTTTGTGTTGTTCACGATATTTTTTCAGATAAACTAACCGTTCTTCTCTATGTTTATGATAATATTCTTTAGATTCCGCAAGTTCTTTTTCTCTATGTTTTCTATACCGCTCTCGTTCATACGTTTTAAGCCATTCTTTATTTGCTTGTCTCCATGTTCGACTATATTCCCTAGAATCCCGTTTGATAATCAAAGCCCCAACACCTTCTTAATCTTCTGTGCCTCGACAACTCCAACCACGATGCCCACTGCAACGCCCACACAAACCCCGCTTAACCACAAGAACGTGGGACTCAAAGCTGGAAAGCCGAACTTGTCGATTAAAGACATCACTACGTCAACGGTGAACCACATGAAGAAAAGAAGGAACCAGTAGCGGTCGTCCATCTACATCACATCATTTGACTCCCAAGTAAAAGCCGTAAAAAATCGGATAATCGCTTTTTTAATTCTTCGTTTAATCCACGCAATAAAGCCCATCAGTATCAACCTCAATAATCTGTTTCCCTTCCTTCTTCAGTTTACCAATCAACTCTTGAATGTGGAAGCGGGCAAGAGCAGTAATCAGAACCGCCACGAGAATGTTGCCGTACAAAGCGTAACCCAACGCACAATACCCGTAAATGGTGTTTTGAATGACTTTCAAAGCATACTGGCGACTCATCAACCGTTCATCTTTAGTCTTGTTGTACTCCGCCTTGAGCCTCGCCCGCTCGTCAGCAATCCACTTCAACCTCGTCCGAGTCACCGAATCTTTGCTGGTGTCCACACGACAGACGAATTGGAGTGGCTCCCCAACCTTTGGCTTGTCGGGAACCTCAATAATGTCGTAACCATTGTAATGTTCAAAACGGTATTCGCCCGTATATGGTTTAGTTTCCACAAGCAAAACGGTTTCGGGACTCAAGTTATACTCCAACATTATAGAAGGATAGAAACCCGCATAGTCAATGTGCTCCACATTCCAAAACAATCCAGTTTTATAACACTTCACAAACGCCCCTTGATAGGGTTTGCCGCCACGAGCGAAAATCTGCGGAAAACGCTCATTGTTGTAGCCGTCACTGACTATACCTAACTTTGAATACTCTTGCCCATAGAACCAGTTGGGAATGTGCGAGGGAGAACGTTCCACCATCAAATTCAGTGGCACCTTCAAATAATCACACAAGGCGTAAATGTTCTGCGAATAAAGCTTCGCCAACCCATAACAACAGCGGGCGTCGTCCAAGTTCACTTCCGCAAGCCGTTCCTCGGGAATGCTGGCATGATCCACGTCCTCAATCGGTGCAAAACCAAAGTGGGCAGCGACTTCCACTTGACCGCGACCTTTCAAATCGTACAATGTCTGGTCGAACAGGACTTCAGCGAGCACGTCCAAATGCACTCGCCCGCGGATACGAACGAGGTTCACCTCACGTTCCTTGCCCCTTCGTTCATACTGACGCGTGAGAACGTAGGGAACCGAGCCGTCACGTCCAAGGCGACATGCAATGCGAAGCACGTTACAACGAGTCAACAACAAACGCAAGTCATAGTCGCCATCGTTATAACCACATAAGACGTCTGGATCAAAACTCGCTACGAACTTCAAAAACTCACGAATAACCCACTCTTCATCGTGTGCGTCGTCCACGCTCCAGCAGATGCCGAACTCGTTGTCGTCACCAACCATCACGGCACCAGAGGGAGCAAGCTCACGCCACTTATCCGCAATATGTTCTTCACACGACCACACGGCGATTGAACGGATTGTGTCGCGATGCCAGTCTGGTGCTATCCTGCTGAAGGTAAACGATTCAACATCCCATGAGAGAACCGTGGGTTCTACACTGGGATGCTCGAAACCAAAGTCAGAACATAGCACATCGACAAATCTTTTGTGGCTCTCGAAGCTCCCGAAAAGGCGATAACGGTCAAGCGAGGCGAGTGTGGGGAAGTCCACGCGATACAACATCTGCTCCACATTCGGCTTACTCAGCAGGCGCCGCCGCACAAGCTCCGCGTCCCCTTGCTCCACGGCGCTGAAGTAGTGGGGCGGGCACGGAGGTCTGACCGTCTTGTGAGCGCCACCCACAAACCACAGGTCAAGCAGGGTGCCTTCAACACCGTCGTCGAAGGGTTCAACACTTAACAACATTTACGTAATCACCGTCCAACGGTCTGAAGTAGAATTCTCGTGAACATAATAGAAACGCACGTAACAAGCACGACACATCTTAATGACAAGCTCGGCGTAGCCGTCGTAAAGAAGCTCAAAACTTTTGCCCACAGGAACACGCCCGCAGGTCATGCAACGGTTGGCAAGATAGGAAGTGGACTTCACGTGGTCGCCGTAAAGTTGCTTCTGTAATGCAACCACATCCAAGTCCATGCTTTTAACATAGTGAGAGTCCTTTACACCCGAACCCGAAGTATTATATATTATATAGAGATGGTCATCTAATCCAGTATCCTTGTGGTTGTTAACCTTCCTCACTATGTTAGCGTTGCGGATTTGCTCTTTGATGTATGAAGAAAGTAAGTAATCATCGTTATCGTTTACAGTGATTAATCCGATGTAAACCATCTGTTTAACGTGTTCGTAAACTTTTCTGTGATCCCATTTTATCGCTTCTGCAATGTGTGTTTTCGCAACGGGTTTGTTTTGGGTTGCGAGATATAAGATTATGCCGATTCTTTCTGGAGGAATGGTGTCCAGACCAATTCTTATCAGCGCTTTGTAAACGTCGTCGTTCAGGGTTGGAAGTCCTTTCAGTATTTGGAGCATTTTCGCTAGTTTCCACAGTTGAGCGGCGACTCTTGTTGGAAGTTCTGTGGCTTCTTCATACTCATATAGTCTGACTCCCATTTTGTCTTGCGATGTTAAAACGGGTTTTCTGCATTGAACTATTAATTCTGCTAGGGCTACTATCTTTTTTGTCCATTCTGGAGTTGGTTTTTGATTTGTTATTTCTGGAGATATTGTTATGTTAGACAGAAACCGTTTTACTTTTTTATTTAATGTAACTTGCATTCTTTCTATTTCGTTAGCATTCTCCAATGAAAGACCTCCAGCCTTTGTCCGTTCTGGTTCTCGCAATCGCAGTTTGAAGTATCGTTCTCCTAGAAGCACGTTTAGAGTTCCATATCTGTCCACGTATGGAACACACCCAGCGATGAATCCCATTTTTACATGTTTCCATTCTTCAGGAATTTTATCAATGTCTATACTACCAAATGTTTTGCTAAAATATCTGTCGTGGATGGCTCTAAGTTGCCCGAACACGTCGTTGCGTATTTCTTCTCCATGCATAAGTTCTGTGGTAAATTCTTTTATTATGAGTGTTTTTCCATTTAGCTTCGGAAGTAGTCCTTCCACAAGCATGTCTTCGCCAGTGACTCTGTCTTTATATGTTTTGCCGCTGATGAACGTGCGCGGAGTTATTGAATCTTCAAGTCGTGACCACGCTTTGTCATGGAGACTTTTTAATATAACCGTTTTTCCCGAAGCAGCAGGGGCAATGAGAAATATCCACACAAGTTCTCCTTCTATTTTAGGATCCAACATTGTGGCTAGAAGAATTTCTAATACAATGTCATCTTCTGGTGCAAGTAAAAGAATCTTGCGATATTCCTTTTTTAATTCGTCTAAGTCTAGTGGCGTCCACGCAAACTTGATCGGGCTTTTTCCGCCTGAACCCTTACAATCTGGCGGGCAACCGAGTCGCATGTCCTTCGCCCACTTACACGTTATCGGGTGATAATTAGCATTCATGGCATGGTCTATGAACCCTTGAGTGAGTTCTTCACTGTAATCGGTGCAATGAGAAATTATTTCGTGGAATTTCTTTCGACTTTCTTCTCCAAAATGGATGAACTGGCACATTAGAAACAGACGTTCATTGTGGTAAAGATGATGTTCATGTTCACTTTTCTTAGCCAAGTTCGCTACTAGCGGACACTTAAACAGTTGCATAAAGTCCCCGTCTCTTTCATAATCAACGAGAACGTCTTTCTCAATTTTCTCCTGTTCACGGTCTGCTTTAATTAAGGAAAGACTCAAAAGAAACTCGGGCGAACATTTGAACAGTTTTATTTGAGGATAGACTGCTTCCTTGAAAGTTGGAAGTTGCCGAGCCTTTACCAATTCACCTATCGACATGTAACTGCAAAATCCTTTCTTGGTGCTGGTTTCGGCGCCAAACTCTCTTATCTTATGTTTCTCAATTAAACTTCTTCGGTCTGCACTTTCAGGAGTCGTCTTTAAAAACAAATCTTTTATGTCAACATTTGCTGGAAGGTCGCTTATGAAAACGTGAAGATGAACTCCCGTGCCACTAACCTTTGTGAAAATGTAGTCGTTCGAGATTCCCAAGTTGTTCAGTTTTTGTATCGATGGAATCAACCGTTCTTGTTTATACTGTTTGAATGGTATTCCGTCGTGATTGTCCACGTCTATCCAGAGTTCGCATACACCACTATTCTTGTTACTCAATCTATATCTGCCGATACTAATGCCCCGTAAGTCCTTAGCCCACTTGAGAGACTCATCGGTGACTGCAAAGGTGTCACTACTATCAATGAATATCGGCTTCTTGACGTCGCACAGTTGCTCGAAATCGATTAAAAATTCTTTTTGTCCCATTTTTCTCCATCCCATCTCCATTTTCCTTTAAGCCACTTCCACTTTCCATCAACGAAGAAGTTGCTTTTGGGAATGTTTGGAAAAACGTTGTCGAAACCTTCATTTTCTTTGTAGAGTTTATTTTTTCTTAGTGTTGCATGTATCTGCTCATGTGTCATTACCGTAACGAGGTTTTCTTCCCAATAATACGAATCTAAAATGTGTTTTCCTTCTTTGTGGATATAGAGAGTTTCTAAATCGTGGGGAAAAAGAAAGGCTGCCACATCCGACACCTTAGTTCCCATTCGCCACTGTTCAAGCCACGGAAGCGAGCGGACAACGATGTTCGTGAATTTTTTAAGCAGTTTTATCGGATTCAACATTTTTCCACCTTACACATTGTGTTCCCATTCTGCGGAGTTTCTGTGCGACTTCTAACGGAGTCATTCCATGCGTGCACAAAAGAAACATTGCTGTTCCATCTTCTTCGATTACGCAAGTGTAGTCGCAAGAGTCCCATGAAGTGTCCAAGGGAAATCCGAAATGGCGGTTTCTGCAAGTGAGACAACATTTTTTAGTCATTATTTCGCCACCAGATACACGATTACAGAAAGCAATGTGGTGATTATTGCTGCTAGAAGTTTCACTATTCTTCCATTGTGAGTTTGCATCTCGGCTATAATTCCTTTCATGTAAGCCACGTCTTTGCCCTGTTCTTCTAAGTCCTTGTCGAACGACTCAAAAAGATGGCGGATTTCGTTTAATAATTCTTCATTTTTCATTTCAATCTCTCCAATCATTGTCTGGTGCAAAATCAGACAGGTCAATCCAGTCTTTCACGTTTTCTTGGGCTTTTTCGTATCCATCTTCATAGCCGTCTGAATAAATCTGATACAATAGTTGGACAAGTCTCATTCGCAGATTGTATGAGGCAATAGATGAAAGGATGTTTCGTATTTCTTGCCATAACACGTCGGGAACCTTTTCTTTCAACGCTTCTTCGCTGGTTGTTATTTTTTCTTTCATATTGCTTTCCACCTATTTCCATGAAATTCAAAATGATGTTTTCTACAAACATTTATCATTATGTCGGGATGTTGTTTTTTACCAAATGGATGATGAATCTCTAGTTCAAATGGATCTGTGTTGAAACAGACGACGCAACATCCGCCCAGTTTCAATAATGCTTCTATTCGTCCCAATTGTCCTAAATGATAGTTGTGAAATAAGTTTAGAATTTTCTGTCTATATGGAAATTTTTTTCGTTCTTGTCTTTTATACAGTCTGTCATATTTTTGTAATTCTTTCTTATGTTTTTTTCTCCATTTTTTCATTCGTAATTTATGTTTTTGTCTATATTCAGGATGTGTTTGCCAGTATTTTTTCATGTATTGTTTGCGTTCTGTGTCAATTATAAAGCGAATCATTTCAGCCCATTCAGCACGCTTACCTATATTTTGAATGAGTAACAAACATAGATTTGAAAGGCAATCAGCGACGTCGTCTAGGTGCCCACGAGCAGCCTCAATCCGCCAACCCCAACCACAATATTTCTTTTGCAAAAATTTTAATTCTTCTTTGATTTCGGGCTTGTTGGGATATATTATATGCTTAGTATTTACTCTGCGGAAAAATTCTGTGTACATCTCTTGATTGTATTTCGGAGTTATATTAACTAAATGTATCGGTAATCCTTCTTTTTGGAATCTTTGAATGGTATCTGCTGATTGATGCATATCTATTCCTATGTGAACGATCTTAAAGTTTCTACAAAGATTTCTGACGAAGTTTTCAACATTGTTGATGTCAACAGGATGTTTATGGTCGCCTTTGAAAGTCCTAACTAGATCCACAACCACCAAATCTTTCTTTGGAGTGTCCGTTAAATGCCCCATTGCCACTCCATATTCAGAACCGACCGTCGCAGGATCCATCACGATTATTCTTGGAGTTTCTTTGTCCACAACGTTTTCGTCTATTTCAACTCCAACTGCACATTCTTCAATTTGTTTTTCTTCTAACGCGGCTTGCAATATTGAACTGAATAGTCCTTCAAACTGCATCTCGAAGTTTCGGGGATCTGCTTTCAGTTCCTTCTGCAATTCTGGATGGTCGTATGGTAATGTTGGATTGGTCTCCCAAGTGCTAAACTGAAACACACATCTCCACGGTTGCGTTCCTTGCTCGTCGCATTTCTGTTTAACTTCTTCGGGATAGCCAGTTTTGAACAATTCCCAAAAGATGCCGTCCATTCCCGCGGGCGTGCTGATGGTGACGCTTTTGCCGTCGCCCCTGAACACTTTTAAGTTGGGTTGTAACGCGTTGTAAACCACGTCGCCTGCAGCATTGCCCGAGCGGGTGAGCATGTGGGCGTGCTCGTCGTACACGTTGAGATACGTAGGGAATCCAAGTCCACTTCGGCTACTGCACGGCTGACATCGAACCTTAATCCTCTTAGCAAACTCTATTTCTTCTTTAGTGATATTTACAATGTAGTTTCCGAGATACCAACTTCCCTGAGCCAAAGCACAAATGTACTGAAACACCACCCCTAAAGCTTGCTCGTAACTGGTGCTGACGCACATTAAATAAACTGGGGCATCGGGAATCAATCCGTATTTTTTGTGCAAGTCTTTAGTGAGCAAAAGTTTGTAAACTTCATAGAGAACAATTATGGAAACAAGAAGCGTTTTGCCTCCTTTGCGACCAACGACCAATTGCAATTCGGTATATTTCTTGTCTTTATCGTAGAAGGTTCTGAGGATTCTCACTTGATTCGGACTTAACTTAATGGGAAGTTGAGGCAGGATAGTTTCAATGAAGGCTATGGGATCGTCATAGGCTCGCATGAGAATTTCTGGATCAATATCATCCCATGATGTCATTTAGCTTTCTCCTTCTTCATCAATTTTTCCAGAACGACAGCGGCTTTAATTCTATGTTGTCCATCAACGTAGACTACAGAAGTATCGGAAAGCATGTGGTCGTGTGATGATTGTTCTTCTTTTAATCTTCGATATTTTTGAGTTAGTTGGTTTTTACCTTTCCTCATACATTCGAGCGAGCAATAACGCATCATTGGAACAGACGCCTCGAAAAATTGTCCGCAACATCTGCATTGTCTAAGAAACATTTTTCTTCTCCTTCCGTTTCAGCATCTTAAACATTTCTTCGGGCGGGTTCACGAGCGGAGCCTTCTTGCTGATATACTGTTGCTTAGTCCATGTAGTTCCAAGGCTTGAAAGCATCTGAAGCCAAGTATGTTTCAAACGGTCTATTCTTGTAATCAACGTGGCTTTCTCTCTAGGATTTTCCGTGTTGTCAACAATTTCTTCTAGCTGTTGAATCCGTTGCCAAGTCTTCACGCATTGCCTTAGAAGGTCAACTCCCGCGGGCGTACGCAAGTGTGGATAGTTTTTGAGGTATTCTTGAATCTTGTTTTCTATATCTTCGTTGGTGCAAGATTGACAGAATAGTTTAAGTTTTTTTAGAGTTTCTCTTAATTCGTTCATAATCTTCATCCTCCAATCTTACTAAAAGTTCAATCTGTTTTTCTTGGGCTTTATAACTCAAAGTTTGAAACACATTTTGAAGAGTGTTAGCAAGAATTACATAGGGATCAACCAAGTTGCTTAGAAGCATCCATTCAATGAATTCGTGTCTAAATATGTGGAGAGCTTTTTCTAGGCTTTCATCTTCATAAACAGTAATCGTGGTATTTGCCCATTCACCGTTAACTCTAAGTCTTTTACCGTCTGCACGCTGAATCGTCGGTCTGTGCAATAAATCAGTAGGATGCCACTCTACTTTAAGCTCGAAACCTGCACCATACTTGAGTTGAAGACGTTTGAGTTCCTTATTTAATTCGGCTTCCAATTTTTATGTCCTCCATCGTATTCAAATTCACAAGTCTAATCTTACGATCTTTCGTGACGCAAGCAAAAACGGGAGTTATTCCGAACATTCGAGCAAGTTCTCTCATTAATTTGACTTCTTCTGGATGGTCTTCAGGTCTTGTTTCGCTATTCTTGCTCCATTTAGCCGTCCAGACAATTCCATCTTTAAAAGCGAATCCGTCGTCTTTGAAACTTTTACCTTTAATACGAGTGCCTTGGGAACCCCAGTTTCGTTTGGCGAACCATCCACGTTTTCTGAAGTGTTCGACAACTCTTTGTTCAAAACTCGTGCCCCGTTTATAGTTGCGACGTTTATCTGGATGGTTCTTGAGCCATTGATAATATTTTGCACTTGCTGGAATCATTATGAAAACTTCAAGTTGTTCTTTCATTTTTCCGCAACCTCCGCAAGAATTTCCATTATTTTTTTGTAGGATTCGTCAACCGTGCATGAAGAGTCAATAGTATAGTCAAAATCTATGGCGTCAAGTTCGACTTCGCTTGGATGTGTTGCTGTTTCCTCATTAAAGCCTACTATTCCGCGTTTCTTTCTAACCGAGACTGGAGCGTCCAATTTTATGAGAGTGAATCCGTTTTCTCTCAGGATTTCAGACTCGTTAATGTATCGCAAGTCGTCGATGACTATTCGCAATGGAGCTTCAGCATTAATTTGTTTCATAACGTAGTTAGCCCACGCATCGGTCTCGATTTCTCGAACGCGGGTTCCCAGCATTTGAAGTAGAACTCTATCTTTAACTTCCATGTCAAAGAGGTCTGACGCAATTTCCTTCAACTTTGTGCTGAATCCGTACTGCTTAAACTGGAAAGATTTAGCCAGAAAGTCGGCGTCGCTACTTTTTCCAGAACCCATTTTGCCACCCAACGCTATGCGGAATGCGTAACCTTCAACTTTTTTGCGGAGTTTCAACACTTCTAACGCAAATTCAATATCCGTGAATACTTGTCCAAAGTACATGAGCCACGGATGAAATCGATATTTCTTAGATGTGTAAATAAACACAGGCTTCTCCAACAACTTTGCGGCATAGAAAATCTCCATAGTTGTTCCGTAGCCGCTTGGTTCAGGAAGAAACGCGAATATAGCGTCTGACTTGCGAATCCATGCTAAGTCGCGTTCAACAATATGTTTAGCTTCTTCTGGACTATGCGACTCCATCCACCAATGTTCAGGCTTCCAATCGTCTGTCTTTTTGAATTCTTCTCTTTCTTCCTTAAACGGGTTAATGACTTTAATGCCTAACGTTTCCAACGCTTTCTGGATTTGTTTTCCTTCTTTCTCAAATTCGGCGGGATGCGCCAAATACTGAGTGTCGAAACGGAGAAGGCTGATTTGTTCAAGATGCTCCACTAAACGACACCTGCCAGTTTTTTCTTTGAACTTGCAAGAACCGTCCTTATTGTGCATGTGGGAATGAAAATTTGTGTTTTACAGTTTGGACATTTAATAGCCACGTATTCGATGCCTTCAATTTCCGTGGTGCCAATGTGAATGTTGACTTTAATGGGTTCTTCTTCACCTTTTATCATTAAACATTTTTTCAATTTTTAAAATCTCCTAAACTTTTTTGACCACCATCAAGACGTCTCCGAAGCGACTTCGTAGGTTTGAAAAGGATGCGACTGGCTATCTCCGCAAGACGGTTCTTATAATATTTTTCGTCAATGTGGTCTTGTTCGGAGAAAAGTACAACTGGTTTGTAGCCATCTGTCGCCTTAACATATTCTAGCGAAGATCCCGCAACGACGCGCAATCCCGCGGACGCTACTTGCTTCAACAGTTTGCTGTATAATGTGCTCGTTTTATAGTCTGTCTTGCTTGGATAAATGCGGATCTGGAAGGCTCGAACTGGAAACTCTGACAAATCTTGGAACTCAGCGAAAATGCCGAAAACATCTTGTTTGTTGAACACAGCAAAACACAAGGCGTCTCGGAACTTGTCGCAAACGATGGGCATGTGTTTTCCTTTGAGACTACTTCCGTGAATTTTCATGGTTCCTTCTTTCGTCAACAATATGTAATTCTTATCGTCAAGCGAAAGCATCGCGGGATACGTTTCGGAATCAGTCTTCATATTTGGTCAATTATGGCTATGACTATGATGACCTATATAAGGAGTCGTGAAATTAATAATAAAAGAAAGAATTTAATTTAGTTTCTGTTACTATTCTTTAAAAATAGCAGATTTTCTAAGTCATTTTTTCCTAAACAACCCTTATAAAGGCTTGTTTGCTATGATTATGAATAATAAAGAAGGATGAAATAAAATGAATAAAAAACAAATTTTAAAAGGGTTAATCGTCGCAATTCTAATTGTCGTGCTTTGTGCGTCAAGCTACTATGTTGGAGTGAGCAGTTCATACGTTGGCGATACGAGTGAGGTTTGGGTTAATCCGCCGTTCAGCGAAGCAAGTTATGTGGTTGGACGGTACAACAGCACTTATTACTATGCGAAGAATGGAACGACTGGAAAATATGATTATTTAAGCACAAACTTCACATACGTTTTAAAAACAAGTTTAAACAATTCTCCTAAAGGTACATATGTTTATTTGAAAGGTGGCGCATCTAGTGACGGATTTTATATTACCGAAACCATTTATATTCCTGACCAAGTTGGTCTCGAGGGCGTTGGATGGGATTATGATTCCGCCGTTACAATTCGTTGCACTTCTAATATTGATTATGTTTGGTTGTGCCACGAGGCAAGCTGGCTAAAAAATGTTTATCTTGAGAGTGTGCAAACCACTTTTACGCATACTATGCTAACGGTGAACGGTAGTTACTGTTATGTTTTTCATGTGAATATTGTTAGGGGTGGCGCTTATTCCGTTGGTGGAACTGGATTAAAGGTTCTTGCTGGAAAAGTGATCTACAGCATTTTTGAACAAATCAATATTCATGGACATTTCAAATATGGGTGCGTCTTATACAATTCTGGCACATTTCCCAATGCTTACATAAACGTTAATCAATTTTACGATATTCGTGTAGCGATTGGAGATGGTGGCTACGGATATGTTCTGAACAAAACTACTAATGGTGACATGCAAGGTAATACGTTTTACAGTTGCACGACTGACTACGGTTTTAACGGAACATATATTTGGATTAATAACGCTGTAGACACAACCTTCTTTGACTTCTACACATGGGATACGGTATCGGGAGCAATTTTAATAAATATTACCGATTCTGATGCACAGGATACAGCCTTCATTCGAGGGCATTTGAGTTGGTCAAATTCACCGCACATTATTAACAATGGTTTGAGAACGTTGTTTATAGATGTGGATGGTTTTATTACGGCGAGTAGTGGAACTGCGGAAGCGTCCGACACAGATACGGTGTCCTTTGGTGTTACCTTTGCTATATCTCCCCAAACTGTGGTCATAACTGTGAACGAGAATGATGCGAGATACATAGCGCAAGCTTATTCAATAACTACAACGGGTTTCTCGCTGTATCTTTGGGATGATGTTGCTGGCGCGTTAGAGACATCGGATAAAACAATTAGTTGGATTGCAAAATACAATCCATAAGGAGGATTAATGATATACAAAAAACAAACATTGCTCACAATCCTAGTAGCGTCAATGCTCCTTGCAATTCCACTAGCCCAAGCTACACCAACATATCATTTACCATACAACACTTTAATCCGCAATGGCACGAAAGCCCACTTTGGCGACTACTGGATTTATACTACAGGAACAGATGCACTAATAACTGCATGGTTTGAAAGTGGATGGACAAATTATACAGTCTATGCGAGTGGTACACAACAAATCTATAATGGTACCAAACCAAGTAGTGTTTATATTAATGGTTTATACAAAACTGAAGGAGATGGCTGGTCTTATTCATCTGGAATTGTAACAATAACAGGCGCAATATCATCAGGATCTCTATATTGGTACTCGGATCAATACCCAACCTATAGCAACATTGGCTATAATACAACTGTGGCGGGGCATCCGTGTAAATTCAGCGTTTACTGTTCAGACGATCATGGATTAGCCACTTATCACTTTGCTACCAATAACTCTGGTACTTGGCTCTATGACAGTTATACCGCTTTCCAGACTAATCCTTCATGGGCAAACGTAACAAAAACGTTAAACTCAACCGTTGGCATGATTGTTGGTTTCAAGTGGGATATAACTGATAGTATTGGACAAATTACTACAACCACAACAGGCACTCTGACGCTAACCACAACCGATACAACATATCCTTATTTTATTGTAAGTCCCACGTGGAATTCTACAAAACATTCAACAAACTGCACTTTCACAACTGAATGCCAAGATGACGTTGGATTAAATAACTATATGTTACAATATGACTATGGCAACGGAGTGCTTGTAAATGGATCATGGTACAGTTTCTCTGGCAATCCTGCTTGGGCGTCTGTTACTAAAACGTTGAATTCTACTCCTGCATTGACTGTACGGTTTAGGTTTTATGCAAATGATACATCAAACCATATAAGTGCAACAAGCATCTACTCATTTGTCATCACTCAAAACTGGTGGCAAATGTCTTTCAGTTGGTATGACTTAGATGGAAACCTGATTGACAACCAAATTTCATGGAAACTCTATAACGGTTCGCAACTATTAACGTACACGCAAGGAGCGTTTACACTTACAGATGGCACATACACACTCAAAACTTATTATCTTGCATCATTAATCTATCAAATGACGTTGCCAACATCTACGTATGGAAACACCACCGTCTCTGTTTATCCAACAATGAAAGCACTGGTCGGTGGATATATTGCCTTTAACAACACAGTATCATCATTGACGATTAATTCGGATACTTCCACAAACAAAACATTTACTGCAAATGGAACAGGAATATATCAGATAATCATTGTCGCTTCACAAAATGCTACATCAATAAAGAAAGACGGAGTTATTCAAGAATATAATTCTGTTTGGACATACAATGCTACAGGTGGATATATCAAGATAGTTTCAGAGTTATCTACATGGGAATTAGATTTTACCACACCAAGTATTGAGGAACCTTGGTTCACCGTCACCGTCTTTTTAGTAACCGTCGGTGCAGGTGCGACATATTGGTTCTACGGCAGATTAGTTAAAACTAAGAAAAAGAAGGTTGAATAAAAATGGAGAAAATTGAAAACAAACAAGGAAACTGGACAGTGCAAACAGACGGAACCTTGAAAGGGGAATTGGGAGCGTTCACGCGAGCCTATTGCATTGCTGGCTCAGAAGAAGACACAAATTATGACGTTTATGCCACTTTAAAACTGGTTACAGGAACGAAAGCATCAATAATAGCATTCTTTACGGAGGGCACCGACTTTGAAGAAAGATATGTCGAATGCATTCTCGACTTTACAAACAACAAATTAACGATGGAACTTGTAAATGGAGCAGAAAGCGTCACGGTCGCAAGCAGAGATTTTACTCTCACAAAAAACGTCGAATATGAAGTGCGTGTTGTGGCGAAATCTGAAGGAACTATTCTTTTCTACGTTAACAACGTCGCCCAACTGCGAATAGAAGACCTTTCTCTAATCTATACAGAAGGAATGCACGGTTACGCATGTGAGGGAACTTTAACCACAGATTACAGCCTTTTCAATAAAATGTATTTTCAAAAAGCAAACCACTACACAAACATTTCAACGGTGATTTCGTGCATCCGTTCGGTCGATCCTAAAGAGTTGGTTGGAAAAGACGGAACCGTACAAGATTATTTTGATTATTTAACGACTCTCATCGAACAAGCCAGCAGATTCATAGACGGAGAAACACAGCGGGAAACAAGCTTCTTCGAAGAAGGTGGACTGTCGTTGATAGAATACTTCAGCGGAATCGGATCGCCCACACCCACGGGACTATATGAATATCCAGAACAAGAAGAAGCATGGCAAACAAAAGCGGCTTCGCTGTTTCTAACACAACGCCCCGTCTTGAGCATAACAAAAATAGAAGAAAACAGTGCGGAAATCGGAGCGGTTGATGTTTGGAGTGAAATAACAAAATACAGATGGTTCACACACGGCGAAATAGTGTTCGCTTCAGACTCAATTCCCGCCAAAGGAACAAAGAACGTGCGAGTAACATACTTGGGCGGATACAGCAAAACTCCAATAGACATTCAAATGGCTTGCACGAGGCTCATTGTCAACATGATACACAAGACGATAAGCGACAGAACAGCGGCGTTCGTGAGTTTCGCAAGACCTACTGCAATAAATTTTGCTATGCCAGAAGTGCTTACTCCAGACATCAAAGGAGTTCTGTTAAGATATAGGCTACTCGGCTACGGAGAGATGTAAATATGGAAGACATCGAACTTCAACTCATCAACCTTCTGCAAACCAACTGGAGCGTCGAAAAAGACTCCACATTATTCCATCGCAACATGCGTCGAGTTGAAGGAATTTTAACCCAGCCCAATGTTATCATAAAAGAAGATACAGACGTGAACAGATGGGACACCGAAGGATCAGGCGACTGTCTGGCACTCGTAACCGTGAAAATCAGGATACAAGCAAAAGCAACAACGAATGAAGCCGTCGAAGAAACTAAGGTGCTTAAACACAACTTCATCGAAGAAGTCTATAACATTCTCAAAAAAGTCAACAACGGAGAATTGGCGACTCCTGAAGGTTGGGAATGGGCATTTATTACGCGTCGAGTGAACGAAGACTTATTTGACATTGAACCGTTCATGTGTGGAGAAGCCCTCAACATCACAATATGTTACCAGCGGGTGAGTAAATGAGTTCCATACAAATCTTAACCCCCGACCACGAATACGTTTTCCAGCAACTACAACTTATGGGCGACATGGCTCCAGTCAAGTTGGACATGGTATTGCAAAGACTATGTGCCATCTTGGAAGGCAGCATAAAAGACTTGATTATGGCTGAAACAAAAGGCACAGGCTTAACCGCCTCAAGCATCGAAACAAGAAAAGAAGGAGAACTCGAATACGGCGTAGGTTCGTACACGCGCGGAAATATTCTAAGTTTCCTTGACGCGGGAACGGGTATTTACAGAAGTGGTAAAGCAATATTCATAACACCCGTCGCTGCGAGAGCATTACGTTTTATATCTAAAGAAACGGGAGATCTTGTCTATGCAAAATATTGTATTGTTCTAGGCATTATTCCTCACAACTTTCTTATCCGAGCCGTTTACTCGAGCATCAATGAATTAGACGCAATACTAAAAGAGGAGATGGAAAAAACATGATAGAATTTCCAAACGAAGAGAGCAAGTGGCTTTGGCTTACAGGAATTATTGATTGTGATGCCTATATTGGACTTATGAAAGTAAAAGAACACCGAGTTCGAACATTACGACGTGGCTTTCGATGGGTTCCTGCGATGAAATTCCAACAAAGTAACTTAGATTTTCTTACTGAAATAAAAACTATTTCTAATGCAGGAAACATCAGTCCAGCACGTCAAAAAAGAGGCAACATTCATTGGAGATGTTCTCTTCATTCAACCCAATTACGTATTCTGCTTCCAAAAATTATTCCATTTCTTATTAAAAAGAGAAGACAAGCAGAATTAGTATTAAAAGCTGTTACTTTATTAAAACAACATCGTCCATATCACACGCCTTACGATGCAGATCTTGAAAAGATTAGATCTGAATTACATTCCTTAAATGAAAAAGGAAAACATAAGGAGGTATTTGAAAAATGAGCATAGCGTATGGAGATCGTTATAAAATAAACCGTTTCGCATCCCCAACATACTATGGACTCGGCGGAACCGTGATGGAAGCAACCATAGATCCAGACGCGGAAATATCAACTGAAGTCGGCTGCGGCGAAGGCACAAGGGCAATCGCGTTCCGAAAAATCACCGCTGTACGCCCCAAAGTTTCGTGGACTCAAAACGTGCGAAGACTTGCGGACTACATACTAGCCTACGGCATGATAACCGCTGAAGGCGCAGTTCCAGCGCACAATCTAGCACTGGACGAAGGCGCTGGCGGATACCACTTATTCACAGACTGCAA
>Ga0315280_10003050_pt1 | contig 26178 bp, 19 predicted proteins | sample YL17G06_40_MG_FD_203697 | JGI IMG/M metagenome (GOLD analysis project Ga0315280, IMG submission 203697) | Sediment microbial communities from Yellowstone Lake, YNP, Wyoming, USA - YL17G06_40 | ecosystem: Environmental > Aquatic > Freshwater > Lake > Sediment | place: USA: Wyoming | collected...
CTGTCTCTGGCCTGGGCCGCCCGTTGCCTTCACAGCGGGCGGCCCCTTTATCCCTCCTTGTTGATGCTCCTTTTCGCCCACCCTTTCAGTATCGCTTTTCGGCTCCCCTTTTTGACACCCCTTTTGCCTTCAATTGGGCCTCTAGTCAGGGACTTTTCGTCATTCGAGTGGCAAGGGGTCCTGGCCGGTGGGGGCGGAAATCGCCAAAACTGTGTCTCCGAATTGTCTCCGATTATTTTGCAGTTTCGTTTGCAGTTTTTCAGTTGTCACCGAATTATCATCTTAAGAATCTAGCGGTTAGCCCATTTCGCACCGCAGTTTTCGGCCTTGTCTCCGATTCCAGCGTAGATCGCTCTCTGTCCCCCCTGTAAGTTGTTGATTCTGCGTTGGGCCTGTGGAAAAAATCGGAGACATCGCATGCGTTTTCCCAGATTACTCTCGCACGGCGCGCGGCTCGCCCAGTGGCTCCGCCCCTTCCGTAACTGCTGCTTTTTCATGCGTCTGCCGCTTATTTTTCCAAGCCTTTCCAACTTTTTCAACTTCCTCCAACGTCCAGACTCATAGCCCCCCCCATACTTGTGGTACCCCGCATGCTCTCAACAGCGGGGCAGCGCCGAACGAGCATTGCCTGCTTCCCGGTTTTCTCCTGCAAGCTGGAACTTTTCCGCCGTTCCAACGATTACAGGAGTGGCTAACTCGAACGGAGATGAGCTTTTGAGCCAGCGTTCGGACGAGGAACTCATGCAGGCCTTCAAGCGCGGCGAAGCCTTGGCCTTTCGCGAGCTTTTCGACCGCTACAAAAACCCCATATACGGCTTTGTACGGCGGCGGGTCGATGACCCTAGTCGGGCGGAAGAGATCACGCAGGACGTGTTTCTCGCCTTGGTCCAGCAGCAGAAGAACTACGAAGTACGGGCCAGCTTCCGGACATTTCTCTACCGCATTGCCCTGAACCGCGTGGCGTCTGAGCGCCGGAAGATGGCCGAGGCACCCGCCCTCGATCCGGAAGTGGCAGTAGGCGGCGACATCGGCGCGGGGCAGCAAGTCCGCGAGGCCCTGGCTCGTCTCGAACCCGAACAGCGGGAGATTGTCATGCTCCGGGAATACCAGGGCTTGAGCTACCAGGAAATCGCCCAGGTGTTGAATGTACCGGTCGGGACAGTTCGCTCGCGACTGTTCCGCGCCAAGCTGGCCCTGCGCGAACTGCTGGCCCCCACCTGGGCAGAGAGGGCGTAAGACAATGCCAGAGCATTTGGTGCAAGGCGAGGAATTGCAGGCCTATCTCGACCGTGAACTCGCGCCGGCGCGACAGGTAGAAGTCGAGCGCCACCTGGTCGAGTGCAAGGAGTGTTCCGCCATGATCGCCGATCTGAAACGAGTTACCACGACTTTACAGCAATGGCAGGTTGAATCTGCGCCGGCGACTCTGCGCCCGCCGGTCATACCCACCGCGGAGAGGAAAACCGGCTTCAGGTGGGGCCGCCTGGCACTGGGTTTGTCGGGCGCGGCAGTGGTGTTTCTGCTTCTCGTCGCCATCAGCATCCCCAACCTGCTGCGGTCGCCTATCGCCTCCAAGCAGGCGTCCGATTACGCCCGCCAAAGGGCTGCGATGGGGACAGACCAGGGAATGCCCACGTCTGCTAGCGAAGAGGCGTCAAGAGATACGGCTCCCGGCATCCCCGCCGTAGCTGGACGGTTTATCACCTACCAGGTCACGATGACGGTCGAGGTGAAGGAATTCGATTCCGCCAAGGACAGGCTCCGCCAGATTATGGATGCCGAAGGCGGCTACACGGCCCAGGCGAATTTCGTGGAAACCCCCGATCAACCTCGGCGCGCCAACCTGGTCCTGCGGGTCCCGGCGGCGAGGCTGGCGACGATCCTTAACCAGGTTCGCGCACTGGGTCGAGTGAGGGAAGAGCATCTCAATTCCGAAGAAGTAACCGAACAGGTGGTCAACCTCGAAGCACGCCTCCACAACGCCCGCGCGACGGAGCAGCGCCTGATCGACGTGCTCAACCACCGCACCGGCAAGGTGTTGGATATCCTGCAAGTCGAGCGGGAGATTGCTCGGACGCGCCAAGAAATCGAGCGGATGGAGGCGCAGCGGCAGAACCTGCTCCGCCGCGTGGAACTTGCCACGGTGAACGTCACGCTCACCGAGGAGCTCAAGGCGGAGTTGGACCGAGCGCCGTTCGCGACCGCAGCCCGCTTGCGCAACGCCTTCATCGAGGGCTACCGGAACTTTGCGGCCTCAGCCCTCGGGCTTGTGATTTTCCTGGTCCGCTACGGGCCGACCTTGCTGTTCTGGGGAGCCCTTGGTTGGCTGGTGTGGCGTGGAGGCCGGCGCCTGTTCCGCCGGATGGCCAAACCGGGAGCCTGACCCCCCGAGCCTGACTACCCTCTTGACAAATCCCACCCTTTGAATGTAGATTAGCACTCTCGAGACGAGAGTGCTAATCGCATATGGGAGGCTGGTTCATTCTCGCCTAATCGGCTGTTAGAAAAGCACTTAGATGCCGAGAACAGCCCACTTGCAGGGGTAAAACCCAACACAGCCGGCTGGGACGTTCGCGGCAAACCGACCTCTGGACACACAGAAAGGAGCAAAACCAATGAATGTAAGACCTCTTCATGATCGCATCCTGATCAAGCGCATTGAAGAGAAAGAGACCGTGAAGGGCGGCATCATCATCCCCGACACGGCCAAGGAAAAGCCGCAAGAGGCTGAAGTGGTAGCCGTGGGCAACGGGAAGAAAACCGAAGAGGGTAAGGTTATCCCGCTCGACGTGAAGAAGGGTGACCGAATCCTGTTCGGGAAGTACTCCGGCACTGAAATCAAGATCGAGGATGAGGAGTATCTCATCATCCGCGAGGAAGAGGTGCTGGGCGTGCTCGAGGCGACCAAGGCCCACTCGGGCGGCAAGAAGTAATCCGTCAGCTGACGGATCAGTGGTCCCGCCGTCGGCGGGTCAGTCCTCAGTGGACACAGTGGGTGCTGGAATCAGTCATGGTTAGCCCGAAGGCCACGGACAAAGGCCTACGGACAAATTCTGAAGCGAATTCTTGGAGGGAGTTGAAGATGGCAAACGCAAAACAGATTGTACATGGCGAGGATAGCCGCCGGGCGATTCTGCAGGGCGTGAATCAACTGGCGGACGCCGTGAAGATTACGTTGGGCCCCAAGGGCCGCAACGTGGTGCTCGACAAGAAGTTCGGTCCTCCCACGATCACTAAGGACGGCGTCACCGTGGCCAAGGAAATCGAGCTGAAGGACCCCCTGGAGAACATGGGCGCGCAGATGGTCCGCGAGGTCGCCTCGAAGACCTCCGACGTCGCCGGCGATGGCACGACGACCGCGACCGTGCTCGCCCAGGCGATCTACCGCGAGGGCGTGAAGACCGTGGCGGCGGGCGCCAACCCCATGGCCATCAAGCGGGGCATCGAGCTGGCCGTCCGCACAATCTGCGGCTACGATGAGATCCAGAAAGACGGCTCGAAGAAGCACATCAAGGGCGAGCTCGACAAGTTCTCGAAGAAAGTCGAAGAGAGTTCGATGATCGCGCAAGTTGGCTCGGTCTCGGCCAACAACGACATGACCATCGGCACGATCATCGCCGAGGCCATGAAGAAGGTCGGCAAAGACGGGGTCATCACGGTCGAGGAAGCCAAGACCATGGAAACTTCGCTCGAGGTGGTGGAGGGCATGCAGTTCGACCGCGGCTACCTTTCCCCCTACTTCGTCACCGATCCCGAGCGGATGGAGTGCGTCGTCGAGGACGCCTACATCCTCATCCACGAGAAGAAGATCAGCTCGATGAAGGACCTCCTGCCCTTGCTCGAGCAGATCGCCAAGGCGGGCAAGCCGCTCCTGATCGTGGCGGAAGAAGTGGAAGGCGAGGCGCTGGCCACCCTGGTGGTGAACAAGCTGCGCGGCACCCTGCACTGCTGCGCGGTGAAGGCTCCGGGGTTCGGTGATCGCCGCAAGGCGATGCTGGACGATATCGCCACCCTCACGGGTGGCAAGGCCATCACGGAAGACCTGGGCATCAAGCTCGAGAACGTCAAGCTCGAAGACCTGGGCCGGGCCAAGAAGATCACCGTGGACAAGGACAACACCACGATCATCGAGGGTGCTGGCAAAACCTCCGCAGTCGAGGGCCGCGTCAAGCAGATCCGCACCCAGATCGAAGAAACCACTTCCGACTACGACCGCGAGAAGCTCCAGGAGCGGCTGGCCAAGCTGGTGGGCGGCGTGGCCCAGATCAAGGTGGGCGCGGCGACTGAGACCGAGATGAAGGAGAAGAAAGCTCGCGTCGAGGACGCCATGCACGCCACCAAGGCGGCCGTCGAGGAAGGCATCGTCCCCGGCGGCGGTGTGGCCCTGCTGCGCTGCATCCCGGCGCTCGACAAGCTCAAGGCCGTGGGCGACGAGCAGATCGGCATCAACATCGTGAAGCGCGCGCTCGAGGAGCCGCTGCGCCTGATCGCCCAGAACGCCGGTGCGGAAGGCGCCGTGGTCGTCGAGAAAGTCCGCGGCAATACGAACCCGAACTTCGGTTTCAATGCCGAGACCGAAACCTTCGCTGACTTAGTTGAGGCGGGCGTGATCGACCCGACCAAGGTCACCCGCTGCGCGCTCCAGAACGCTTCCTCCATCGCTTCGCTCATGCTCACCACCGAGGCGCTGGTCAGCGAGATCCCGGAAAAGGAAGAGAAGGGTCACGCCGGACCTCCGGGAGGCGGTATGGGCGGCGGAATGTATTAAGAATAGTCGACAGTCGACAGTTGACAGTCTGTAGCGCAGGTTTCGATTTTCAAACCTGCGGCAGTTGAAGGGGCGGGGCATAGTTCCCCGCCCTTTTTGTTTTTGTGGCGCTGCCTCGTTATGTAAGCGTCAGGGCCCGCATTCATGCGGGCCGATAAATGCCTCTCTCCTGAACACCCTGCGGCCTCAGCGGCTAAAGCCGACAGAGAGACTTGGAAGGCGAGCTATACCGGCACGACTGAAGTCGTGCCCTTTCGCCGCGGCCCATTGTTCTCTGACAAAGCGAGTGACCTACGCTACAACGGTGGGCTACGCTCGGTGAAGGGGCTCTCGCCATGACACTGTGTCTTTTTTCCTCAATGTCGCTCGCCTCCGGGCCCCAGGGAGAGAGACCCGGCCAATCCTCAAGCGTCAGCAGAGGAAGACGCGAAAAAAAGATACTAAAAATCCAGAAACAAAGCCACTAAGTGGTTGAAAACAAGGGGGGACGTCCCAAAAACGAACCCAGAACGAACCCGTTTCACAGCCAAACGAACCCACCCCGGACATTGAAGGTACGAGGGCAGGTCTGAGAGCTGCCCCTACATCTTGCAGGCGCGCTTGGTGATGGCCTGCTTGGCCGGGTCATCGAGCAAAAGCTCAAGGTGATACAAGACGACACCGGCCGCAGCCCGCCGCGCCGCCTCCAGATCGCTCTCATAATGCGCCGGCGGCATGGGCGGGAATTCCGGGCCGTCGGGTCCGACCTCGATGGAAGGCAGCAGCTTGGCAGCCGGTACTTCGGTCAGCAATTCGCGGTCGAGCTTTTCCACCCACCCCGGCCCGCGGTGAGTGAGCGCGGAATAGGCCATCGGAGAAACATAGTCAAAGAACGGCGCCAGAAGGCGAAAGTCCTGGCCGACGATTTTCTGGCGCGCTCCATTGAACTCGTCCCGCGTCCACGGCACAGCATGCAAGACAATCGGCAGACCGGGAAATTCCTGGCGGATGGATCCCGTGAGTTCACGGGCATTTTCCGCGATACGCTTTACCCGCCACTGGTACCACGCGTCGCGATGCTTGCTCCAGATTTCCTCGATGAGTTCACGATTGGCATCGGGGGCTTCAGCGACGGTTCGATGACGGAGTTCAAGGCGAGTGGACCTCAAGAAATCTTCGAGACAACTTCGATCAAAGCAAAAGGCGGGGAAATTCACCGGGCCTTTTTGCGGGTCCACGCCCTCCCAGTAGATGAAAAAGCGGAAATAGTCGAGCGTCACGCCGTCGGGCTTCAGGCGCTGGATAGCGGCCCGGATGCGCTCCATCTTGGCGCGGCGGAAATCTTGCCGCGAGGGGCAGATCATCACGTCGTCCTCGCGCCGCGCCGGCCGGCCCTCGCGGTCAATGCTCACGAAGCTCGCGTCCTGCTTCGCGGCCTCGGGATCATTGAACGTACGAATGATGAGGAAATACTTCAGACCAGCCGCGCGGCACTGCTCGCGAAAAGCAAGCGAAGCGGCCAGTTCATCACCGACGAACAGCGTGTTCAGGCCCAGGGATTTCGCGAACTCCACCAGTTCTCTCGGGTCACGGACCGGGCCATAGACCTTGGCCCCCAAGATCGGCGGACTTTGCCCGAAAGCAACGGAGGACAGAAAGATGAAGAACAAGCCTGCCATTACGTTCGTCGGCCGCATCATTCCCTCCCTAGACGAATCGCTCCTGAAAGCCGTTGGTCAACCTCGTGTTGTCAGGCCCTCCCGGAATTCGTCGGGGTGATGTTACCATTGCCCCTGGTATCCGCAAGTGGCGAGTGTTCTCGCTCCGCCCGCCGAGATGACGTGCCGGGCTTGAGAGCACGCACTGAATCCCGCAAGCCAATGGGCCAGACACGATGTCCCTCGAAAAGCCTCTGCATTAGAGTTAGCATTCATGCCGCAGTGGCACCCGAGTAGTTCCTGGCGGCACTCCGCCGCCAAGCCCAGGCGGTTGCCTTTCGATAACGCCCTTGGGCCCGGAAATTCAGCCGGAGAAAGCAGGATGCCATGTTCGATCGTCGTCAATTCCTAACACTTCTGGGGCTAACGGCCGCCAGCGGCACCCCTTCCTTGGGTTTCGCCGGAACGCTGAGCCAACAAGACGCACCGAAGGGCAAGACAGCAAGGAAAGCATATGGCTCCGGATACTTCGGCGAATGGATCGAGGACCAGCACGGCTTGCCGGCTTACCTGTACACCTGCAACCAATTGACAGATCCCAAGGCGAGAACACCCGTGAACATTGTCTGGCGGTCGCCGACTGACCAGACGCATCAGGTGGGCAACGATAGACTGGTGGCTGCCGTTTCTAACTACGGCTATGTTCAGGTTCGGCAGGATGAAGGCAGCCCCAAATTCCTCAACGATTACTTCCCTGAACAGAACCTCTACGGGGCCGGGCTGGGTTATCTCACCGATGGCCAGCTTCTGCTCTCTCCACCTACTACCCCGGCAACGCCGACAGGTTCGAACGGGTTTTCGGCATGGGATACTTCCAGAAGACGGTGGCGGCGGGCCCGTACACCATTGATCAGGTGATTTTCGCCACCTTTGGCGACGACCCCTTGCTGATCTCCCAGGTCACATTGAGCAACAACGGCTCCGCACCAGCCGACCTGCGTTGGGTGGAATACTGGGGCTGCCAAGTTTACCAGTTTTCGTACCGGGCACTGCTGATCGCGGCTCTTCAACTGAATGTGAGAAAAGCCGCAGCAGTGCGGCACAGCCTCGCGGAACGCTTCGCCCACAGTTTTCAGGCCCTTCAGGGTGGAGTCGGATTGCTGGAGACAAAGCAGTTTCTAGGGAGGACACCCGAAGATGAAAAAGTCTGGGCGCAGGTCGAGCAGTACCTCACTGCCAACCCGAAAACCTTTTTCGGCACCCCGCAGCCTCCCCCGGTAAAGGAGGCAGCCTTTGAGGACTTGGCGCCGCCACCTACCTTCCTGGTCTCCCTCGACGCCCCCGCCGACGGCGTGGCAACCGACGGCAAGGCCTTCTTCGGCGCCGGCGGGGTGTTGCACCCTGCGGGCATGCAAAAGCCTTTGGACGGCAACCTCAACGCCTCGGGCGGCGAAAGTGCCCTACTGCTTGAGCGCCGGCTGAGGCTTACATCGGGTGAAAAGCGCACTCTTTACTTTGCCTACGGCTACTTGCCGGAAGGATTTCAGGTCGAGGGTCTTCTGACCAAATACAGGAAGGATTTGCCCTCGCTCTGGTCGCGCTCCAGCCGCCGCTGGAAGGACGACGGCCTGCGTCTGTCCGTGCCCGGCGAGCCCTGGGTGGAACGCGAACTGACGTGGCACAACTATTACCTGCGCAGCGCCTCGACCTATGACAGTTTTTTCCGCGAACACATCCTGTCGCAGGGCCACGTCTATCAATACATCATGGGATTTCAAGGCGCGGCGCGCGACCCTCTCCAACACGCCCTGCCTTTCCTCTTCAGCCATCCCGAACGAGTGAAGGAAATCCTTCGCTATACGCTCAAAGAGGTGCAGCCCGACGGCACGATACCCTACGGGATCGTAGGGCAAGGCATGATCATGCCCGTCATCTTCCGCCCCAGTGACCTGGAGCTGTGGCTCCTCTGGCTGGCCAGCGAATATGTTCTGGCAACGCGCGATTCTGGTTTCCTGGAGGAGGCGCTTCCCACCTACCCGCTTTACGGCCCCACGGCCGGCAAGGAGACTGCCCGCAACCTCCTGCACCGCTGCTTCCGGCATCTGGTTGACGTCACGGGCACCGGCGAGCATGGCCTGCTGCGCCTTTCCAACGGCGATTGGAACGATACCGTGGTGGTGGGCCACGTTCCACCGGCTCAGTACGATGAAGTCCACCGCGTCGCCGAAAGCATGCTCAACGCGGCGATGGCCACCTACGTTCTCGACCTCTATGCACGCATGCTGACCTACGTTGGCGACCGGGAAATGGCAGCGGAGACAAGCCGGTTTGCCGAGGCTCAACGAAAAGCCGTGCGCGCGCAATGGACGGGACGCTGGTTCCGACGAGCGTGGCTAACTCCCCAACTGGGCTGGGTAGGTGAGGACCGGCTTTGGCTAGAACCACAACCCTGGGCCGTGCTCGGCGGCGCGGCAAGTCCGGAACAGGCGCAAACGCTCGTCCAAGCCGTTGACGAGTTGGTTCGCCGACCTTCGCCCATCGGTGCCATGCTCATAAACCAGGGGATCAAGATGATGATTTCCAAGCCCGGGGAGGCAGCAAACGGCGGTGTCTGGCCCTCCATCACCGGCACCTTGATCTGGGCGCTGGCCAAGGTGGACCGCAAGATGGCCTGGGACGAATCGAAGAAGAACTCCCTGGCACGGCATGCAGAGGCCTATCCAGAAATCTGGTACGGAATCTGGAGCGGCCCTGACACTTACAACTCGGTGCTCTCCAAGTTTCCTGGCCAAACAATGTTTGACGAGGCGCTGCTCAGGGAAGCGAAACCCGGGCAGCCGCCAGCCGGATTAGGCTTCGGCTGGACGGACTTTCCCGTGATGAACTTGCACCCTCATGCCTGGCCTTTGTATAGCGCCACGAAGCTCCTCGGCATTGAGTTCACTGAAGAAGGCGTTGTACTGGCGCCCGCGCTGCCCCTCGAGAGCTACCGGTTTCAATCGCCTCTGGTGGGTGTCGTCAAGACTGCCGCCCGATACGAAGGTTGGTATGAGCCCAAAGTCGCAGGCCAATGGACCATCAGCTTAGGGTTGCCGCCCGAGGAGCAGGAACGCTTTAAGACCCTGCGTGTGAATGGGAAGAAGGAGGCCCTCAGGCGCACTTCCGATCGGCGCATTAAATTCCAGGGGTCCGGTGCGCCCGGCAATCCCCTTCGCATGGTTGTTAGTTAGAAGGGAGCCAGGACAGACTTCCCCTTGCATGGCCCCGGGGAACAACGCTGGAATGCAGCAGGAAATGACGGAATGTCGTGCCTCTTTGGCGAACCAAATCTTCACAGGCCACCGGACACAACGTCGGCGTTAAAATAACCCCATTAACGTCAAATAGATAGAAAGATACCGGGATCTGAGTGGGAACTGTTAATGCGTCTCTTCAGCCTTCTGAAGCTTGGCCTCGGTTGAGGCCCTTGCGTCGGCGACCAAGTTCGGAGACAATAAGCTTTAGAAATCCCACAGAGGAGCAATTGTGCAACTCATACCGCGCGACGAGAAGTTCTACGACCTTTTCCGCGGGCAAGCGGAGAACCTCCACAAGGCCGCGCAGATGCTGGTGGCTCTTTTCGAGAATTTCCAGGACGTCGAGAAGCACGTAGCCGAGATCAAGTTTGTGGAGCACAAAGGCGACCAGCTCACGCACGAGCTGATGATGAAGCTGAATAAGACCTTCATCACGCCCATCGACCGGGAGGACATTCACGCCTTGGGTTCGGCTCTCGACGACGTGCTCGACCTGGTGGATGCGGCAGCCAGCCGCCTGGTGGTTTACAAGGTCACCGCCGTGACGCCCGGGGCTCGGCAGCTCTCCAAGGTGATCGCGCACGGCACAGAGATTATCCTCAAGGCCGTCTCCCAGCTCGGCAAACCGGAGCACATCCTCGAGTACTGCGAACAGATCTCCCAGATCGAGGAGGAGGCTGACCGCATCAAGGGTGAATGCGTCGCGCGGCTTTTCGAGCACTCCATTGACCCGATCGAGATCATCAAGTGGAAGGAAATCTACGAGGTCCTGGAAGCCACCACGGATAAGTGCGAGGACGTGGGGGACGTGCTGGAAGCCGTAGTCTTGAAGGCCGCCTGAAGGCGCTTAGTTCCTTGGGAGAACAAGATTCCGACGGTCGGTGCGGCCCTGGGGCCGCCGGATCGCGTGTCTCCTCCCTAGGGTTCCCGCGATCCTCCAAGCGCGCTCGCAAAACCAGAACATTGATCGCGTTCCTTGCTGCCCTCATGGCCGCGAGAGGATTCTCAGGACGATGGGTTCCTGCCGGCCGCCACCCATTTACTGGGTGGGGCACTCTGAGGGTGCGGAGGCCACTTGATGCTGGGAATTGAGACCGCCACCCTGCTGGTACTGGTCCTGGTTCTGGCCGCCGAATTCGTCAACGGCTGGACGGATGCACCTAATGCCATCGCCACGGTTGTCTCCACGCGAGTGCTGCGGCCCCACACGGCGCTCCTGCTGGCGACGGGGCTCAACGTAGCGGGGGCCTTTGCCGGCCAAGCCGTCGCCCAGACGATCGGGAAAGGGATTGTCCGGGCTGAGATCATCAACCTGCGCACCATCGCCACGGCAATGATCGCGATTGTAGTCTGGAGCACCCTGGCATGGTGGCGGGGGTTGCCGACGAGCGAGAGCCACGGGCTGATCGCGGGCTTGACTGGTGCCGCCGTGGCCACAGCGGGTTGGGAAGCCATCTTGTGGGAAGGATGGCGGAAGACCCTTGTCGGCCTGGGCTTCTCGACCTTCCTGGGCTTTGGTGGCGGGTTGCTCCTGATGGTGGCCATTTATCGTTTCTTCTTTCATGCTCGGCCTGAGCTCGTCCGGCGCATCTTCGGCCGATTGCAGATCCTCTCGGCGGCCTTCATGGCCTTCAGTCACGGCAACAACGACGGCCAGAAGTTCATCGGTGTATTCACTTTGACCCTCTTTCTGGGCGGATGGATTCCGAAATTTGCCATACCCAGTTGGGTGATCCTGGTCTGCGCTCTGACCATGGGGCTGGGTACGGCAGTGGGTGGCTGGCGGATCGTTCGGACGATGGGCTTGCGCCTGACCAAGCTCCAACCCGTGCAAGGCTTCTGCGCCGAGACGGGCGCTGCCGTAACCATCCAGATTGCCTCCCTACTCGGGGTGCCCCTCAGCACGACGCACACCATCAACACGGCCATTATGGGGGTCGGCAGCACGCGCGGCTTTTCGGCGGTGCGCTGGGGGGTGGGACGGGAGATCGTGACGGCCTGGATTCTTACCTTCCCGGTATCGTTTTTCCTCGGGTGGAGTCTGACCAAGTTGTTTTCAATCTTGTTCCCGTGGCAGTATTCCTGAGCTTCCTCCGAGAGGAGCCATGTTCTGGTTCGCAGTCACAATTGTTCTAGTCGCGCTCATATTCGACTTCCTGAACGGATTTCATGACGCCGCCAATTCCATCGCGACGGTGGTCTCCACGCGCGTCCTCTCGCCGCGTGTGGCTGTCGTGTGGGCAGCCTTCTTCAATTTTGTTGCCGCCTTCACATTCGGGACCGCCGTAGCCAAGACCATGGGCAGGGGCATGATCGATCTCCAGTACGTGAACCTCTACGTCATCCTGGCCGGGCTGATGGGAGCCGTCTTCTGGGACATCCTCACCTGGTACTACGGATTGCCGGTCAGCTCTTCGCACGCCTTGATGGGGGGTTACGCCGGAGCGGCCGTGGCCAAGGCGGGTTGGGGCGTTATCATCCTGGGCGGCTGGACGAAGACCCTGCTTTTCATCGTCCTCTCGCCCGCGATCGGATTGGTGCTCGGTGCAAGCCTGATGATTGCCGTTTCCTGGATATTCCAACGCTGGGCTCCCCAGCGGGTGGACCGGTATTTCCGCAAGCTCCAGTTGGTTTCCGCCGCCGCCTACAGCTTCGGCCACGGGACCAACGACGCGCAGAAGACTATGGGGATTATCGCTGGTGTGCTCTTCACGGCGGGCATTCTGAAGCGTTTCTATATTCCCTTTTGGGTGGTGCTGATGGCCCACGCGGCCATCGCGCTCGGGACACTAGCTGGGGGCTGGCGCATCGTTAGGACCATGGGGATGAGAATTACAAAGCTTAAACCGGTAGGCGGCTTCTGCGCGGAGACCGCTGCCGCCATAAGCTTGCTGGGGACGGCGGCGGCGGGAATCCCTGTATCTACCACCCATACCATCGCCGGCGGAATCATGGGTGGGGGGAGCGTTCAGCGCCTGAGTGCCGTCCGCTGGGGCATGGCGAGAAGCATCGTCTGGGCTTGGGTCCTGACGATTCCCGTTTCCGGCATCGTGGCTGCAATTTGCTTCTGGGCCCTCCACAGGATTTTCCCAGCAGCGTAGGCCGAGGAGCTGGAAACTCGGCGCTTTGATTCGAGTGTCTGGCATCAGCAACTGCCCTCTTGGAAGGGCAATTGCCTTCTGCCTCCCAGCTTTTACTTCCTGCGCTCAGCGCTCTCCACCCGCAAATAGGGCCGAATTGCCTTCCACTTCTTGTGCCCGATGCCGCGAATAGCAAGCAGATCCTCTACGCGGCGAAACGGGCCATGTTTCTGCCGAAAGGCCACTATACGCGCTGCCAGCTTAGGTCCAATCCCCGGCAGCTTCGCGAAGTCCTCCGCCGAAGCTTGGTTGATGTCGAGCACGATCTGCGGAGTTCCCGCTGGCGCATCCGTCCGTTTAGGTAAGGCTTCCTGCTTCGCCTGGAATCCGGAGGGAGCCAGGAGCAGAGCGAGCATCAGAGGGCCCAGGAGGCTCATCTTCGCAATGCCTTCTCAAGCGCAGCAGGTGCACGCTTCCCAGCCAGGGGTAACATGGCACGCACCAGCGCCGAATAGAGCGGAACCAGATCCGGCGAAACGCGTCGCAGGACAGCAAGGTGCCGCTTAACGGTTGTCCAGTCGCCGCGCGTTACCGGGCCCGTCAGGGCACGCCGTCCGCCAAGCCTCACGAAGCTCCCAACGGTCTCAGCGACGAACTGCCCCAGCATGGGCCGAACGATTCTCGCGGGCACGCCCGCGTGTCGAAGCAGGCGAGCCGACCGGTCCATCAAAGTGACGACAGTAGGGCAGACCAGAAATGCCGCGGCGTGATAGAGGGTCTTCTGCAAAGGGCGCACCGGAAAGGCAACCCCACCCAATGCCTTCACCCACTGACCGGCCAGCTTCCGAGCCGCAGCATCACCCTCGATCCCCCAAAAGCACGCCTTCAGGTTTCGGACTCCCGCCGCGGGACTAGGGATTGTCTGAAATGGATGAAGCGCGCCAATCGCCGCACCCCGGCGGCGTAACGGCCGAAGCACGGCCGCGGGCAAGGAGCCGCAGGTGTGCAGCACCACCCTCCCTGACCAGTCGCGACGGCGCCTAGCCAAATCTCTCGCCACAGGTTCCAGCGCGGCATCCGCCGTCGTCAGGAGAATCACCGTAGCCTCGGTCACGCGAGGATCCTCGATGCCGACGGGCCGTCCGCTCCCAACAAACCGGGCCGCGCGCCGTGCTGCTCCTGGACGCCGGGCCGCGATGAGGGTTATGGGGACTCCCGCCTCTGCCAGGAGCTTCCCCAGTGCCTGGCCCACCCTGCCCGGGCCGACGATGGCCACCTCCCGCTTCGTGAGGCCGATGTGCGCCACCTCTGCCTTACTCCAGAACCTTATACTTCCCAGCTTTCTGCCAATCCGGCCAGCTCAAGCCTTCCGCGTCCCAAACGATTTTGCCGGCACGAACGGTGAGCAGGCACCGTAACCTTTGGCTGCCGTGGAGCCGCGCGTGGCCGCTGTCCACAAATCCGAAGGTTCCCTTCTGCAGCTCAAGCACGGCGATGTCCGCAGTAGTACCCACCGCCAGCGTTCCTAAATCCGGCCGCTTGATCTCACGTGCCGGCGTAACAGTCGCCCGCAGAATCACTTCTTCCAGCGGCATCCCGAGGTTCAGGAACTTCGACATGGTCGTAACCATGTTGGCCTGAGGAATCAGAGCGCTCTGTTGGTGCAGGTCAGTGGAGATTGAGTCCGGCCCCAATCCCTGCTGCATTGCAGGCGCGGCAATCCGGAACCAGAAACTCCCGGCGCCGTGACCCACATCGAAGATGACGCCACGCTTGCGCGCCTCGCGGACGTAATCGTTCACCTTGTCGCTCGCATCGAGTAGGGGGATGTGCTGCGCATACATGTGCGTGTGAATATCGCCGGGACGCATATGGCGCAGCAACAAATCCTCGTATGTCCGCGTGGGTTGGGGCTGAAAGTCCACCATGACGGGCACCTCCGCCAGCCGCCCGGCCTCGAAGGCGCGGTCCAGGGCTTCCCACTCGGGCCCGCGATAATGCGCCGTCTTCACTCCGACCAGAATCTGCCGGTACTTCTTGATCATTTCCGCCGTCGGTCGGGCATCCATTTCAGCCATGCTTTGCTCGCCGATGGGGTCCATGCCGACCCCGACGATGTTCAAGAAGGCGAGGACGCGCACTCGAGCTTTGTTGATGACCCGGGCCTTGAACTGCTCGAAATTCTTCCAGCCCGCGGAGCCTGCGTCAACGATTGTCGTGACGCCGCTCGGGAAGGCGTTCAGGTCGGGATAAATTCCCCAGCCCCCAGGGTCTTCGACGAAGACGTGAGCGTGAATGTCAACCAACCCCGGCGTCACGTAGTAGCCTGTGACGTCCACCACCTTCTTGGCCTCTGACGCCGGGATGTTCTCCGCCACGAGCGCAATGCGGTCACCTTTGACAGCGACATCGCGCGATGCATTCATCTGGTTGGCGGGATCGATGACGCGTCCGCCCTTCAGCAGCAGATCGTAGGTTTGTGCCGAAACTTCCGTGACCAGGCTGAGTACGAAAAGTATTGAGAGAGAGACGCAGAGCTTGGGTGTCTTCATGGTCCGGGGCCTTTCCATCTCTAAGAAGTCTGCGTGATTATATGATGACAGGGGAGACTCTGCTATCCGCATTATTCGGGCGGCGCCCCGTCGCGGCCCGGCTCGGCGAGCCGAAGTGAGCACGTTAGGTGAACTTGCTTTTGCTTCGATTCTGGCTTGGTTGTCCGGTCAGACCGCGTTAGACTTTGCGCTATCTGCGAAGTATGAAGGATAGGCGCGGGGTTGAAAAGAGGCTGATTATCGCACCTATTCCGGCGCCTCTCGTCGAAGCCCGTGTCCTTTTCGGAGAGGAAAACTGCGCAGGGAGGGGTGTTGATGCTGACTTTGCTGCACAAGGCTGTCGTCCGCAGAAAACCGCTTCGCAACGCCCTCCCGGTCGGGCTCATAGTGGCTGCAACGCTGTGGCTCCCCGGGTGCGCGAAGAACTCTCCAGACACCCCAGCTTCTCCCCCAAAGGCCTTTGCTATGCAAGACTCCCAGAGACCAATCCGCCAAGGAGAATCCGCCATGCCCAAGATTCTGGATCCCGACCCCGGACAACGGGCTTACGACTCCGAATTCCTCAAGCTCGTCGCGAACCCTCCGTCACCAGCCGGCCCTGAGCTGAAACCCGGGTGGAGAAAGGTGCCCGGGATGGCAGTCCGCACCGGGGAGAAGTATGAAGTCACACTCGACCTCGCGCCTCAGGTGCTGCGCCTGGATATTCCGGAAGACCGTGGGTATGGGGAGACGAGAGGACCGCAGGAGGCTCCCTTGTTCCCGTCATTTTCAGCGGCCGATGTTGATGCATCAAGCTTTGCGCCGGCAGCGGCGTTGGCGCTCAAAGCCAAGCAATTTGACGATGGGCTTTACGCCTCGGTGGAATTGGCCGCCGACGCCGGGTTGGGCCGCTTCCAAGCAAAGAAGTACCTCCTTCTAAGGCTTCTTCAGGCGCTCGCGGCGGAGAGTGACCGAACGGCGGCCTCGATCCTGACTGCCGCCGCACGGCTGGGCGGCCAGCAGCCGCAAGTCACCGCCGAGGTGGCCCACGAAGCTGAGAATCTGCTGCAGGAATTTCTTGCCGATGAGCTTCGCTCCAAACCTCTCGGGTTCTACACATGGAGCCAGGAACTGTCGCGCATCTTTCAGCGCGACCGTATGCTCCAAACGGAGACGAAAGAGCCGGCGGCTCGTGCTCTGGCAGCAGCCCTTTCGCGGGACGACGAGCTCCTGAGAGCATATAGCGCCGCTCTCAGTCTTTCGGAAAAGCTAACCAACCCGCTGGCATGGAGCGATCTGCGCGAGTTGGCCTCGGCACTCAAAGGAGAACGCACTCCCAGATTCCCCGAGCACTTATCGTTGTTTCCTCCCTCGAGGGCTCATGAGACAGACCTCATCAAAAAGCTCTATGGAGACCGGCCGATTCCCGAGGGCTTCCATCTTGCCGATGAGATGATCAAGCGGATTCGGGCCGGGACGCTCGACCTCAAACCCTCACCTGCCTCCGGCTGGTACGACTATCAGACCTACGCGCTCGAAGCCCTGGTAGCCCCAGACCGCATGCCGGAGGGCAAGCACCTCAAGCTGGACGAATCCTACCGGAAGGAACTAGACGGTTTGTTCAAGGCTCTCCTTGCCCTGACGCGGGAAACACATGTCAAGCAACTCGAAGTGCCCATGGCGGGCGCGGCAGCACCGCCCGAGAAACTGGTGCTACATCTCTTTCCGAGGTTGACTCTCGAGCCTCTGGCAACCTACTACCTTCGCCGCGCACATTCGTATCGGTTCGTCCGCGCGGTTCTTGAGCAGGCATTCGGCCCGGAAGGACCCGGGCAAACACGGCGCCTGACCGCCGCCGGGCCTCTTAACCTCTCGCTCAGCGCGGAGCTCCGCCTCATGGAAGCTCTTTTCTATGGCGCATATCTGCAGTCGTGCGAGGAAATTGGCATGGCGCCCGAACGCGACCCGAGCCTCGGAAACTCCAAAGGCACAAGTGCCGAGCAGGCTCTGCTTGGAGCATGGCTAGCCTCGATCCGAAAGGATCCTGATCTCGGGCAGGACATTCGCATGATGGTCCCCGTCTTTTATGACATTGGTCGAAAGCAGATCAAGGTGTGGGCGGTTCTCGGGGTCACCACGAAGCCCCTGACAATCTCATATGAAACTCGTCCTGCCGTCGTGGGAATCAGAGGTCCCGATGGCAAGCTCGTGAAGCCTCGAGATGTTGAGGTGGAGTTCCACAGGGAGTACCACCGGGCTGCCTACTTCGCCACGGCCGAAATCTATGTGACGCGCTTGCTGAATCGGAGTGAGTTCAGACAACACTGCGACAAGTACAAGACGTACAAGGCCATCGTCAGCAATCTCAGGTAGTCTGGTGCGTGTTTAGCCGGAGTGAGACCGTCGGGCGAGTGAAGAGCCCACGGTTGATTGGCAATTTGAATCAACCGTGGCAATCAGATCCTCAGAGGCCTCGGACTGAAGCCTCCTTCTCTTTCAAGGCCTTGATGCGGTCGCGTAACTGGGCAGCCTTTTCGAATTCAAACTGCTTGGCGGCCTCACGCATTTGCTTCTCCAGGCTGGCGACCAATTGTTCGAGCTGGTCCGGGGAGGTCAATTCCTCATTTTCTACCTCGGCGGGCACGGTTACGTAGTCTGCTTCCACAATCGACGCCAGCGCCATATCCACGGGCTTCACAATGCTCTCGGGCGTGATGCCGTTTTCCTCGTTGAAGCGTTGCTGCTTGGCGCGCCGCCGGTTTGTCTCCGCCAGGGCTTGGCGAATGGAGTCCGTCAGCGTATCGGCGTAGAGAATCGCCTTGCCGTGGATGTTGCGCGCTGCCCGCCCCATGGTCTGGATGAGCGACCCAGTCGAACGCAGAAATCCTTCCTTGTCCGCGTCCAAGATGGCAACCAGCGAGACTTCCGGCAAATCCAAGCCCTCGCGCAGCAGATTGATCCCAATAAGGACGTCGAATTCGCCCTTGCGCAGATCGCGCAGGATTTTGACGCGTTCCAAGGTCTCGATTTCCGAGTGCAGGTAGCGGCAGCGCACGCCGACCTCGGTGTAGTATTCCGTCAAATCCTCCGCCATGCGCTTGGTGAGCGTAGTGACCAGCACGCGCTCGCCTGCGCTGACGCGGGCCCGAATCTCACTCAACAAGTCATCAATCTGATTGCGCGTGGTACGCACTTCGGCTTCCGGGTCGATCAGGCCCGTGGGACGGATAACCTGCTCCGCCACGCGGCCGCCAGACTTGGTCAATTCATAGGGGCCCGGAGTTGCCGAAACATACATGACCTGTCCCACGCGATGCTCGAATTCTTCGAACATCAAGGGCCGATTGTCGAGTGCCGAGGGCAAGCGGAAACCGTAATCAACCAAGGTTTGCTTGCGCGAACGGTCGCCATTGTACATGCCGCGGAGTTGCGGGATCGTCTGGTGGCTTTCATCGATGAAAATCAGCGCATCCTGCGGGAGATAGTCGAGCAGCGTCGGTGGCGGCTCGCCCGGCAGGCGCCCGGAGAGATGCCGCGAGTAATTCTCGATGCCGTGGCAGTAGCCCATCTCCTTCATCATCTCGACATCAAACCTGGTGCGCTGCTGGAGGCGCTGAGCTTCGACCAGCTTCCCTTGCTTCTCAAGTTCGCCGTGCCACCACTCGAGTTCGCTCAGAATGCGCGTGATGGCCTCCTCCCGCTTTTCCGCGGGCATCACGTAGTGGGTGCGTGGGTAGATGGGCAGGCGCCCGTAAGTCTGCTTGACCTGGCCAAACAGCGGATCGATCTGTGACAGCGCCTCGATTTCATCGCCCCACATTTCAATCCGGTAGGCGTTGTCTTCGTAGGTGGGAAAAACCTCGATTACATCGCCGCGCACGCGGAACGTTCCGCGGCGGAAGTCCGTGTCGTTGCGCCCGTATTGGATTTCGACCAGCCGCCGCAGGATGTCCTGCCGGGAAATCTTCTGGCCCTTCTCCAGCAGGAGCAGCATGCCGTAATAGGCCTCGGGCGACCCCAGACCGTAAATGCAGCTCACGCTCGCCACAATCAAGCAGTCGCGGCGCTCAAGTAGCGAGCGCGTCGCCGACATCCGCAACTTATCGAGCTCATCGTTGATCGTGGCCTCTTTCTCAATGTAAACGTCGCTGGCCGGGATGTAAGCCTCGGGCTGGTAATAGTCGTAGTAGCTGACGAAATACTCGACGGCGTTATGAGGGAAGAAGCTGCGAAACTCGTGGTAAAGCTGCGCCGCCAGGGTCTTGTTGTGAGCCAGCACCAGCGTGGGGCGGTTGCTGGCCTCGACCACCTTGGCCATCGTGTACGTTTTGCCGGAACCCGTAACGCCCAGAAGCACCTGGTGCTTCTCGCCTTCCTCGAGGCTGCGGACGAGTTGGTCTATTGCCGTGACTTGATCGCCGCGGGGGTGATAGTCGGAAACCAGCTTGAGGTCCATGACGCTCTGCCCGTTTGGCCTTCGGTATGGCAAATGCATATTATAGCCGCAACTGTGCGCAGGCTGTCCTCCCGACTGCATTCAGCCGGACGAGAAAATGAATGTGCGACTTGAAGTGCGTCCGACGAGGGCCCCGCCCTCCGTTCCCATCTGATCTCCGGGGAGTTCGAGCACCTCCCACCGCCCAGCTGCGGTAAATCCAAACCGCTACTCGCGGCTGCCTGACTACTTTGTGGCGCGAGTGCACCACAGCATTCACTGTGTTAGAATGCGGGAGTTTGATCTTCACCAAGATTCCTAGAGAAGGCTGGTCCAATGAGAATTTGCAGCATGCGGCAAACAAGCTTGGCAATCATCAATCTTCTGGCGCTGGGTGGGGCAATTTATGGGCAGCAAGCTACCCCACCGAAACCCCCTGCCCCCGCGGCGGCCACCCAACCCAAAGCTACCGCAGCGACTCCTGCGAAGAAGCCATCGGCCGCCACTGCGGTGACTAAGCCGCTCAAGACCCCTCCACTTCCCGGCGAGAAGGTAGTCCTGAAGGTAGGGAAAGAGCAAGTGAGCCAAGCCGACTTGGACTCTGTGATCAACGGGCTCAGCGCCGAGATTCGGCAGGCAGTTGCCCGGCAAGGCAAGCGTCCCATTGGCGAACAATACGCGCTGATGCTTGTGCTTTCCGGGCAGGCCATCAGCCACCGTCTGGATTCCTCACCTGACATCCGTCGGCAGATTGACTTGCAGCGCTTGCAGCTCCTAGCGCAGGCCGAGTACCAGAACCTCCTGAGTCAGACCAAGGTCACTCCCGAAGAGATCAGCCAGCACTACACCGCGCACCCCGAGGAGTTTGACCAAGCCCAAGTGCGTCAAGTAGTTATCCGGAAGAAGCCGGAAGCAGCCAAGGAGGGCACGCCGGGCTTGTCCGCGCCGGACGCCAAGGCTAAGGCTGAAGAAATCCGCAAAGCACTGGCCGGCGGAAGCGACGCCAGCCAGGTGATTCAGCAGTACGCTGCACCCGGCGTGGTCCAGATCGACGCGCAGCCCCGCACGATTCGCCGGGGGCAGTTGCCGGCGGACTTGGACAAGGCGGCATTTCAACTGAAGGAGGGTGAAGTTTCCGACCCCTTCGAGACGCCGCAAGCGCTCGTTTTTGTACAAGTTGCCGGACGGCGCCGTGTGGAACTGAAGGACGCATCCAGCGAGATTGAAGCCCGCCTCCGTGATCAGAAGGTGCAGGCCACGCTGGCTGATCTGCGCGCCAAGACGCAAGTCTGGATGGATGAGGAGTACTTCGCCGCGCCAACCGCGCTCCCAACGCCTCAACCGCCGGCGGTTAGCCCTCCGCCTCAGCCGTAGCGACAAGTCGGTGAATTGTGGGATTCGCCGTGTGGTATGTCGTGCGGACCTCCAGGTCGGCTGTTGTCAAGTGCCGCCGTCTTGCAGATCCGCACCGCAGGTTCTGATTTGGGAAGTTGTTTGCATGGATTCCGCTCCGATTTCCCAGCGCGCAAGAATACTTTTCAACACATCTGTTGAAAAGTTTGTGGAAAAGACCTCCCGCCCGCACGTTAAGCATCCCAATCTAAATGGCTTTTAGCTCTTTGCACCAATCTGTAGCATTCATGTGCCATCGCGTTCGTCGATGACGGTGCGCCGCCGCGAGCTGGGCACACTTCTTAATCAATTTCTTCGCCAGCGGAGAAAAATCGCGGGGGAGAGGCTCATGACACGACGTTTTGGAATCCGAGTTGCCAAGCAGCACGGCACCCTTGAGTGCGAAGCAATCAGTGAGGAAAGAATCTTCCAAGGACCTTTAGAGGTCAGCAAGTCAGCTAGAGTAATGGTTGGGGCCTCTTCAGTTTCACTTCGATAACCTGATTATCCTGCTCCACTTCAAACTCTTTTCCGAAGGTCTGGTGGTGGTCGGCAATCACCATCAAGAGGATGGTTCCTTTGGGAATGTTCGTGAATTTATAGCGGCCCTGGGCATTCGTCTTGGCGCTAAAGGAGAGCATCTTGGAGGGCTTCAGTCGCGCTTTGCTCCCCGGCTCACGGAAGCGCAACGTCAGGCGGGCCTGGCTGATGGGCTGATCGGTGGTCGCATCCTTAACGACAACATGCACGCTAGTTCGGTCCGGAGAATCAGCTCTTGCCGGCGTGGGAATGCCTGCAAGCACAAGGAGCGCCCCAATGCACAAAACCAAGATCAAAGCTTTCTCGGCGTGAGATGGAGTCATTTGAGCTCTTCCCTTCCCCTGTCCGCACATTCTGCGCGACCAGTAGACGCGGCAAGGCAATTATACCAAACGGGAGCACCTCAAGCGATCCTACAACAGCCCGAAGTGCTGCAATGGCATTGACTTACCCGAGCCAGTCCGATAACTTCGCGGCCGAGGGAAATTCCACCGATCCGGAGGGCTCTTTGTAGCAGTGGCGCATCCGGCCCGGAATGCTCGGCCCTGGGCAAGGGCTGCTACGGTCTTGAGCCCGGAAAGGCACCATGGGATTCGCAACCGACGCTATTCACGTAGGACAAGAACCCGACCCCGCCACGGGGGCCATCATTGTGCCTATCTATCAGACTTCGACCTTCGTCCAGGAAGAATTGGGTAAGCACAAGGGCTACGAGTATGCCCGCACGGCGAATCCCACGCGTGCCGCCCTGGAACGCAACCTGGCGGCACTCGAGCACGGTCGGTTTGGCTTGGCGTTTGCCTCCGGGATGGCGGCGATTAATGCCGTGATGACGCTGTTCAAGGCGGGTGACCACATCGTCGCCGGCCACAATCTTTACGGCGGCACCTTCCGCCTCTTCGAGCGCGTGCTGAGAGACTCGGGGCTGAGCTTCAGCTACGCCAACACCTGCCGGCTGGAAGAGGTGGAAAGATCCTTCACCCCCACCACCCGGATGCTCTACATCGAAACGCCGACGAATCCGGTGATGGAAATCACCGACATCGCGGCGGCAGCCAAGCGGGCCCACGAGCACAAAGTGCTCCTGGCTGTGGACAATACCTTTATGAGTCCCTATTTCCAGCACCCGCTGGAGCTGGGCGCCGACATCGTCATCCATAGCACGACGAAGTATTTGAATGGACATAGTGATGGCGTGGGCGGCGCCGTTATTTTGAATGACGCTGACCTCGCGGCACGGCTAAAGTTCATTCAGAACGCCGCCGGGGCAATCCTCGGGCCTTTTGATAGCTGGCTGGTTTTGCGCGGCGTGAAGACGCTGGCGGTCCGCATGGAGCGTCATAACTCGAACGGCCTGGCAGTGGCCCGCCACCTCGCAGGCCATCCGAAGGTGAAGAAAGTCCACTATCCTGGCCTTCCCTCCCACCCTCAGTACGAACTGGCCAAGAAGCAAATGACGGGATTTGGCGGAATGCTGGCGTTCGAAACTGGCTCATTGGAAAATGCGCGCGCGGTTCTCAAGTCTGTGCGGCTCTGTTCGCTTGCCGAAAGCCTGGGAGGAGTTGAAACTCTGATCTCCCACCCCGCCACGATGACCCATGCAAGTGTCCCACCTGAGGAGCGGCAACGCCTCGGCATCACCGACGGCCTGGTACGCATCTCGGTCGGCATCGAGGATGTGGAGGACCTCATCGCCGACCTCGATCAAGCCCTCGGAAGGATCTGAGCCCTCATCATGCATGCAACTCACCGCCACCACGCTCTCCTGACACTCGGATGGATACTGGGGACTGCGTATGCCTGGGCAGCATCTGACGTCCCCGCGTCGCCCCCTGAGTTAGTTGTCCCCCGGGTGGACCGGGCGCCGATGCTGGAAGACTTCCTGGAGATGAAGCCCCGCCGCGCGTGGGAAGACCGCTTGGCCAAAGTGGAGGGCTTCACCCAGCGGTTGCCCAGTGACGGGGCCCCCTCCTCGCAACGCACTGAAGCCTACCTGGGCTATGACGATGTGAATCTCTACTGCGTTTTCGTCGCCTTCGACTCCGAGCCGCAGAAGGTCCGCGCTCACATGCTGCCACGCGACAATGTTACTGGCGACGACAAGGTGGATTTGTTTCTCGACACTTTTCACGACCACCGCCGCGCCTTCGTCTTCACCACCAACCCTTTCGGCATTCAAATGGACGGGCTCTGGAATGAAGGTCGGGTCCAGCAATACGACCGCTCCTTCGATACGGTATGGCAATCGCGCGGTAAACTCACCCCGCAAGGTTTTGTCGTCTGGATGGCCATCCCCTTCAAGAGCTTGCGTTTCCCTCCCACGCGCGAGCAGAGCTGGGGAATCGTCCTCATCCGTTGGATCCCGCGCGTGAACGAATCGGCGACTTGGCCATGGGTTTCTACACGCATTGAAGGCCGCTTGAATCAGGGAGCAACCCTCAAGGGCCTGGAGAACATCTCGCCCGGACGCAATATGCAGTTGATCCCCTACGGCTTCGTTCGCTCATTCCGCGCCCTCGATACTCGGAACCCGCTCCAGCCCCACTTTGTGAGCGACCGTGCGGAGCCCGACGCCGGCCTGGACGGCAAGTTTGTCTTGAAGGACAGCTTCGCGCTGGACGTGACTCTGAATCCTGACTTCAGCCAGGTGGAATCCGACGAGCCGCAGGTAACCATCAACCGGCGCTTCGAGGCTTACTTCCCGGAAAAGCGCCCTTTCTTCCTGGAGAACCCGGGATTCTTCGAGACTCCCATCAACCTCTTCTTCACCCGGAGGATTGCTGACCCGCAATTCGGTGTCCGTCTGACGGGCAAGAAGGGCCCGTACGCCATCGGAGCTTTACTCGCCGACGACGAGTCCCCAGGGAAGAGTGTGCCCGTGGGAGATCCCCTGTACGGCCAACGCGCGGGATTTGGAATTGTTCGCCTCAGCCGCGACCTCTTCGGGCAATCCAGCGTGGGGATGATGTTCACGGATCGGGAACTCAACGGCGGCTTCAACCGTGTGGGCAGCCTGGATGGCCGCTTCAAGTTGACCCGAAACTGGCTGGCCAGCGGGCAAGCTGTGGCCAGTTCGACCCGGCTGACGGACGGCAGCGAGATGGCCGGTCCTGCATACAAGTTCAGGCTGCGGCGCGACGGTCGCCAGTTCTACTATGACCTTGATTTCAACGATCGTAGCCCGGGCTTCCTCACCCAAACGGGTTTTATCACGGAAGATTCGGTGGAAAGACCCCTGCAAGGGGGCCGCGAAATCGAACGGCCCTCCTTGCGGACAGATATCCGCAGCGTCGGCCAGTTTGCGAGCTACCGCTTCCGTCCCGAAGGAAAGTATCTGATCTCCTGGGGGCCGAACGTTTTTGTGAACCCGATATGGGACCACCAGGGCACACGCCTGGACATGTACCACGACTACAGCATGACTTGGGAACTGACGGGCGCAACGCTGCTCGAATTATTCTACGTCGCCGACCGCGAGTTGCTGCGCCCCAAGGATGTTGCGGGGCTGGCGGAAAACCGCACCTTCTCGCATCACCGCCAAGGCGTCTACTTCGAGACCAGCTACCATCCCCGGATCACTTTTCGGGGCGAGTACTCTCGCGGCACTTTGATCAATGTCGTTCCTCCCACAGGCCAGCAGCCCGCGCTGGCTAACTTGACCCGCAGTGAGGCGAGTATCACCGTGCGACCACTTACCCTGTTGAGCGTCGATAGCGCCTACCTCCTGGAGCGACTCACCGACCGCGGGCAGGGCGGGAGCATCTTCAACAACCACATTATCCGTTCCAAGTGGGGCTGGCAGTTCACCCGGGAGCTTTCCCTGCGCGTCATCCTCCAATACAACGCGATCCTTGCCAATCCGGCACGCACTCGCCTGGAAACCACCAAGAACTTCAACGCCGACTTTCTCTTCACCTACCTCGTCAATCCCTGGACGGCCTTGTACGTCGGCTACAACGGCAACGCGCAGAATATCGACCTCGTCCCCACGGCCACCGGCAGCGAGCTCCTCCGCACTAACTACTTCACCCACGACGCCCGGCAGTTCTTCATCAAGTTTTCTTACCTTTTGCGTTTCTAAACACTCCTGAGTAGCCGGAGGGATGGCGAGTGAACGTCCTAGGGCGGGAGCAGCGGGTTCAAGCTGCGGAGGCGGCAGTAACGGTGGCGGGCGCGCGGAGGCGGTCGACAATCGCCTTCAGAATGCCGAGAATGATCAGCAGTTGCAGCCCCATGCCGATGTACAGCCCGGGACGCGCGCCGAGGGCAGCTACTTCCGGAGAGAAAATGCCGAAGGGAGTGAAAAGCTGGAAGAGGAGACTACCACGGGCGTCTGACCCGATGGAGATTACTCCCCCAATGATGCTGACACTGACGTAGTAGAGGCATAAGTAGAGAAACCCTTTGACGAGAGGGCGCTTCATATGGGTCAGATCGCACCACTGAAGAAACAGGATGTCCCGGGTGGTAAAAATCAGGACGGTCAGCAGCTCGAGCGC
>Ga0315280_10003051_pt1 | contig 26171 bp, 16 predicted proteins | sample YL17G06_40_MG_FD_203697 | JGI IMG/M metagenome (GOLD analysis project Ga0315280, IMG submission 203697) | Sediment microbial communities from Yellowstone Lake, YNP, Wyoming, USA - YL17G06_40 | ecosystem: Environmental > Aquatic > Freshwater > Lake > Sediment | place: USA: Wyoming | collected...
TTGACGAGGTCATCGGTCTTGCGGCCAAACATGCCGCAAGGGCCGGCAAGCCCCTCTTCCTGGGCGAGTTTGGCGCCCAGCGGCAACTGGGACCGCGCGAGAAGCAGCAGGCGGTCTTCGAGGAGTTCCTTGGGGCCATCGAAAAACACCGCGTACCGCTGGCCGCGTTCTGGGTTTTCGATTTTGACGGACAGGACAAAGACTGGAACGTGAGTTTCAATAACGACCGGTCCTTCATGATCGACCTGGTATCGCAGTTGAACGCCAGGCTTCGCCGGCAGGGGTGACCTGCCGCGCAAATGCCAAGCGTGACGTCGGAAGATAAGGGCGATTCGCCATGGCAGGCGTAAACCTGTCCCTGCGGAACCTCTGGGCCTTTCTGGCCGCCCTCGCCCTCGGCGCCGCCGTTTCGCCAAGACCTCGGCCGCGCGCTGCCGGATTTCCGCCGTCAAGTCGATGCCGCGCCCGTCTCTACGGCGCCCACAAGATCGGATTGCCCGCCGCGTCAAAGAGGCTCAGGCCCGGCGCGTCGGCGAGTGTCCGGTTTTGCCTCAGATTACTTCGTTCCAGGCGTCGTCGCAACACCGGGATTCCGGCGGTCACGGAAGATTGATGTAGCCGCCCGTTTTGCCCTGCTTTATCTTGCCCCAATCGGCATTTGCCGCCGCATCGAGCAAGCATTCCGACGTGATGAACAGCCCTTTGGGCGTGTAGGTTGTACCCACAATCACGCCGTAATCCGTAATCCAGTGCGTGCCGGTGGGCGGCCACATGACAATGGCTGGCCACACAAAGACGATCTTCTGACCGCCGTCTTCCGCCGTGAACTGGCCTCCTACGACTCCGGCGAAAAGGTAGGACCCCTTCAAGTTGTACTTGGCCGCTTTGCAGACGAGGGCCACGGACACATCGTCGGCCCCGACCACGCGCGTGATCACGTAGTCGCGGTCCCCCGCGGAGATCTTGCTGATAACCCGTCCTGGGAAACAGACCGCCTGGGGCGTCTCTCCTGTGGCTTTGCGCAGGATGTCCGCCGCCTTGGACGCGGTGACGGTCGGCACGCGCCCGGTGATGACACCGGAAACCGAATTGTAGAGGGCCGTGACGAGTTTGGCGGCCTGCTGAGGCGTAACCGACTTGGCCTCCGTGTCCAGGTACACCAGGGGCTCGGCCATGCTCGCGAGGATTTCATAGGCGGGTGGGGTGTCGACGGGTAAACGCCCATATCCGCCGCATGCGGGGCAACGTTTCTTTTCGGTGCGTGAGTAGCCGGAATCGCCGGGGCCACCCGGCGTGGTGGTCGTGACCATAACTTCCCCGCCGCCGCGGCAGCGTTTGCAAGTAGCCAGGTTATTCAGGCGGCCAATGAGGGCCATGATTTCCTCCAGCGTGACCTTCTTGGCACGCGGTGGGAGAATGGGCTTGAGGCTCCCCCAAAATGAGGCAGCGCCGGTTACCTCGCTGAGCGGTTTAATCGAGGTCGAGTTCGCCAACATCGGCCGCAGGTACGCAGTCGGAATGCCAAAGCCCAGGTTCTGGCCCTTGCCTTGTACCAGGGCCATGACCGCCACTACCTTCCCATCCATGGTGACTAACGGACCGCCGCTATTGCCGTGGGAGATTGCGGCATCTGTTTGGATAAGCCGCATGTCCTCCGGGCACATCTTCTTGCCCACGCTGCGGTTGAAGTCGGCGCCGGCAGGCAGAGATGTGATGATGCCCTTGGAGACCGTGCATGCCAGTCCCAGCGGATAGCCTATGGCCACTACCTCGGTCCCGATTTTGGGTATTTCCAGTTCCGCCAGTTCCAGGCACGGAACGCCTTGGGGAGCCGATTTCAGGAGCGCCACGGCTAGGTCCCGCTCCGGGTCTTCGGCGAGGATACCCGCCACTTGGGCCGTCTGGCCGCCGGAGAATGTCACGCTAGCCTGGGCGGCGCGCTCGAAGACATGGTGGCAGGAGACGAGTCGGCCTCCTTCAATCAGGAAGCCGGTTCCCTGCCCAACCGGGACTCCGAACTTATCTAGCACTACGATCTTGCAGACTGCGCCCTTAGTGGATTCGACCAGGCTCTCCAGAGTTGGCGCAGGGGCCTTGGTTGCCGCATTGGCAGCCGCCGCCAAGGCCAGGCCCAGGCCCACCGTCATCGTCACGACCTTTGCCCAAGTCATCATCTGCCTCCTTTATTGTCCGCCGGTGCCGCATTCCGAAGAGGACCTGCCGGTTCGGGAGATTCAAAGACGTGGCCCCGGCTTTCTTGCTAAAACGTGGAGGTGTGAGGACGGAACCCGCGTTGCGGGGTTTCTCGGACATCGCGACCCTCTTTCTACCGCCGGCCCGGGCCTGGCAGTCGCCGCCGAAAGGGGATAGCAAAAACGGCAACTGCCCGGCGCCGGCCTTCGACCGGCGCGTCCGCTGGCCGTCCAGCGGATACGTCCACAGTTACCGCCCGGCCGCCACCATTTCAAGCAAGAGAGGCATGCCCAAGGGCGGCCAGGCCAGGAGCCGCGCGCCGCCGGCCCTGTGCCCAATCGCATCTGAGAGGATGGGCGTCACTGCGCCGCCGCGGGGCGCAGCCGCCCCAGGCGGTCGCCGGCAAGGCGGGCCGCAGGGGTCCCGCCATAGCGACGGGTCACCGATTCGTAGAGAGCGGCGGCGTCGGCCGTGCGGCCCTCCTTCTCGTGGCAGTAGGCCGTCCAGAACACGGCCCTGGCCGCCTTGCCCGTGTCCTGGGCTGCCTCGAATATCGCCGCCAGAGGTGCGAGTTTCCGCATCGCCTCGCCATAGCGCTGCTGTGCGATGAGGCCCTCCGCCTCCTGGAGTTCCGTTTCTGCGACGGCCGCCCGCGTGATGGCCGCGCTGCGCGCCTCGGATAGCCGCTCGCCGGGCTGCGGGCTTTGTTTGTAAGTCATGGCGCAGCCGCCTGCCGCCAGGGCCGTCGCGATCAACAGGGCGTAGAAGGTTTTATCCCGCACGCTTGACCCCCGCCAGGAGCAGTTGCGTTTCGATGAGCCATGCGCGGACCGCCGGGGCCTGGTCCGTGGACCGCAGGGCCTTATCGAGCAAGAGGCCGAGGTCCATCTCCCGGACCCGCCGCACGAACGCCTCCGTTTCGCTGCGGTCGCCGGCGTCCAGAAGGTCCAGTTGAGTGAGCAGGGCCTCGTGCGTGTCGAAAAGTCTCTGCACGGCGGCATCCGGGACGGCGCCGCGCAGTTCCGCCCCGCGGCGCAGGAGGCCTCTTGCCCTGGCGTCCCTCTGGAGGGCGCGGATGCCTTCCTCGCCGGGTGCGGCCGCGGCCAGCGCCGCCCGCTGGAGCATGGCCATGACCGAGGCCTGCTCGGCCTCGACGGCGGCGAGTTTCGCGGCAGTTTCACGCCGGGCCGCCACGGCCGACTCTTCGGCCTTGCGGAGCCGGGCGGTCTCGGCCGCAAGACCGTCGTACTGTTTCCGGAGTTCCTGAAGGGCCGCCTCCCGCTCCGCACTCTGACTTCGCTGAAGGCCGGCCAGCGCCTCGTCTCGCTCTTGCAGGCGTGTCGCAAGGTTCTTGAGCGCCGCCTGGTCCTGAGTCGCCTTGGCGGCAAGGGCCGCCTTCTGAACGTCCAATTCGCGGCGAAGGGTTGCCACGTCGTCGGCGCGCTGCCGTTTCTCCTGGTCCAGGAGCCGCGCGGCGCCGGCAAGCGACGCCTGGGCCTGGTGGAGTTCGCCGGCTGTCCGGTCGAGTTCGGTCCGCAGCGCCTCCGTCTCGGCGCCGCGGGGCGCCAGGGCGCGGGACCCGGTCACCAGGGCCGCGGTGGCCGCGAAAAGGGCAAGACTGGCCGCCACGGGGAGCCAACGCGCCAGCGCAGCCCTTCGCTGCGCGCGGCGCCAGCGTTCCAGCGGCGGCGCCCCGGCCGGTTGCCGGCGGGCATCCTCCTCGGCCCCCCATTGCCGAAGGAGCCGCTCCATGCGGTCGTTTCCCTCGGAGTTCTGGTCGCTCATGCGGTCACCCGTTATCTGTATCCGCGCCAGGCCCAAATGCGCACGCGGCGGTCATTCCCACACCCCTTTGGCCTTCAGACATCGCTCCAGAAGTCCCTTGGCCTCGGCCAGGCGAAGCCGGACGGTTGCCTCGGCCATCCGCGAGGCCTCGGCGATGCCGCGGGTAGTCAGGCCGTCGACGTAGCGGAGGCGGACCATCCTGGCCAGGTCCGGCGGCAGCGACTCGATGCACCCCGCCAGGGCCGCCGTCTGCTCGCGCGCCTCGGGCGACCCGGCCGCGTCCTCGGGGGCCGCCAGAAGCGCCTCGGCCATCTCGGGGTCCAGGCCGTCGGCAGGCGTCCGGCGCTGCCAGCGCCGCCGGGCCACGTTGCGGACCACGGTGGCCAGCCACGGACTCAGGGGGCCGCGAGCCGCATCGAACGTATGCAGCGATTTGAAAATTCGGATGAAAACGTCCTGCGTAAGGTCCTCGACGTCGGCCGGCGAGAAACCGCACCGGCGGAAGTACGCCTTCACCCGCCCCTGGCGGCGCCGGTAGAGGTCCGCAAAGGCGAGGGCTTCGCCGTCGGGCATCCGCTCGGCGCGAGTGTTGGCAGACTCGTCCATGACGGCACTATCGTGCCCCGCCGCCGGCGGGCCGTCAAGGTGCAAGGAATTTTCTGCGCATGGCCGCGCGGCACGGATACCGGTCTGTGGAAACCCTTTCAGGAAAGGAGACCCCATGAAGACCTTCGCAGTAATTCTGCTGGCTGCCGCCGCGGCCTCGGGATGCGCATCGCACTGGGCCATGGGCGAGCCGGCCCGCCTGGCCCGCAGCGGGCTTATCAACGACCCCAAGCAGGTCAGTTTCCTCGAGAAAACCCTGACCGACGGCAAGATTGCCATGATGCTCGACGCCGACGTTCGGGCGAAACTCCCCACGTGCGTGGCCATTGCGGCCGTCCCTGCCTGCGGCGCGTGGTGGGACCTTGCCGACATCGGCGCCGAGGAACTCACCCAGTGGCAGAAGGCGGTGATGGGCGAGCCCCTCATCACGGGCGTTCAGCCGATCTCGCCCCTGGTGCTCGGCGGGGGTCGCCCGTCGCTCCACGACCTGCGTGCCGCGGCCGCACGCATGAACTGCGAACTGCTCCTCGTCTGCTACCGTGCCGATACGGATGTCGACAACTACAATGATGCGGCGGCCCTGTACTGGACCTTCGTCGGCCTGTGGCTGGTCCCCGGGAACGTATACGAGCACCGGACGGTGGTCCAGGCGATCCTGGTCGATACCCGCACGGGAGCGATCCTTGGAACCGCGACCGGCGACAAGCACATGAAAGGGGCCTACCCGGCGGCCCTGGGCGAGATCGAAAGAGGCAAACTGGCCCAGGAGACGCCGAAGGCCGCCCTGGCGGACCTTCAGAAGGCGTGTCCGCAGATGTTCAGGCATGTGGTGGCGGCCGCCGAGCGGGCAGGGCGGTAAACCCAGGCGCAGTCCGTCGGCCGGCCGTTCCTGCCTGGCGGGAAGCCGGTACACTGGCCGGTACGGCAGGTCCTTGGTCGGTCACGGCCCTGCGCGGGCGGCGTCGGCGTCGGCGCGGGCGGCGGCCATGTCTTCGCGCGGCAGGTCGTGGATCGTCGCCGTGATGGGATCAAAGGTCTTGAGGATGGCCTGGTAATCCGGGTCGGTCGTGTCACGGAAAGTCGGTTTGCCGCAGGCTTCGCTGCCGCCCGCCGCCGTCGCCAGGGGAGCGGCCAGGAATCCGTTCAGTTGCGGATTCGTGATGCGCGTCCAGAATGGCCGCGGAACGGCCCCGTTCTTGTGGCACTCGCCGCATCGGCGTTTCGCGACGTCGGCGAGCGTCTTGTCGAGGTCGGGCGGGTACAGCCGCCGCGCGCCGGGCTTCGTGGGGTACACCGATCCGGTGGTCCCGTAGTAGGGAACGTTCAGGTCGATCCAGGTGAGAATCCGGCGGCGTTCCACGTCGGTGATTTGGATGCGCGGCTTGCCGTCGGCGTCGGGGTGATTGGCGAGCAGGATTTCGGCGACGCGGCTCTGCGGCGAGCCCCATGTCTTCGGAGTGATCTTGAGGATGTTCTGCTCGTGCCCGTTGTAGGTCGGGATCCAACTGACGTAGGGGCTGCTGAAACTGTTGAAGTTGTTGCCGTTGCGGCCGCGTGCGAGCGTCTCGTAGGAGACGTTGAAGAAGTCCGTCTTGTCGCCGCTGAGGTCGACCTTCCTTGGCGGTCGGGCGCCGCTGTGGCACTTGACGCAGTGCTTGTCGAAGACGGGCTGGACGACGCGGGAGTAATCGAACCCGTCGAGGCCCCACTCCGGCGGCTTGAGGTCGCGGCAGGGGGTGCGGACGGCTGCGCTGGACGCCGGGGCGGCCGTGCGGTTTCGCGGCTCATGGCAGCCGATGCACCCTTGCGTTTCGCCCGGCATCAGGTGCGTGAAGGTGCGCATCCGCTGGACCGCGCGGCCCTGGGCGTCGATGGCCATGAAATAGATGGGCACACCGGCGGGCACCCGGAAGTGGGCCGACCCGTCCGCCTCCACGGGGACGAACCCCCAGACCTTCTTGCCGGCGTACGTTGCGCCGCACGAGATCACCGGGAACTGGAAGTCGAACCACCGGTAATTCAGGTCGATCCGGACCGGCTTCTCCATTTCCTGGACGACGGCGATTTCCTTGACCTCGCCGCGCGCGACGGCGGGCTCGAGGCCCTGGTATACGTCCTGGACGAACACCGTGGCCCAGTTCTCCCCGCCGGAGGCCTTGGCGAGCGACGACGAGATGACCGGCGGCAACCGGCGCGGCGCCAGGGGCTGCGGGTTGCAGAAACCCATGCCGTCGCGCGGGCGGGCGACCACGGCTTGCCGGGTGCCCGCGTAGTCCCGGATGATCACGGTCCCGCTGGTGGCCACGAGGAACCATTCATCGTCCAGGGGATAGGGCGTCTCGTAGGGACCGCGGACATTGTTGCCGTCGCCCTTGTCGACCTGGCCGATGTTGATCTCTGGGGTGATGTTGCGGATGGCCTCCTGGGCGTTGTCGCCAATCGAGCGGTCCACGATGCCGATGGCGCCCCGTGGGGGGCCGTTGTGGGCCGTGAACATGCACAGGATCTTCCCTGTGCCGGGGATGGAGCGGCCGTACATGAAGGTTGCCGGGCTGAGGACGCGGTTGCCGAAAAACCCGGCCAGGGCCGTGCCGTCGGGGTTGATGGTCCATAGGCTCTGGATCGGGATGGCGGGCCGGTCCACGTACTCCCAGCGGGAGTAAAGGATGCGCCCGTCGTCCATGACGGCGGGGGTGAAATCGTTGACTATGTTGGCCGAGATGCGCCGCACGTTGCTGCCGTCGCGGTCCATGCGGTGCAGCAGGCCCACAGGCGACACCCAGCAGTAGGCGAACCGGGTGTCCCGCGTCGAGAGGAAGGCGATGGCGCCGTCGGGCAGCCAGCAGGCGTTATAGTTGTGCGAGTCGCCTTCGGTCAACTGCCTGAGTTCCGTGCCGTCGGGGCGGATCGTGAAGACGTGGTACGGGTCTTTCTCGCTCCGCCGCCAACTGAAGAGGATCTGTTGCGCGTCGTAGGACACGTCGGCGTCGAGGATCTGGCCCTTCGGCGAGGCGAAGATCTGCGTGAGCGTGCCCTCGGGCTTTCCGACCGTGTACACGTACAGCCCGCCGCCGGCCCGGAAACCTTCGACGTGGTACGTATACACGTGCGTCGAGTCGATGGGATGCCGCTGGACCAGGATCAGCCGGCGCAGTCCGAGTTTGCCGTCGGCCAGGCGCTCGGCCAACTCGGGCGACGACTCGGGCACGCCCGGCGGCTGCGCCAACTTCGCCACCGCCGCGTCGGGCAGGGCGGCCGCAAAGACCTGGATCTCCGAAGCACCGGGATTCAGGCCCCCGTAGGAACTCAGAAACTTCAGCCGCAACCGGGACGCCTGGGCCGGCGCAGTCAGGCGGATCCGCTGCGGGCCGCTGGCCATTTTGAGCGTTCCCCTGGCGGCCGGGGCGGACGCATCGTCCAGGTACACCTCGTAATCCTTCCAGCACTCTTCGAGGAACCAGGCGGTCCGGCCGTAGCAGAGGATCTCGGCAACGGTAATCGGGGCGGGCCACGTCAGGGTCAGTTCGGCCCCCTGGCGGTGGGTATCGCCGCGGACGGCCCAGGCCTTGCCGACGTCCTCGTGGCCGAGTTCATCGGGAACCCGGCCATCCGCCACGAACTTGGCGAGGTACTGGCCGCTGTACTCCGAGTTGGCGGCAATCGTGGCCTTGGGGGCGAGGTTCTCCGGCAATTTCGGCGGCTGGCCCCGCGCGGCCGCGCACCACAGGAGGATCCCCACTGCGGCGCCTGCCGCCGGCATCCATCGCACAGGCATCCCACGTGCCCCTTCCCCGCCGATGCGGGCCTAGTATGTATGCCGGGCCCGCTGTTTTTAGGACGGGCTTCGGCATCTGCTATTAGAAGTCGCGCTCCAGCATTAAACCCGTCCCGCGGCAAAGTGGTCCGGCCCTTGCGGGGCAAACCGCTGCCCACGATACTCGCCAACTGCCTTGCGATGATTATAACATGATGGCGGAAGGGCCGGATGTCAAGGTCATGATGCCCCCGGCCACCATGCTGCCAGGGGGGGGCAGGCACTTGCCAGCCAGGGCCTTCGAGATGGACCAGGAAGGCAAATCCCCTGTGGCGGTTGCATTGCCGCCCTGATTCGATATGCTCACGAAGGAGAGCAACCTGCGGTCCGGGGCCGCCGCCATGAAAAGGCTTTCGCGGGTTCTTGCCTTGATTCTCCTGCTGTGCCCGGGGTGCTCCCTGCAACCGGAGGAGGCCGGCACCGAGATCACGGTGGAGGTGGCCGTCTTCGAGGGCGGGTATGGCATCGAGTGGCACAAGGACGTCGCGCGCCGCTACGAACAGCAGCACCCTGGAATCCGCATCAACCTGTGGGGCGACCCGCGCGTGGACGAGAAACTTAAACCCCGCATCCTGCGGCGCCAACCCCCCGACCTCGCCTCCTGCAACCTGCCTGTCTGGCGGCTGATCGTGGCGGGCAAACTCTACCCGCTCGATGAGGCCCTCGACAGCCCCGCCTACGGGCAGAACATGACGTGGCGGCAATCGCTCGTGCCGGGCGTCCTCAATGATTTCGTATACGGCGGCAAGACCTATGCGGTGCCGACCAACCTGGGCGCGTGGGTCTGCTGGTACGATGCGCGGCAGTTCCGCCAGCATGGCTGGAAACCGCCCCGCACCTGGACCGAGTTCACCGCGCTGTGCGACGAGATTAAGGCGGCGGGCCTCGCGCCGCTGGCGTTCCAGGGCAAGTATCCCACCTACGCCTGGGCCACCTTGCTCTCGCTGTACCAGCGTCTGGTGCCGCTGGAGCGCTGGTACGCGATGCAGGACCTCCAGGCCGGGGCGTTCACGGACCCCGAATTCCTCCTGGCGGCGAGGCTCCTCCAGGAGATGGCCACACGCTATTACCAGCCGGGGGCCCTGGCGATGACGCACACGGAGAGCCAGATGGAGTGGGTGAATGGGCGCGCGGCCATGGTTTTCTGCGGCTTGTGGCTCAAGAACGAGATGGCCAACGCCATCCCGCCCGGCTTCCAGATGGCCTGCTTTCCCGTGCCGATGGTGGAAGGCGGCAAGGGCGACCCGCGGGCCGTTTATGGCGGGGGCGTCGAGAACTTCTTCGTTTTCGCCGACGCCAGGCATCCCAAGGAGGCCGCCGACTTCCTCAAGTTCATGTTGAGCATCGCTAGCGCGCACGACTACGTCCAGCGGCTCGACACCCTTTCGCCGGTCAAGGATTGCGTGAAGGGCATCCGCATCTCGCCGGAACTCCAAAGCGCGGTGGACGTGCTCGACCGGAGTTCCCGCATCTTCTCGGACCGGCTGGGCGACCTGTACCTGGAGTTCAACAGGACGGCGCTCCAGCAGGCGCTGGCCGACCTGATGTCGGGCAAGATTGCGCCGCGCGAGTTCGGCGCGCGGCTGGAGGCCGCCGTCGAAGGGGTGCGGCGCAACACGCAAATCTACAAGCCCCCGGCCAGGGGGGTCCCGAAGCCATGACCAAGCGAGGGCAGCAAAGGCTCTTCATCCTGTCCTTCCTTGGGCCGCCGCTGGCGCTGTACGGCCTGTTCGTGCTGCTTCCCGCCGTCAATGCCTTCCGGTACAGCCTGCTTCGGTGGGACGGCCTGGGTGCGCCGGCGTGGGTGGGCCTTGAGAACTTCCGCGCCCTGCTTTCGGGCAGTTCGGACTTCCTGTCGGCCATCGGCCACAACCTGTTTCTGACGATCGTGCCGGGTGCGATGATCCTGGCGCTGGCGCTTTTCTTCGCCTACATGGTTCACCAGCGCGTGTGGGGCGCGCGAGTGTTTCGGGTGGCGTTCTTTTTTCCGAACGTCATCAGTTCCGTTGCCATCGCGCTTCTGTGGGTGCTGATTTACAGCACGACCGACGTGGGGCTTCTGAACAACGTCCTGAAGGCGCTGGGCCAGAAGGAGGCGATCGCCTTCACCGAAAGCAGCCGCCTGCTTTGGGCCATCGTGCCGATGATGGTCTGGACCGCCACCGGGTTCTTCATGGTCCTGTTCCTGGCGGCCATGGAGAATATCCCGGAGACCTACTACGAAGCGGCCAAACTGGACGGGGCCGCGTCGGCCGGGCAGTTCTGGCACATCACCCTGCCGCTGATGTGGGACGTGCTGACGGTCGGGATTGTCTTCCTGGTGGTCGGGGGCCTGAAGTTCTTCGACGCGATCTGGGTGATGGAAAACGGCCGCCCGGCCCCCGCCTCGCACACCATGTCCACGCTCATGTATTCCAAGGTGTTCGAGCAATACGATGTCGGGTACGGGACTGCCATCGCGGTGCTGCTGTTTCTGCTGGTGCTGGCGTCGACGCTGGTCAGCCTCCGGCTGCTGCGCCGGGAGAGGATTGAATACTGATGGGGCGCGTGATCTCGAAGATCGGCGGCGGCCTGCGCTACGCCGTTCTGGGCGCCTGGCTGATCGGGGTCGTCTTTCCGATGGTGTGGATGCTCTACACCAGCGCCAAGAGCACCCAGGAGATCTACCAGAACCCGTTCGGTCTTCCGAAACTCCTTACGTCGCCGACCGCGGAAAACACGGCCGCCCTGGCCGCCAACTACCGAAAGGCGTGGGTCGACAGCCACTTCAGCCGTTACTTCCTCAACAGCCTGAAGATCGTGGGGATAAGCCTGGCGCTGATCCTGCTGTTGGGGAGCATGGCGGCTTACGTGCTGGCGCGGTTCGATTTTCTGGGGCGCAGGCTGGTCTACTATGTCTTCGTGAGCGGCCTCTTGATACCGATGCAACTGATCCTGATACCGCTGTTCTTCCAGTTCTCGGACATGGGCGAGGCCCTGACGGGCCTCTTTGCGCCGCCGGTCCGCGCCATGGGCCTGGGCAACCTGACCGTCTCTCTGCACGATTCGCACGCCGGGCTGATCCTCATCTACGTCGCGGCAAGCCTGCCTTTCACGGTCTTCACGCTGACGGCCTTCTTCCGTACGCTGCCCAACGAAGTGCGCGAGGCGGCCATGATGGACGGCGCGAGCGAGTACCGCGTCTTCTTCTCGGTGATGATGCCGCTGGCCAGGCCGGGCCTCATCACCGTCGCGATCTTCAACTTCCTGGGCCTGTGGAACGAGTACCTGTTCGGCCTGGTGTTCCTCAGCAGCGACCGCTTGAAGACGCTGCCGCTGGGCCTGGCGAGCATCAGCATGCAGGCGCAGTACAAGAGCGACTTCGGACTGCTCTTCGCGGGGCTGGTGATCGCCATGCTGCCCACGCTGATCGTATATATCGTCTTGCAGGAGAAACTGACAAAGGGTATCACGGCCGGGGCGATCAAAGGCTGACCGCAGGAGGAAGCGATCCATGAGGCCGTCAGGGCGACACGTTCGGCAGGGGCCGACCAGACACCGGGGACGCAACGGCGCGCGGGCCGCCGTCGCCATCGGCCTGGCGGCGATGGTCCTGGGAGTCGCGGGGAGTTGCGCCGAGGTCCAGACCCCGCGGCCGGCCCTGGACGCGCGGACGCCGCGCCAGGCCATGGAGATATGGGCAAGCGCGCTATGCATCGTTCTTGCCGTCGCCGCCCTGCTTCTGTGCTGCGGCCAGGCGGCCGGCGCGGAGCCTTCCGGGCCGCCGCCGGCCTCCGGAGAAAAGGACACCTTCTTCTTCATCCCTCACACGCATTGGGAGGGCGCGGTCTTCAAGACCCGCGAGGAATACCTCCGGATGGGCCTGCCGAACATCCTCCGGGCCTTGAGACTGCTCAGGATGCACCCCGACTACCGCTTTGTCCTCGACCAGGCCTGCTACGTGAAGCCTTTCCTGGAACGGTACCCGGAAGAGGAAGCCGCGTTCCGCCGCTTCGTGGCCGAAGGGCGGTTGGCGATCGTCGGCGGCACCGACGTGATGCTCGACGTCAACATGCCGGGCGGCGAATCGTTCGTCCGACAGGTGCTCTACGGCAAAGGCTACTTCCGCACCAAGTTGGGCGTCGACGTGACCGTCGGCTGGCAACTCGATACGTTCGGGCACCATGCCCAGATGCCGCAGTTGCTCAAGTTGGCCGGGTACAAGTCGTTCTGGTTCATGCGCGGCGTTTCGGGCTGGGATGTCCCGGCGGAGTTCCTCTGGGAAGGCATTGACGGCTCCCGTATCCCCGCCTTCTGGCTGCCGCACGGTTACGCCGTCACCTATGGTTCGCCGAAGTCGCTTCCGGAGTTCACCAGGTTCGTGAAGGAGCGGTTTGACATGCTGGCGCCCTTTGCGCGGGGGCCCGGCCGCGTCGGGATAGCGGCCGCGGACGTCTGCGAACCCGAGGAGCACGTGCCGGCGCTGGTCGACGAGTTCAATCGCCAGCCCGCAGCGCCGCTGCACCTGCGCATTGCCGTGCCGACAGATTTCGAAGCGATGGCGGCCAAACGCCCCGACAGGCCGGTCGTCAAAGGGGAATTCAACCCGATCTTCCAGGGCGCCTACAGCAGTCGCATCGAACTCAAAGAGCGCACCAGGGACCTCGAACGGCTGCTGACCACCGCCGAGAAACTGGGCGTGCTGCTGCATTGGCTGGGAGCGCCCGCCGACGATCAGATCCTCTGGCGGGCCTGGGAGCCGATGCTCTTCAACCAGGCCCACGACCTGATGTCGGGCGTGATGACCGACCGCGTCTACGAAGACACGATCCGGGGCTACGATTTCTCCAAACGCCTCGCCGATGAAGAGGTCGAGGCAAGGTTCCGCGGCCTCTCCTCCAGGATTGACACCCGGGGCGACGGTATCGCGCTGGTGGTCTATAACACGCTGGGCTGGCGGCGCACGGACATTGCCTGCGCCAACGTCGGATTCTCCGATGCCGATGTCATGGACCTGAAACTGGTCGGCCCCGACGGCCAGCCTGCTGCGGTCCAACTTCTGGAAACCCAGCGGCACGCCGGCGGCGGGCTTCTTCGGGCCGAGATCGCCTTCGTTGCCCGCGACGTGCCCGCCGTGGGGCACAGCGTCTACCGCTTGATCCTCCTGAAGTCGCCGGCTGCCTCCGGTGCCGCGGCCGCCGTGCCGCAGCAAGACGCCGTTATCGAGAATGAGCACTACCGCATCGCGCTGGGACCCGGCGGCGAGATCGCCGGCCTCCTCGTCAAGCCGGAGCGATGGAACGCCCTGAGCGGCCCCGGCAACGTTGTGGCTCGCGAAGAGGACCGCGGCGATTTCTGGGAACTCTATCAACCCCTCGACGGCGGCAGCCGCATCGCCATGAAGAACACCCATGGCGTCCCCCAGCCGGGCAAGGCCGCCTTCAGCACCGGCCAGGCCGGCCCGCCGGGCACGGTCTTGCGCGGCCCGGTCGTCTCCGAATTCACGGTGGGCCGTCCTTTCGGCGACAAGGGCAACTTCAGGACGACCGTCCGGGTTTATGCAGGGCTCCGGCGGATCGAGGTCCGCACGCGGATTCTCAACAGCGAGCAGTTCGTCCGGTACCGTGTCCTGTTTCCCACGTCGATCCGGGATGGCCAGGGCGTCCACGAGATTCCCTTCGGGGCCATCCAGCGGCCGGCGGGGATCGAGTTTCCCGCCCAGAACTGGATCGACTACAGCAACGGCGACAGGGGTGTCGCACTGCTGAATCGCGGGCTGCCTGGCAATAACATCGCCGACGGAACGATTATGCTCTCGCTCATGCGCAGTACGCGGATCGTGGCGTACGGCTTCGGCGGCGGCTACGAGCCGGGCATGTCGTCCGATTCCGGCCTCCAGATCGGAAAGGAACTGGCGTTCGACTACGCGCTTGTTCCCCACGCGGGCGGCTGGCGCCAGGCCGGGGTCTATCGAGACGGCCTGGAGTTCAACCATCCGCTGATTGTCCGCCCGGAGCCCTCGCATCCGGGCGCGCTGCCCAACCGCTGGGGTTTCCTGGAGATCACACCCGGCAGCGTGGTCGTCTCGACGCTGAAGCCGGGTGAGGGCGGCACCGCCGTGTTGCGGGTCTACGAGGCTGAGGGGCGGCCGGCGAGCCAGGTCAAGATCCGGCTGGCGGCCCGCGTCATCTCGGCCGAGGAAGTCAACCTCATGGAGGATCCCCTCCGCACCCTCCACGTGGCCGGCGACACGGTGCAAACGGACCTGCGGCCCTTTGAGATCAAGACGATCCGGCTGCTCGTCAAGTCCTGAGGAGGGCCTGTGGCCAAGCGATTGGTGGAGCCTTTTCGGCCCGTGTACCTATAACAAGTGGCGTAAGAATCGCAGCGCACAAGGAGAGCGAACGTGAAACCTGCGGCAGCGGTCCTGTGTGGGATGCTTCTGGTCGGCGCGGGCGGTGGTGTGGCGATCAACCTCGCGGCAGCGGAGCCGGTCCCCGGCGGCGCTGCGAAGTCCGGCCCCGGCCACTGGGTCAAGGTCGACGAGGGCAAGACCGGCCAGCGAACCGGCGCGGTCCTCGTCTATGCGCCGGACTTAAGGCAGATGCTCCTCATTGGCGGAGCCGGTAAGGGCGAGCCTTTCGTGCAGGCCTTCGACCCGGCTGCCCGAACGTGGCGCGAGTTCTCCGCGCCGGCGCCCGCCAAGGACCCGATTCATCCCTACTACCAGGCCGCCTACGACCAGGGCACCCGGACCGTCTATTGCCTGTCGGGCGGGGCGGTCATGTACTCGTTCAGCACGGCCGACAAGACCTGGACGACGCACCCTGCGGCCGCGGAACTCGAGGGCATGAGTTGGCATGCCATGGCCTGCGACCCGGCCGGCAAGCGCCTGGTCGTCGTCGGCGCCGACAAGAAGGCCGACAACCTTGGATGGATGCGGACCGTCGTCTACGACATCACCACCGGCAAATGGGCCCGCCTGGAAGTCGCCGGCGAGAAGGTCGCCGGGGAGCACAAGGAACTCGTCGCCGCGAAGGAGGCGGTCATTGACCTATCGGGCCGACTGCGCCTTGCCTGGTATCGCGACCCGAAGGGCGTCGGGACCGACGCGGAACTCACGGCCCTCGGCCGGCGTTGCGAGGCGCTTAAGAAACTCCCCCCGATGGCGAACTTGGCCGCCGACGTGGACGCGGTGGCCGGCCTCATCGCCGCCCGTAAGACGCTCGACGCCCTCCGGGCCGCCCGCGCGCTTCAGCGCAAGATCGAGGAACTCGCCGAGGCCCAGTACCCGGCGCCCCCCTCGCGGCGCAACTCGCCCCTGGCCTTCGAGGCCGCCAGCAGGCTCTTCATCCTCTTCGGCGGCGACCACGAGGATTACCTGATGAACGACACCTGGCTGCTGGACCTCGACAAGAAACCGGCGGCCTGGCGCCGCGCCAAGCCCGACAAGGCCCCCAGCCCGCGCGCCGGCCATGCGCTGTGTGCGCTGCCTAAGAGCGGCCGCATCGCGCTCTACGAGGGCTACGTGCAGACTTCGAATCCCGACTACGGCGCCGCGCCTTACGCGCCGGCCAGCCCGCTCCAACTCTGGCTCTACGACCCGAAGGCCGACCGCTGGGACCTGGCCGGCAACTGGCCGCTGCCCGGAAAGGGGGAGGCGTCTTCGCCCGCCCCCATCGGCATCTTCTACGGGTACGCGTCGGAGAAGTTCAGCCCGCCGGAGTTGGCCGCCGACGCCGACGACCTGCTGGTCCTGGCCGCCCACGCCTGCGACCTGTGGTTCTGGAAGTGGAAGCATCCGTCAGAGACGTGGGTGTTCCAGGCGGCCCCGGCCGAAGCCGACGCCGCCGGCCGTGAAGCGTTCGGCGCCGCGCCCAACACGCGGCTCTATCGTACCGGGCCCTTCCTGGCGTCATCCTGCGAGGTGCCTGATGAACCCAAGGACACGGGGCTCGACAAACTCCCCGAGAACCAGTGGGTCAAACTCCCCAGTCCGCCCCGGAACCCCTGCTGCGGCTGCCGCCAGCGCGACTGGGGCACCTCGGCGTGGGACTCGGACCGCGACCAGGTCCTCCTCTGGGGCGGCGGGCACTGCGTCCGCTCGGCCAGTGTCGTGGCCCACTATTCGCCGGCCTCCGGGCGGATCGTTGAAGGGTTCGACGCCGATGAACCTTACGGCGCAAACGGCGGCGGCGGGTTCGACTCATCCCTCCTGGGCCGGCCCTGGGTCAGCACCCATAATTATCATCACTACGCCTACGACCCCAAGTGCAGGCTGATGGTCGCCGGCCGCGGATACCTTTATGACCCGGACCGCATGGACTGGCTGCGCCAGGAGCCGATACCTCTTCCTTACAAGTTCTCCTGGGGCAGCACCGTGGTGCAAACTTCGGCGCACGGCGCCGTGGCCTGGGCGCAGAAGAAGGGCGCCGACGACGCCGGACTCTGGCTCTTCGACCGCCAGGACGGCTGGGTCGACCTCGAGCCCAAGGGCAAGATCTTCGCACCCTACTGCGATGCCCACGGCATGGTCTACGACTCGAAGCGCGACCGGATGATCTTCGGAGGCGTCGGCGGCGGATACAGCAAGGTGAGCAGCGGCACGTTCCTGGCCTTCGATTTCAAGACCAAGGCCCTCTCGACGCTCGCGCCCGCGAACCCGGACTTGGCCATGACGCACAACGCCCGCGAGATGGCCTACGCCGGCCACGCAGACTGGGTCCTCGTCGGCGAAATGTACGTCCAGGGCGACCCGAAGACCGCCAAGCGCTACACGCGGGTCTATGATTGCGAGAACAACCGGATGTGCCTGCTCGACGCCGGCACCGTCCCCGACGGCTACAGCACCGGCTGGATGTACGACGCCAGGCGGAAACTGGTCTACGTGTTCACCTTCCGCGGCGAGGCCTGGGCCATCAGGCTCGAACCCAAGACCGCCAGATTGCTCGAGAAGGCGGAAGGATGAATATGGGGACATCGAGTCCAGGCTGCGTCTTGAGGGTGTGCTCGACGGCGGCTGGTGCCGGGCAAGCCCGACCGACCGGCCAGGAAGGGGGAATAGTTGCTGGGTCCCCAGATAACGATGAAACGGAGGTTCTCCGTGGATCAGCCGAGAGTGCATGTCGCAACGGCCGCCGGTGCGGCGGTGCTCGCCCTGGTGTTGGCCGCGGCGGGGGCCTGGGCCGAGGCCGTCGCCGAGCGTGCCGCCTTTCGCCCGCCCGCCGTGCCGCTGGTGGCGAGCGACCCGTACCTGAGCATCTGGTCGATGGCCGACCGGCTCACGGACGACGTAACGCGCCACTGGACGCGCCGGCCGCACCCGCTGGCGAGCCTCGTGCGGATCGACGGCAAGCCGTACCGCCTGATGGGCAAGGAGCCAAGCGCCGTCCCCCCGCTGCCGCAGGTCGGCCTCGAGGTGCTCCCCACGCGCACCCTCTATGGGTTCGAGGGCGGCGGCGTCCGCATTGCGCTCACGTTCATGACACCAGCCCTGCCGGATGACCTGGACGTGCTCGCGCGGCCGGTAACGTATGTGGCGTGGCAGGTCCGCTCGGCCGACGGCGCGGCGCACGACGTGGCGATCTACCAGAGCACCAGCGCCCTGGTGGCCGTCAACGCGCCTGAGCAGAAAGTGGAGTGGGCCCGTGAGACGATGGGCGGCCTGACCGCCCTCCGCGCGGGTACCCAGGACCAGACGCTCCTTTGGCCCGCGGGCGACGATACGAGGATCGACTGGGGATACGTCTACGCGGCCGCCGCGGCCGCCCAGGCCCAGGCGGCGATCGGCGCCGGCCCGGAGATGCTCAAGGCCTTCGCCGCCGAGGGGAAACTGCCTGCCGACGACACCCGCATGCCGCGGGCCGCCGGCGACGCGGAGCCCGTGCTGGCGTTCGTGTTCGACCTCGGCCGGGTCAAGGCCGAGCCGGTGTCGCGGCACGTCCTGGTCGCCTATGATGAGATCTACGCGGTCAAGTTCCTGGGGCGTAAGTTGCGGCCGTTCTGGCGTCGCGGCGGGGCGACGCCGGCCGACCTCCTCCAGGCAGCCGAGGGCGATTATGCCGCCCTCGCCGAGCGCTGCGAGGCCTTCGACCGGGAACTCATGGCCGACCTCGCGAAACAGGGCGGCCAGGAGTACGCGCGAATAGCCGCGCTGGCCTACCGCCAGGCGCTCGCCGGGTGCGGCCTGGCGGCCGACGCCAAGAACCAGCCCCTCCTGTTCACCAAGGAGAACAGCAGCAACGGCTGCATCGCCACGATCGATGTGATGTACCCGGCCGGGCCGCAGTTCCTCCTGATGGGGCCGACCTACGCAAAGGCCCTGGTAGCGCCCGCGCTGGTTTACAGCGCTTCGCCGAAGTGGAAGCCCCGCTTCGCCCCGCACGACCTCGGCACCTATCCGCTGGCGAACGGGCAGGTCTACGCCGGCGGCGAGAACCCCACGAACGAGGGCGACATGATGCCCGTGGAGGAGAGCGGCAACATGATCCTCCTGTGTGCCGCCATCGCAAAGTTGGACGGCAACGCCGACTTCGTCTCCCGCTGGTGGCCGCAACTCACCCAGTGGGAGCAGTACCTGGAGAAGTATGGGCGGGACCCGGAGAATCAACTGTGCACCGATGACTTCATGGGGCACCTGGCCCACAACGCCAACCTGTCGGTCAAGGCCATCCTGGCGATCGCGGCCTACGGCCAGTTGTGCCGCATGCGCGGCGACGCCGCAGCCGCCGACCGGTTCAAAGCCCTCGCGAAGGAGTACGCCGCGCATTGGCTCGAGGTGGCCGCCGACGGCGACCACTACCGCATCGCCTTCGACAAGCCGAACACCTGGAGCCAGAAGTACAACCTCGTCTGGGACAGGCTCCTGGGTCTGGGCGTGTTCCCGCCCGATGTTGCGGCCAAGGAGGTCGCCTACTACAGGAAGATGCTCCAGAAATATGGCGTGCCGCTCGACTGCCGCACGAGGCTCACGAAGACGGACTGGTGCCTGTGGAGCGCCACGTTGGCCGCCGACCGGGCGGACTTCGAGGCGATCGTCTCGCCCGTCTACCGTTACCTGAACGAGACCAGCGCGCGGCTGCCGCTGGTCGATTCCTACGTGACCGACAACGCCGCCAGCGATGGGATGCGTGCGCGGCCGGTCATCGGCGGCGTCTTCATTAAGATGCTCGAAGATGACGCCTTGTGGCGGAAGTGGGCCGGCCGCGACCGCGCCAAGGCGGGCGGCTGGGCCGCCGCGCCCCGCCCGCCGCGGGTCGCCGAGGTGGTGCCCACCTCCGAGCGCGAGGCCGCTACGTGGCGGTACACCTTTGAGAAGCCCGCTGACGGGTGGCAGAGGCCCGCTTTCGATGACCGCGGCTGGAAGGAAGGCCCCGGCGGGTTCGGCACCCGGGGCACGCCCGGGATCGTTGTCGGCACGACATGGAACACCGCCGATGTCTGGCTCCGCCGCCAGGTCACACTCCCAACCGGCCGCGGCCTGGCGAACCTCCGGTTGCTCGTCTACCACGACGAGGACGTAGAGGTCTACATAGATAGCGTGCCGGCGGCCAAGGAGGGTGGATTCCTCACCTCCTATGAAACGCTGGATATCGCGGCCTCGGCCAAGGCCCTCCTGAAACCCGGCGCCAAGGTCGTCCTGGCCGTGCACTGCCACCAGACCGTGGGCGGCCAGGGCGTCGACGTCGGCCTCGTGACCGTGGACGACGACTCGGCTGAGTAGGGGGGCTGTGGCGCTGCGGCGAGAATGGGCGTTCGGCACAGGACCGGCCATGTTCCGGGAATGGGCCGGCAGGGGAGCAGGAGCAAGATATATGACCGCGGAAGTCGTGGCATTTGACGGCCGGAAGGCCTTCCGGCACCTGGAGCATCTGGCGGTGACCATCGGTCCCCGGCTGACCGGCAGTCCGGGCGAACACAAGGCGGCGGCGTACATCGCCGGCTTCTTCAGGCTGCTCCGCCTGAAGGTGACCCGGCAGCGTTTCCCCTGCATCACGTACGGCAACCGGACATGCGTGTTCGAAGTCCGCCAAGGCGGGCGATGGCGGCAGGTGCCGGCCGAGCCGGTCATGCTCAGCAAGAGCACGCCCCCAGACGGAGTCGAAGGCGAGATCTTCTACGCCGAGACCGGGCAACTGGAGTATCTGACGCCGGCGATGAAGGACAAGATCGTCCTGGCCTGCGGGACGGTGCGCGCCGAAGACCGTCCCCGCCTGATCGGCCACGGCCCCAAGGCGATTGTCACCATCGACCCGACCCTGCGCGAGGGCCTCAGCCGGGCCGTCCTGCGCGACGAGAACCGGAGAACCTATGGCAACCTGCCGATGGCAACGATCCGTCATCTGGACGGGTTGAACATCATCAAGCAGCGTGCCCGCCGTGCCCGGCTCGTCCTGCGAAACCATGAGACGAAGTCATACAGCCTGAACGTCATCGGCGAGAAGTGCGGCACCGACTTCGCCGACGAGATCGTCGTCATCAGCGCACATTACGACAGCCACTGGGCCATCCCGGGCGCTGCCGACAACGCGGGCGGGACGGCCGTGATGCTGGAGTTGGCGCGAGTCCTCGCCGGCCGCCCCAGCAAACGGACGCTGCGGTTCATCGCCTTCGCCGCCGAGGAGACGGGCCTCTGTGGCAGCACGTTCTACGCCAACCTGCTGGCCCGCAAGGGCCGCCGCGACAAGAAGACCGCGTCGTTCGACGAGAAAGTCAGCAAGACCGAGTGCGACAGGCACCGCCTGACGTTCAACATCGACGTGCAGGGCTGCATCCTCGGCCGATACGTCGCGACCTACAATGGCCCCGAAGACCTGGGCGCGTCGGTGCGCCTGCTGGCCCGCGAGATTGGCATGGCCTGCGAGGTGCAGAAGACCCCGATGAGTTCCGACGGCACGCCGCTGGCGGCCGTGGGCGTCCCGAACGTGCAGTTCGCCCGATATGGCGGCACGACCAGCCTCGGACACCAGACGGGAGACGACGTCCGCTACGTCTCGGCCGACGCGCTGGGCGGCGCCGGCGGCTTCGCCGAGCGCTACCTGGGCCGCTACGTTACCGACGCGCCGGTATTCGCCTTCCCGCGGGAGATTCCCGACGATCAGATGAAGGACATCAAGGAGTACTTTACCAAGGGAAACATGCCGCTCCCCGGCGAGGGGCGGGGGAAAAAGGCTGCCGCCCGTCGGACCGCCCCGGCGCGGCCGTCAGGCCCAGCCGCATAGGCGCCGCACACATCAGGGCCGCCTCGCGCCGCCGCGGCCCCGGCAGGTGGCGCTCCTCATGGAAGACGACCAGGCCGAACCGCGCGCTGGTCTCGCCCGTCACCAGGACCATGCCCCGCCGCTGCTGGACGGCGTAGAGCATCCGAGCCAGAGCCACCCCGCGGCGCGCTGCACTTCGCATTGACGGCGGGCGCTTCGTTTCTATAATGCTTAGTCCGGCATTTCGTTTGCCCGCCGCGCGCGACCCCGGAAACGACGACGGCCGGAAGAAAAGGAGTGCGACGTGCTTTATTTCGACAAAAACACGCAGTCCTACTACACGGACCTCAAGTCCCCGAAACTGGAGGACGTGGCGGAGCCGAACCTGTACCGTGAGATCTTCCCGTACAGCCAGTTCCCCAAGATCCCGTTCACGCACGAGCGCGTGCCGACGTTCATCCCGCCCGAGACGTGGGTGACCGACACGACGTTCCGCGACGGTCAGCAGGCCCGCCCGCCGTACACGGTCCAGCAGATGGTGGACCTGTTCAAGTTCATGCACCGGCTGGCCGGGCCGCACGGCCTCATCCGGCAGAGCGAGTTCTTCCTGTACTCGAAGAAGGACCGCGAGGCGGTCGAGAAGTGCCTGGAACTGGGCTACGAGTTCCCGCAGGTGACCGGCTGGATCCGGGCCGTCAAGAGCGACTTCCACCTGGTGCGTGAGATGGGCCTCAAGGAGACGGGCATCCTGGTCTCGTGCTCCGACTACCACATCTTCCTGAAGTTGCAGCGGTCCCGCAGGCAGGCCCTGGAGATGTACCTCGACATCATCAAGGCGGCGCTTGACGAGGGCATCACGCCGCGATGCCACTTCGAGGACATCACGCGGGCCGACTTCGACGGGTTCGTCATCCCGTTCGCCGCGGAACTGATGAAACTGGCCGAGCAGTACGAGACGCCCGTCAAGATCCGGGCCTGCGACACCCTCGGCTACGGCGTGCCGTACGTCGGCGCCCAGTTGCCGCGGTCGGTGGCCAAGATCGTGTACTGCCTGCGCCGCCAGGCCCGCGTGCCGCCAGAATGGATGGAGTGGCACGGCCACAACGATTTCCATAAGGTCCTGGTGAACGCTACGAGCGCCTGGCTGCACGGGTGCTGTGCGGCCAACGGGACCATGCTCTCGATCGGCGAGCGGACCGGCAACCCGCCCATCGAAGGCCTCGTCGTCGAACACGCGATGCTCTGGGGCGAGACCGAGGGCGTCGATTACGGCGTAATCACCGAGATCGCCGACTACTACCGCAAGGAGATCGGCTATGAGATTCCGCCGCTATACCCGCTCGTGGGCCGCGACTTCAACGTCACCCGGGCGGGCATCCATGCGGACGGCCTCATGAAGAGCGAGGAAATCTACAATCCGTTCGACACGATGCGCCTGCTGAACCGGCCGATCCAGATCGGCCTCACCGATAAGAGCGGCGCCGCGGGCATCCTGGCGTGGATCCAGGACCGGTACGATTTTGCCGAGCCCCCGTCGAAGGACGATCTGCGGATCCGCCGGATCGCCGAATGGGTCGCCCGCGAGTACGAGGACGGCCGCATCACCGGCATCAGCGACGAGGAGATGGACCGCCAGATCCACGCCGAGTTCGGCGACGTGCCGCGCAGGCCCGAGACGCTGTAAGACTAATTCCTCGCGCGGCGGCGCAGCATGTCGGCCACGTCCCTGCGGCCGGCGCGCTCCGCCACCTGGATCGGCGTCCCGACGTTCGGCGCGGGGGCGCGGACGTCGGCGCCCTTGGAGACCAGCAGGTCGATGACCGCGCTGGAGGCGTCGCGGGCCGCCAGGTGAAGCGGCGTCAGGCCGCCGGAGTCCTTGGCGGAAGGATTCGCCCCCTTCTCCAGCAGGAGCCGGACCACGTCTTCCTTGTCTTCCTTGACCGCCAGGAACAGTGGCGTGTCTCCGGCGGCCGTGGCGGCGTTGACGCCGGCCCCCTTCGCCAGCAGCGCCTCGACCACGTCGGCCGCGCCCGCCTGGGCCGCCAGGTGCAGGGGCGTGGCGCCGCTGGAGTTTTTCGGGGCCACGTCGGCCCCCTTGGCCAGCAGGAGGTTGGCGATGTCTAGGTCGCCCTTTGCGGCGGCCGCATGGAGCGGCACTTCGCCGCGGTAGGCGACGTTCGGCATCGCCCCCCGGTCCAGAAGCACCTTCACGACGTCGGCGCTGCCGCCGGCGACCGCCTCCTGAAGCGGGGTGCCGTTGGGGCCGACCGTGTTGGGATTTGCGCCGCGCTCCAGAAGCACGGAGACCGCGCCCCGGCGTCCGGCCTGGGCGGCGATGTGCAGCGGCGTGCCGCCCGGCGACGGGCTGTCGACCGGCGCGCCGCGCTCGATGAGCATCGCGACGACCTCGCGGCTGCCGTTGCGCGCGGCCGCGTGGATGGCCGCCTCGTTATCGACGCGGGCGCTCACGTCGACCTTGCGCGCCAGCAGCAGGTCGATGATCTCGCGGCGGCCCGCCCGGGCGGCAATGAGCAGCGGCGTGCCCTTGGCACACTTGGCGCTCGGGTCCGCCCCGCGGTCCAGCAGCGCCTGGACCATCTGCCCGTTCAACTCGGCGGCCAGGCAGATCGGGGGCGCGCCGTCGGCGTCCCGGACGTTCACGTCGACCTTCTTCTGTAGGAGCGTGCTGAGCACGTCGTGGTGGTTCCATCGGATGGCCTCGTGGATGGGCCGGCCCATGTCGCCTTCGATGTTCGGGTCGGCGCCCTTGGCCATCAGGAGGGTGGCCAGGTCGGCGTATCCCCAGCGTGCGGCCAGCAGTAGGGGCGTGCCGGCGTCGCCGCGGTAATTGACGTTGGCGCCCGCCTTGATGAGGAGTTCCACGAGGGCCCGGTTGCCCAGGTACACCGCCTCCAACAGGGGCGTCGTGCCGCGCGCCGCGCTCGCGGGCGGCTTGGGCGGCGGCTCCTTCGGGGCCGGGCCGCGCCCGTCCTTCCATGCCGAAGACCCACGGCCGCGCGCCACGACGTTGACGTCGGCCCCGCGCGTGAGCATCAGGTTGACCATGTCCCAGCGACCGGTCTTGACGGCGTCGAAGATGGGCGTCGATCCGGCCAGGTCGGCGGCGCCGACACTGGCCCCCTTGGCCAGGAGCACCTGAGCAATCTCGGCCTGGCCGGAAGCCGCCGCCACGTGAAGGGGCGTGCGGCCGTCGCGGTCGGCGGCATCGACCTTGGCGCCTTTGGCGACGAGCAGGTCCGCGACATCGTGGTAGCCTTCGGCCGCCACGTGCAGCGGCGTCAGGCCGCTGGCCGCGTCGCGGATGTTCACCTGGGCGCCCCTGGCGAGCAGGAGGTCCGCCAGGTCCTTGCGTCCGCGGGCGGCGAACAGGAGCGGCGGGATGGTCTCCTGCCCGCTGACCTTGCCGTCGACGTCGGCGCCCTTGTCGAGCAGGATCTTGGCCATCCAGGGATTTCCGGCCTCGACGGCGCGCGAGAGCGGCGTGAAGCCGCGCTCGCTCTGAAGGTTCGGGTTCGCGCCTTGCTTCAGGAGGCGTTCGACCACTTCGAGCCGCTGCGTCTCGACGGCCCGCAGCAGGGGGGTGCGGCCGCCGGTGTCGCGGGCGTCGATCTTGAAGTCCTTGTCGGCCAGCAGGTCCATCAGGCCGGCGTGGCCCTCGATCAACGCCACCTCGAAGGGGATCATGCCCGCCTCGTCCTTGGCGTCCTTCGGGGCGCCCTTCGCAAGCAGGAGGGCGACGACCTCGCGGCGGTTGGTCCGGGCGGCCGCGTGCAGCGGCGTGGAGCCGTCGCGGGTCCGGGCGCCGACGGCTGCGCCTTTCGCAAGGAGGCGCTCGACGGTCGTCTTGTCGCCCTTGGCCGCTGCCAGGTAAAGCGGCGTGGCGCCTTGCTTGTCGCGCGCATTAAAGTCGGCCCCGCGGGCCGCGAGGAAGTCGATGATCTCGGCCCTGCCTTCGGCGGCGGCGGCGTGGAGCGGAGTCCAGCCGGCCTTGTTCGTCGCCTGGACGTCCGCGCGGCGGCCGAGGAGGAACTCGACCAGGTCCTTGTGTCCCTTGGCGGCCGCCAGGTGCAGCGGTGTATTGCCCGCACGGTCGGGAACCATGAGGTCGCCGCGCTTGCCCAGGAGGGCCTCGACGACGGCCCGGTTGCCCAGGCCGGCGGCCAGGTGGAGCGGCGTCGTGCCGGAAGCGTCGAGCGCGCCGGGGTCGGCCCCTTCGGCCACGAGGCGCTGGACGGCGCGGACGTCGGCATTCTTGACGGCTTCGAGCAGCAGAGGCGCCGCCTCGGCCGCCTTGGCGGCTACATCGTCGGTCTTGGAGGCCGGGGTTTCCGGCTTGGGGGCTTCGCCCTGCTTCTGGCATCCCGCTGCCCCGAGCGCCAGGGCCACGGCCAGCGACGCCCACCTGCTGCACCGCATCCTCATGGTCTGTTCATTTCCTCGGCCGCGCCAGGACCGGGCGCATACCTTCCTCGGTGCCCTGGCGGGCCGTCCACACTTTATAACTCCGCCGACCGCGCCAATGGCCCTGCCTTTTTCTTTGCCTGCATGGGGCCGGCACGCTAAGAATGCTCAGG
>Ga0315280_10003052_pt1 | contig 26159 bp, 23 predicted proteins | sample YL17G06_40_MG_FD_203697 | JGI IMG/M metagenome (GOLD analysis project Ga0315280, IMG submission 203697) | Sediment microbial communities from Yellowstone Lake, YNP, Wyoming, USA - YL17G06_40 | ecosystem: Environmental > Aquatic > Freshwater > Lake > Sediment | place: USA: Wyoming | collected...
ATCAGCGGCGACAGCGACCTCGTTCCGGCCATCGAAGCCGCCAAGGACGCGGGCGTGGTCGTGCAATTGTGGTCTTCACGCCGAGAGGTGCACAACGAGTTGCTGCAAGCCGCTGACGAGCGCTTCGAGGTTGACCAGTCCCTCATCGCCAAGATTCGCCGCTGAGCGCCACCCACATCCCCGGCGTCGCCGCCATCGAAGCCAACTCCCGCCAGTACGTCCCCGCCGCCAATGCACCGTGGGAGAAGAAGTTCCCAGGACTGTTCATCATCAAGGACGGAACCATGTACACATCCGGCCTCGCCAGACCGGGCCTCAGCGCGTTGTAGCGCCGGGCCCGCCTTCCGGCCCTGCGGCTTCTCAACCCGAGATCGGCGGTCTCGACCTTGCGACAGTGAAGGGCATTCTCCTCCTTGCGCGCCGCTGCAAAGCTGCGTGGCGCTGGAAGAGCCGCAACGCTTTAATCCGAGCGTTGCGCTACCATGCTCCGCCGGCGCCGCCATCGAAGCCAACTCCTGTCAGTACGTCCCCGCCGCCAATAAGCCCTGAGTAAGCAAATTCCCCGGCATCTTCCACGTCACCGACGCCAACGGCGGGGTCACCATCTACGGTTACGACACGGAAAACCACCTGGCGAACATCACCGACGCGCTGGGCCGCGGCACGGGTTTTCGGTACGACGCCCTGGGGCGCGTCACGCAAGTCACCTTCCCCTCCTCGCTGACCGAGTCTTATACTTATGACGCTGTGGGGAATCTGTTGAGCAAGACCGACCGCAAGGGCCAGACGATCGGTTACACTTACGACGCCCTGAATCGCCTGACGCGCAAGCAGTATCCGGACTCGACCGGGGTCAGCTACACCTACGACGCGCTCAGCCGGCTGACGCAGGTGACCGATCCCACCGGAACTTACGGCTTCACGTACGACAACCTGAGCCGGCTCCTCGGGACCGGCACGCAGTACGCGTTTCTCTTGGAGGGGACGCTGACGCTGGGCTACAGCTACGATGCGGCGTCGAATCGCCTCTCGCTGACCAATCCTCAGGGTGGCGTGACGAATTATGCTTACGACTCCCTCAACCGGCTGACCGGCATCACAGACTTCGCGGGGCGGGTGTTTGGCTTTAGTTACGACGCGCTGGGTCGCCGCACCGCCCTGACGAGACCGAACGGGGTGAACACGACCTACAACTACGATCCCCTGTCACGCCTGCTCTCAGTGCTGCATCAGGCGGGCTCCGTGACGCTCGATGGCGTTGCCTATGCTTACGACGCGGCTGGCAATCGCACCGCCAAGACCGTGCTGCCCGCCGGCCTGACGTCCACCTACGCTTACGACCCCACCTATCAGTTGACGCGGGTGACGCGCAGCTCCGACGCGAAAATCACCGAGCGGTACACCTACGATGCGGTGGACAACCGGCTCTACCAGCCCGGGGCGCCCTATACCTATAACGAGTCAAACCAGATGACCTCGCGGGAGGGAGTCCCTTACACCTACGACGCCAATGGGAACACCACAAGCAAGACCAATCGGGACGGGACAACGAGCTATGCTTGGGACTTTGAGAATCGCCTCACGAGCGTGACCAAGCCAGATGGCACGGTGGTGAGTTTCCAGTACGACCCCTTCGGGCGGAGGATTCGGAAGAGTTCGCCTACCGGCACGACGATCTACGTGTACGATGGTGACAACATCAATGAGGAACTGAACGCGTCAGGGAATCTGGGCGAGCGCTACACGCAGGGGCCGGGGATTGATGAGCCCTTGGTGGGGCAGCGCCAGCCGTTGATCTTCTACTATGAAGCCGACGGCCTTGGTTCAATAACTTCTCTGACTAATCCGGATGGGACTGTGGCCGCGACTTACACGTATGAGTCGTTCGGCTTTCTGAGAGAATCGACCGGCAGCGCCACCAACTGGTTCCGCTACACGGCTCGCCAGTTCGACAGCTCCACCGCCCTCTACTACTACCGCGCGCGGTACTATGATCCCATGACCGGGCGGTTCCTTAGTGAGGACCCGATTGGCACCAGTGGAGCCCTGGACCTCTACTTATATGTAAGCAACAATCCCGTCAATCGGGTAGACGCGTTTGGGCTCAAGGAATCAAAGCCAAGGCCCCCTGAGCCAAACCCAAATGCCGCCTACTACATATGCCGCAAAAAAGAAAAGCCCGCCATTTGCGAGAGAAATCCTGCGACGGACCCTTGGATTAAGCAGTGTCAGGAGGAACATGAGAGGCAGCACATTAGGGATATTGAGAAGGGATGTGTCCCAGGACTTGGCAGCAACCCTTGCAGAGGTGCCGCAAATGGTGTGCCTGTTCTGGTTAATTTGGCGCAGAGCGCCTTCCTGGAGTGCCGTGGGTATTGTGAGCAGCTAAAGTGCCTGAGGAGGGTTTTCCAATCTTCGGCAGTAAGGAGCACCGAAGAGCAAGTCCAGAAGCAGATCGGCAAATATTGCGGGGCAGCGGGTTGCGACGCGAAATAGGGAGTGTCGACATGGATAGACCAAGAACCGCCAGCCATCTACTTTTTTCTCTTCTTCTGACCGGTCTCATCTGGGTGGCCAATGCAGGGCAGGAGCGGCCGATCTCAGCGCGGAGTGCGGCGATACAACTAGCTGTCCATGAAGAGGTCATTGCGGGCGGACTTTCCAACAGAGAAGACCTCTGCTTGTCGGTGAAGGGCAGAAACCCCAGCGGTGATGTTGTGGGCCGTCTGCGCGAAGAGGGGATCCTCGTTCACAAGCCATCTTGGTGCGCCAAAGGCCCGCGGGGTGTGGGGATCGAAGTCCGAAGTGTCGCACTGACGCATGAGCGGCGCGCCCAGGTCGAGGTGCGAACTGGTGACTATAACTTAGCGGAGGGTGAGGATTTCGGAAAACTCCTGCGGCAGGGTACCTACGTCCTTGAACGAGACGCGACCGGCACTTGGAGAATTGTTGACTACAAGAAAAACTGTGGCCCTGCTAGAGACTAGCCACACGGACGCTTGCACTGGTCCCTGCAACACAAAACAAGGGGAGCACCCGGGATTGTGAGAATCGCTTGACCACTGTGACACTCCCAGGTGGGGGAGCAGTCAGCTTCCAGTACGACCCCTTCGGGCGGAGGATTCGGAAGAGTTCGCCTACCGGCACGACAATCTACGTCTATGATGGTGACAACATCAATGAGGAACTGAACGCGTCAGGGAATCTGGGCGAGCGCTACACGCATGAGCCAGGGATCGACGAGCCGCTGGTGGGGCAGCGCCAGCCGCTGATCTTCTACTACGAGGCGGACGGCTTGGGTTCAGTCACTTCACTCACCGATCCCACCGGCGCCGTCGCAGCGACGTACACCTACGATTCCTTCGGGTTTATGAGGGAATCGACCGGCAGCGCGACGAACTGGTTTCGCTACACTGCCCGCCAGTTCGACAGCTCCACCGCCCTCTATTACTACCGCGCCCGCTACTACGACCCCATGACCGGACGGTTCCTTAGCGAGGACCCGATTGGGTTCAAAGGGGGAATAAACAAATACATCTATGTCAGGAACGACCCCGTTGCAAGCAACGATCCTACCGGCCTGCTTCGGGACTGTGACGAAGAACACATCCAATGCTTCCGCTCGTGTTGGGGCAAGTGCCCGCCATGGCCAATAAGGAGGGGGAGCGGCGGCCATTACCGTTACTGTCAGTCTATGTGCCTGGTGGAATACATGGAATGTCTGGCTGACAACGCTGCCAGAAAAACCGCCCAGTTCTGTGCCGAGCATCCACTGGCATGCACAGCGGTTGCCCTCGGGGCTGTAGCGGTTATCGCACAGCGGGAATTAGCGCCGGCTTTGGGCTTTATCTTCTGAATTGCTCGCGAGACAACCGTATGAAAACGAAACGATTCAGGATCCTCGAAAGAGAATCGAAGATTCTGCACGAAGTGGCTAGAAAGTATAAGCCCGATTCGAAGGAGTATAAGGCTATCGAGCACGCTGCATTCGCCTTACACTACGCACTCATCGAGGGTTACGACGAGTTCGCAGCCTTCGTTCGGGATTCTGGGAAACAACTCTCTGTAGAACAAAAGGCGCATCTGGCGGAACTGGGACTGGAGCCGGAGTAACGCTCCCCTGTAAGGGCCCCTGGGGGCCACAAAACTCTGGGTGGGCGAGGGCGCCGACGCCATTGAAGAACGTCATTTGGCGGGGATGGGAACTCCCAGCGATATCCACAGTCGAGCCACTGACGAACCGGCCGCCATAAACCAGTCAGGCTCAACTACGAGGCCGATGGCTTGGCTTCAGTCACTTCACTCACCGATCGCACCGGTGCCGTCGCAGCGACGTACACCTACGATTCCTTCGGGTTTATGAGGGAATCGACCGGCAGCGCGACGAACTGGTTCCGCTACACCGCTCGCCAGTTCGACAGCGCGACCGCTCTCTATTACTACCGCGCCCGCTACTATGATCCCATGACCGGCCGCTTCCTTAGCGAGGACCCGCGCGATGGCGCAGACCTTCTTGGAGACTGTCTCAAAACCCGGTTTGCGGTGCTGTAGCGGCGCTCTGTGAGCGCCGAACCTATTGAAAACTTAAAGACGGCGATCATAGATCGCCGCTACAGAAAGAGTTCCCAGACACCCTCCAGAGGGTCCGGGCCAGCCCCGGCTCGTTGTTCGTGCTTGATGTTTATTGCTTTGTGTCGAGAGGGTGCTGAGCCTTTTCATAGAACTCGTTTTGCAGTTGCAGGCTCGTCTCGTCGGCTTTGACGCCCCGAATCGCCGCGGCCAGCAACTTCGACCCAGCATTCAAGTCGAACTCGCCGAGAGCCCGGTTGGCGCCGGAGGCATCGCCCGCGTAGTGGTCGGGAAAGCGCGCGTACCACCAGATTGCGGTGTAAAGTCCCTCGGGCAATTGCAAGCGGTTCTGGTCCCTCCCGGATTCTGTGCCGACCCGGTCCATGCGCACGAGGTCAGGCCGGCTAACCATGACGTGCGAAGTCTCCGACTCGTCCGCGTGTCCACCCAAGGACGATTTCAAGGGCGGCCGACCCGGGAGCTTTTCCACACTCGGGGGGTCATAAATGTAGACAACGTAATCGCGACGCGAGGAGAGTTGCGACTGCGCGAAGAAGGGGAGGAGATGAGAGTTCCCTCCGTGACCATTGGCAATGATGATCTTCTTGCACCCGTTCCGCGCCATCTCATCCGCGGTCTCCTGGAGCACGTCGAGCTGTAAACGCCGGCTATAGGCTACCGTTCCGGGTTCATGCCGCGCTTCAAAGATCTGGCCGAAGTAATACTGCGGGAAAACCACGGCGTACTCCTGCTGGGCTGCGCGCACGGCAACGTAACGCATATTGATCAGGTCGGTCCCTAGCGGCAGATGTGGACCATGCTTTTCCAGAATGCCAAAAGGCAGGACACAGACGCCCTGGGCCTTTTGGATCGCAGCCACGAAATCACCCGCGGTCAGCTCCTCCCACTGGACGGGAAGAGTCTCCTGCGCCCGCGCTAGACGGCTCGTCACCGCCAGCGCCGTGAACACCAGCAAGAACAGGGCAACAGGCTGCCCCCATTTGCCGCTGTCCCTCGGGTCGGAAGTGCGGCGCAGTGACTTTCGGAATCGATGGAAGAATGTCGAGAGAAGCATTGTGCCTCCTTTTTGATCAGAGTGTCTGCAACATTCCCTGGCGTGGGTTCCGCTACTCAGTGACGCACATTTTTAAGACTGCAATATGTCCGCCCTCCGACGGTCCACGGAGCCGCGGCTTTGCGGCGCCAAGCGGCAGTTGTTGTACCACAACTCCTGCTTTCTGAAGTTGCAGCTTCTCAAGTTCTTTCTGTCTCTCTTGGTTGAGATTGAAGCTGGATCATCCATGATAATTTCCGGCCGAACTGGCCTTGCGCAACCGCAGCCCCGCCCTTCTCAGGCCCGGAGGGCCGGAAGAACGTAGCCCACGGCGCCAGCCGCGGGCTAGGCTGTCCCCGTTCCGTAATCTTCAGCCCCGCCAGGGGCGACAGAGTTGTTCGCGGTCAGGCGTGCTTATGTCGCCCCTTCCGGGGCTGCCCAGGTCGCTCTTTTCCCTTTTCCCAGGGCTGACGCCCTGGGCTAAATTCTGGCGCCCCTAGCGGGGCTGGCTCACAGCGCTCCGCTGGCCAAAGCGTGTCGTCCGCGCGTGGCCTTGAGAGTTGCCAAAGCCAACTTGAGACCCGCTGCTGGAAAACAAGCCGGAGGTCTGGCGCAAGCTCATGCATGACGCAGGTGAACAGCCGCAAGCGTCGAACAGGACCTTGGCGCTACTTCATTTTCGCGAAAAGCTTGTCGATCTCTTCGGGCGAAGCCTTTCCGAAGTAGTAGGCCGCGCGGTATTTGTAGGTCTCATTCTTGGCGGCGAAGTCCGGGTAAATGACGCGGATCAGGGCGGCGCGGGTCTCCACCACTAGTTGACTCTTGGCCGCCGGAGTCAGCGCCATAAGCGCAAATGTCTCGCCCGTCTTCTTGTTGACCGTTCCCACGAAGCCGCTGGAGCCTGCCAGATCCACTTTCCTCAGGGGGACGAATTCGTCAGCGGCCCGGGCTTGCGCGAACCACTGGTTGTAATTCGGCTCCTTGAAGCTCTTGAAGGGCACGGAGGTTTCGAGGACGTACGCTTGAGGCTTCTCGATCCCGCGGGGCGTAAGGGCTGTCTCGCAGAGAACAGTGTTCTGGCCACCGGGGAGCGTCAGCGTGCGGTCGAGCCTGACGCCTTTCGGGTAGATGTCGGGAGCGTCGTATTCCAGCCGAACCTCGGCCTGCGCTCCGGAAGCAGAGACAATCCGGAATGAGTAAGGCCGGTTGTAGAGCCCCAGCCAGTTGGCATTGGTCCAATCGGGTAAGCCTTTCATGTCCTCAGGCTCAAAGCGCGTGGTGAAACTGTCGCGCATACCCCCCACGGAATTGAACGCGTTCGTGTTGGAATCCTTGAGGACGAAGGCAAACGCTCTTCCTCCTGCGTGGGGGCTTACGAAGAGGCGCAGTTTCTGGTTCTCCAGGATGATGTCTTCAAAGCCGTCGCGGTCGTAATCCAGCCCATAAGCGATGGCCTCGCCTTCCCGAATGGCTGCCAGCACTACGCCTTCCCCGACCTGGTAATCACCCGAGCGCAGGCTGATTTCGAACCGGTACACGCCGGTGCCTTTGGTCGGGGCGGCGCGGACCTCCACCGTCGTTTCGCCGTTCGCCGGCAGCACCAACTGGGATGACGAAGGCGTGAGCATCAAGTCCGCACCTTGGGCAGCAAGCGTCACCACCTGTTCGTGGTCGAGCCAGTTCTTCACCCGAACCTGAAACGTCGTTTCGCCGGGCAGATTGATGCTGGCCAAGGTGGGATGAACGATGGGAATGCTCTGGTCCTCGCGCAGGGGGAAATTCAGCACGGGGCTAACACTGTAGTCAAACGGCCGGTGGATCGTCACTTGCGACCGCCAGGCCCAGGTGGTGGAGGAGTCCTTCTCGCGGAACGCAGCTACGAGCTCCACGGACCGGTTCTCGCCGGCGTAAGACGGTACCTCCACAGGGAAGCTGAACTCTCGGCTGGAGCCGCCGGGAATATGGACGGCGAGCGCGGGATTGTCAGCCTTATAGAGCGCTCCGGCGACAAAATCCAGGTTACCTTCGAGTGGTGTTGGGCGAGGATTATCCACGCGCACGCGGACGGCGCGGGTCTCACCGGCAATCCAGGGGTCGCGCGGAGCGATGGTGAGGCGGGGCCCCACGCGGGGATAGGCCAGCTCAACGATGCGGATGAAGTGGGGAGCCTCAGCCTTGGGGACCTTCACAATATAAAGGTGACGTTCCGCGTCCTCGTGAATGGGGGTGTTCTGGCCATCGATCTTGGCCCCTTCGGGCCGGTTGCTCAGGCTCAGCGCGACTTCGCCGTCTGCAGGCGCGGTAAACTCGAGTCGCAGCGTTGTGCCATCGTAGGTCACGCCCGTCAACTCCGCCGTGGCGTAGTACACCTCATCACTTGCTTCGAGGCCGGGCGCCACCCACCAGAACGGGTTAGCAAGTGGGACTCGGATGGGCAGCATGAGCGACTCGCGCGGGGGAAGTGTAAGGCCTGGAAGACGTAGGAAGCGGTCGGGAGCAGGGGAAGCAAGGTCCGCGACGTGCGGGTCGGTCAAGACAATGGTCGCCGTGCGCGCGTCGTCCACACTGAAGTTGGTGACGCCGACGAACGCGTAGCCCGTTGTTTCGCTGGCACGCTTCTCAAAGGGACGGCTGCCATGATCGGCGATCAATTCGGTGACGTAGAGGCCGAGGTCGCGGGCGCTCGTGGCCTCCATCTCGGGATAGACCTTACGCGCAGCCCCAGCCTCCTTCATTAGCGCGGGAAGCGACAGGCGGGCGGCCTTCTGGATTTCTTCCGGATAGTCACGCGCGCCGGCCTTGCCCCCTTCCCCACCTGGGTAACCGGTCCCTGCCGGAACCGACCAGCGTGAGAAGTCGGCACCGAAGAACACAACCTGACCCTTGCCGTGGTTGAATCGAGCGCCGACGATGCCGCCCCTGAAGTCTTTGGCGAACACCTTTACTTCGCCCCGTGGCTTCTTGGGCAGTGTCAAGACCGTACGGGATCCTAAGGCCAGTGCGGTTGTGCCGTCAGTAAACTTCAGAGGAGCGTTCCCCTGAAGCTGACGTCCTTCACCCAACGGAGCCAGTAGGTTGTCAAAGGTTTTTCCTTTAGGCAGCGAGGGGAAAACAATCAGTGTCCCTCCTGCGGCCACGTAATCGCTGATCAACTCCTGAGCTTTGTCGGAGTAGCGTTCCAGGTGCGGGTAGCGCTTGAGTTCTTCCTTGCCGCTCACAACGTTGGGAAGGAGCAGGATTCTGTACCGCTGGAAATTGTCCAGGGGCGTGTGATCTGAATCCACCAGCTCGAAATTGAAGTGGTCGTACACGCCTGACCAGAGGACGCGCCCGGCATAGAGCGCGACGTAGTAGGCTTCGGCGGCGGCCAGGGAAGCTTGCGGGAACGTGGCCATGGGATAGACCAGCCCGGCATCAGGCAGGAAATGCGAGGAGGCCAGGAGCGGACCCATGCCGGCCAGCAGCCGGCCATTGCGTCGCACGTAGGGCGCGCGCCCAGTTTCCTGCCCGGCATAATTCACAGCGGCTTCCCAGGTGTAAAAATGATTTCCCCACTGCGCTTCATAGCCCGCGGGATAGAGGGTATCGTTCAGGGGATAGTAGTTCAGCGCTTTCAATCCATTCTGAAACATCACACGCGTGGCCATCAGCGTGTTGCTTGGGTCGGTGGGGATCGCATAGGTGTCCTTCTCATCCAGTAGCCACCCGGCCTGAAACTCAATGTGCGTAGGCACGAAAAGCGGTTCGGTTTTGAGAATTTCCGTCAGGAATTTGTTTTTCGCCGCTTCCAAAATGGTGGAATAGCCCGCAGGACTGTTGTCCATGTAGTCTTGCCCGGTGTTCCAGAAGGGTTCCGGGGTCGAATCGTTCGCTTCGGCATTGACGCGCATGTCGCGGCCGTTCAGGTAATAGGGGATGCGGCTCTCCTGCGTGGCCTCCTTGGCAAACCGGCGGAGCACGTCCATGTATTTCCAGAAGTTGGGACCGTTGTAGTTCTCGAACCCGATAGCCTGGTCGTCGTCGAGCTGAATGTTGATGAGCGGGCCGCCTTTTTCGGCCAGCAGGGGATTCACGTGAGCCAGAACATCCTGGTACCACTTCCGCGCGTACTTCAGGTGCGTGTCGTTCTTCAACCACTCCATCGCGGCCTCCTCGGACTTGTCATATTGCAGCGCCGACAACCGGGGGTAGCGCCCTTCCAGGATGGCCTGCTCGGACATGCGGTAATCGGGCTTGCGCAGCAGCCAGTCCGGATAGCCGCCGTTCCGCCATTCACTGCAAAAGAAGGGGCCCGGGCGGTAGGTGAGTTTGAAACCCATCACATCAATCAGTCGAAGCAGATATTTCAGGTCGCGCCGCGGGTTGGTGTAACCGTCGAAATCCAGGACGCCCTCCTCTGGTTGGTGCCAGTTCCAAAACGGGTAAAGGTCGATAGTGTTGACGCCCATCGCCTTGAGGCGCTGCAATTCCTCCGCCCAGCGGTCGCGGGGAATTCGGTGGTAGAAAAACGCCGACGCGTGCTCGAAGAAGGGCTTCCCATGCACCCAGTATTCAGGATAAGTGTTCACGACCAGAAAGCGGTTGTTGGCAGTCCCGATGACAGCGTGGATGCGTTCTTGCGCCAGGAAGCTTGCGGAGTGGGGAAGAAGGAGAAAAAGCGCGGCGACAAGGATCGAACACCGGAGAAATTGCATGGAGACCTCCTCGAGATCGACGGGGCGAAAAGACTTCTGGGGGACATCATAATATCGCGGATCAACCCCGAATTCCAGACGATCCAGGGAGAAGTCACTCGGCGTCGTGGACTCAGTGATAGAATCGCCACCATAGCTTTAGGGGCGAGGCCCCACCTGGCTGGTACCAGGCTGAAGGATGGTTCGACGATGACCACTTTAATGGAAGAAATTGCCCAGCAACCCGCGGCCTTGTCAGGGCTGCGCAAGTATTACACGAGTCCGGGCGCGCTTCCCACCAAGGCATTGCGGAAACTGGTGGCGCACTGGCCGCCCACGGTGCTGTTCACGGGCATGGGTTCGTCGCTCTTCGCCGCCTATCCGGCGCAGGCTTGGCTGACGAGCCTGGGGATTCGGGCCATCGTCTGGGAGACCGCCGAGCTACTCCATCACCACATGAAGTTTCTGGGGCCGGACATGCTCCTGGTGGTGGTTTCGCAGTCCGGTGAAACCGTGGAAACTACCCGGCTGCTCGATAGCCTGCCCGAAAAGGTGAACGCGGTGGCGGTGGCAAACGTGGAAGCGAGCACGCTGGCGCGGCGGGGCAAGCTGCTGCTGCCCATGATGGCCGGCCGCCAGGCTATGGTCAGCACGAAGACCTATACGTGCGCGGTGGCTGTCCTGATGTATCTGGCTTTTGCGATTGCGCGCAAGTCTCCGCGTTCGCTGACCCAAGAGTTGTTGCGCGCCATTGAAGCCCAGGAGAGGCTCCTCGACCGCCGGGAAGTGCTGATGCCGCCGACCGTAGAGTTCTTCGACGACCCCCTCTATGTCGCCTTGCTGTCGCGCGGTGCGGACCTCTCTTCGGTTTACCAGGGCGCGCTCATGCTCAAGGAGGTTGTACGACTGGGCGCCGAGCCCATCAGCGCGGCCCAGTTCCGCCACGGGCCGATTGAAATCATCAATGCCAACCATCGGTACATCATCTTCGCCCGGCAGGGCCAGCCCGGCCGCCAGGGCAAAAGCGCAAAGCTGCTGCTGAACCTGGCACACGACATCCGCGCGCACGGCGGGCGCGTCTTGCTGCTCACCGATTTGCCCTTTGAAGACATCACCAACGTGCGGCTCATTCCCGTCGAGCCCATTCGGATGGGCCTGGGAACGCTCGTCGACAGCGTGCACATCCAGCTCCTGGCCCACGACCTCGCCCTGCGCGCCGGCCTCGAGCCAGGTAAGTTCCGAATTGCCCAGGACGTGACTCGGGAGGAATAGCCCGGTAGCGCGGAGTCGCTACCTGACTCCGGGGCTTTCCGCGGCCACGCAGAATCATTGGGTCCACAGTCCCTCCGTGGACAACGGGGCGCAGACCTGACAACGTCTGCGCCATATTAGGAACGGGGCTCACCTCTGGCGAGAGCGCGCCGCACCACAAGACTCCGGAGGTAACGATGCGGTTCTTGCGTCGAATGATGTTCGCGCTGGTGACTCTGCTGATCTTGGCAGGTGCCGCACGGGCTCAGGACAACTTTCATTTGAAAGACGGCGCCTGCGTGGTCTTCTATGGCGACAGCATCACCGACCAGCGACTCTACACAACGTTCGTCGAGACCTATGCCGTCACGCGCTTTCCACATCTCCGGGTGCGTTTCGTGCATTCCGGCTGGGGCGGCGACCGCGTTACAGGAGCGGGAGGTGGCCCCATCGACTTGCGGTTGCGCCGTGATGTGATCGCCTACAAGCGCACGGTCATGACCATCATGCTCGGCATGAACGACGCCAGCTATCGCGCTTACGACGCCGGCATCTTCAACACCTACGCCACCGGCTACCAGCACATCCTCGAAACCGTCAAGAACGCGCTGCCCGGTATCCGCATCACCGTGATTCAGCCCTCGCCGTTTGACGACGTCACTCGCCCACCGGAATTCGCGGGCGGATACAACGCCGTGCTTGTGCGTTACGGCCATTTCGTTAAGGAACTGGGACAACGCGAGGGCCTGCTGGTCGCCGATCTGAACACGCCCGTCGTTGCCGCGCTCGAAAAAGCCGAGGCCACCGATGCGGAGTTGGCAAAGAAGATCATTCCCGACCGTGTCCACCCTGATGCCGCTGGCCACTTACTGATGGCTGAAGCGCTGCTGAAAGCCTGGGATGCGCCCGCGATGGTAACCTCCGTGGAGATCGACGCTGCGAATCGGCGCGTCGTCCGCGCTGAGAATACGGCAGTGACCGGCCTCGCAGCCGACGGCGGCCTCTCCTGGACGCAGACAGACAAAGCCCTGCCCATGCCAGTTGACTGGAAGGATCCAGTGACGGCGCTGGCCGTGCGCTCATCGGATTTTGTGCAAGCACGCAACCAGCAACCGCTCAAGGTGACTGGACTAAGCGGCGAATATTTCGCGCTCAAGATTGAGGGCGAGGAAATTGGCAGGTTCACCAAGCAAGAATTGAAGGAGGGCGTCAACCTGGCGGTATTAACCACCCCGATGTCCAAGCAGGCGATGACCGTGCACGATCTGACTTTGAAGCACAACGACATCCACTTCGCGCGCTGGCGGGAGGTGCAGGTTCCGCTTCAGGACCGCTTGTTGCCGCATCTCAACGCAGCGTTGGACGCTTTGGACAAGTTGGAAACGGAACTGGTCGAGCAGCAGCGGGCCGCCGCTCAGCCCAAGCCGCGACATTATGAGTTGACACCACAGTAGAGCCACCGCCGTAAGACCAGCGCGCGCTTCTTCATCGACAGGAGAGATGCTATGAATTTCAAACGGTTCCTTATCTTCGCAGGTAAGGTCGTCGCGGCGCATGTGACGACCTATTTCCTGGCTGGAGCCGTTGCGTACCCGCTGCTCACCAAAAAGTTTTATGAGGGACCGAATCCCATCTTTCAGCCGTTCATGCGCACACCGGCGGAGCCTGAGCTGTGGCGGCACGTCGTCGGGTGGTTCCTCCCGGCTCAAATCTTGCGCGGGGTTCTGATCGCGGCCGCGCTCTACCCATTGTTCGACACGCTAAAGGCTTGGTCCTTCAGGAAACGATTTCTCCTGATTGCCGCCCTTTACATCATGTTGGGCTTCTGGGCCGCCACCGTCGCCGCACCCGGCACCCTCGAGGGCCTGGTTTATATGCGCCCCTTCATCACCCCGATGGTTCACCTCAAGGTCCAGCCGGAGATCATCCTGCAAGGTTTAGCCTTGGCGTTCCTGATCGCCGGGGCGATGATGGAAGCACCGCGCAAAGAAGCGTAGCGGCGAGCCTCAGCAGAGCAGTTCCTTATGGTTGGCTGCGGCGGTGGCCCGACGATTTTTGCTCGGGATGCGAGCCGAACTAGTCGCACATGTGGCTCGAAGCATAGGGAAAAAGATTTTGCTTGACAAGAGCAGGGGTGATATGTAGGGTTCACATATATAGGAGTCACGGTGGTCACGATAAGCTCAAAAATCAAGCGGGGCAGCGCCGAGCTGGCGATCCTTTCCCTACTCGGTGAGCAACCGCTCCACGGCTACGAAATCGCGAAACGCATCGAGGAGCAAACCCACGGTGTCCTGCGATTCAATCTTGCCTCCCTCTACCCGTTGCTTTATCGCTTGGAGAAGCGTGGCTGGGTGAAAGGGAGTTGGGAATCAAGCCCAGGCGGGCGGCGTCGCCGCTGCTACCGCTTGACGCCCGCTGGGAAGAGGCAACTTGTGCCGCTACGCGCGCAGTGGCGGTTGTTCTTCCGCGCCCTGGATCGCCTGGCGGGGGTGGCCCATGCCTGACTGGCGCGAGCTGGCAAGGCAGCGATTGGGCGCGCTGGGGATTGACCCCAAGCGCGAGGAAGAAATCATCGCGGAGCTTGCCGACCATCTCGAGGATTCTAGTGAACATTGGTGCCAGCGCGGAGCCTCCGTGGAGGATGCGGCTAGCCGCGCGCTCGACGAAGTCCCCGAGTGGGCAGAACTCTCGCGTGAGATTCACCAAGCGGAGCAAGGGGAGGAAGCTATGAACTATCGCACGAAAAGCCTCTGGTTGCCTGGGATGGTTACCCTGGTGGTTTCTATGACTTTGCTGCTGCTGATTCAGCATGTGGATGCCGCAGCCCGCTTTGTTTGGATGAAACCTTCTTCTTATTTCGTCTTGTATTGGCTCTGGCTGCTCTGCCTTCCGGCCCTTGGGGCGATGGGCGCCTATTGGTCCCGGCGCGTGGGCGGCGCGCTCCGTGAATGCGCGCTGGCAAGCGTCTTCCCGGCGGTAGCATTGGCGTGTATCATTCTTGTCGTCTTTCCGGCGGCGCTCTTCCTGGATCCCCAGGTTTCTGCGGTTCAGAAGGTCTCCGCCCTGGCTCTCTTCTTGTTGAACTGGGGGCTCATTCCCGGCGCGGCGTTGTTCTTAGGTGCGCTGCCTTTCGTGAGGAAAAGTCCACGGGTGACAGTCGAGAGCTAGGCAGGGCGAGATTCGAGAATCGGAATTGGCAAATCACAAGAGCGGGAGAGCTCCCACCGCAGCCCTGGGACGGCGGGGTGAATTGGCTGCTACAGGCGGCGCACGATGGCATCGCAGGCCACCGTGAGCGCCGAGTAGATGGCGCCGAAAGTCTGGGCCTTGTCTTCCAGCGCGCTGAGCTTCATGGGGGGCACGATATCCCTCTGGATGCGGTGTGCCACCTCGTTCACGATGCCGAGCATCATGTCCGGAGCGCCTTTGGCAACCCCGCCGCCGAAGATGATGAGGTCGGGGTCAAGGATAGCAATGACATTCGCCACCCCGACCCCCAGCATGGTGAAGATCTTTTCTAAAACGGCGCGGGCGTCTGGATTTCCCTGGCGGTAGGACTCGAAAACCCCGTAGGCGTCGCGTTCCTGGGCGAGACCGGAAGGCGCGCCCTGTGTCTGAGGGCCGAGCAGCTTGCGCCCCTCGGCAGCGATGCCCATGCCGGAGACGTAACTCTCAAGGTGGCCGGAGTCGCCGAAATCTTTGTCCCACTCCTGCCAGCCGATGTTCATCCGAAAAATCTCACCCGCCCAGCCGCTGTGGCCGCGATAGAGTTTCCCATCAATGAAAACCCCCGAGCCGATGCCCGTCCCCAGAGCGATGAACACGAAGTTGTCCACGCCCTTGGCGACGCCCCGCCAGTGCTCGCCGATGGCCGCCATGTTGGCGTCGTTTTCCATGAAGACCGGCAGGCGAAATTCCTTCTCCAACTCATGGCCGAGATGGATGTCTTTCCAACCCGGCAGGTTGTTGGCAAAGGCCACGACACCGCGCTCAGCGTCAACCGCGCTCGGGACCCCAATGGCGATCGCCAGGAGACGCCGTTTACCGGCTTCGGCAACCAGATCGCGGATTCCTTCCTTGATCTGCGAAATGAGTTTCCCCGGGCCGTCCTCGGGGCGGATCTTTATGGTTGCGTCCTTCCGGGTTTCACCGCGAAAATCGGCGAGGGCAAAATGGAGATGGCTCGCGCCGAGGTCGATTCCAACAACGTAGCCATAGTCTGCATTGATCGCAATTTTCTTGCGGCCTTCCAGGAATTGCACCAAGCCCTTCTGCTGGAGCTGCCGTATCTTCACTTCCAGCGTTAAGGGGTTGATGCCGACCTCGCGGGCCAGCTCACGAACCGAAACCTCTTCGCAACAAAAAATTTCTCGCCCGATGCGTTGCAGCGAACGCTCCGGGACGGGTTGGGTGGCCATGTATTCTCCGAGTGACGTGGCGTTTACGCAACTCTGCGGTGACATTCCAAACTAGAAGAATTGAGCGGGCTGGTCAACAGGCAAAAAGCAGTCGAACGTCAAAAGTCGAAGGTCGAACAGCGTAAGACTCGGGTGGCAGAGACCACGGCTCCAGAAGCAGCTAGCGGCGTTGAAGGACCAGATCGGAATAGGACTTGGGGACGATATCCCGCCTGGCGATTCCAAAGAGCTTCTGAAAGCGGCGCGCTTGAGCGCGGACCTTCTTAAGATCGCCGGGGCGCGAAATCGCCTCGACTTCCAGAAACTTGCCCAGCCCTCGAACACGGTCAAGGTGCATCTTCACGTTGCCGACGAAGTAAATCTCCCGGCGCTTATCGACGACGACAAGGACGCCGAGCGCCGCACTCAGAATCGCCCGCACGGAATTCCGGCGCGGTAGCAACATCATTTCGATAGTCGCGCGACGGGCGCGGTGCGCATCCGAGCGCTGGTAGAAGATCAAGGCGTTTTCCATCCGCCCCTCGCGAACCTTCAGCCGCCCGCGCGGCACGGGGAAATAGGTGTCAACCTGGTGGTCCGTGCCGATATATCGCGCCCGCATTCTCTTGAGCAGCGCATGAATGTGCTTCTCGTTGCTTAACCGCGCTTTGAATTCAAAGTTGAGGTGCTTCATGCTTGACTCAGGTCCACTGTCGGATGGCAGGTCGAAGCTTCCTCGACATCCTCGCCACCGCCCAGCCTATACCATTTTCGGATTGAAATCGCTCGAAACGTGGGCAGCGCTTCTACTGCCGCTTCCGCCGCGGAGGTTGATTTCACGGTCGGCAACTGAGAAAATCGCGGAACACATGAAGAAGGAGGCAGCGATGAATCGCGATGATCTGGACCGCCGAGCCTTTTTGAAGGCCGCCACCGGGACATCCCTTTTGGCCGCTCTGGGTGGAGCGGTAAGCGACTGGGCCAAGGCCGCTGAATCCGCCGGCGAAATCCCCATGCGGACCTTGGGCCGCACAGGTCTGCGCGTGAGCATCATCGGCCTGGGAGGATTCCACGTCGGCCTGCCGGAGAGGGAGGAGGATTCCATTGCCCTCGTCCACCGGGCGCTGGACTTGGGCGTCAACTTCTTCGACAACGCGGATTCCTACCAGGAAGGGAACGCTGAGGAGAGGATGGGCAAAGCGCTCGAAGGCCGCCGACAGAAGACGGTCCTGATGACCAAAGTCGAGTCGCGGGACGCCAAGGGTTCCCGCGAAGCCCTGGAGAAGAGCCTGCGCCGCCTGCGCACGGATTACCTCGACATCTGGCAATTCCACGCGGTGGGGAAGATGGAAGACCTCAACAAGATCCTCGCGCCCGACGGGGCCTTGGAAACCGCCGAGCAGGCCAAGAAAGAAGGCAAGATCCGTTTCATCGGGATAACCAGCCACACCAAGCCGGAAGTGCTCTTGGCAGCGATCAAACGTTATCCCTTCGACGTCGCCCAGATGCCCATCAACGTCGTAGACCCTCACTTCATGAGCTTCCGCAAAACCGTCGTGGACGAAGCCGTGCAGCGCAACGTGGGCGTCATCGGCATGAAGCCCCTGGGTCGTGGCAACATCGTGAGCCTGCAAGTAGCGACGGCCTCCGAAGCCTTCGCCTGGGTGTGGAGCCAGCCAGTCAGCGTGGCCGTCTCCGGCTGCGAGTGGAAAGATGCAGTTGACTACAACGTTTATCTCGCGAAGGCCTTCAAACCGATGCCCGAAAGCGAGCAGGCTGCCTTGCTCGAACGCACCAAACGCCACGCCGGGGTGGGAATCGAGATCTACAAGAACTGGGCCTAGGGGGAATCTTGCAGCGCAGACCCAATTGCTGGGTCTGCGGCTTTTCCTGGAATGTTCCGCATCCATCAGCTGGTCTTTGGCGCGCGCCCGAACGGAAGGCGGTAGCGATGCGTGGCCTTTCGCTCACATGGAATTCAACATGAAGCCCAAGATCCCCATGCGCTGGAAGCTCACGCCGCGCGAGGCGATCCGCCTCCAGGAAAAGTGGCGGGAGCGTGTGGTGCGGGAAGACCGCTTTCCGCCGATCCGCTATGTGGCCGGAGCAGATCTGGCTTTTGATCCGGAAACCGACGTAGCCTTTGCGGGCGTGATCGTCTACCGCTTCCCGGAGATGGAGGAAGTGGAGCGGCGAATGGCGCGACGGAAACTCCGGGTTCCGTACGTGCCGGGGTTGCTATCGTTCCGGGAAGGCCCCGTTCTACTTGCCGCGTTCGCCCGGTTGCGCACCGAGCCGGATCTGCTCCTGATTGACGGCCACGGCCGCGCGCATCCGCGGCGGTTCGGCATTGCCTGCCATCTTGGCGTCCTGTTTGACAAGCCGACGATTGGCTGCGCCAAGTCGCTGTTGGTGGGTCAGCACGAAGAGCCCGGAGTCAAGGCCGGTGCGGCAACTCCACTCATGCTCGAGGGCGAACGCGTCGGGATGGTGTTGCGCACACGCGATAAGGTGAAGCCCATCTATGTCACCACCGGGCATCGCGTATCTCTCGAGTCGGCTGTCAAACTGGTCAAGCAGTGCCTGGACGGCTTCCGCATTCCCAAGCCCACCCGCGAGGCTGACCACTACGTGCGCGAACTCCGCCGCGCCTACCAGCAGGCAAAGCGGTGAGGGAGTAGCACGCCCCGCTCCTACAGAAGCCGAATGTTATAATGAGCAAGGGAGTGAGTATGCAAAATACTGGGGGGAAGGTATCCGGCGGCAGCCCGGCCGCGGTTCGCGAGAAAGCACAATTGATGTCGGCGTCGGAGATTGACCGCACACTCGTGCGTCTCGCCCACGAGATTCTGGAGCGCAACAACGGCCTGGATGGCGTGGTACTGGTCGGGATCCGGCGGCGAGGAGTCCCCTTGGCTGAGCGTCTAGCCGGGAGAATGTCGGACATTGAGAAGACCACCCCGCCTGTGGAAACGCTGGACATCACGTTTTATCGCGACGACCTTTCCAAAATTGGCCACACACCTGTTGTCCAGCCAACCCCTTCGCGCTTTTCGGTAGAAGGCAAGACCGTGATCCTGGTGGACGACGTCCTCTATACCGGCAGGACCACGCGCGCCGCTTTGGACGCGCTGGTGGACCATGGGCGGGCCCAACGCGTGGAGCTGTGCGTGCTCATCGACCGCGGGCACCGCGAACTTCCCATTCAGGCGAATTATGTGGGCCGGGTCGTGCCCACGTCAGAAACGGAAATGGTTGAGGTTCGCCTGCGGGAAGTGGATAACCAGGATCGCGTGATCTTGTGCGAGCAGGTTTCCAGCAACTAGTGGTTGGTTGGAAGAGTGCGCGTGATTATGTGTGAACGGGAAGGGCGAGGTTAAAACCCCGCCGCAGCTTCGCCGCCCCCTTGCCCCCAGCCCTCTCCTCCTTTCCGGGGGAGAGGGAGGCCGTAAGGCCGGGTGCGGGGGACACCGTTCGGCAGGCCTGAAGCCCCGCCCTTCCGACCGACCATAGTTACGTGGTCTTACGCATCCAAGCTCTAGAGCGGGTATCCCTGAACATCCAGATTGGTGAGCCCGGCTTCCTTAGCCCAGGCCACGGCATCGCGGTATTCGTCACGGGTTATGCGTCGCGAGATCTCGGGGTACCTTGAAGCCTTATGTACGGGCGTGTACTGCGACATAAGGTTGAGATAAGTGTCTTTGGGAAGATTCTCCGCGATCCAGGTGATGACCTGCCGTGTGCCGCTGACGCCGCTGGGCATGACCAGATGACGAATCATCAACCCCCGGTACATGAGACCATCGCGGGCGGGCTTGGCCACGCCGACCTGTCGGTGCATTTCTAGCAGGGCAGCCTTGGCAATCTCCGGATAGGTCACGGCGCCCGATGAGTATTTGGCAGCCATTTGGGCATCGGCATACTTGAAGTCGGGTAGGTAAATATCGACAATGCCGTCGAGCTTCTGCAATATCTCCAGACGCTCCCACCCGTGGGTGTTATAAACAAGGGGAAGTCGGAAGCCCTTGCCAGCCGCCATATCTACGGCGCGCAGGATATGCGGGGAATAGTGCGTAGGCGTCACCAGGTTGATATTTGGGCACCCGATGGCTTGCAGGTGGAGCATCATCGCCGCCAGTTCCTCAATGCTGCGGGACTCGCCTTCGCCGCCCTGGCTGATTTGCCAGTTGATGCAAAAGACGCAGCGGAGACTGCAGTGGGTCAGGAATATGGTTCCTGAACCTCCTTTCCCTACCAGGGGTTTTTCCTCTCCGTAATGCGGGTGAAAGGCCGCAACCTGAAGTTGAGAGGGGGCCTGGCAGAAGCCCTTCCCCCCGGCCAGCCGGTTGGCGCCGCACTGCCGGGGGCAGAGCCGGCAGCTCTTCATGACGCCCCATAACTCGTCACCCCTTTTTTTCAACTTGCCGCTGCGGTGAAGCTTCAGATAGGCAGGTTCGAAATCCGGATCGATCTTGGCTACCCCCTCAACCCTGAGGAGCTTTTTCTTCTCAGCCCGATCGGCCAGGGGTGTTGCCTTATCCTTTTCTTTGCACGCCGCACAGAGTGAGACAAAGGCGGAACTGAATCCCGACAGGGCTAAACAAAGGCCGGACTTGAACCATTGTCTTCTTGATTGTTCTTTCATGGGCGGTTCCCTCCTGCCATCAGAAGATCCGTCCGGGTGGCCTTTCTGCTTAGTTACCAGCCGACTGCCCTCCTCGACCCTGCTTGTCCGAATCTTCCTTGAGCAACGAAAGGTCGGGAAAGGTCCCCACCAACATCCGCGGCCCGGCGCCGTCATTCACGACGCGTGGACGGGGTTAGGAAGTGCGCTCGGTGGGGCCACGGGCAACCTCAGTTGACGAGAACCATGCGGTAGCGAGCTTGGTTGCCGGCGACTTTGGCAACCGCCGCATTGGCAGTGGACATAGGCATCAGTTCCGCCTGTGCCTTGATCCCATGCCGGGCGGCAAACCCCAGCATCTCGACCATGGTCGCACGGCCACCGACGCTGCTGCCGCAAACTGTCTTCTGCCCAACAATGAAGGCAAATGCAGGCAGGGTCAGTGGCTTGGGCGCGGCGCCGACCAAACAGAGCTTCCCTCTCGGTCGCAGAACGTTCATATAGGCGATCCAGTCGAGATCTGCTGTGGTTGTGGACAGCAAGAAATCAAAGCTGTTGGCCGCTTTGGCTATGGCCGCAGAGTCGCCACTGACCACGAAGTGGTGCGCGCCAAACTCCCTCGCTTCCTGCTCCTTCGCCGGGGTGCTGGAAAATGCCGTGACCTCGCATCCAAAGGCTCTGGCAAACTGCAGAGCCAGATGTCCTGAACCACCGATTCCAATCACGCCCACCCGCATCACAGGAGTCACTTCAAAGGCCCGCAGCGGCGTGAAGACCGTAACTCCTGCACCTAGCAGTGGTGCAGCGGTTGAGGATTCGAGGCCATCCGGAAGGGGGAACGCAAAGCGGCTGTCCACCCGGACGCTCTTGCCAAAACCGCCGTAGTGCCCGACGCAGGTAGGCTGGTTACGCAGGCAGAGATTCTCCTCTCCGCGCCGGCATTGGTCGCAATCCAGGCAGGCGCCGCACTGCCAACCCACACCCACGCGCCGTCCAGCCCTCAGGTTCTCGACATTCGTGCCGACGGCACTCACGGTCCCGATGATTTCGTGCCCCGGCACCAGCGGATAGGTGCTGATGCCCCAGTCGTTGTCGATGAGGTGGAGGTCACTGTGGCAGATCCCGCAATGCGTGACGTTGATCTCTACTTCGCGTGGGCCGAGCTCTTTGGGTTCGTACTGGAAAGGACGCAAACCCTCCTTGGCAGCGAAGGCGGCCCAGCAAGCAATCGACATGTGCTTCCTCCCCCAATCCAGGAAATCAAACGGATTCAGCCTAACACCAACCGAGTTGAAAGCGGAAGAGGCCCCTAAACGGGGAGCTGCGTTGCTGGGTCTTCGTGTTCACTTGACCGGAGAGGAGTCCACGGTAAGAATAGTGGCCACTCGCTCGCGCGAAAGGAGAATGAAATGCGCCATATCATCATGACCACCGCCAGCCTTGTGGTTGCTTTAGCGCTTTTGATAGGCATCGCGGCAGGAAGCACGAACACATTCGCGGCTGCGCAAGCCGCGGCAGAGTGGAAGATCCACGACACCAACCGCCCGCAGCCGCCAGTGGTTACGCCCGGTGAGGCCAGTACGCAGGACCGACCGGGTCGGCCCCCATCAGACGCCACCATACTGTTCGACGGCAAAGACCTCTCCGCGTGGCAGGCTGCCGACGCTGGCCCGGCGAAATGGAAGGTCGAGAACGGCTACTTCGAGGTTGTCCCAAAGACCGGCGACATTCACACCAAGCAGCCCTTCGCCGACTGCCAGCTACACGTGGAGTGGGCCGCGCCTAGTCCGCCTCGCGGCGAGGACCAAGACCGCGGTAACAGTGGCGTCTATTTGATGAGCACATACGAAGTCCAGATCCTTGACTCTTACCAGAACAAGACCTACGCGGATGGGCTGGCGTCGGCGGTTTACGGGCAGTACCCGCCGCTGGTCAACGCCATGCGCCCACCGGGCGAGTGGCAGACGTACGACATCGTCTTCCACGGGCCCCGCTTCGACAAAGACGGGAAAGTTCTCCGCCCCGCAACCGTCACTGTTCTGCACAATGGCGTGCTTGTCCAGGACCATGTCACCCTAACAGGCCCGACGGCGCACAAGGCACGGCCGCCCTACAAGGCGCACCCGGCCAAGTTGCCACTGCTGCTTCAGGACCACAGTCACCCGGTTCGCTACCGGAACATCTGGATCCGCGAGCTCCCGTAGGCCGGGCAATAGCCCCACGACGGCTCCACAGGGATGAGCATTGCGCCCCTGGGGAATCCGTCTGTGATCCAAGTTCGGATGAAGCGTGCACGGTCGTGCCCGCAGCGGGAACTAGTTTTTCAGTCGGTTGCTGGGCTGCGGGGACGAGGGCTCCGCGGCGAAAATCGTCCTTCACATTGCCACGGAGCACCGGGCAGATTCCGGCCTCACCGTTGCTGCTCAACCTCTGGTTGCGCAAGACTCTCTCCTGCTATGTTGACAGGCGTATCGATTTCTCCGCATGTGTCGCAGCCAGGAGCCTATCGGTCGGACCATAGAAGAGCGTCAGCTCGAACAAGGTCGAGTTGATACCCGAGGGGTGAAGAAATGGATCATCAGAAGAAGTCCGCATGCTTGAAGTTATTGGTGGTCTTGACTGCCGGCGCGCTGGTGCCGGCTATGAGGGCCGCTCAGGCCACCGCATCAGACGATTTGAAGGCCGCCCATATTCTCAACGTCAGGGACTATGGGGTGGTTGGAGATGGCAAGACCCTCGACACGCCAGCGATCGCCAAAGCCATAAAAGCCTGCTCCGAAGCGGGAGGAGGAACGCTCGTTTTCCCGCCCGGCGAGTATTTAGCGGGGACGTTCGAATTGCTCAGTAACGTCACGCTCCAGCTTGAGGCCGGAGCGGTTATCCGGGGCAGCAAGGATCTCGCGGACTATGGATCGCTGGCCGAGTATGGCTTCGGACGGATCTATGGCGTGGATAGCTCGGGTGAGGGCCAGAAGGTTGGTCTGATCGTGGCCAGAAACGCTAAGAACATCGCGATTGTCGGCCGCGGCGCCATCGACGGCAGCGGCGACGACTTCTTCGATTTCGCGACGCCGCACGTGGCGCCTGACTTTGAGGCCCGATACACCCGGCAAGGGAAAGATTTCATGCATGCCAAGTTCGGCACGGATGACGGCCCCGTGGAGATCAAAGCCTCGGGGCGGCCGGGAACCATGATCATCTTCGCCAATTGCCAGAATGTGCTGGTTCGCGATGTGACGCTCCGGAACGCTCCGAACTGGACGTTTCACCTTGCCAACTGCGAGGGCGCCGTCGTCAGCGGGATCCACATCCGGAACAACCTGCTGATTCCCAACAATGACGGGATCGATTGCGTTGGCTCGCGCAACATTCGTTTCTCCGATGGCGACATTCGCGCCGGAGATGATGACTTTGCCATCGTGGGCAGCGAGAACGTCACCGTGACTAACTGCACTCTCGTCTCGCGCTCCTCGGCGATCCGGCTGGAAGACACCAGGTACAGCACCTTTCAGAACCTCGTCATTCGTTCCAATCGCGGGATCGGAATCTACCAGCGGGGCCGGGACGTCACCGAAAATGTTCTTTTCTCAGACATCGTCATGGAAACGCGCCTGCACACCGGGCATTGGTGGGGGAAAAGCGAACCCCTCTACATCGCGGCTAGCCCGGGCAAAGGCGCCGGCGGGCGCATCCGAGCTGTCCGGTTCTCTAACATCATTGCCGAGGGTGAAAGCGGCATCCTGGTTTACGGGAGCGAGGAGACTCCCATTCAAGATCTTGCCTTTGACCGGATTAAGTTGCGGATCAAACCGAGCCCCCAAAGAATCAGCGACGCGGTGGGAGGGAATTTCGATCTTCGGTGGACCGCGACGCGTCTGGAGGAGGCGGTCTTCAAACACGACATACCCGGCGTCTTCTGTCGATACGTGGAGGGGCTCAAGATTCATGGACTGGAACTCGAATGGGCGGATAACCTCCCGGACTACTTCTCCCATGGCATCCAGTGTGAGAACTTCCGGAACCTCGAGATCGATGGCTTCCAAGGAAGGCAAGCTCCAAAATCCGGGCAAACCGCTGCCATCGCGCTCCAGCACGGCAGCGGCGTTTCCATCCGTAATTCCCAGGCCGCAGAAGGTACAGCCACTTTCCTTTCCCTTTCCGACGTCACGGACCAACGCCTGTTTGTGAACAACGATCTGGCCAAGGCCAGGAAAGCGATGGAACCGGCCAAGTCGAGTTTCAGACTTTACGGGAACATCCTGCCGGCGGAGGCGAAAGCAAAGCCGCTCCGTGAAAGGGCGCGAAGCCAGCCGAAGCGATAGAAATAGAGGGCAACACCGCAGCAAGTAAGTGCACCACTTACGTGCTGACCGATCGAGGCGCGAGAGTATATTGAAGCCATGGCGAAAGTGAGTGCGGGGTTGTTGATGTACCGCCTGCGAGGCGGGCGGGTTGAAGTCCTGCTCGTCCACCCCGGCGGGCCGATCTGGGCGAAGAAGGACGCAGGAGCTTGGAGCATCCCCAAAGGGGAAGTGAGCCCAGGGGACGACGAGTTCTCGACGGCGCAGCGAGAATTCGAAGAAGAAACCGGCATTCCTCCTCAGGGCGACTTCGTGCCCTTAGGGACGATCACGCTGAAGAGTGGCAAGGCCGTTCGTGCTTGGGCCTTTGAAGGCGACTGCGACCCTGCCTCCATCAAGAGCAACACCTTCGTCATGGAATGGCCGCCGCGTTCGGGGAAGAAGCAGGAATACCCAGAGGTCGATCGCGCGGAGTTCTTTGCGATTGAGGAAGCGAAGAGGAGAATCAATCCCGCGCAAGTTGCCCTGCTGGCTGCGCTCGAACAGATCCTCTCAAGACGCCACCCCCAGACCAGTGGACAGTAGCTGCTGCAAATCCTGCCTTCAGTTCTACCGTCAGCTCATGACTAAGGAAAATGGCCACGGGTGGAAGAGCGTCAGCATCGGCTACGTGGTTCACACTCCGGCAGGCTTCTGCGCGTAGGAGAAGCGCCCTGGCGAGTCTCGCCATGGTGGATTCGCCTCGCGCACGCTATGACTGAATTGATGATGAGAGCATGCTCGCGGACTACAAGCCGTGCAAGCAGGCTTCAGGCGACACGGGACGGGCCCTAGGTAACAGGAAATAGGGTGCAGGAGTCGGGGAGCAAGAACCCGAACGGCCGACGCACCTCCCGCCAGGCGGCTGAATCCCTAGTCTGGCGTTTTATTTCCGGAACCCGGCGTCGTGGGCAACCAGAAAATCCACGGGCGCGGGCTGCGCGCCCAGTTGTCGCAGCAAGGTGCCCACCTGGCCGCGATGATAGCTCTGGTGGTTAAGCAGATGGAAAAGCACACGCCAGCGGGGGTAAGTCCAGGCCTCGCCGCGAAGGTTGGTATAGGTCAGGGAACGCGCGAGCGCTTCATCGCTCAGCCCTGCCAGGTACTCCCTGACACCGTGCTGCACCTCGCGCCAGCGTGCTTCAATAACCGCCAGGGTAGGGAACTCTTCGGCGGCGGGCATGGCACGTGGCGAACGCCCACGGCAGCGTTCCAGCCACAGCCACTCCACCGCTATCAGGTGAGCCA